>Ga0210012_1000194_pt1 | contig 81031 bp, 69 predicted proteins | sample CryGeymeta201504_FD_183974 | JGI IMG/M metagenome (GOLD analysis project Ga0210012, IMG submission 183974) | Groundwater microbial communities from Crystal Geyser aquifers in Utah, USA - Crystal Geyser metaG 2015-04 (SPAdes) (version 2) | ecosystem: Environmental > Aquatic > Deep subsurface >... | reverse complement strand
CAAGTTCATGAACCGCCGTGTACGTGATCCGTAAGCACGGTGGTGTGAGAGGCGCACTTCGTTACAGAAATGTAGCGAAGCCGCCTACTCGATTGGATTTTTAAGTAAAGATTGTTCGATTTGAACTTGTAGAGAACGCGAAATCATAAAAAGTATGTAAATTGAAACTCTGAATTACAATTTACATACTTTTTTGGAGAAATTGAGAGGTTTTTAATATTTTGAATCAATTCCTATTAAAAATGTTTGGGAATAATTATAAACTTTTCGCTTGATTGTTCTTCCATTGTTTTTGGTAAAAGCGTGGACGCTTTTTCTTTTTTATAAATCACCAGCGAGGACGCTGTCGCTAGGATTGGGACATTTATTAACTATTGAATAGAATTTCGTGACTTCGGCCTTTAAAAATTCCAGAATACTAGTTTTGATAAAGTCATTCAATAGGATAGCGTTAGTATCAAAATTTATCTATATAAATTATTAAAACTTGCAATTTCTGCAAGTTTTAATAATTCTTGATTATCTTTGACCAATGACAAACTACATAGACAGAACTCATTACATAAACAAATTGTTGGCGTACAAAGACCACGATTTAATAAAAGTTGTTACCGGCTTACGAAGGTCAGGTAAATCAACCTTATTTGAATTATTCCGCAATGAGTTAATTAAATTAGATGTTAAGCAAAATCAAATTGTTTCGTTGAATTTTGAAGAAATGGAGTTGCGAACATTCCTGAATGATATAGATTCATTATATGAGCATATACTAAGTCAGTTAGATTTGACAAAACCATGTTATGTGTTCTTAGACGAGATTCAGAATGTGTTTGAATATGAACGATTAGTTGACGGTTTGTTTATAAAAAAGAATGTAGATGTGTACATTACAGGTTCAAATGCGTTGCTGCAAAGTGGGGAATTAGCGACTTTATTGAGTGGACGATATATAGAAATTTCCATATTACCTTTTTCTTTTAAAGAATATCTTATAGCTCGTAAAATTGAAACAAACAATAAATATCTTAATTTTGAGCCACTGTTTTTTGATTATGTAAATGAAACATCTTTACCAAAGGGTGTGAGTTTACGAGATGCGGGTTATGATAAAATATTCGAATACTTACAGGCAATTTATGCAACAATTATTGAAAAAGACATCACACAGCGACATCAGATTAATGATAAACGTGCATTTGAAAATGTGGTGAAATTTGTGGCATCCAATATCGGAAATCCACTTTCTCCAGGGAATATAGCTAAATCATTAAAGCAAGACGGTCAAACCACTCATAATAAAACTGTAGAGAATTATTTAGCTTATTTGGAAACAAGTTTTGTGTTTTACAAAGTCAATCGTTTCGATTTAAAAGGAAAAAAACAACTTGCCACACAAGAAAAGTATTATTTAGTGGATGTGGGTTTATTGAACATTCTGGTTGGTAAAGACCGAATTACAGAGAGAGGACACATTTTAGAGAACATTGTTTACTTAGAATTAGTAAGAAGAGGATATAAAATTTGGACAGGGACAAGTCGAAATAGTGAAGTTGATTTTGTATGTAAAACTCAGAAAGGCGAAATAGAATATTATCAAGTGGCTTGGTTAATAAGTAGTGAAGCAACACTTGAACGTGAGTTTGGCGCTTTGGAAAAAATAGAAGATAATTATCCTAAAATTTTATTAACAACCGATGGATTTACACAAGATAGAAACGGAATTAAACATATAAATGTGTTTAATTGGCTACTTGGGCTTGATTAAGCTTGAAGCGGAATATGCTTAATGACAAAAAATCTGTAACAGTAAATTATTAAAATTTGCAATTTCTGCAAGTTTTAATAATTCTTGAGGGTAGAAACGGTCAAATTTTTCCGTTTAACCTAATTTTTCTCACTCTATTTGTGACTTCTAGGTAAACGAAGCACTATCCACTTTCACTATTAAATTCCCAAATTGGGGACTAAATCTCCCCCTTTAGCCGAGTTTTCTAGTACGATGAAGCTTGAAAATCAAAGGGGGATTAAGGGGGATTTCATGATGCAATAGTCTTTACTCTGGTACTAGAGTTTTAATTGGTAAAAGCGTGGACGCTTTTTCTTTTTTTTTAAGCACCAGCGAGGACGCTGTCGCTATGATTTTTTTTTTAAATCATGCCTATTCACGAATTGCAATCTTATAAACTGGATTATGTGCCGAAAAATATCCATATCCATTTTCTACGTTGCTTGGGAAATTTATGGGTTCGTTGAAGATTCCGCCACCGCCGTCTTCGTTACGTTTTCTTGCGTCTAAGAAGCGGAAATAGCCTTCTTCTATGTGAGATAGAACGGCGATTAGCGTATCGTTAGATGGGTTTTTTTCGATGGTGTAGCTTCGTGTTATTAAGGTGGAATCTATCCCAATATCAGAAAAAATGGATTCTATTTGTAATAAACTATCTGATTGAACTAGTAGAGAATCGCTGTTGTTTAAGATGTTTAGAAAGGACGAACTTCTGTAAATATGTACTACAAAATAATTGATTTGAGTGGTATCAGGATCAGTTAAAAAAAGTTTTAGGGTATCTAGAAACGTGTTTTCTGCTACATATCTGAATCGAATGGAATCGATGTTTACTGAGGGCATTATTTTCGTTCTAGCACTTATTTGTTGTGTACTTACTGAATCATAAACTGAAATTTCTAAAGAATCACCAAGTGAATAGTCACTAAAATCTGCGAAGTAAAATCCTGGAACATCATTAAACTTTTCTCCTAAAATTGTATTTCCATTGCTTTGAAACTGAATATTTCCTCGAGATACAAATAATGCATCTATCGGATTTTCTCGTATTTGTGCTAGTGAAGTTCCAGAAAGTGCTGAAAAGCTTTTGCTCACACTTACTAAAACGCCTTCTTCCCCAATCAATAAACTGGAAAGACTCATTTTATCCTCGGCAGGTTCTACTTCCAAAGGAACTTCTATCAATTCACATTGATAAAAAAGAAGAATCATGAATAAAAATCGTGTTAGTTTCATTTGCTCGAAAAGTTAAAATTGTACGAAATTGACGGTATAAAACCGAATAAGCCGTGTTGTTGGTAGGCAAGTGCATTTCCGTTCTGCCCAATGCTGACTCGAAACGGGGATGCTGCATTATAAAAATTATAGATACTGAAACTCCATTCTCCTTGTCCCCAAGCTCGAGCACGTCCTTTTATAATCAAATTGATATCTAAACGATGACTTGGTGCTAAGGTAACTCCGTTTTTTGAACTATAAATCGGAACTAGATCAATTCCCGTTAGGGAAGGATTCGGCATTAAATATTGACCCGTTTGAGCCGTGATTTTTGTGCCTGACATATACACCCAAGTAAAGGAAGTAATTATATTAGGAGCTAATTCAATCATCGCGACAGCTGAAAAATTATGTCGACGATCGAAGCGATCAGGAAAACGATTGCCCTTATTTAATTCTGGGAAATAGCGATCTGTTTTTGCCAAAGTATAACTCAGCCATCCACTTATTATTCCTTCATGTTTACGAACAAAAAACTCGATTCCTTCCGACTTACCCGAGCCTGTGAGTAATTCCTTTTCAAAATTATCATTAAAAATTAAACTCGCACCTTCTCTGTAATCAATCAAGTCATTCATGGTTTTTGAAAACACTTCTATACTCCAACTGTAAATGCTTTTGGGAGATGCTCCAAAATATCCCAATGAAAGTTGATTCGCTGTTTGTGGTTTAACATTTCCAGTTACAGGATACCACAAATCAGTCGGCAAGGCAAAAGATCCTGAAGAAACGCGATGCATATACTGGCGCATTGTACTGAATCCAATTTTCAAGGAATGATTACTTGAAAGTGAATAACGTGCAGAAAATCGAGGTTCTAAGCCATAATAATGTGTATTTACAAAAGCGCCAGAAAAACGTACTCCATAATTTAGTTTGATTAAAGAACCTAAATCCCATTCATGAGAAGTGTGAAAATGATATTCATCCGATTGCAATTGTGGTCCAGCTTTCGAGGCAATAAATTCATTTATTTCACCACTTGTATTCAACACATTTGGCTGAAATTGATGCTTCACTAATCCCAAACCAAAATACACACGGTGATTTGTTATAGGAAACCATTCCCAATCTGCTTTAAATCCATAATCTTGAATAGTAGATTCGATCGTTAGTGAATTATCGCTCGTGTTTCCAAAAATAGAATAATTAAAATTTGTTTGATGAAAACTCACGTTTGAAAATAATTTTCCGCTTTCATAAACATGATTCCAACGTAAAGAAGTCGTTAGGTTTCCGAGATCAAATCCCAGTCCAAATGAATCGATTCCTTCATCCGTTTCGCTTTCCCCATTTGCGTATAAAACATCACTTCCTAAATAAGCCGAAAGATAAATTCGATCTCTTTTTGAAAGTTTGTAATTCATTTTTCCGTTAATATCATAGAAATAATAGGGGAGATTCGAACCAGCTAATTGTAGAACTTTATCAATATAGGTTCTTCTAGCGGCCAACATAAAACTCATTTTATTGTTGATAATCGGGCCGTCAATTGTAAATCGTGATGTGAGTAAACCTATGCCGCCCTTTACATTCCAGCGTTCCATACTGCCTTCGTTCATACGAATATCCATTACGGAAGAAAGTCGTCCGCCATATTTTGCAGGAAATGCTCCTTTCATCAATTCAATATCTTTTAGCGCATCGGAGTTGAAAACGGAGAAGAAACCTAACAAATGTCCGACATTGTAAACCACAGCTTCATCCAGCAAAATGAGATTCTGATCGTCCGTTCCACCACGAACGTACATTCCTGTGGAACCTTCATTTCCTTGGGTGATTCCGGGCATCAACTGAGCGATTTTGAGAATATCGGACTCGCCCGCAAAAGAAGGAATCCGTTTGAGTTCAACAGGTTTAAAGCGAATAGAACTCATTTGAGTTGATTGCACTTCGTCTTTAACTTCACTTCGTTCGGCGCTTACAATCACATCTTCCATTTCGGTGATTTTCTCTTCAAGCACGATTTCTAGCAGTTCATTTGATCGAGCATCAACGCGCAAAATTTTAGATTCGTAGCCGACATATGAAAAGCGAAGAATAACGATTTCAGCATTCACATTGATGGAAAAAAAGCCATATGAATTGCTAGAAACGCCGTTTTTGCTAGTTGTGTCTTGAATGGTGGCGCTGGGCAAACTTTCTTTATCCTTGGCATCGTAAATATATCCACTCACGCTAAATTGTGCCCAAGATGGGAGAGGACTCAGAAAAAGTAAAAAAAAGATTGGCTTGAATTTCATGGTGAAAACCTTATTTCAAGTCCAAAAGTAAGATTGGAAGCTTTGGGATTGAACCAAGTTCCATCATATTTAATACGCGATCGCTGATTTTCAAGCTGAATAATTAAGGAAGAATTCTGTGTGATTTTTAAGCGTGTTCCGTAATAGATTCCAAACATCAATCCGAAACTTCTATGCGAAAAAACGGAAGTTTGAGAAACATAAGAATCAGCATTAATATTCTCTGTTTGATTATAAAAAACTTCTCGGGCTTTACTTGCGGTTCCTAGAAGAATAGAGGATTGGATTCCCGTTAGGAATTCAATTCGTTTCCCACGACGAAAAGTGTAATTCCAAGCCGTTAGGATTCCAAAATATTGATTCAAGCTTTGGTAAGAGGCAACATCAATATTTAATGAGTCTTTTGGGGTGATGGAATACCAAGCTAAATCATGCTGAGATTGCATGTATGAGATTCCTAGATGATAATCAGATTGTTTTGAGCTGTTATGAGTGAAACGAAGTTTTAACTGAAGTGCAGCATAAGATCCTGAATGAGTTCGATCTAAAAACGAACTAGAATTTGGATCAAAAGAATAGGCATCTGGAGTATACGTTTTGGTAAAAAAGGATGCGCTAGGAGAGGAAGGCTGTAAATTCCCACCTTGAATAGAAAAGGAAATAGCTTTTATATTCCAGTTTTTTGAATTAAAAAAGGAGAGACTATCTTGCGAGAATGCGTTTTGCGCAAAAAGCAGGAGAAAGAGGAGGGAAGAAATACGTTTACCAAGAGCAGCAATCATAAGAGCTGAAAGTAAAGAGAAAAAATGAGTAAAAAGAAATGAAAAAAAAGAAGTCATGTCGACCGGAGGCGAGAGTAGAACCTTGAATCAAAGCAAGAAATGCGAACGAGTCGAGTGGAGATATCTTCGATACAAAATGCGAAAATCATAAACACGCAAAGTTCATTGCTTTTGCCTCAGCTAGTTGTAAAACGGAAGATTCTTCGACTGCGCTCAGAATGACTTCTTTTTACGGTTATGTCGACCGGAGATTGAATCAACGCAAGAAACTAGAACGAGTCGCAGTGGAGATATCTTCGATACAAAATGATCAATGAGTAAGGAGCAATGAGAAAAATTAATCATCATAACGCAAAGTTCATTGCTATTGACTCACCCTGTAATAAAATGGAAGATTCTTCGACTACGCACAGAATGACTTTTTTTTAACTCTGGTAATGTCGATTGAAGATGAGGTCAGTTTTCGTTTCGTAGTTCTACTAAAATCCAGTTTTAAGACTAAACAAGGTTGTTGGTTTGAGACTCTTTTCAAAAAAAAAATTATTTTTCAAAGTCTTGTAGCGTTTTCAATTTTGCTGCATCTAAGAGTTTAGAAAGGCATGAATCAGTTTACTGTGGACTGCGTAGAGCCGCCACGGTTTTCATTCTAAAAAAAATCGACTTATGAAAAAACAACATACTATATTATTCTTTCTATTTGTACTCTGCTTGCAACCCTTATCTGCTCAAGATACTTTAAAATTCTATGAGCCATCTAGAAAGGATGTATCACACAAATCGTTAGATCTAGGATTCAATTCAGTTGGCCTAAGCTTTGGAAATTCAAAAAACAATACTGGATTTCGTTTTAACTTCCGTGATGATCATATTGGCACCATCAGAGGATTAAACTTTTCAATTTGGATGCCTGGCCAAAATCCCGATTCCAGAATTGATGGAATAGCTTTAGCCATTGTTTTAGCAGAAGCCTCAAACATTAATGGAATTTCTTTTGGCTTAGGCGGAGTAACTGGTGATCATATTAGCGGTTTATCTGTTGGAGTGGTCGGAGTTGGATCTATGAAATCAATAAGAGGTTTTTCAGTTGGTGGACTTGGAGTTGGTACTCATGGTAATTTATCCGGATTTGCTCTTGCTGGACTTGGAGTTGGTGCTGGTGGAAACTTATCAGGTTTCGCTTTATCAGGTGCAGGAATTGGCGTTGGTAAAAATCTTTCTGGAGGTTCATTTTCCTTTGTAGGAACTGGTATTGGTGGAAATTCCAGAGGTATTCATGGTGCATTAGTTGGTATGGGAATCGGTGGAAGTGCAAAAGGAATCCATATTGCAGGTATTGGTATTGGCGCAGGTTCTGGAATGAGTGGAATTAATATAGCCTGTATCGGAATGGGTTCAGAAGGTGAACTATTTGGATTAAACGTTGCTGGTATCGGTATAGGTGCAGGTGGCAAAATGACAGGTATTAACATTGCCGGAATGGGAATGGGAGTCGGCGGCGATGCCAAAGGTCTTACATTTGCCGGATTTGGCTTCGGAGTTGATGGAAACTTAACAGGTGCATCTGCAACATTTGGTGGAGCAGGTATTGATGGAAATGCTACAGGTATCACATTGGCCGGTATAGGTTTAGGAATTAGTGGACATGCAAAATATATCACAGTTGGTGGAATCGGAGTTGGAGTTGGCTCTTCAACTGGTTTTTTAGCGGCAGGTGTTGGTCTTGGAATCGCAAAGTCGGCGATGGGTCTTAATTTTGCTGGAGTTGGAATTGGTGCAGGTAAAAGCTTAATCGGTTTGAATATAGCAGGTGTCGGAATGGGCGCTGGTGAATCGATTAGAGGTATCAACTTAACTGCTGGTGGAATGGGTTCCAAAGAAATTAGCTTCTTTAGTATAGCTGGTTTAGGAATTGGTGCCTTGAAAATCAGGGGATTTGCAGCCGCTGTTGGAGGAATTGGAACGAAAGACTTTTCAGGTTTTTCCATAACTGGTTATAAAACAGAAGCAACAGCTTTTAAAGGAATTAATATTTCTGGTTTACGTTTCAAAACAGATGGCATGACAGGTGGTTCTTTTGCTGCATTGAACCAAGTTCACGGTCATCAACATGGTGTAACTATTGGTATCTGGAATTATGCTAGATCAATTAAAGGATTTCAGTTTGGTGTCATAAACGTAGTTCGCGCAAATCCAACTTGGGCACGAGTTTTACCTTTCTTTAATACCAATTTCAATTAAGGCAAGAATGCAAACATTTGATGATATAAAGTTGATTGATTTGGCCCTTGACGGAAGTCAGGCAGCTTATCGGATGCTTTATGACAAACATGTTGACTCTTTGTTCCGATTTGTACAGCAATTTCGGAGTACACGAAGTGACACTGCCGATTTAGTTCAACAAAGTTTTATCAAGTGTTTTACCAAACTCCATGCATTTCAAAAACAATCGAGTTTTAAAACCTGGTTATTTGGAATCGCAGTTCGCGAAATGCAAATGGATTGGAGAACATGGAAAGATAGATTCTTTGAAGAAATTGATGAGGATCAGCTTCAGCCAAACGAAGACGAAGACAAACTGGTAACCGCTGATATTTTTAAACAAGTTCATAAGCTTGATGAGCAAAAAAAGATGGTTTTTCTGTTGTTTGCAGTAGAAGGCTACACACACAAAGAAATTTCAGAACTGCTCGAAATAAAAGAAAGTCATTGTAGAACGGTTTTAACCCGTGCAAAAAATGAATTGCGTAATCGACTAAAGGAATCACACCCATGAAACCTAAATTTTATACCCCAAACGATTCCCCATCTGAAATGGAAAGAGAAAGTATGTGGAATCAGATTGAATTAGCAGTTGCTGAACAGAAATTACACACACTTAAACCCTTGCACTGGAGAAGTTTCTGGTTTGGCTGTGCAGCCTCTATTCTCATTTTGTTCTCTATAATCGGTTTGTATGCCGTAACTAAAACCTTATTTAGTGAGAGCAGACCTCAAGCCTATATTCTTGATTCAACGTATGAAAGAGCCATGAATCAATTGATTTCAGTTACACCAAACTTGGTAAAACAAGCCGGTGAAGTGGAACGCCCCATTTTGGAATCAAAAATCAAAAACATTGAAGATTTGGATGCCATGATTGATGAAATCAGAAATGATATGCTACTAAACGGATCGTCTGATATTAAACGCAGACAGTTAAAACGTCTTTATGCCATGAAAATGGATCATGTTAAAGAATTACTGTTATTCGATGAAGTATCGATGTAAATGGAGATCAACATGAAAAATAGAATAGATAGAGCTGAATCACGATCTCATCACATTTTCCAAAAGAATTTTTTTAATCAAACTGCTATGAAAATCAACTTATCATCTGTTATTACCCTTGTTTTCTTTGCCTTTACCTCAGCTAAAGCTCAGGAAATCATAACGGTACAAAATGGCGACACCATTGAACTTGATTCTGTAAAACAGGTTTATATCTATGGACTTAAAGGTGTGAATCTTACTGTTTCAGGAACTGATTCAAAGGAACTAAGCTACAAAGTTTTTATTCGTGCAAACGAAGATGCAATGTTACGAAATTTTGGTGGCGGTCGTTTGCATAACAATCTAAATGCGCAGGCTTTGGAACTGTTTTTTAAATCAACTGATTCAGAAGGTAATTCTTCATCTAAAGGTAGAACTTGGATTAAAGATTTATTTAGTGGTAATACCATTCAAAATCAAATTGTTAAAGAAGCTCGATTAGAAATTAGCTTACCAAAGGCATTAGCTTTAAAAGTAAACAGCAGATATTCAAATCTTACTATATCTTCTATAATGGGAGAAGTGGATGTTAAAAATAAAAGCGGGTCTGTAAAAATTGAAGAAGCAGGAAGTAATGTAGTAATTGACAACGATTACGGAGATAATGATTTATCAAAAATAAATGGAAATATTACCTTAAATAGTCGTTCAGCAAATACGGAAATAAAATCGGTAGTCGGAAATGTTGATATAAATTCCAATTACTCAGAACTGCGCTTAACGGATATTAAAGGAACCATTAATGTAACCAATAAATCAGGTGGATTACGAGCAGAAAATATAGAAGGCGATATTGATTTCCGTGGCAATTACTCTAAACTAATTTTCAAAAAAATAGATGGAATGGTTAACGTTGAAAATACTAGCGGCTCTGTTGAAGCAGAATTCATTCATGGTTTACGGATTAAAGGTTCTTATACGAATATAACCGCATCTGATATTTTGGAAACACGATTAGTTACTATTGACAGTAAATCCGCAAAAGTGAATCTAAAACGTATTGCAGGGCCAATAACCATAGATGGAACTTATTTAGAAATCGATTTAGAAAAAATTGGCGGTGATGTTAGAATATATACTAAAAGTGGGTCGTTAAATGCTCTAGATTTGCAAGGAAATTTTACCATCGACGGAGAATATAATAAAGTTGATGTGAGAGGTTTCTCTGGTAAAAATTTTGAAGCAGAGACACGATCAGGTTCAATTAGAGCCGAATTGGAAGGTATTACAGAACAAGTTCGAATCAGAAATGAACACGGTTCTATTGATTTAAAAATGAATGCGAATGCAGTTAAAACTGGAAGATTGATTACCAATAATGGAACGATTTCGCACTCTTTTGATAAAAGTTTGATCAAACGTGAAATCAAAAATGAAACAATGCATGAAATAGAGTTAGCAGGTACAGGTTCAGCATCAGTAGAAATCCGATGTGATAGTGGGTCGATAGATTGGAAATAATAAAAGGAGAATGAGAAAGTCGGATGGCGAATTAAATAAAAAAACTCGTCATCTCGACCGAAGTAAAACGGAAGATTCTTCGGCTACGCTCAGAATGACTTTTTTATTTTTATAAAAAAACACCGTCATCTCGACCGAAGATGAGCCAACAAATTAAGCTCAAAGCAAGAAACAAGAACGAATCGAGAGGAGAGATCTTCGAAACAAAATGAGAAATGAAAAAGTTAGCAATAATTTCAACCAATTGCATTCACTTACAATAAGCTATCTTGGAATTAGAAAAGAAATAAATTAAATTCCTACAAAGTAAGCCATGAATATCCAAAATGAAAAAATAGAACTCATGAAATTGATTTTAGAGACTGAAAATCCTAAGATTCTAGAATCAATTAAGTCTCTTTTTACTAAAGAGCCTAAGAGTGACTTTTGGAATTCACTATCTGAAGAGCAAAAAGAAGAAATTGATTTAGGGATTTCCGAAATTGAAAAAGGGGAAACGGTGGACTATGAATCAATGATGCGAAATCATAGAAAATGAGAAGAGTAATTCTTTCAAAAATAACTTCAATAAAATTAGATAATCTCCTTAATTATCTTGAGTTTAAATGGTCAGAAGAAGTAAAGCAAGATTTTATCTCAAAATTGGACAAGTCGATTGAGAAAGTAAGAAAGTTTCCAAATAGTACAGAAAAGTCAGAGATCAAAAAGGGATTACATCGTTGTGTGGTTACGAATCAAACCACCTTTTATTATCAGTTTGATGACACAACAATTAAGATCGTTACCTTATTTGCTTCAAGAATGAACCCTCAAAGGCTAAAAAAAGAAACAGACGAAAAGAATGATAAATAATTAAAGAGCAATGAGAAAAAAAACAAAGTCATCTCGACCGAAGATGAGCCAAAGAATTAAGCCAACAGCAAATAATGCGAACGAATCGGAGCGGAGAGATCTTCCATCCCAAAAGAGAACAAAGTAAAGGGCAATAAAAAAATCGTGCCCAGCGCAGAGTTCATTGCAATTGACTCCAAAAATCATAAAACGGTAGATTCTTCTGCTATGCTCAGAATGACTTTTAATTATTTATTCCTGATTCGCTTTTTTGCGCTTAATTTCTTGTTGTAATCGCTCGCGAATAAAATCAGGTTCAATACCATGTCGTAAAGCCAAAATAGCATCATGCATAATCTTAAATCGCATTTCAACTACCGGCGGGACATTGGTGTGTCGCTCACTTAAATCAGCTTCTGCGCGATTAATCGCTTCTTCAGCCCAATCACAATAAGCATTTGTATCCGAGGCATTCTCGAACTGATCAAACAAAATTTCTAATAATTCTAATGCATCTTCTTCCGCTTTTCCATCAGGTAAATCGGGCTTTTTGTCCCCGTATTCTCTTTTTTGCTTTTCCTCACGCTCTAAGCTATCCTTTATAAATTGAAAACTTTGCTGCAATAAGGTGGCCATAAGTTCAGAAGGCCATTTAAATTCTTGAGGAACAGTTGCTTGAGGAGCAAATTGGTGAAGCGTTGAACCACTTTCTAAAAGTTTCGACTGAATCTGACTTCTAAAAACAGACATGTTCAAAATAGCTCCGTTTTTAGTATAAAGCTGTTGCTGAAGAGGAGTTTGTTTTAACTCTAAATGATTTAGATGCAACGCAGTTTTTGGTGAAGGCTGAGTTGCATTTCCCGATTGTTGCTGCTTTTGTAGCAATTCCATAAAGGCTTTATCCACAGCATTTTGAGAAGCTTGAGCCGATTGATTATTGGCCGCTTGCAGATTTTCAAAAAAACGGGATAAAATACTGGAGATTTCCATTCTATGAATATATCTGATTTTTTAGAAACAAGGTGAAGTAAAAATAGTCATCCTGTACCCCAACACAGAATCTCGGCGCTGAGAATAACTAATTTAAGAATAAGTACTTAGGCAGAGATACCGTTTTTCAACGGTATGACGAGAAAGAACCGATGCAAAGTCGTCATCCTGTGCCCCAACACAGAATCTCGGCGAAGAGAATGATTATGCCTTAAAGAAGAACCGATGCTGAATGAATAGCAAAATCATCCCAAACCCATTCGTTTCGTAATTTTATCCAATTTTTCCAAAACATAATCCAATTGTTCCACCGTATTATCCTTACCCAAACTCAATCTCAAACTAGATTTCGCCGTTTTCGAAGGAACACCCATCGCCAACAAAACATGTGAAGGTTCAATAGCTCCTGAAGAACAGGCCGATCCATTAGAACAACAAATTCCTTCAATATCAAGATTTAAGAGAAGCATTTCACCATCCAAATACTTCTCATTTTTCGAAAGAAATGAAATACTCACAATATGATATGCATCGTTTTCGATTGGATTATTAAACTGAATCTGATCTCCATAACTATTCGATAAGCCATTTTGCAAATAGGATTTTAGCTTTGAAATATGATTTGATCTCTCGCTCATTTCAGTAATAGCAAGCTCAATAGCTTTCCCAAGCCCTATAATTCCAGGTACATTTAACGTCCCCGCTCTACGTTTGCGTTCCTGAGATCCCCCAATCATAAACGGTTCAAACTCTATCCCAGCTTTGGCAAATAAAACTCCAACTCCTTTAGGACCATAGAGTTTATGTCCGCTGATACTTAATAAATCAACACCAAGATCTTCAATATCTAAGGAGAATTTTCCAGCACTTTGAACCGCATCAGTATGAAAAATACTTCCGTTTTTGTGAGTAATAGCGGCAAGTTCTTTAATAGGATTAATTGCGCCGTTTTCATTATTCACGTGCATCAAAGAAACAATTGCGGTCTGTTCGCTTAGCTCAGATGCTAAATGTTTGGTTTCGATAATTCCCGTTTTAGAAACAGGTAAAACCTTAGACTGAAATCCAAAATGTTGAGCCATTTCAACTGGATATAAAACAGCATGATGCTCCGCATTAGAAGTAATACATTCTTTTCTGTTTGATGAAGCTAAGACGCCTAAAATGGCTGTGTTATCACTTTCGGTTCCTCCGCTAGTAAAAATAATCTCAGAAGGAGTGCAGCTTAAATAATGGGCAATTTTCTCTCTAGCTTCTTCTACGGCAACATTTGCAGCTCTGCCTAATGTATGTATAGAAGAGGCATTCCCAAATTCACCTTGCAACCAAGGCAACATGGCTTCTAAAACTCTTGGATCAACTTGTGTTGTTGCGGCGTGATCTAAATAAATAGTTTCCATACTAAAAAATACGGCGAAAAAATGAGGAATGTGAGAGAAATGAGAACGAGAAATGAGAAAGCCCAAAACCCAAAGTTCGAAGTTTAAAGATCAAAAAAATAACTCATAGTATAATCAAAACAATTAAACTCCCGACTCCCGACTCCCGACTCCCGACTCCTCAAACCTTACTCCTCAAACCTTCTAATATTCTGTATCTTTCAACCATGAACACCAATATTTCTTACTGGGAACAAGATTCCTTCCTCAACTCGTACGATTTCCTCATCATCGGCGCTGGAATTGTCGGTCTAAGCGCAGCGTATTTCTTGAAAAAAAAGAATCCAAATGCACGAATTGCAGTCTTGGAAAAAGGGTTTTTACCAAATGGAGCAAGTACTAAAAACGCAGGGTTTGCTTGTATTGGCTCACCAACTGAACTCATTGCAGATTCAAAAAAAGAAGGCGTTTCAGAGCTTATTGAACGTATAAAATGGCGTTGGAATGGGTTAAATCTCATGAGAAAAACCTTAGGAGATTCCACTTTAGAATTTGAAAATTGTGGTGGTTTTGAAGTTTTCAATACGGAACAGGATAGACAGGAGTCTTTAGATCGGCTTCATGAATTAAATTCTTGGATGTTTGAAGCAACGGGTGAATCAACTGTGTTCAAATGTACATCAGTAAATAAGTATCCATCCATTGTTAGCAGACTCGAAGGTTCGGTGCATTCAGGAAAGATGATGCTTGCTTGGGTACGACTTAATCAAGAACTTGGAAATTTTATTTGGTTTAACACGGAAGTATCTGCTGTGGAAAAAGGGGCTGTGTATTTGAAAAATGGCTATAAATTGATAACTGAAACGATTCTTGTGGTTACAAATGGTTTTGCATCAAACTTATTACCTCTCGCTGTGAAACCTGCAAGAGGAGTTGTTTTTGTTTCTAAGCCAATTCCAGATTTAGCTTGGAAAGGCGTTTTTCATTATGATGAAGGTTTTGTGTATTTCAGAAATATTGGGAATCGTTTGCTTTTTGGTGGAGGAAGGAATCAGGCTTTTAATGATGAGGAAACCACTGAATTTGCGATAAATCCAACGATACAAAACTATTTATTTTCTCTTTCTGAAAATTTATTGAGAATCAATTTAAAAGAGCAAGTGGAATTCTCATGGACAGGAATAATGGGTTTTTCTGAAACAAAATCGCCCATTATGAAGGAAATTAAACCAGGAATTCATGTGAGAGTTGGACTTGGCGGCATGGGAGTAGCAATTGGAAGTGAAATTGGAAACTCATTCGCTGAACAGTTCGGTTAAAATAAAGGCCACACAAATCTCAAAACGAGAAACCTTTTACCAAGAACTGTGGAAAAAAAGTTGGTATGGAAATTTCGAGTTGAGCTCAGTAATTAAAGACAGTTAGCTGTTAAAAGCGAGGACGTTTTCACTAATTTTCAAATCACCAGCGAAGACGCTGTCGCTATGATTTAGAGCATTCGGTACTTATAAATCTTTAGACATTGATTTCAAGTAGAGCATTGTAATAAAAGAAGATCGCTGTTGAAAGCGAGGACGCTGTCGCTATAATCTATAATGAAGAAAACCCTCGAATCCCGACTCCCGACTCCTCAAACCTCACCTCACAACTCAAAAAACTCTTTCTGCATCAATCTAATCGCCATAATCCCCGTAAATGGGAAAAGAATTCTTGGGGAATTTGTAGCAGCAAATAAGAAAATGATAACGAAGAGGAAAATTTCAGGAAGAATGTCTTTCATGAAATACGATTTTGCAACATAAATTCGAAATAGCCAAAAAAGCAGTATAAAAGAAAACCCACTCAAGAGATATTTTGGAATCCAAATGGACTCACTTAGCACATTTTTGAACCAATCTACTGTCCATAATTCAGGATTCAAGAGATAATTTGATGAATAAGACTCACTTAAATAAAAATCAGTCACTGTAAAAACTAAACTCGCTGCAATAATGGGCAAAATTTTCTCGTAACGTGATGGCTTAAATGTGAATAAAACAAAAATTAGACTCAAAATCGCCAATTCTTTTGTAAACAAAGCACCTAAAAAAAGAGCAAAAAGAAGTAGATAAGATGGTTTTTCTCGAATGAATTCTAACCAAAACAAAGTGAGAAAAGCCCATAATAGAGTATCGGGCATAGGAAGAAAAAAACCTCTCCAATAGGCTGATGAACTTAGTAGAACAATTGTGAAAAGTGTAAATGAGAGTCCATCTTTTTGCTTAAATACTCTCAATAAGACAAAAATCAACACGGAGAGATGAAAAATAGCGGTCAAAAAAGGGAATAAGTGTTGAGGTAAAGCGCTAAACAAAGAAAGTAGAAGTGGAAACAAAATGCGGTGAGTAATATGTGTCGGTCCATAGAAAGGAATATTCCCATTTGCTAAATCCTGATAAATTAAGACATCAGAATAGGGATGACTTCTGGAAATTTGGTGATAAATGCCACTAGTTTGAAATATAAAAGCAATAGATAGACTTAATAGTAAAGCAGAATAAGTCAATTTTCGTAATGAAAAATGAAGAACTGACCAATTCCAAATACAAAGCATCAATTTTGAAGTAAATGAGGTTGAAGTAGTATTCACGTAGAAAAACTAATAAATAAATAGATTAGGAGTCATTATCAATAAAAAAGGTGATTAATTTCTCCTGTAAGAGACTATCAATAACTCTGACTTAAAGTCAAATTTAAGATAAGATTGTATCAAATAGAAGTTAATGTCAAAAATAATAGCTTAAATCAAGATTTTTTTTTACTTATAGAAAAGCTTTATGAATCATATAAAGAAAAGGAATGACTTGAGGTTTTTGCGAAATAATGATAGAAGTAATCATTAGGCTATTAAAAAAGCCCTTTTTAAATAATATTATATTTATCTAAAAATATTTTTTTTATATTATGACTAATAGTCAGTATCTTTTAGCTATGCTAACAAACTTATCAAAAAAAGAACTAGAAAAAGAGAAGAAGAGATCCCATATTCTGAATACAGTGGAGTTTATGTTAAAAGAAAACTCGCTAGATTCTATTACTATGGACGAAATTGCTGTTAAAGCAGCTATTAGTAAAGGGGCTCTATATCTGCATTTTGCGAGTAAGAAAGAATTATCACTAGCCATTCACAATCGTGCATTAGAGACAATGGTTGATCGTTTTGCAAATATTTTAGCTGAAGATTTACCCGGAATGGAATTGTTGAAAAAAATGGGCAATAGCTACATGAATTATATGTTAGAGAATCCTCGTTATTTAGAGACATTTATGCAAAATGAGAGTCTATTATTTCCACAAGACGGAAAAAAATCGTGTGACACAGCTCATGAAGTAAATCAAGAAGCGCAAAAATGCCATGAAAACGCCATGAAAATGTTTGCCTATTTAAATAGATGTATTCAAGTAGGAATTTCAGATAAGTCAATTTTCTATGATGGCGACCCAAAAGAATTAGCCATCATTTATTGGGGCGGTGTTAGAGGACTCTTTCATATTTCTTATTTAGCTGAGAAAGGATTCACCTTACCGTCTATGGAAGGTATAGCATTAGACTTTAAGTCATTGTTAACCTTGTACATGAATATTATAGAGAAATCCCTCTTTAAAAAATGACCAAAAGTCAAAAAAAACGAAACTGAAAAAGATGAATAACGTAATTAGCCCGTCTTTATTAAAAACCAATCGTTCAAAAATGAAATCAACTACCCGAATCGGAATGCTTCTAATTCTGATTACTATTTTGCAACTTAATCTAAGTGTTGCACAAGAATCATTTCAAGATCAGACAAAACAAAAGCTTACCCTAACTCAAGCCATTCAAACAGCCTTAGCTAACTCAACGCAAATAAAACAAGCCTTAAATACAATTGAAGATGCAGAACAACAAGTTTTGGTTTCATGGGGCGAAGTTTTTCCAAGTATGGATACTGACTTAGGGTATCAAAGGAACCTAGAAGTTCCAGTTAACTTTTTACCAGCTGAAATATTTGGCGGTGCTGCAGGTACATTTATTCCAGTAGCATTTGGTGCAGATAACAGTTGGACCGGAGGAGTCACAGTTAGCCAAACTTTATTTAGAGGTGAAGCTTTTGTTGGAATTGCAACAGCAAAATTGTACAGATTAGCTCAAACTGAAGCCCATAGAGCTACAGCCCAAAAAGTGGTTACACAAACTCGACTTGCTTATTACAATGTTTTGATTGCTCAAGAGCGCTATCGTGTAGAATTGGCGACTACACAGCGTTTAAAACAAAACTTAAGTGAAAACGAAGCGCGAGTAAAAGCAGGCTTAATCGATGATTATGATGTTTTACGACTTAGAGTTCAATTAAAAAATCAAGAACCTGCTTTAGCTCGTTCAGAAAACGCAATCGATGAAGCAAAACGGAATTTAAATGTTATTATGGGCATTTCGGTTAAAGCAAACTTTGAGATTCAAGGAGAATTAGTCAAATTTGATATTAGGAGTGAAAATTCACTTGCTGAAATTAATAACGATATCAAAATAGTGGATAAAATGACTCCTGTAAGTACCGAATTTTCTGATCAAATTGAAAATAAACTAGCTGATTTAAGAGGTGATTTACGCTCTTTAAAAATTAGAAGTGATTTACAAGATCAACGAATTTTAGCTGATAAAACAAATTTCCTCCCAAATTTAAATGCGAATTATAGCATGCGTTGGAACGCAGCTCAAAATGGAACTCCTAATTTCTTTGGTGATGCTGATCAACGTGCCCGTTCACAAGTTTTAGGGATTAATTTTAGATGGAATATTTATAGTGGGTTTAAGCAATATACTGCTCTAAAACGGTCAAAAATTGAAAAGAAAAATATTGAAGAACAACGTCGTTATTCATTGGAAAGCGCTGTGAATCAAACCATTACAACTCAAAGTACTATTCAGAATTTGTACGATTTAGCACCAAGTATTTTAGAAGGGCTAAGCTTAGCTAGAATAGGTTATGACCGATCAATTGCTAGACAAAAAAATGGACTAGGAAGTCAGCTTGACGTGAGCGATGCAGAATTGCAGCTACGCCAAGCAGAATTAAACTACGCTGATGTGGTTTATTCTTATTTAAGTGCAAAAGCTCAGTATGACTTTGCATTAGGAATGGTTCCCTTTGTGGATGAGAAAATTAATTAAAAATTAAAACTAAACTGAACAATTCTATTATGAAAAAAATTAGCCTATTAATATTTACTGTTGTGCTCTTTGCTTCTTGTTCATCTGATGAAACAGAGACTGTAGCAACTCAGAATTCCACGCAAGAAGAAACTCTTGTACGTATTGTAAATGTGAATGCAGAAACGATTGCGCCAAAAGAATTTACAAGTTTTATTCGCTTAATTGGTGAAGTAAAAGCAATTCATGATGTAAAACAATCATCTGAAGTAAGTGGAAAATTGGTTTCTTACTCTGTTAATGAAGGCCAAGTCGTAAAAGCAGGTGATGTTTTTGCCAAAATTGATGACGAAATGTTGAAAAAAGATGTTGAACGAATGGAAGCAATTGTATCGTCGGCTCGTGAAAATTATATGCGTCTTAAAGAATTATGGTCATCTGATTCAATCGGTTCTGAAATTGGTTATTTAAATGCTAAATATGTCTATGAACAAAATAGAGCTTCTTTGGATCAGCTTAAAATTCAATTGCGTAAAACTAAAATGGTTGCAAATATTAATGGTGTAATAGAATCGCAATTTGTTAAAGCCGGAGAAATGGTAATGCCAGGAACTCCAGTTGTTCGAATCATTGGAAACGAAAAAGTTAAAATTGAAGTTGGCGTTCCTGCAAATTATGCTGGTGTAATTAAAAAAGGAGACGTAGCTATGGTCACATTCGACGCATTTCCAGATCGTGAATTTAAAACTGTTATTTCACTAGTTGCAAGTAGTATAAACACACAATCAAGAACGTTTAAGATTGAACTTGAGTTAAGTAATACTTCGAATGACTTCAAAATTGATATGCTGGCAAATGTTATTCTAGAAACAAACAGTTTTGAAAATGCAATTGTTGTTAACCAAGAATATGTTTACCGCACTGAAAAAGGGTATGAAGTTTTTGTGGTTGCTAAAGATGACAATGGAAATACGATAGCAAAAAACAAGGTGGTGAATTTAGGCCCTGGCTTTGATAACAAAATTTTAATCAAAAGTGGGTTAAAAGTTGGCGATACATTAATTACAATTGGCTCGGCAGATGTCGAAAATAAGACCCGAATTAAAGTAGTTAAAACTCAAGCAACTATGGCAAGTACTAATTAAGGTTAATAAGGAGAAAAATGAGTTCAAAAGAAAATTTAACTGTTCAGGATCGTAAAGAATACAAAATATCATCGTTTTCGATAGACAATGGTATAAGTGTTCTTGTAATGTTGTTCCTGATTACTGTTATAGGAGTTAGATCGTATTTGGCGATTCCTAAAGAAGCACAGCCCGATATTACGGTTCCAAACATTATCGTTATTACTTTATATCCTGGAGTAGCTCCAGAAGATATGGAGAGTTTAATTACTCAAAAAATTGAGGATAAAGTAAACGAAATTGGATCCATCAAAAAATTATCGTCAACTTCTACTGAAGGGTATTCAAGTATAAATATTGAATTTGAGTCTGATGTTGATATTGATGAAGCGCTTCAAAAAGTTCGCGAAAAAGTAGATTTAGCTAAGCCTGATTTACCTTCAGCTGCTGAAGAACCTATGATTCAGGAAATAAATTTTTCTGAGTTCCCAATTATGCAAATTAATCTTTCTGGTCAGTATAGTTTAGATCGTCTCAAAAAAATTGCAGAAGATTTAAAAGACAAAGTAGAAGGCATAACTTCTGTTTTAGAAGTGGACATGGCTGGAGAATTAGAGCGAGAAGTTAAAATTGAAGTAGATTTACCTCGGTTAAAATACTTTGGAATAAGTTTTGGTGATGTAATTAAAGCAGTCCAATCAGAGAATGTTACAATTCCGGGTGGATCGATTAATGTTGGTACAAAAAAGTTCTTGGTTCGAGTTCCAGGAGAATATAAAAATCCAAAACTACTAGAAAATATAGTAGTTAAAGCAAATAAAGATAACCCAATTTACTTAAGAGATTTAGCAGAAGTTGATTTTGGTTTTAAAGACAGAGAATCGTATGCTCGTTTAGATGGCGACCCAGTAATTACTCTTTCTGTTAAAAAAAGAACAGGTGAAAATATTATTGAAACTACGGCAAATGTTAAAAAAATAATAGCCGAGCAATCCGAATTTTTCCCACCAACTACTACCGTTAAAATTACTTCTGAACAAAGTAAAGATATTGAGGATATGGTTGCTAGTTTGGAGAACAATATTATCTCTGGTCTAATTTTGGTAATTGGAGTTCTCTTGTTTTTCCTTGGTGTGACTAACTCCTCATTTGTTGGTATTTCAATTCCACTTTCTATGTTCTTGTCATTCATCATTTTATTGGTTTCTGGCATTTCAATGAATATGGTAGTCCTTTTTTCGCTAATTTTAGCACTTGGAATGTTAGTTGATAATGCGATTGTTGTGGTTGAAAATATTTATCGCTATCTCGAAGAAGGATTTGATGCTGTTACGGCTGCAAAAAAAGGTACAGGTGAAGTTGCTATTCCTATTATTTCTGGAACCTTAACCACTTTAGCCGCATTTTTTCCAATGGTTTATTGGCCTGGAATTGTGGGTGAGTTTATGGGATTCTTACCTAAAACACTCATAATTACCTTATCATCGTCATTATTTGTTGGTTTGGTAATTAATCCTGTTTTATGCGCTAGATTTATGAAATTAGAAGGTGCAGAGAATACAAGACCTAGTTTTACAAAAAATGGTAAACGTGCTTTATATGGTGTTTTAGCATTAATTCTATTAATCATGTTTCTTAGTGTTCCAGTTATTGCAGCCATGGCCGTAGCAACCGTGATTCTTGTGCATTTCATAAATAAATGGGCGTTTTTCCCAATTTCCCATTGGTGGCAAAATTATGGTTTAAATTGGCTCATTGGTAAATATGAAGGTACTTTAAACTGGTCATTAGGCAACCCTGGTAAAATTATGCTATTATCGGCTTTAGTTTTTGTGGGTGGCTTTGTAACATTTGGGGCTTTTCCTACAGCTGTAGAATTTTTTCCAGAAGGCATTCCTCCAAAACAATTATATGTTCAAGTGGAAGGGCCAGTTGGAACAAATGTTGAAAAGACTGATGAGGTTCTTAAAACCATTGAAAATCGTTTAAAGACCATGCCAGATTATGAAGATGTGGAATCCGTTGTTGCAACTTCTGGGCAAAAAATATCTGGAGGATTCGGTGGTAGCGGTGGCCAATCTACTCACTTAGGTACTATTGTCATTTCTTTTAAAGAGTTTACTGATCGTGTTGGAGATACATTCACGCAACTCGAATGGATGCGAAATACACTTGGTGTGGGTATTGTTGGGGCTCGTGTTACGGTTGAGAAGCAACAAAATGGACCTCCAACTGGAAAACCAATTAATGTTGAACTTTCGGGTAATAATATGGAACAATTACAGTTGTTATCTGAAAAAATGATTCATATTATCGAATCTAGTCCAATTTATAATAAGTTAGATGGTTTGGATACCGATTTGCCTGATGCTCGTCCTGAACTTAGAATTATTGTTGATCGTGAAAAAGCCGCAAAATATGGACTCAATACGAATATGGTAGGCTCAACTGTAAGACAGGCTGTTAATGGTATTGAAGCTTCAAAATATCGTGATGGTAAAGATGAATATGATATTACTGTTCGAGTTGCTGAATCCTATCGTGAAGATGTAAATAGTTTAGGTGAGTTAAATGTAATGGCTGACAAAGGTCGTCAAATTCCTTTGTCTGAAGTAGCAACTTGGTATATTGATGAGAGTTTTGGCGGAATTCGCAGAATAAACATGAATCGAGTTATTAGTATCGGTGCTGATGTAAGAAGTGGTTATACGCCAAATGATGTGCTAGCTGAAGTGCAAGCATTATTAAGACCATTTGAATCCCAATTGCCAAAAGGATATAAAATGGATTGGACTGGTCAGAATCAAGAGCAACAAAAAGCGCAAGAATTTTTGGGTAATGCCTTCTTAATTGCATTATTCTTAATTGCATTTATCTTGATTTCTCAATTCAATTCTTTAGTTAAACCTCTCATTGTTTTAACATCTGTTATGATGTCAACAGCTGGTGTTTTTTATGGATTAGCCATATTTAGAATGCCATTTGTGGTAATAATGACCGGTATCGGTATCGTTTCTTTAGCAGGAGTTGTGGTAAACAATGCAATTGTGTTGATTGACTACGTCGATATTCTACGATTTAGAGATAGATTGAAAACAAGAGATGCTTTATTGAAAGCAGGTTCTACTCGTTTTAGACCTGTAATTTTAACCGCTGTAACCACTGTTTTAGGTCTTATTCCATTGGCAATCGGTTTTAACTTTGACTTCTTAGTTTTGTATTCAAATCCTGCTGAATTCTTTTCAAATATTGGTCAATATGTGTATTATGGTGGCGAACAAGCCGCTTGGTGGTCTGCAATGGCTACAGCGGTAATTGTAGGTTTAACTTTTTCAACTGTTATTACACTTATTCTTGTTCCAGTTCTTTATTTAGGTTTTGAATCTACCGGAGTATGGATTACAGCTTTCTTAAGAGGTCGCGAATATGCTGATGCTAAAATGCTAGCTCAATTCGAAGGAATAAGTGTTGACGAAGCTTTAAATGGCGTTTACAACTATGCTAATGGAAATGGTTTTGCTCATCACACTAATGGGCATAACTACGAAATCTCAAATGAAATTGAAGAAAAAATTTAATAATCTTTTGGCTGAATGAACCAAAACTCTGTTCATTTAGAATAATCTGAATCTGTAACTAGTTTAGAGTTCTGAATTGGGAAAAAATTCAGCCAATCTTCGTAATTTAACTTAAGGACTGATTTACGTTAAATAATCAGTCCTTTCTTATATAAAACCTCCATTAATTTACTAGTTCCGTGATTCAGAGAATTCAATCGGTCTATTTAGGCCTCGTTTTTGTACTTAATGCTGTTTTTGTTTTTACACCATTATTTGGAAAAATAGTAGGTGATCCTGCTGCTTGGATGAGTTCAACGCACATTGCAGCACTTGGTTTTTCAGCAGGAGTTTCAATTTATTCGATATTCTTATTCAACAACAGAACGAAACAACAATTATTTGTTAAAGTCTCCTCTGGTTTTCAGGTTGTTGCACTTGGATCTTCAATAGGAGTTTTATTATCACTTGGTGGAATTGGTTCTTATTTATGGGATGAGGCACTTTCACTTGGTTTGGTGCTATTGGGAATTATTTTTCAGTTTTTAGCCTTAAGAGGAATCAAAAAAGATGAAGCTCTTGTGCGTTCAATGGATCGTATTCGTTAAATTGAAATGAGTTCTACATCGAATTCAGTTCGTTTAGTTGTTTTTTTAGCCGCAGGATTAATCTCTTTTGCATTTGCGCCAATCTTTGTTCGATTAGCCGGGGATGTAAATCCTGTTGCTTTAGCTATTTGGCGAACTACCTTTGCGGTGATTTTTATTGGTCCATTTTATCTATTCAGAAGGGAACAAGAATTAATAGATGCTCCTCTACCTAAAAGAACCATTTTTTATCTGAGTATGCTAAGTGGTGCCATGCTTGGCCTGCATTTTATCTTGTGGATTAGTGCTCTTAAATATACATCTGTTGCGTCTGCTTCGGTTTTAGTAACCATTCATCCAATTATCTTAATCGTTGCTGAACAACTTATTTTTAAAGTCAGATTTAATAAAATTGTGTGGTTTGGTGTTTTTCTGACCTTTGTTGGCTCAATTTCTTTAGGAATTTCGGATAGTCATCAAAGTTCACAACAATTTACGGAGGCAATTTTAGGGGATATTTTAGCCTTTCTTGCAGCAGCAGTCTTTGCTATTTATTTTTTAATCAGTCGGAAAATTAGACAGCATAGTACCTGGTTAGGTTATGTTGCACCGATTTATTTTTGGGCAATGCTCACTTGTATTATCCTCGGTTTTTTTCTTCCAGGTAAATTAGTATTTACTGAAACTCAAACATGGGTTATGGTCATTTTGTTGGCTTTAGGGCCTCAAATAATTGGACACGGCTCAATGAACTACGCCGTTAAATATGTTTCTCCAACAATATTATCAACCACAATTTTAGTGGAGCCAGCATTGGCAACTATTTTTGGTGCCATCTTGTTTAATGAAATCCCAACAGTTTTAGCATTTTCAGTAATGACCTTAATTATAGCAGGAGTGTTCGTAACTTGGTACGGAAATAGTAAAAGTGAAAAATAATTTACAATTATCAATTGTCAATTATTTTGCTAATCATAGCGCCAGCGTCCACGCTGGTGATTTAAAAAAAAGAGAAAGCGTCCACGCTTTTACCCAAATTCTTCTTTATTACAAAGAGATGAATCAATCATAGATCTTAGACCATTCAACATATTTAGCTCGAACTTCAGCAACTTTTTCATCCAAATTCTCTTTAGTCCAATCCACTGTCGAAATAGGTTCAAAAATATGAACAGTAATGGTTCCTCTATGAAAAAATAAGGCACTTTCTGGGCCTAAATTCCATGAGTTTTCAAAATACAATGGCACAATCGGATAGCCTAAATCTTTAGCAGTATGAAAAGCGCCTTTTTTGAATTTCCCAATTCGTTCGGCATGTTTTCTAGTTCCCTCAGGTGCAATGACCAAGTTTAACTTCTTTTCTTTAATGCGTTTATATGCTTTCTGAATAGATTGAATCGCTTTTTTTGATGTCCCGCGATTAATAAATACCTGACCAGTTGCCAACCCGACAATCGCAAAAACTGGATTAAACAAGAGTTCATATTTCGCTACATAGCGCGTATTTTTTAAGCCAATATCTAATGTAATCGGAATATCTAATGTAGAACTATGATTGAAAATATAAACGACCTGTGCTGGTAGTTCACCATGCCGTACTACTTTCATTTTTAAACCTAGTAGAAAAAATGCAATTGAACCTATCATTTTTCCAAAAGTCGTTACAACAAAATTTGTAAACTGAAAAAATGTTAATAAACCGAAAACAGCAGCTAAAATACCACCGAAAATAAAAGCAATTGCAAGAATAAAAAGGGCAAATACGGATCGAACTTTTTCCGCAAAGGTGAATGAATGGTCATCGTTTCTCATTCTATAAAATAGAAACAAACATACTTATTTCCATTAGCAGTTTTTAATTTGACGGGTACACTCATTTTAGTCTATTTTAAAGTATTGTAACCATTTGATATTATAATAAATAGCTAGTTTATAATAAACTCTTCTTGTAAGTAATCTTAGTTAGTAAAATTATAATCAACTATGATATAATTGTTTCAATTTTGTAATAACATCATTTCCTGTGGAAAACTTTTTAAGTAAAATTCGTTCATCTTCATCTACCCAACGAGCGATTTTTTCGCTTAATGTTTCCGAAATCTGTGGTATAACGGTAATTCCCATTTTTTTTAAAGCAGCTGCATTGCAATACTGCTCATATTGATATTGAATCGGAATAGTTAATAATTTTTTATTCAGATACATAGCTTCAGCGCAAGACTCAAATCCTGCAGAGGTGATTAGACCATCAGAACCTTCTAGACTGTTCAGAAAATCAGTATTGTTTACCGGTAATAGAATACAGTTTTTATAACGCTTACGAGTGTCAAGATTTGGTGTAAAAATATGCCAATCACTTGATTTTAGTTTACCAAACACTTCAAGTAAAAGTTTTTCAGGAAATGCAGGTAAATAGACTGTTATATGTTTTCCAGGATACGGTTTTAAGTCTCTAACTTCTTTTCGGATTATTGGAGGCATAATAAAGGTATCATACGTTTCAAAATGAAAGGCTATGGATTTATCGCAGGGAGCATAGTGTTTCATTACAAACTCAGCAATTTTAGAAACTTTATGTGGGCGTGGAGTTTTATCAGATGAAAATGAAGCCTGATGACTCATACTTAAAGAAGGAACTTTTCTGAGTTTTGCGGCCCATGCACTTACTGGCTCGAAATCGGAAATTACTAAATCATATTGTTTAACATCTAATTGGATGGTCTCTTTTAAATAACTTAGTAAATCAAGTTCTTTTAATGATTTACTCCATGAAATTCCACCATGTCCATAAATGAAACTGATTCCTTTGCAACGGTATTTAATTGGATAATCAATATGTAATTTGGAATTATATCCACTCACCAAAATATCCACTTCATAATGTTCGAATAAGGATGGAAGAATTTCTCTAGCTCGACTCAAATGTCCATGACCAGTTCCTTGAATGGCATACAATATCTTCATAAAGACTCAGCGATTTTGTTTTAAATACTAAATTTCTGCGATGTTTTTATTTTGATTCATACTTATTATTAATAAGCACTAAAAGTGAGTTCAGCTTCTTCTTTTTCGAATAAAGCGCTAGTTTCCTCCGCTTTCCATGTTCTGAAATCAAAGATGCGCCACTCATTATTGTTGTACTCTAAAGCGGTCAAGTTTTCAATCCAGTCACCCGAGTTTACATATAAAACAGAGCCTTTTTCTGTGGTATAGGTTCTAATTTTGGGTTGATGAATATGTCCATTCACAACAACATCAAACTTATTTTGGATGGCCAATTCCATAGCAGTCACTTCAAAATCGTCTATAAATGATATTGCTTTTTTAACACTTTCTTTTATTCGTTTTGATAAGGAAATTCTGCGCTTTCCAATCAAATCTAAACCCCAATTGGTTAAACGATTTAACATGATTAAAAAATCATAGCCGACAGCTCCTAATTTGGCTAACCACTTAGAGTGTTTCATTGTAATATCAAAAATATCACCATGGAAGATCCATATTTTTTTGCCTTCTTGTTGAAGAACCATCTTATTTTTGAGATGAAAATTACCAATATGCAATGGCGTTATTTTTCTAAGGAGTTCATCATGATTCCCGGTTAAATAGGTTACTTCAACACCATCAGAGATCATTGAAAACAATTTCCGAATGACTTGCATATGAGATTCTGGCCAATAGAATTTTCTAAAATTCCATATATCAACTATGTCACCGTTCAAAATTAAGTGTTGAGGATTAATGCTTTCTAAATATTCGACAACTTCTGATGCATGACAACCAACGGTTCCAAGGTGGATATCAGAAATTACTACGGTATCAATTTTTCTCTTCATAAGACAATTTATATTAATAGCTCAAAAATCCTTAGAAGGCATTATGAAGTGATTTGGATTGGGTTAAGAATGTGTTAATAAAGTGTTAAGTTAATTCTTTTGCAACTTTCAAGTAGATATTAGAAAAAAGGAAAGTCCCATTGAGCAAGTAATCGACTCCATTTTATGCTAAGAACCAATTAAATCACAAAATAATCCCAAAGAAAAATCATTAAAAAATGAATTAATTAGGGCTTAAAACCTTGATTTTTAAATAAAAAACAATAAATTGTTCATTGCTTCATGAAATTCCCCATGCCCCCTTTGATGATCTAGCTTCATCGTAGCCAAGGACTTAGGCAAAAGAGGGTGTTTTTTCGCCCTGCGCAAAGCACTAGAAAATCAAAGCAAGAAACAAATTAATTAAAAATTAAGCATTAAGAATTCAAAATTTCTCATCATTGCTCATTTTTTAAACACATGTGCGGTCGTTATCTACATTTTTCCGAAAAACAAGAAATTGAAGAACATTTTGATCTAGAATCAGATAATAATGATGTGTTCTTAGCGAACTTTAATGTTTGCCCTGGAACAATAAATCCCGTTGTTTTACAGCCTAAACCAAATAAAATGGGAATAGGAAGCCTACGCTGGGGTTTAGTTCCCGATTGGGCAGAAAATCCACAAATCGCATACAAAATGATAAATGCTAGAACGGAATCCATATTCGAGAAAAAATCATTTCAAAAAGCTATTCTTCGTCAGAGATGTTTAATTCCTGCAAACGGATTTTATGAATGGAAACAACTGTCTTCAAAAGAAAAACAAGCGTTTTATATTTTTCATCCATCGCAAAAGCTAATTTCTTTTGCTGGAATTTATTCCTTTTGGAAAAATCCCATTCAGAATACACTTTTATGGACGTTTTCTATTCTTACTACTGCTTCAAAAGGTAACATGATCGATTTACATGAAAGAATGCCAGTTTGTATTTCCCAAAAGGATTATGCCATTTGGTTAAATCCTCTTCAAAATGATGCCAAACATATTCAATCTTTTTTTGATTCTGAACTTTCAAAGGACTTTAACTATAAACCTATTTCTAAAAAAATTACTGAAGTTGGGCTCTCAGACCTCTAAAGTCTGTGAGTCCTAATAGCATTTTCTTTATATATTCTCTCAAAATTAGAATAAAACTCAACCTATGGATTTGTTTACATCAATCTTCTTAAATAAAAACAAAGAATGGCGAGCAGGTTGGAAAACAGCTTTTTTTGTAGTACTTGTTATAATTTTAACTTTTTTTGCGGCATTATTATTACAACTTCTGCCAAAAGAATACCAGCAAATTCCTTTTGCTATGCTGATTTCAGCTCCCTTAGCTTCTTGGATTTCGATCAAATATGTTGATCAAAAATCACTAAAATCTATTGGATTGCTAACAGGAGAGGGCGCCAAAGTGATTTTTGTGGATTGTCTTCTTGGTCTAGTAGCTGGAGCAGTTGCAATGGGTGTAATTGCTCTTTTAATAATATTTTATGGTGGAACATTTGTTATTAATCAATCACTTTTAACAGAAAAAGTAATAGGTTTCTTCTTATTGATGCTTGCCGTAGGTATTACAGAAGAGTTACAAGTTCGGGGTTATATGCTTCGAGTTATTTCAGCTGGTTTTCGTTTTGGACAAATGAGCATTCAGCAGGGCTTTTGGGCTGCTGCTATTTTTACTTCAATCATTTTTGGATTGCTTCACTTTTTTAATCCAAATGCAAGTTTTGTTTCAACCTTGAATATTTCTTTGGCAGGTTTACTTTTAGTTTGGCCGATTGCAGTAACCGGAAGAATGTACGGAGCCTTTGCTTTGCACTTTTCTTGGAATTGGTTTCAAGGTGGATTGTTTGGTTTTCCTGTAAGTGGTCAGGCGATTCAAAACAGTATTTTTGTCTATATAATGCCTGAAAACGCTACTTTCTTTAGTGGTGGTGCATTTGGACCAGAAGCTGGAATCGTTGGTTTAATGGGTATGTTTATCGCCGCTTTACCTTTTTGGTTCATTTACATAAGACAGAACAGAACTCTTCGTATATTTGAGACTCAGTTTGAACAAATACAGGACTAGTATTCCATTTTTACCACAAATTAATCCTTAATTTTTTTCGTGCTGATTTGATGTGATGACAAATGGGTCTTCATTGCGAGAAAATAGTACAGATTTGAGAATTGCTAATTAGATGATGTAAAACATCAAATACAATTAATTTCTAAACTGTGGTAAAGATTTAGTTAATTGTCCATTTAAACTTTTTTATTTAAACAATTATAATAAGTAATCCTTTGAATTTTATTGACTTAGGGCTAAGTGAGCCCATTCTAGACGGGCTACGTGATGTAGGTTTTAAAGCCCCAACAAAAATACAGTATGAAAGCATTCTTCCAGTTTTATCTGGCAGAGATATTATCGCATCTTCTGAAACAGGAACAGGAAAAACGGGTGCATTTGTTGTTCCAATTCTCGAACTCCTATCTAAAGAACCTCAATCTGGTGTTCGATGCTTAATTTTAACACCAACTCGTGAATTAGCTAATCAAATAGATGAACAAGTAACCGTAATTGGTTATTACTCTGGAATCACTTCTGCAACCGTTTTTGGCGGTACAGATGGAACGGAGTTCAGAGTTCAAGATAGAGCTCTTCGTTCTGATGGCGCCAATATTATTATTGCAACTCCAGGTCGCTTATTAGATCACATCAAAATGGGACATGTTGATTTCTCAAAAGTTGAATATTTAGTTCTTGATGAAGCTGATCGAATGTTAGATATGGGTTTTATGCCCGATGTGAAAAAAATAGTTTCTGAACTTCCAGAGAAGAAACAGAATATTTTATTTAGTGCCACCATTCCAGATACACTTGATCATTTTTTTAAAGCGATTACAAACGATGCCGTTCGTGTTGATTGTTCCGTTGCAAGAACAGCTTCAGGTGTTCGTCAAATTGTGTATAAAATTTCTGAGGAAATTCGTGATGAAGTTATTGTAACTGCAGTCGGAGCTGATGAAGTAACTTCGGCAATTGTCTTCACAAGAACAAAAAGAGATGCCGATTTAGTCTATAAACGCCTATCAAAAGCAGGAATTTCAGTTGGAGTTATTCATGGCGATCGTGAGCAAGCTGAACGTGAAATGACTTTAGCTGGTTTTAAATCAGGGAAAATTAAAGCAATTGTTGCCACAGATGTCTTAGCTCGTGGAATCGATGTGGATGATGTTAGTCATGTGTTTAATTACCAAATTCCTAACGAACCTGAAGATTATATTCATAGAATTGGCAGAACTGGGCGTGCAGATGCAAAAGGTACAGCTGTTACCTTAGTAGCACCTAAAGACTTAAGAGCTTTTGAACGCATTAAAAAACATGTCAAAACTGAAATTGAAGAATTACTGCCTGAGGGTTATAGCGAAGAATCTCTTAACGCATTGTTTAATTCAGTAAAAGGTTCTTCAGGACGCAAAAGTGATTATAAAAATGGTTCTCATCAAAGAAAAGTGAATGGGGGGCATCATAAGATTGATACTACTGTAGATTTGGAAATGGCTAAAGCATTATTGGCTCAACCTGTTTCTAACGTTTCAGATTATGATCCCAATCAGTTTATTCGTTCTTCAAAAACAATAAGAAAAGAAGTTCTGACTGAATCAACAGGAACATATAATGATGAGACACCGCAGCCTCAAACCTCAAGTATAGTTAATACAACAATTGTTATTGAAAAAGTGAAAAGCTCTAAGCCTAAGAAAAAGGCACGAAAAATAGCTGATGAAACGTTAGCCAGTGAGGTAAGCACTCCATCCTTTGGTTCTAAATTAGAAGCAAAACCTGGTAAAAAAGCAAAGTTATTAATAAAACGGGCTGATTTAATTCGCAAACAAGAAGCAGAAAGTAAACAAAAAGCTCAATCTGAAAGTTTTGTGAAGAAAGTGTTGTCTTTTTTTGGAATCGGTAAACCTTAAAATTAGCTTTTAATTTTACTATCGTTCTCTGTGTGATTCTCTTAAATGCAAAGTGTGATTACTTCTTAATTTAAAGAGTTCCCTTTTTTGCAACGTATTCTTTATTTATTGTGAATCAAGGACTTTAAAGCGTAAAAATTTTCATAATTTTGATTTGTAAGCTGTGTTAACTTGAATAATAACAATATTTTTATTCAACTTATTTCGTAAATGTAAATCAAATTTCAATCATATTTTATGGCCATTAATACCATTATTTGGATAATTTTACTCTCCCTCATCATGGGATCTGTTATAAACTTTATTGCAGATAACTTAAATTTAAAAGCATTAAATCCTGTAATGCCAAAAGAGTTTGAAGATGTTTATGATACGGAAGCGTATTCAAAATCACAGGAATACAGTAAAGTTAAAACTAAGTTTGGTTGGATTGAAGACACAGTTTCTTTAATTGGGTTTATAGCTTTTTGGTTCTTGGGCGGTTTTGAATGGATAAATAATTGGGCTATGTCTTGGAACTTTTCATTCATTCCAACAGCACTAATTTTTCTTGGTTCTTTAAGTATTCTTTCTGGAGTAATGAGTACTCCTTTTGGCTTATACAATACGTTTGTAATTGAAGAGCGATTTGGTTTTAATAATACAACTTGGAAAACCTACATCATGGATGCTTTAAAAGGTTTAGGTTTAACAGTAGTTTTTGGAATTCCATTAATTTCTGCAGTTCTTTGGGTCTTGGAAGTGCTTGGCCCTTTAGCTTGGTTTTACGCTTGGTTGGGTATGCAAGTATTTACGGTGATTATCCAATTCATTGCACCTAAATGGATTATGCCGATTTTTAACAAATTCATTCCTTTGGAAGATGGAAGTTTACGTTCTGCAATCCTCGAATTTGCTGCAAATGTGAAATTTGATCTACAAAATATTTTTGTGATTGATGGTTCTAAACGTTCCGCAAAATCAAATGCATTTTTTACAGGTTTTGGGAAAAATAAGCGAATCGCCTTATTTGATACCTTAATAGAAAAACATACTGAACCTGAATTAGTGGCTGTCTTAGCCCATGAGATTGGTCATTATAAACATAAACATATCATTAAGTCCAATATCCTTAATGTGGTAACATCTTTTATTACATTTTGGCTTCTTGGCGTTTTCATGAGAGAACAAGCTTTATATGAAGCATTTTTTATGTCAACAACTCCTATTTATGCTGGTATCATTTTCTTTTCAATGGTTCTAAGTCCTTTACAAATGATACTTTCTTATTTCTTGAATAAACTTTCTAGAAAGCATGAGTTTGAAGCGGATGCTTTTTCAGCAAATCATACAAACGACCCTGAAGCAATGATTTCAGCCTTGAAAAAACTTTCAAGAGATAATTTGTCGAACCTAACACCACATCCATTTTACGTTAAACTGCATTATTCACATCCCCCAGTTTTAGAACGTATTCAAGCTATTCAATCCTTAGAGAAATGATAAAGTGTCTTGGGTTTAAAATAATATCAAGTTTAAAAAAAACTGAAATTTGAATTCTAAAAAGAAATCTTAATTTTCAAACCTGAAACCTGAAACCTGAAACCTGAAACCTGAAACCTGAAACCTGAAACCTGAAATCTGAAACCTGAAACCTGAAACCTGAAACCTGAAACCTGAAGCCTCAAGCCTCAAGCCTCAAACCTCAAACCTCAAACCACTACCATCCAGCCTCCAGCAAAACGTAAATAACACAAATGCTTAAGTAATGCATTGTTTGGCAGAATGAAATCAATTATTTTACTAATTCCACGAGTTAAGGTAAGGTAAAATCAATTTATGAAATTAAGTATTGAACAAAGAGATTTCGGGCATACTGGAATAAAAGTCTCCGCATTAGGTTATGGCGCAGGGCACATAGGATCAGTAGCAATTAGTGATGCCGAAGTCGAAAAAATATTAAATGAAGTTGTTGATAGAGGTATTAATTTGATCGATACTGCAAAAGGTTATTATTTAAGTGAAGAACGAATCGGGAAATTTTTATGCAAAAAGAGAAGAGATGAAATAGTTCTTTCAACAAAAGTCGGTTACGGAGTAGAAGGGGTTCAAGATTGGACATATGATGCCGTTTATAAAGGAATAGACGAAGCCCGAAAAAAATTAAATACAGATTTTATTGATATTGTATTTCTTCATTCTTGTGAAAGATATCACTTAGTAAAAGGCGAAGTAATTCAAGCCTTAGAAGAAGCAAGAGAAGAAGGGAAAATTAAAGCATTCGGATATTCTGGAGAAAATGAGTCTTTAGATTATGGTATTTATACCAATCGTTTGAATTCAATTCAAACCTCAATAAATATATTTGATCAGCGTGTTTTGCATACATCGCTCCCTAAGGCCAAACAACATTCAATGGGAGTAATAGCAAAAAGACCAATTGGAAACGCTCCTTGGCGATTTAAGGAACAGCCACATGGTGATTATGCAGAAACCTATTGGAACAGAATGAAAACATTGGGATTAGATTATGGTGATGAATGGGCGGAAATTGCTCTAAGATTTACCTGTTTTTGGTATGGAGTTGATACGGCAATTGTGGGAACAACAAATTTAAAGCACATAGACCAAAATATAAAAGCAGTAAATAAGGGAAAACTTGATGAAGATTTGATTCATTATTTAATAGGATTATTTAGAGTTAAAGACGATAATTGGATAGGCCAATTATAAATCAAAAAACCAAAGTCATCTCGACCGAAGAAGAGCCAATACTCCCAAACCAAAAGCAAGAAACACAAACGAGTCGTAGCGGAGAGATCTTCTATATAAAATTCAGAACAAACTAGTAACCTGAGTTCGGGATAAAATATTAAAATAAAAACAGGTTAAAATAAATTTCGTCATTCTGGGCTTGACCCAGAATCTCTGTCTATTTGGTATTAAATTCGAAATTCCACTATGAAGCCAAATGACATTCTACATTGTTTATTCTGGGTTTAGATTAAATTTATTCTACTAATCCTTATCCCGAATTCAGGTTAGTAGCAATCGATAATTAAACACAAACTCACCATCCCCAAAGTATTTCCCCATAAAAACTACATATTCCCAATAAATCGATTACCCGGCTTATTATAATGATACAATAACACTTGCTGAGCCGCAATTTCACGTTTATTGCGCAAAGTTGGAAGTTTTTGATACATCGTAGAAAAAATACGATTCTCACGCATCCCGTTAGATAAACGAAATAAACGCTGAACCTGATCTAGTTTTGTACTATTAGCAACTAAAAACGCTTTGAAAATTTCACTAAAATCAGGTGACAAGATTAATTTAAACGATTCAGGAAGTTTTTTATCCTCAATTTCTAATTCTTCTGTAACCTGAGAATAGGGATTTTTATTTTTGGGATGTTTGTCTTCAGGACGCTGCCCATCTTTAGGAATATTAAAGGCCGCAACAACATTGGACGGTGGAACAGGATTAAATGACAATATAGGTGTTCCAGTATCAGTCTGAATAGGTTGGGTAAAAAGGGTGCTATTTATCGTTTGAACTTGCATATCTTATGCTTCTTATCGGAATACAAAAGCTCAACTTTATATGACATCAAAACTTTTTCTATTCGATCTTGATGGAACTCTCCTAAGTGTAAAAAATCATAGAATGTGGCACATTGTTGATGAATCCTTAAAATCAGTCGGTCTTCATCAAGAAATTCATCGTGAAAAGAAATTTTCTGGAAGAACAGATCACGATATCTTCCAAAGTTATTTGAATACTGAAATGAAACATCAGTACAATCAGTTGAAACTAAGATATATCGAACTTATGCAAAATGAACTGAAACAAGAGGATGTTGATTTATTAGATGGAGCTCATGAAGTAGCAAATTGGATTACTCAAAATGAAATTAATTGGGGACTCTTAACCGGAAATTACGAGCTCACCGGAAAACTTAAAGTTCGGAATGCAGGATTTCCACTTGAAGCTAGTTTTGGGATTTTTGGAGATGGATTTTTAGACAGAACTATCATGGCTGCAGAAGCTATTACCAAAGCCAATTTACATTTTCCTTTTGATTTATCTCCGGAATCTATTGTAATTATTGGTGATACGCCAAATGATATTCGTTGCGCAAAAGAAAACCAATATCTAAGTGTAGCTGTTTCATCTGGATGTTATTCTAAACAAGATTTAGCAGAATTTCAGCCAGACTATCTTATTGATTCACTTCATGAGTTACCTGCATTATTCTCTTGAAAAGAAAAAATCCCTTCCATATCATTTAATTCAGATACTCGAACCTTTTTTTTAGAACAGCGATAAAATGAGTATTATAGAGCATCAACTAAAAATAAATTTTTAACGAAAGCTTTCTGATATGGCAAAATTAACCTTACGCGACGTAGCCCTAGCAGGTAAAAAAGTCCTAATGCGTGTTGATTTTAACGTTCCTTACAAAAATGGTGTTATTACTGATGATAACCGAATTGTAGAAGCCTTGAAAAGTATCAATTTTGTACTTGAACAAGGTGCAACACTCATCTTATCTTCACACTTTGGTCGTCCAAAAGACGGTCCTGATCCAGCATACTCTTTAAAACCAGTTGCAGATCATTTAGCAACGTTAGTTTCAGTTCCAGTTCATTTCTCTGAAGAAGCAATTGGTGAAAAAGCAAAAGCAGTTATCGCTGCGGCTAAACCAGGCGAAATTGTAGTTTTAGAAAATGTACGTTTCTATAAAGGCGAAACTAAAAACGATGCTGCATTGTCAAAACAATTCGCAGAATTAGCAGATGTGTTTATTAATGATGCATTTGGTTCATCTCACCGCGCTCACTCCTCAGTTGCAGGAGTTACCGAATTCTTAAAACCAGCACTTGCAGGTTTCTTACTTGAAAAAGAAATTAAGTATTTAGAAGAAACCGTTAACTCTCCAGCAAGACCATTTGTTGCTGTACTTGGCGGTGCAAAAGTTTCTGATAAAATTGGAGTTATAGAAAATCTTCTTGATAAAGTTGACTCTATTATTATCGGTGGTGGTATGACCTACACTTTCTACAAAGCAAAAGGTTTACCAATTGGAAAATCTTTGTTAGAAGAGGATAAAGTATCTCTAGCTAAAGAATTAATGGAAAAAGCAGCTGCAAAAGGTGTGAATTTATTATTACCAATTGACTCAGTTGTTTCTCAGGAATTTAGTAATGATGCTCCTTTCAAAACGGTTGATGAATATGGAATTGAAGAGGGATATATGGCCTTAGATATCGGACCAAAATCTGCTGAATTATTCTCTGACACAGTTCGTAATGCAAAAACAGTTTTATGGAATGGTCCAATGGGTGTTTTTGAAATGGATAACTTTTCAAAAGGAACAGTTGCAGTTGCGGAAGCGATGGCAGAAGCAACTACTAAAGGTGCTATTACTATTATTGGTGGCGGTGACTCAGCAGCAGCAATTAAAAAAGCTGGTTTAAGTGATAAAGTTACTCATGTTTCAACTGGCGGTGGTGCAAGTCTAGAATATTTAGAAGGTAAAGTTCTTCCAGGTATTTCAAGCTTAACTAATAAATAAATAATTAAATAAGTACTCATTTTTTTAGATAAACATCAAAAACTAAAGTCAATTCCATAGCGCCAGCGTCATTTATAGCGCCAGCGTCCGCTGGTGTCATTTAAACGTCAGCGTCCGCTGGTGTCATTTATAGCGCCAGCGTCCGCTGGTGCTAAAACAAACTAACAATCCATAGAGCAAGCCTTCGATTATGCTTAAAAAAAGCATATACACTGAAATCAGTTTTAATTTTAATCTAGTCAATTTTTCCCATCAAATAAACCGAATCGTAATCAATTGTGTAGTACTAATTGAAATCATTTTAGTAGCTTTAAATGGGCACCTCATACAAGCCTTCAGCGTATAAAAAAGATGCTTAAACACACTCTCCATTATCAAATCAAAATAAGAACGTATTTAGATTGAAATCACCTTGTGAAATGAGTATCATTTATGATGTTTCAAAGCCAAAAGAATAGAATGTGCGAATTATTAACTTCCCATAAGTTGGGTTTAATCATTATTGGATTCGGTTTCTTTTCAGCATGTACAAAGACCATTTATATTGAAGATTTAAGCAATCGTTTAGAACCAGTTAGAACCGTTGATGTATTCATGGGTACATCCACACAAGTATTTAAAAATGATTTTCTTACTTTTCAAGAAGGTTATTATGTTCATTATAACAAGTATCGGGTAACCTGGTACGATAGTAGATTTAGAACAAAAGAAATCTCTGTTCCACTTAAAGAAGTTTCTAAAATTTCTTATCGGAGTAGAATTGTCGGGTCCATTGTAGGTTTAGGTATTGGGTACACGTTAGGTTATTTAGCGTTTAATCTTGGTGTCTTAGACAAACCCACACAGCCATTTCTGTCTCAACATAATCAAGCAGTTTCTCTGGGTTTTGCCACCGTTTTTGGTGTAAGTGGATATTTTGCAGGTTTTCCCTACAAATATGTATTCAAATACAAAAAGAAACGTGCTCGAATGGCAAAAGATTTTATTATTTTGCCAGATGTAAATTATTGAAAGTAATCAACTAACAAAGTTTTTAAATATGTTGTTATTTAAAAAATCATTTATTTTTGTTGCTCTTCTCGTATTCCTATTTTCATGCGAAACCATACCTGAAAAAATAAAGCAAAACGTTAAACAATCGTTTTTTAGACCAATTATTGAAAATCTATCGGATGATAGAATGATGGGAAGAGAAATGGGTACCTTGGGTAGCAAATACGCCGCTCAAATGATTATGGATGAATTTGAAACTATTGGGACTCATTATTATCCTGGAAAATCATCTTATTCACAAGCTGTTACAATATATAAAACACCTCAATTGATACGTGCGTCAATAAAATTTGGTAAAGGTCTGAATCTTACAACACCAACTAAAGACATTGGTTTAAAACAAGTAAGAACATTAAATATCGAATCTGAGGTGGCTGCTATGTCCGATTGGGATGAAGAAAAAGCATCTAAATGGGAATATCGTGATAAAATTATAGTTTACAGATTAAGTGAAAATGAATTATTTAGCTCGTCAGACTCAACTTTTCAAACTTGGTTAGATTCTTTTTATTCAAAAATTGTAATTGCAGATGTGAAAGCTGCAATTATTTTACTTCCAGAAACGAAAAAAAAATGGACTTCTATAATAAATAGATATAACCGATCCATATTCTCGCTAACTGATGAGGAAAATGAAACACCAGTTCTATTTGTAGAAGGTAAATATGTTAGTAGAAAGGACTTAAAAAAAGCAAAAGTTGTTAAAATTAGTTCAGAATCTGAACGATTTGAATCCTTAAATGATCAAAATATTGTTGCTTATATCCCTGGTTCCGATTCGAAATTTAAAAATAATCCAGTTTTGGTAACAGCACATTATGATCATATAGGTTACAAAAAAGGTGTTCCTACAGATCAGGATTCTATTTATAATGGTGCACGTGATAATATCGTTGGAGTTACTGCTATGTTAGTTGGGGCTAAAGTACTCCAGAAGTTGACTGTCAAAAGACCAGTTTTATTTGTAGCATTTACAGGTGAAGAAAAAGGTCTATTAGGAAGTCGCTATTACGCTGAAAATCCTTTTTTTCCACTCAGAAACACCTATTTTGGAATAAATTTAGATAATGCAGGTTATAACGATACCTCAATTGTTAGTTTGATTGGACTTTCAAATTATAAAAATGATTCATTGTTTATAAAACCAATTCTTGAAATGGGAATAAAGGTTTTAGCAGACCCTGTTCCTCAATTCCGTTTATTTGAACGTAGTGATAACATAATATTAACTAAAAAAGGGGTTCCAACTTTATCCTATTCTTTAGGATTCACTGATTTTACCGATGAGCTCAATAAATATTATCATCAACTAGCAGATGAGTCATCAAGTTTAGATTATAATTACTTGGAACGCTTTTATGAGTCCTTTACGAATGTTTTATATTGTGTCGCAAACTCAGAAAATCCGATTGAGTGGAAAGAGGAATCAGCTTGGAATCCCAAAAATCTAGAATGAGACAGGCGAACACTCGATATATTGAAGAAATAAAATTATTGTTGTAGTGATGACCAAAAGAGTTAGTGATTTAAGTCAACTTTCGCAGTTCGATTTTGACCTCGGAAATATTAAGGATATTCTATGGTTCACCACGGCAAAAAGCGAAAAAATTGTTTTAAGATACAATCTAAACATAAAATGCTCATCCTGTGTTCTATCACGATTCGAAGAACCACGAAGTGGTAACTCGTCGTAATGTAAGAGTTTGAACATAATCCAACCTATTGCGAATTTGATCTTGTTGTGCTTTTTAAGTAACAGATTACATTCTGCAAGTTGGAAACTCAAAAAAGTATCAAGTCCGAATTTGAGATTTAAGTCGTAAATAGAAAATAAAAGAAGTAATTAATTGACATTAAATTAGTTGTCTTGATAAGTAAATAATCAGAAAATGAATCTTTTATTTCTTTTTCGATTAAAAAAATCAAAAAAAAATCATAAATTTTAAATTCTTATAAAATCATTAAAAATATATTCTTAGGGTTTGTTTTTAATGCAAATAAAACGTGTTAGTCAAAAAAAAATCAAAAAAAATCATTTTTCTTGTAAGATTTTTCAGTTTCAAGCGTCTTATCTTCAAAACAAATTAATTATCACTACAAACGGAGAAAAATATGGGCTCACTAAATAAAGCTCTTTTAATTGGCAGACTTGGAAAAGATCCAGAAGTACGCTACACAGAAAATAATACCGCAGTTGCAACTTTAAATATGGCAACTAGTGAACGCTACAAAGATAGTAATGGCGATTGGCAAGAAAAAACAGAATGGCATCGAGTAGTTTGCTGGAGCCGTTTAGCTGAGGTTGCGCAACAATACCTCAAACAAGGCTCACAAGTCTATATTGAAGGTTCCATACATACTAGACAGTGGCAAGATAAAGAGGGACAAACACGTTATACAACTGAAATTAAAGCAGGTGTATTACAAATGTTAGATTCGAAGCCAAAAAATGATGGTGAGGCTCAGTCACCTGCACGAGATTCTAATGCAAATAAGGCGAAAGCTTCCTCATTTACAACAAAACCAAACAATGAAGTTCAAATGCCAAATGAAATAAACGATTTCGACGATGATGTTTTACCATTTTGACATTTTGTAATTTACTGTACAACACCTATTTTTAAGCGGGGCTGATAAGTCCCGCTTTTTTATTCACTAATTTTACATTCTTGGACCCCGAACCTAGTTTTCTAGTATCACTCACATTTATAACACAGCTAAATGCCGAGTTTTTTCAGATTTTACTGATAGAATTATGTGTCATTATTTTGGGATTAGCCTTCTCGTTTATTTTTTCAGGGGCTGAAGTTGCATTATTTTCAATTAAAGGATCTGAGTTAGATCAATTAAATAGTTTAGCAAATCACTCTTCCATTCATGGAAACATCAAAAAAATGATTGAAAACCCAAGAAGGTTGTTATCGACCATCTTAATAGGAAATACGTTTGCTAATATTATCGTTTCAATCATTTCAGCAGTAATAACAGGGCAATTAGCTAGTGTATTCCATTTTCCTGAAGTCTTTATTTATGTAATCGAAATATTAGTAGTTACATTTATTCTTGTAATTATTAGTGAAATAACTCCAAAAGTAATCGCAATTAAAAACCCATTACAAACTGCAGTTAGATTAAATCATATTATTTATGGATTTTATATCCTTATGACACCTATATCCATTTTAATTGCAAAAAGTGCTCACTCAATTGAAAGTAAATTACCCTATAAATCTCATGAAATTTCTGGTGAAGATATTTTAACTATTGCAGAAGTAGGAGAGGAAAAAGGGTCTCTTAAAGGTGATGAAAGAGAGATATTTGAAAATGTTGTTGAGTTTGGCCAAACAGCTGTTAAAGAAATTATGACTTCTCGAGTAGATATTGTTGCTGTTTCATTAGATGATGAACTTGGTGAAGTTATTGATACAATTTTAGTTAGAAAATTATCTCGAATGCCCTTATATGGAGACGATTTAGATGATATTCTAGGGGTTATCAATGCTAAAGATTTATTACCCTATTTAAAGACTGATTTTCAAAACACTGCAATAAATTGGAAAACAATAGCTAGAAAAGTTTTATTTGTACCGACTACTAAACGTCTGGATGATTTATTGAAGGAATTCAAAAAAGAAAAAACTCACATGGCAATAGTTGTAGATGAATGGGGGGGAACCGAAGGTCTAGTAACCCTAGATGACGTTTTAGCTGAAATAATTGGAAATATTGGGGATGAAACAAGTAGTCCAGAACAATTATTTGAAAAAATGAGCGACAATTCGTTTTCATTCGATGCAAAAATAAATGTAGAAGAAGCGGAAGAAATTCTAGAAACTCAGTTGTCTGGTGAAAACGATCAATATGAAACCCTCGCAGGTTTAGTGTATCATATCCTAGAAAGGATTCCAGAAAACAACGAAAAACTTCATTTTAAAGATGTAGAAATCACTGTTCTAGAAGTAGAAAACAATCGAATTAAAAAAGTATTGATTACGAAAAACTAATCTGCTTTTGGGATTTATTTTTTTCTGATTCAGCACTAACTTTTAATTCAGGCATCATTTTCCCATCTTTAGTGTAAATTCCTTCTTTTTTTAGCCAAACTGGGAGTGTTCTAGTTAGAATGTAGAAATCAAAGAGAAGTGATTTGCGTTTAATGTACCACTGATCATAAATAAGTTTTTCTGCCCAACTTAATTCATTTCTTCCATTTACTTGTGCCCAACCAGTAATTCCTGGTCTAACAGAATGCCTCTTTTTTTCTACTTCTGGGTCAAGTTCCTTTTTATATGTCCAAAGTAGAGGTCGTGGGCCAATTAATGACATTTCACCTTTTAAAATATTTAGTAACTGAGGTAGCTCATCAAGGCTCCATTCACGCAAGAAATGACCATTTTTTGTAATTCGTAAATCATCAACAAGCCTAGTGTCTATTAACATTGTCCGTATTTTGAAAATTTCAAATGGTTTTCCATTTAAACCTATCCGTTTTTGGGAATAAAATAAAGGTCTCCCATCTCTAATTAAAGTTAAACTCACTACAAAAATAAATAGTGGCAACCATATTGGTAATAAAAATGCTACCATTAAATAGTCCCGAAATCGTTGTATGAGATGATTCATAAAATACAAGTTGCAATTCTTGATTAACACATTTAAGTATCGACAATAAAAGCTAAACCTGTAGAAATATGTGAATCTCTTAATCTTTAAGAAGTAAATAATGAAAATTATAAAGTTTAATTGTGTTGCACTGCTTATTTTCTGCAAATTTGAAAAGATAAAACTCCTTTATGATTTGTTTTTTAAGTGTTTTCCCTCCTTTTAGAGGTGGAATTAGTAGATTTAGCGACCATGTATTTCAAGAGTTGAAAAAATATGATTCTGTTTTAGCCGTAAATTATTCAAAACAATACCCAAGTTTATTATTTCCGGGGAAAACGCAATTATTAAAGAATGCAGTTGATCACGAATCCATTCCATTAATACATTCTTATAATCCGCTCTCATGGTTTCAACATAGAGAAGAGTTAGAAAAATCATGTTCTCATATAATTTGTTCACATTGGCATCCATTTTTTACACTTTCCACAATAGCGATTATAAATCAAATTAAAAAGCATAATCCATCTGTGACAATAACTTGTTTAATTCACAATGTGTTACCACACGAAAAGTTTCCATTTCAAAAACTATTGGTAAAAACGCTGTTTTCTAAATCGGACAGATTAATAACCTTATCGACTCAAGGTTCAATGGCTATGCAAGTCTTCCCCAAGCAGGTAGAAAAAGTAAAACAACTATTCCATCCTATATATGAAAAGAATGGGAATGCCATAAATAGAAATGAAAAAAGGGATGAGTGGGGTATTCCACAGAATGCATTTGTAATACTATTTTTTGGCTTAATAAGAGAATACAAAGGCTTAAGTTTATTGATAGAAGCGTTTAATAAAATTGCAGAAAACAGACCGGAGGCGTTTCTTTTGGTAACAGGAGAGTTTTATGAATCTCAAATATTTTATGAAGAACAAATTAGACCTGATTTTAATAATAAGTTTCTTATAAAAAACAGTTTTTTGACTGATGCAGAAGCCGCTGAAGTGTTAAGTTTATCAGATATCTTGGTATTACCGTATAAATCAGCAACGCAAAGCGGAGTCCTCGCTGATGCACTAGCCTATAATTTACCTGCTATCGCCACTAATCAACCTGGGTTTACAGATTTTATTGACAATGGAAAATCTGGAATTATAATGGAATCACAAGATTCAGATGAGTTAGCAAGTATTTTATTAAACTTAAACCAAGAAAAACTTGACTTTTTTAAAGGAAATATGGCTGAAGTTCAGGCAAAATTTAGTTGGAAACAATTTGGGGAAGAATTATTTCACGAAGTTTGCAAAATCTAATTGACTAAAACAAAAAAGGCTCGTATATTTCGCTTCTCTTAAAGATTGAAAAATTTTAAAGAGATTTCGGGGCGTAGCGCAGTCCGGTAGCGCATCTGCTTTGGGAGCAGAGGGTCGCAGGTTCAAATCCTGTCGCCCCGACACCAATGCGAAAGCATTTTGTTATTTGAATTATTGAATGAGTGAATTTTATGGTTGCTCGGTTAAGAATACTAATCGTAGCCTGTTGAGCGCCCGTAGCTCAATTGGATAGAGCAACTGCCTTCTAAGCAGTAGGTTACAGGTTCGATTCCTGTCGGGCGTACAAATAAGGCGACATGGCCGAGTGGCTAGGCAGAGGTCTGCAAAACCTTGTACGGCGGTTCGAATCCGCCTGTCGCCTCAGATGAATACTCTATTAGATTTGTACTATGCCGCGTTCGTCTAGGGGCCTAGGACACCGCCCTTTCACGGCGGTAACACGGGTTCAAATCCCGTACGCGGTACATTCACTCAGCTTTATTTCTCATGGAGCCTGTAGCTCAGTTGGTTAGAGTGTCAGATTGTGGCTCTGAAGGTCGTGGGTTCGAAACCCATCAGGCTCCCCAAATTTTTTTTTATTTTTTGTTTTCAACGCCGCGTTCGTCTAGGGGCCTAGGACACCGCCCTTTCACGGCGGTAACACGGGTTCAAATCCCGTACGCGGTACTAAAAGCTTTTGAATTTATTCAGAGGCTTTTTTTGTTTAAACTATTTGGTTTCTACTCTTTCGTCTAAAGCTTCTGAACCATAATTCGCCCAGATTACCCACATAATAAAAATTATAATATAGAAAATAGCAGTAGTTGAATAATCGTGAGTAAAACTAAAAAACTGATTCCAATAAACTTGAGTTATAGTAAGTAACACTACTCTCATCACATTGACTAAGTAAATTATTCCAATACCTGTAATCATAAATAACCAACGTTTTTTAGAATCTCCAGGATAAGCAAAAATAAATCCAAGGAATAACCCAATTGCTGCAAGTCCATTACACCCATTAACTATTTCAATTCCTGGAGCTAAATCAATCCCAATTACTCTAAATGCGGTGAACACATCAAAACCCATCAGATTTAAAAATCCAGCAGAAACATCGATTATATAAAGCGATAAAGCTTCATCAACTCTTCCGTCTGGTAATATCCATAAATCATAAAAAATATACCAAACTACATAAACGAGAATCCCTTTGCTTGCAAATCCATAAATAGGATTTTTCTTAAAAAATAGAGTAATTGATGAAAACATAAACAAAGTTTTTGGTTAAAAAAAAGCGTAAGATTTCTTACGCTTTTAAAGTACAAATTATTTTAATTTCGTTTTTACTTACTACTTAGCGGTTCGGATTCTTGCTTAGTTTCGTCTGCTACCGCATCGCTTTGTTCTGTCCATTTAAAAGATAATCCATCTTTTGCTTCATTTTGAGAAATATGAAGAAGTGAGCCAACATCTCTTGTTTGTTGAAGAAGTTCTTCTGCAAGCTGATCTTCAACATATTTTTGTATGGCCCTTTTTAGTGGTCTAGCACCAAATTTAGGATCAAAACCTTTTTCAGTAATAAACTCTTTAGCAGAATTGTCAATATTAATAGTAAAACCAAGTACTTTAACTCTTGAGAACAAACTAGCAGTTAAATTATCAATAATCTTGAAAATATCGGTTTTTTCAAGTGGTTTGAATACGATTACATCATCAACTCGATTTAAAAATTCAGGATTAAACACTTTTATTAAAGCATCTTGAATAGTTGATTTCATTTTTGCATAGTCAAAAGCTGTTGAATCAGAGTCAAAGCCTATACCTTTACCCATATTCTTAATATCACGAGCACCAACATTAGATGTCATAATAATTATAGCATTTCTGAAGTCAACTTTTCTTCCTAACGAATCGGTTAAGATTCCATCATCTAAAACTTGTAACAATAAATTGAAAACATCAGGATGTGCTTTTTCAATTTCATCAAGTAAGATTACAGAGTACGGTTTACGGCGAACTTTTTCAGTTAAGATTCCACCTTCCTCATATCCAACATAGCCTGGAGGAGCTCCAACTAATCTTGAAACTGTAAATTTTTCCATATATTCACTCATATCAATTCTAATTAGTGAATCATCGGTACTGAAAAGATATTTAGCAATAACTTTTGCCATTTCAGTTTTACCTACACCAGTGGGACCTAGGAATATAAAGGAGCCAATTGGACGATTAGGGTCTTTTAAGCCAGCACGAGTACGTTGTATAGCTCGTGTTAATTTATCAATAGCTTCAGGCTGCCCAATAACTTTATCTGCAAGTTGATCTCTCATTTTGAGAAGTTTGTCGCTCTCATTCTGAGTAATACGACTCACTGGAATTCCAGTCATCATACCCACTACGGAAGCAACATCTTCTTCTTCAACGTTATAAATGACTTCTGAACTTTCTTTATCCCATATTTTTTGAGCTATTTCAAGCTCTTCAATCAAACGTTTTTCACGATCACGAAGACGAGCTGCTTCTTCAAATCGCTGTTTTTTTACCATCGCATTTTTTTCTATGCTAGTGGTTTCAATTTCTTCTTCAAGTTTAATGATATGTTCAGGAACACAAATATTTGATAGATGAACTCTTGCACCTGCTTCATCAAGTGCATCTATTGCTTTGTCTGGTAAAAAGTGATCTGTTATGTAACGATCGGTCAATTTAACACAAGCTTCGAGTGCCTCTTCTGAGTAGTGAACGCTATGGTGTTTTTCGTATTTACTTTTAATTCTGTTCAAAATTTCTTGAGTCTCTTCAATAGAAGTTGGCTCAATCATAATTTTTTGGAAACGACGTTCAAGAGCGCCATCTTTTTCAATAAATTGACGATATTCATTTAAAGTTGTAGCTCCAATTGCTTGGATTTCACCTCGTGCCAATGCAGGTTTAAGCATATTGGATGCATCCAACGAACCACTCGCTCCACCTGCACCAACTATGGTATGAAGCTCATCAATGAATAGTATAATGTTCGGAGTTTTTTCCAATTCGTTCATAACAGCTTTCATTCGTTCTTCGAATTGACCTCTGTATTTTGTTCCAGCAACTAAGGCAGCTAGGTCTAATGCAACAACTCGTTTATCGAATAAAACTCTTGACACTTTTCGTTGAACTATACGAAGAGCTAGACCTTCGGCAATTGCAGTTTTACCAACTCCAGGCTCACCAATTAATACTGGATTATTTTTTTTTCGTCTACTTAATACTTGTGCAACACGTTCAATTTCTTTTTCACGACCAACAATTGGGTCTAATTTACCATCTTCTGCTAATTTTGTTAAATCACGTCCAAAATTATCTAGTACGGGTGTTTTTGTTTTTTCCATTTTTTTCGACCTGATGTTACCAGATCCTTGAGGATCCTGTTGTGAAGAAATATATTCTGCAGATAAAGTGGAATCTGCTTCTTTAGTTGGGTTTGGATTTGTTTTACCAGTAATAATTAAATCTAATTCAACTCTTACAGCATCATAATTTACATTAAATTGATGCAAAATTTGTGCTGCAATATTCTCGTCGTCTCTTAGTAAGGATAACAAAAGATGCTCTGTTCCAATTGTATCACTTTTGTATAACTTGGATTCAAGATACGTTATTCTAAGTACTTTTTCAGCCTGTTTTGTTAAAGGCACGTGCCCCACCTTAATTGAAGAACCCGTTGTTCTTACGGTATCTTCAATTGTTTTTTTTAATTTGGATAAATCACAACGTAAGTTTTGCAAAATTTTAACAGCAACGCCGTCGCCAAGTCTTACAATTCCAAGTATGAGATGTTCAGTTCCAATGTAATCATGACCCAAGCGAAGAGCTTCTTCTCTGCTGTATTGAATTACATCTTTTACTCTACTAGAAAAATTACCTTCCATCTAACTGCTTTTTAGGTTTAGAAAACAACTGTAAAGCTGAGTTCCATAAAATTATTTATGGCTTACCATTTTACATTAAAGTAAAGCGGCAGATAGTTAAACGCAATAGAAATGTGATGTAGTATGAAATTAAAATAGAGGCGTTCCAGTCATTTCGGAAGGTTGAGGAAGTTCTAGAATCTTCAATAGTGTTGGGGCAACGTCTGCAAGAATTCCATTATGGAGTTTTCCAGTAATTGGTCTATTTATGAGTACACAAGGTACAGGCTGTGTAGTGTGTGCCGTGTTTGGTGATCCATCAGGGTTGGTCATACAATCTGCATTACCATGATCTGCAACAATCACTATTTGATAACTTTTTTCTACAGCAATAGGAACGATATGGGAAAGTTCTTTATCCACAGCTTCAATAGCTTTTGCTGCCGCATTTATATCACCAGTGTGACCAACCATATCAGGATTGGCGAAATTTAGAATAATTAAGTCGAATTTTTCAGATTCAATTGCTTTGTGAAGTGCTTCTCCAACCCCTGGAGCTGACATTTCAGGCTGCATATCATAAGTGGCAACCTTTGGCGATGGAATTAGAATTCGTTCTTCGCCTTTGAATGGAGTTTCTTCCCCACCATTAAAAAAGAAAGTAACGTGTGGATACTTTTCTGTTTCAGCTATTCGAAGCTGAGTCAGCCCCGCATCGCTAACAACTTTTCCGAGAACATTTTCAAAAGATTGCGGAGAAAACGCAATAGATACTCCTTTGAATGAGGCATCGTACTGAGTAAAACAAACATATTGAAGATTCAGTAGGGAATCGCGACTGAATCCATCAAAATCAGTTTGAGTAAGAGAGCGGGTAAGTTCACGAGCGCGATCACTTCTGAAATTAAAGAAAATAACTGCGTCGTTAGCTTGCAATCGACTAGCCGCGGACGTGTCTAAAATGCAAGGTTCTAAAAATTCGTCTGTTTTACCAGCACTATAATTGGCATCAAATGCTTCTTCGGAAGAAGAATAAACGGTTCCTTTACCATTGATTAAAATATCGTAAGCACGTTGAACTCGTTCCCATCTATTGTCACGATCCATGGCATAATATCGACCAATAATGGATGCAACTTTTCCTAAACCAATTAACTCAGCATGCTTTTCAACTGAGGCTACAAATCCTTTTCCAGATTTTGGATCGGTATCTCTGCCATCGGTAAAAGCGTGGATATACACTTGAGGAATTTTTTCTTGTTTTGCGAAATCTAATAAAGCATAAATATGAGTAAGGTAACTGTGAACACCACCATCAGAAATTAAACCCATTAAATGGAGTTTGCCTGTTTTCCGTGCTTTTTCAGCAGTTGCTTTAAGAACAGGATTGTTGAAAAAATCTTTATCTCTAATTTCTTTATTAATGCGAGATATATCTTGCCAAACAATGCGTCCAGACCCAATATTTAAATGACCAACTTCGGAGTTGCCGAATTGACCTTCTGGTAATCCTACAGCTTCGCCAGATGCGATTAACTGTGAAGTTGGATTGTTTGAAAAAATAGAATCGAGCGTAGGTTTGTTTGCTTTTTCAATTGCACTAACCTCTGGATTTGCTGCGATTCCGTATCCATCTAAAATTACTAGAAAGGCCTTTGCCATACAATTATGCTAATTTATTTACGAATTTTGCTAGACGAGCTTTTTTGTTTGAAGCATTATTTTTGTGAATCATACCTACTTTAGCCATTTTATCAATATATGATATAGCTAGTGGGAGAGCTGTTTCACCTGCTGCTTTATTTTCTGCAGTTAATACTTTTTTGAATAACGTTCTCATTTTTGAACGTTTCATGCGGTTTGCGTTACGACGACGTATAGATTGACGAACGCGTTTGATTGCTGATTTATGCTGTGGCATGTTTAATTTCGAATTAATTAATTTTCGATTCTTTTGAGTCACAAAAATTAACAATTATTCGCTTTACTTTCAATATATAATCAATATTTAATTGACCATTTATGAATTAATTCATAAATTATTCGTCTTGCAATATGATTATAGTAATTGATGGTCCAGCAGGATCCGGAAAAAGTTCCACAGCCAAAGCTGTTGCCCGAGAAACAGGTCTTATTTATCTTGACTCAGGTGCTCTATACAGAGCAGTTACTCTTATATATGTAAGAAGCGGTGAAGACGAATTGGATTTCTATGAGAAACTCAAAACATCCAAGCTAAGATTTGATTTCAAGAATAATCAATTTCATATTTGGCTTAATAATGAAGAAGTAACTGCTATTATAAGGTCTCATGAAATTAGTTCTAAAGTCTCTGTAGTAGCAGCAAAAAAAGATGTCCGCAGTTTTGTTAATGAATATTTGCAAACTGTAGTAGAAAAAGGTTCTTTTATAGCGGATGGCAGAGATTTAGCAACCGTAGTTTTTCCTAATGCGCAACTTAAAATCTATATGGTTGCAAGTATTCAGGCTAGAGCAGAACGACGTTTTAAAGAACTTGCTGAAATGGGACAAAGTGCTGATTATAATGAAATTGAAAATAATCTTTTAGAAAGAGACTTATTAGATTCCAGTCGGAAAGAGGCTCCTCTAAAAAAACATGAAGAGGCTATCGAATTAGATACATCAAATCTGAGCTTTGATGGACAAGTTGATGAAATTATCAATTTGATTCGCAGCAAAGGATTACTAAACTAAAACAATAACACTTATCCCATATAAACATTAACTAATAATAATTTGTTTGTATGTGGCAATTAAGGAATTAAATGTCCGAAGAAAACGAAAACCCAGTAGAAGAAGCCGTAGAGTCCACAGGTATTGTAGATACAACCACTGAAGTTGTAGAAGAAGTTGTAGTGGAAATTGAAGCTACAGAGCCAGTTCTTGGCAAAATTTTTAAAGGTGATATTGAAGGCGAAGTCTTTAAGTTATCAGATTTAGACAGTCTTAGTGATTATTCCAAAGACGAATTCGACTCATTGTTGAATATGTATGAAGGAACTCTAAATGTAATCACTGAAAAAGAAATTGTTACAGGTCGCATTGTTGAAATTACCGAGAAATATGTAATTATTGATATTGGTTTTAAATCAGAAGGTATCATTCCTCTGAATGAATTCCGTAATCCTGAAACAATTAAAGTCGGCGAAGAAATTGAAGTTTTCTTAGATAAAGTTGAAGATCGTGAAGGTCAATTAGTTTTATCTCGTAAAAAAGCAGACACTTTACGTGTATGGCAATTTATTGAAGAAGCACACAATACTCAAAAAATCATCGAAGGATTTATTAAACGTCGAATTAAAGGCGGTATGGTTGTCGATGTTGAGGGAATTGATGCATTCTTACCAGGTTCGCAGATTGATGTGCGCCCAGTTCGTGATTTTGATGCTTATGTTGGCAAAACCATGGAATTCATGGTTGTTAAATTGAATATGTCGAGCGAGAATGTTGTTGTTTCTCACCGAGCAATCGTTGAGTCAGATCTTGAAGAACAACGTTCACAAATTCTACAAAGCATGGAGCCAGGTCAAATTCTTGAAGGTCATGTTAAAAACATCACAGATTTTGGTGTATTTATCGATCTTGGTGGTGTTGACGGTTTACTTCATATTACAGACTTATCATGGGGACGTGTTGAGCATCCAAATGAAGTAGTTAAATTAGACCAAAAACTAAATGTAGTTGTTCTAGAGTTTGATGAGAACTCAAAACGTATTTCTTTAGGTCTAAAACAACTTCAACCACATCCATGGGATGGAATTGATGAGAAATATCCTGAAGGAATGAAAATTCAAGGTCGAGTAGTATCTATTGCAGATTATGGTGCATTTATAGAACTTGAAAGAGGCGTTGAAGGTTTAGTTCACATTTCTGAAATGAGTTGGACACAACACATAAAACACCCTTCCCAATTGGTCGAAAAAAATCAAATGATTGAGTGCATTGTGTTAAACATCAGCAAAGAAGACAAAAAAATCTCTCTTGGTGTTAAACAATTAGAAAATGACCCTTGGAAAAACTTGTTAGAGAAATATCCAATCGAATCTAAACATAAAGGAACGGTTCGCAATCTAACTAACTTTGGTGTGTTTGTAGAATTAGAACCAGGAATTGATGGATTAATTCACATTTCAGATTTAAGTTGGACCGATAAAATTAACCATCCAGGTGAGTTAGTTCAAAAAGGTGAAGTTATTGATGTTGTGATTCTTGCCGTTGACTTTGACAATCGCAGAATTACTTTAGGTCGCAAACAAATCGAATCTAATCCTTGGGAAAAATACTTAGTTGAATTTGCAAAAGGCAACGAAGTAGATGGTAAAGTTGTAAAAGTTACAGACAAAGGTGCTTTTATTGCCTTAGGTTCCGATGCGGAAGCTTTCTTATCAAAAGATGAATATGATGGCGAAGTAGTTGAAGGCGCAGACGTTAAAGTTGTTGTTACTGAAATAGATGAGAATAATAAAACGTTAAACGTTAGTCAAAAACAACTGGGTAAAGTGAAAAAAGGGAAAGCAAAAAAAGCAAAAGCAGCTGAGCCTGAAGCACTTACACTAGGCGAAATGTCTGGTTTAGCTGATTTAAAGAGAGAATTAGCTCAAAAAGAAAAACAAGATGCAGAAGAGAACTAAACTAATTTAGATTCAATTTTGAGATGTATTGTTAGGAGAAATCAGAAATGGTTTCTCCTTTTTTTTTGAAGTAATTTAAAAAATGGATATCGGTATAAATTTGTATCTTTATTCAATCCAAAAATAATAGAAAACGGACTAAGACTATGAAAAGAGTTCAGGATGCATCTTCCATAAAAGAGACCTATGAGTTAATGTATCAGAGATTGCATAAAATTGTACCTGATTTTGAATTAAAGTATAAAGCTGAATTAGCATTTGAAATCAATACATTAAAAAAAGAAAAGAATGCAGTAATTTTAGGGCATAATTATATGGAACCTGCTTTGTATCATAGTATTCCTGATTATGTAGGCGATTCTTTAGGGCTAAGTCGTATTGCCGAAGCTAGTAGTGCTGATAGAATTATTTTTTGTGGTGTGAAATTTATGGCTGAAACTGCAAAAATATTAAACCCCACTAGAATGGTTTTATTACCTGTTGAGTTTGCAGGTTGTTCATTAGCTAGTAGTATTAAAGCAGATGATGTTCGTGCATTAAAAGCAAGATTTCCAGGAGTACCTGTTGTAACCTATATTAACACGTATGCAGATGTTAAAGCAGAAACTGACATTTGTTGCACATCAAGTAATGCTGTTGATATTGTTAAACAGCTCGATTCAGATATTGTAATCTGTTTACCAGATGAGTTTTTAGCAAGAAATGTAGCTAAAGAAACAGGTAAGAAAATTTTGTACCCTTCGAGTGAGTTATATGCTGGAGAACAGGGGATGCTTATTTGGAATGGTAAATGTGAAGTACATGAGCAATTCACAGTTGGTGATATAGAAAATGTGCGAAAACAGTTTCCTGACACTGTAATTCTATCACATCCTGAATGTCCACCTGAAGTTGTTGAAGCCTCTGATTTTAGTGGTTCAACAAGTGCTATGGTTTCGTTTGTTCAACACAGTAAATCCCAAAAGTTTTTGATTTTAACTGAATGTTCAATGGCTGATAACATTGCAGCTGAAAATCAAGATAGAGAATTTTTAGGTTTATGTAGTGTACGTTGCCCACACATGAATCAAATTACATTAGAAGATACACTTGAATGTTTGAGACATGACAAATGGCAAATAGAAATAGATGAAGAGATTCGTATCAAAGCAAAAAAATCACTTGATCGAATGCTAGAAATGAGTAAAAACTAAATAATAGAATTAAAAAAGGGGGTTTGAATTTCAAGCCCCCTTTTTTCATAAAAATAGAAAAATCTTATAAGTAGAAGAAAACACGTTTATTTACAGAGTCTTTGCCACTTTTTACTTTTTTCCCGGTCTCACGATTGTACATATAAATTACATTACGCATAGAATTTAATTCTTTATCAGTTGTGTAATTTACTTCTAGAGCTTGTCCACCAGACTCTAATTTCTCTAATGCTTCCGTTAATGGACGGAATTTAGAAGCACTTTTTTTAGAAACTTTTACAAGTCCACGATCTACAAATTTAAATTTCATAATTTCTACCTTATTATTTTAATGAAACACAGTTGGTTTAAATATAAATAAATCATTTTTATAACCAAAATAATTTAAAGAAAATCATGGAACAGGAACTGTATTTAAAATTGTTTTAACTATAGACTCAGAAGTTATTTCTTCTGCTTCTGCTTCATAAGTTGGTATTACTCTGTGTCTAAGGATATCCATTGCAACCATTCTCACATCTTCGGGAGTTACATAAGCTCTGTGTTGCATATAAGCATGAGCTCTAGAGGCAAGGTTTAAACTAATTGTAGCTCTAGGCGATGCCCCAAATGAAATAAGGTTAGCAAAATCTTTAAGATTGAATTTTTCAGGATTTCTAGTAGCAAGTACAAGGTTTACAATGTAACGTTCCACTTTTTCATCCATATAAATAGCATTAATCACTTTTCTTGCCTCAAGGATTTTTTCAGGAGAAACCACAGGTTTTAATTCTGGTTTTTTCCCAGTTTTTGCCATTCGTCGCATAATTTCGAGTTCTTCTTCACCAGTTGGGTAATCTATGTGAATTTTCAACATGAATCGGTCAACCTGTGCTTCGGGTAGGGGGTAAGTACCTTCTTGTTCAACTGGGTTTTGTGTTGCAAGAACTAAAAATGGTTCTTCTAATTTGAAAGTGGTTTCACCAATAGTTACTTGTCTTTCCTGCATCGACTCCAATAGAGCACTTTGCACTTTTGCAGGAGATCTATTTATCTCATCAGCAAGAATAATATTTGAAAAAATGGGGCCTTTTTTTATCGTAAATTCACCAATCTTTTGATTATAAATTAAGGTTCCCAATAAATCTGCTGGTAAAAGGTCTGGGGTAAACTGAATTCGCTGAAAATTTGTATCGATAACTTTTGCAAGCGATGATATTGTTAATGTTTTTGCAAGACCTGGGACACCTTCAAGAAGTACATGACCATCGGCAAGTAAGCCAATTAGTAGCCTGTCAACCATATATCTTTGCCCTACAATGACTTTGTCAAGTTCTGTGTAGATGTCGTCTATGAATGCTGAAGAAGTTTGAATTTCCTCAGTAAGTTTTTGCATGTCGATAGTGTAAGAAGACATGGTATTTAAGTTTATTAGTTGGTATTTTAGTTTTCTTTTTAAAAATTCAAACAAAGATAAGTTTAAATGAATTTATTCGAAGCAATAATCCTGTCAATAATTGAAGGTTTAACTGAATTTCTTCCTGTTTCATCAACAGGTCACATGATTTTAGCCTCCTCAATAATGCAAATTCACAAAGATGAGTTTGTGAAAACTTTTGAAATAGTTATACAGCTCGGAGCAATATTTGCAATCGTGCTTTTATATGCAAAACGATTTTTGAGAAGTTTAACCATTTATTATAAACTTTCTTTTGCATTTTTACCAACGGCTGTAATAGGACTTTTAGCATACAAAACCATAAAAGAAGTTTTGTTTAATCCTTATGTTGTTTCAACATCTTTAATTATTGGTGGTATTATTTTAATAATTATCGATAGATGGGTTGTAGAAAAAGAAAGTAAAGTAGCAGATGTTGAAGAGGTAAGTTATAAAAATGCATTCTTTATTGGTTTAATGCAATGTGTTTCGATGGTCCCAGGTGTTTCTAGAGCTGCTGCGACAATAGTAGGTGGCGTAATGAACGGATTTAATAAGAAACAAGCTACAGAATTTTCTTTTTTGTTAGCTGTTCCCACAATGATAGCTGCCGCAGGTTATGATTTAATGAAATCGGATATTCAGTTTTCGAGTGATCAGATACTTATTTTAGTTGTAGGGCTTGTATTATCTTTTATTTTTGCCTGGATTGCAGTAAAAATCTTTGTTAAAATAGTAGAGAATTATGGATTCAAGCATTTTGGGTACTACAGAATTGCTATAGGAGTTCTTTTTTTAAGCTATATGCTATTAAATGGAATCTCAACATTTCAATAAAACCCTGTACATCTAGCTGATTTCTATTGAACAAGAAGCTTTTTTTGGGTACTTTTGCACGCATTTAACAAATCTGAAAATCAATTATGGCAGATTATTTATTTATTTTATTAGCTACAATCGCAACTGGCGCTGCATTTGGACTGGTAACAAGTAAAAGTGCAGTAACAAGTGCATTGTTTTTAGTTATGAACATGATATCATTAGCAGGTGTCTATCTCCTCCTCGATGCTCAATATTTGGCTGTTATACAAGTCTTGGTGTATGCTGGTGCAATAATGATTCTGTTTCTATTTGTAATTATGTTGCTCAATCAAGAAAATGAAGAGGGCTTATTTGAAAAAGTTAGCTTTAAGTATCTGTTTTCAGCTTTAGCAAGTTTTGTAGTTTTTGCGCAATTGATTTATATGATATTAAATTATACAGGTACAGAACTTCCTTTAGCCTTAAATTCTCAGGAAATTGGAACAGTTGAGTCTTTAGGAACAGCTATCTATACTGATTATTTGTTGCCTTTCGAGGTTACAGGTATCCTTTTAACTGCTGCTGTAGTTGGTGCGTTAATCATTGCAAACAGAAAAGTAAACACAAAATAAGGTATTTAGTATGGTAACGATTAACTGGTATTTAGCTTTGAGTGCGGTTTTATTTTCGATAGGCATTATTGGGGTGTTAGTTAGGAAAAATGCTATTGTTATTTTCATGAGCGTTGAGCTTATGTTGAATGCAGTAAACTTGAGTTTAATTGCTTTTAGTGCCCAACTTGGCGATTCGACGGGTCAGGTTCTTGTGTTTTTCTCCCTGTGTGTTGCTGCTGCAGAAGCAGTAGTGGGACTTGCCATTATAATTGCCATTTTTAGGAATAACCTAATGGTAGATATTTCTGAAATCAACCTGCTTCGTTGGTAATATTTTTAAGTTTTTAAAAAAGCCTGAAACTCACGTTTCAGGCTTTTTTTTTGTCATAAAGTCACGATTTGGAAAAAGTCCCCACTTTAAACCACCAAGATTAATCTTTTTTTTTGTAAAAATCGTTCAAATTTTACTGAAAAGAAGGATTAAAGTGGGTTGGAGTATACGCTTGAAAATTTAATATGATAAACAGTTGACATATTTGAGTAAAAAAGGGTACTTTGTGGGTTAAAGTGGGAGGTTGTGGGGTATATTACCTAGCAACTTCTGAAAATAGTGTTAAACTGGTTTTTGAATCACAGTGAGTATCTTCAAAGGTGAATATGAACATGCATTGGATGCGAAAGGCAGAGTTGCTTTTCCAGCCAAACTGCGGAAATACATTAATCCCGCAGTTCAAGATCGCTTTACTTTGGTAAAGGGTCTAGAGCAATGTCTATATCTATATCCTGAAGACAAATGGCTAGAAGTTGAAGACAAATTAAATCAGATAAGTTCTTTTAGTGCTGAAGGACGAATGGTAAAAAGGCAGTTTTTACGCTATGCTGAGGATATTTCCCTAGATAATCAGAATAGAATTGCACTTTCGCCCAAAATGATTGAATTAGCTGCAATAGATGCAAAAGTTACATTCATTGGAGCAGGTGATCGTGTGGAATTGTGGGCTCCAGAGGTATTAGATACGCAAACAAGTGATGTTTCAGAAGAAGATATGCAAGCTTTGTTTGAAAAAGTTTTTGGAGGTATTTCACTATGAGTACCTTAGATAAAACATATCACGTACCCGTTTTATTAAAAGAGTCTGTAGCATTATTAATTACAAATAATGAAGGTATTTATCTCGATGCTACACTTGGTGGTGGTGGACATTCAGCAGCTATCTTGGGAAAAATTGATACAACTGGAAGACTCATCGGTCTTGATCAGGATGATGAAGCGCTTAAAGAAGCAGGTAATAGACTAGGTAGTGACGAAAGATTTACCGCAGTAAAAGGGAATTTCGGTCATTTCGATGTATATCTTGACCAAAAATTGAAGGGAAACCTTTCAGGTATATTGCTTGACCTCGGTGTCTCTAGTCACCAAATAGATGAGGGGGATCGAGGTTTTAGTTTTCAACAAGATGGACCATTAGATATGAGAATGGGAAATTTGAGTGGGTTAACAGCTGAAAGGGTTATAAATGAATATGAACTAACGGAGCTAAAAAGAATATTTTTGGAGTACGGTGAAGAGCGTCACAGTAATGCTATAGCAAAAAAAATTATCGAAAATAGACCAATTCGAACAACGTTTGAATTAAAAAAAGCAATTCGTTCAATTGTTAGTGGTAAGCATGAGAATAAAACCTTAGCACGCATTTTTCAAGCCGTACGCATAGAAGTAAATCGAGAATTAGAGATGTTACGGAATGTACTGGAGAAATCAGTTGAATGGCTAGCTAAAGATGGTCGTTTAGTTGTAATCTCCTACCACTCTTTAGAAGATCGATTAGTAAAGCATTATATGCGTGCAGGTGACTTTTCTGGAGTGATTCCAAAAGATGTATTTGGTAACGATATATCTCCTTTCAAAGTAATTACAAGAAAAGCGGTAGAAGCATCAGAAGAAGAGATTAAGATAAATATACGATCAAGAAGTGCGCGTTTGCGAGCTGTTGAACTAAAAGAAAGGGAACAGTAAGTGATGTACGTTAAATCTAGTTTAGGAAGTACCAACTCAAAACCGAATAAGAAAAGAACAAATTCGATGGGTGTACCGATGCAACAATATGTTGGAGATACTTCAAAAAGCGGTAAGAGGAATGTAAAAAAAGAAACAAAGCTTGTCAAAGGTAAATCGAAATCAATTTCGTCTGGTAAGGTAATTTTATTGAGTTTACTGGTTGGAATTGCTGGTTTAATTTATTTAAATCATGTTTTTGCGGTTCAAAAAAGTTATAAAGAAGTCTTACAACTTCAGCGTGAATACGAAAAAGTGAAGCGTTTGTACGCCGATCGCAAGTTTACCTACGACAGAATGATAGGACCTGCCGAAGTTTATGAACGTGCCAAAAAACTTGGACTTCAAGATGGTGGACCTGCTGAGGGAATCATTTATATCGAGATTGACTGATGGTGGACAAAAATCGTAAATCTATAGCTGGTCGATTGTTTCTTGTGTTAGGAGTTGTATTACTCTTACCAACAGCAATCTTGTTTCAGGTATTCCGAATCAATGTAATTGAAGGGAATAACTTGAGAGAGTTATGGAGTGCACAGGCTGTGGATTATATTCCGATTCCTGCGCAACGTGGTTCAATTATGGATGCCAACCAAACCATACTTGTTACCAATTCTGTAGCATATACCGTTGCCATTGACCCACTTTATAGAACAATGAGTCCACAGAGTATAGACACGGTATGTCATCTTTTGTCCGTCAGAACTGGGCGATCGAAAGATTCATTTCTACGCAAAATTAAATTAGCTCCAAAGGGGTCTCGATACATAATATTGGGAAAAGGTTTAGGAATAGATGTGTATGAAGATTTATACAATTTAAATCAACGCGGCGTAATTCTGGAAGAACAATATCGGCGTAGATACAATTATGATTCCTTAGCTGCACATGCTCTTGGTTTTATGAATCATAAAGCGCAGGGCATGGCAGGTTTAGAGAATTATTATGATGAATTATTACGTGGTGAAGATGGAAGTCAACAAGTGCAACGTGACCGTGCAAATCGCATTCGGGCAATAGTTGGAGTTCCCAAAAAAATGCCACAACACGGATATAATTTAAAAACGACCTTAGATGTTCGAATTCAAGCTATTTTGGAGGAAGAACTTCAAAAAGGTGTTAAAAAAAGTCGTGCAGATAAAGGTATGGCCATTGTATTGGATCCAAGAACAGGTGCAATAAAAGCAATGGCAAATTATCCCGCTTACAATCCAAATTTGCCTGGGCAAAGCGAAACTGAAACTAGAAGAAATTCCATAATTTCTGATATGATTGAGCCTGGATCAACTTTTAAATTGATTACGGCAATTGCTGCAGTAGAGCAAAATAAAGTGAATTTTGAGGAGCAATTTGAAACTCCAGAAAATGGGCAAAGACTTATTTATGGTCAATGGATGCGTGACCATGATCCACTTGGAACCTTAAGTTTTCGTCAAGTAATAGAAAAGTCTTCGAATGTTGCTACTGCAGAAATTGCAATGCGCTTAGATAAAAGTGAATTTTATCAGTATGTGCGAAATGCGGGTTTTGGAAATGCTACGAATGTTGATTTACCTGGCGAAGAAGAAGGACGTTTACGTAAACCACATGATTGGAGTCAAGTAACCTTGCCATGGATGTCAGTAGGATATGAAATTCAAGTTACGCCAATTCAGATAGCTCAAGTGTATGCGGCATTTGCAAATAATGGAATTATAATGCAACCATATTTGGTTGATGAATTGATTGACAATGATGGCAATGTGGTAAAAAAACACATTCCTTTAGAAGTTAGAAAAATTGCGAAAGAGTCAACACTAGAGAAATTAAAACCGATTTTTAGTGGAGTAGTTAGTGATTCAGGAACAGCAAATCAGGCTTTAGTAGAAGGATTGGATGTAATTGGAAAAACTGGAACAGCTCAGAAATATGAAAACGGCAAATATCGAACAAGATATAGAGCATCATTTGTAGGATTTTTTCCATCAGAAAGTCCACAATATGTTTGTCTAGTATTGATGGATGAGCCAAGAACATCGATTTATGGTGGAACAACAGCGGCACCTGTTTTCAGACAAGTTGCAACACGTTTAGTTGGAATGGATGGAGAATTACAGAAAAGTTTAAAACCGCATAAATCTGATTATTTTGCAATTTTAGCCGATTATACTGGCAAAAGTACTGATTTAGTTAAACAATTGTTAAAAGAAAGTAGAATTCAATTTAATACAGTAGGAAAAGGAAGTATAATTACTGCTCAAAAACCAATTCCTGGATCAGAGATTATGGAAGGCGATGAATTGCTTTTAAGCTTAGGCGAACCGACTTTAATAATTGCAGAAGACAACGTGACTGTACCAGATATTGCAGAATTAAGCATGAGAGAAGCGAGTATGAAATTACTTAATTATGGACTCACATTTGAACGAATAGGTTCAGGGACAGTTATAGCACAGTATCCAAGAGCTGGAGCAATTGTACGAAAAGGTACTCAAATTACGATTCGAGGCAAAGCACAAGATTTCGAGAAAGTGACAGGTAAAAAATGAAATTACAGGAACTTCTTACATCTATTCAAAGCTGTACAAAAATTATTGGTCTGAATGAAGTTGAAATTTTTGGAATTACAGACGATTCGAGAAAAGTAAAACCTGGCGATTTATTTGTTGCTGTAAAAGGAAATGGCTTTGATGGGCATCAGTTTATTCAGATTGCAATCGAAAAAGGTGCTGCTGCAATATTATGTGAATCAGTAAATGACTCCATATCAACAACTCAAATTATTATTGAAAATACCCAATCTCAATTACTTCCTTTAGCCCTAAGATTTTTTGGAAATCCTGAAAAATCCTTGAAATTAGTTGGAGTTACTGGCACCAATGGCAAAACAACAGTCTCAACCTTAATACATGATTTATTGCGTGGATTAGGTTATAAGGCAGGATTAATAGGAACGGTATCTAAGCGAATTGGAAGCGAAGAGTTAGAAAGTAAACTAACAACCCCTGGAGCTATAGAATTAGCTAATGATTTGACAAGAATGGCTGCTGCAGGTTGCTCACATGTAATCATGGAAGTTTCATCTCATGCTTTAAAACAAAACAGAGTAAAAGGGCTTGATTTCAGTGTAGCAGTTTTTACGAATTTGACTCGTGATCATTTAGATTATCATAAAACAGTTGAAGATTACGTAGCTTCAAAACAGTATTTATTTAATTCATTGAGTTCAGAATCGGTAGCGATTGTAAATGCTGATGATGAATATTCTGAGAAAATGATATCTAAAACGCAAGCAACGGTTTGGGAAGTTTCCTTACAAAAAGGATCGGGCGCTGTTGTTTTAAAAAATGATGCGGAAGGTTTGCAAATAGATTTAGATGGTATGCATTTGAATTCTCCGCTTTCTGGAATATTCAATGCTTATAACATTATTCAGGCGTATTTAGCCTGTGTCGCACTAGGTGTAAATCAACATGGGCTTGCATTAACTTTAGAAACATGCAAGGGAGCCGTTGGAAGACTAGAAAAGATCAAATTAGATGTATCAAATTCTTATCCATTTGTATTTATTGATTATGCGCACACTCCTGATGCTTTAGAAAATGTATCAAAAACCCTAAAAGGAATTCAAGAAGCCGGTCAAAAATTAGTTATTGTATTTGGATGTGGAGGAAATCGTGATTCAGGAAAACGCCCAATAATGGCTGAAATCGCTGAAAAATATGCTACAAAAATTATCATCACATCAGATAATCCAAGATTTGAATCAGCTGAATTTATTTTAGATGAAATTGAAAAGGGATTTTCAGAAACTGCGAATTTTGAACGAATTACGGATAGAAAACACGCTATTGAGTCTGTAATTAAGGAATCAACTAAAGATGACTTAATACTAATAGCGGGAAAAGGTCACGAAACCTATCAAGAAGTAGAAGGCATTCGATATCCAATGGATGACAAATTGATTGCGACAAACGCATTGCTTCAAAAATATACCCAACAAGAAGAATTAACTGAAAAGGAACGTTTTTAAATGTTGTACAGTTTGCTCGATTGGCTAGAAAAAATGTATCAGCCTCCTGGTTTTGGAGCTTTTGCCTATATCTCTGTAAGAAGTGCAATGGCGGCTTTGTTTGCTTTGTTAATCAGTTTATTTGTAGGAAAGAAGATTATTGCATGGTTGCAAAAAATGCAATTAGGAGAAGTTGTTCGTAAAGATATTGGCTTAGATTCTCATTTATCAAAAGCTGGAACACCAAGTATGGGTGGAATAATCATTATTCTCTCTTGTGTAATTCCAAGTATTCTATGGACAAAACCTGACAATATCTATGGTTGGTTAGTAATCTTTGTAATGATTGTTCTTGGTGGAGTTGGATTTTTAGATGATTACATCAAAATTATCAAAAAAGACAAAAAAGGATTAGCAGGAAGATTAAAAGTCGCAGGACAGGTTCTAACAGGATTGATACTTGGAACAATTTTGTATTTCTGGTCAGATTTTGCTGGATACAATACCTTAACAACAGTTCCATTTTTAAAACAATTTACTATAGATTATGCCATTTTAGGGCCCGATTTAGGATGGATTATTTATATCCCCGTTGTAATTTTCATACTTACAGCGGTAAGTAATGCGGTTAATTTAACCGATGGTTTAGATGGACTTGCGTCAGGAATTTCAGGAATTACTGGAATGGCTCTTGGAATATTAGCTTACGTTTCTGGTCGAGTTGACTTTTCTAATTTCTTAGATATTCTCTATCTGCCAGGTATCGGAGAGTTGACTATTTTTTCAGCTGCATTGGTTGGTTCAACTTTAGGCTTTTTATGGTACAACACCTATCCTGCACAGGTTTTTATGGGTGATACAGGCTCACTTGCCTTGGGAGGAGCTATTGGAGCATTAGCCATCATGGTAAAAAAAGAATTATTACTACCCATGTTAGGTGGAGTTTTCTTCATGGAGACGTTATCCGTTATAATACAAACAAGCTATTTTAAATACACGAAAAATAAATATGGTGAAGGAAGACGCATTTTCAAAATGGCACCACTTCATCATCATTACGAGAAATCTGGATGGGCTGAACCAAAAATTGTAGTTCGTTTTTGGATTATTTCCATTTTACTGGCCATACTAACCATAATTACCTTAAAAATAAGATGATAACTGTTGAAGGAAAATCTGTAACTATTATCGGTGCTGCTAAAAGTGGATTAGCTGCAGCTGCTTTACTTCGTCGTAAGGGTGCTGATGTATTTGTTACCGATGCCGGTAAAATTTCGATGGACGATCGCTTATTTCTTAACACGTTACAAATATCGTGGGAAGATGGTGGACATACAGAGAGAGCTAAAGAATGTATGTTTGCCGTTATTTCACCTGGGGTTCCTACTGAGGCTAATCTAGTACAATACTTTTTAAATAATGAAATCGATGTTTTTAGTGAAATCGAAGTGGCAAGTTGGTATTGTAAAAGTCCGATTGTTGCCATAACTGGTTCAAACGGAAAAACAACGGTTACCACTTGGATTGCTCATACATTTGAACAAGCTAAGAAACGATATATCATGGCTGGAAATATCGGTATTGCATTTTCGTCAATAGTGGAACAAACAAGTGCAGAAACTACTGTTATTTTAGAAGTTAGTAGTTTTCAACTAGATCATATAAAAACATTTAAACCTAAAGTTGCCGTTTTATTGAATATCACACCTGATCATTTAAATCGTTATAAATATAATATGGATTTATATGCCCAAGCAAAATATCGCATATTCGAAAATCAAGATGAAACAGATGTGTTGGTTTATGGGGTTGATGATCCTTTGATTCATATTGCAATTGAAAAAGCAAAAGATTATGGTAAGAAAATAAATTATTATGGTTTTTCTTCAAAGGCAGAGGTTGAGTCTGGGGTATATGTCGAAAACAATGCAATAGTATATAAAAAGGATGAGAAAAAAGAAGTATTAATGCCAACTTCAGAATTAGGACTTTCTGGGCAACATAATTTATCAAACGGCTTAGCAACAGCAATAGCAACAAGAGCCTCTGAAATTGGAAATGAATCCATTCGTGAAAGTTTAAGTCGTTTTCAAGGAGTTGAACATCGCTTAGAATTTGTTCGTGAAGTAAATGGAGTTCGATATATAAACGATAGTAAAGCGACAAATGTGAATTCAGTATGGTTTGCCATCGATAGTTTTCAAGTTCCAATGGTATTGATACTTGGTGGGCGCGATAAAGGAAATGATTACTCAGAATTGAATAATCAGATCAAAGAAAAAGTGCATACAATAATTGCAATTGGAGAATCAAAACATAAAGTGAAAGACCAATTGAGCGAAGTTGTACCGAATCTGATTGAGGTTGAGACGATGGACGAGGCCGTAATCGTATCTCAAAAGAAGGCTAAAAGAGGTGAAGTCGTTTTATTAAGTCCAGCCTGCGCTTCATTCGATATGTTCGAAAGTTATGAACACAGAGGACGAGTATTCAAAAAATTGGTTCAACAATTATAAAAATCAAAACGACTATGCAAGTTTATTCGCCAAATAACAAAAAAGTTAATCCGATGTTTATTGCAACGGATGCTGAAGAAGCGGACATCGGTAAAAAACGTTCCGACCGGATTCTTTTAGCTATTGTTGTAATGCTCATGATGGTGGGTTTACTTGCGGTGTATTCATCAATTGCTTACTTCGCTGAAACAAAGCAAACAAGTGCTGGGAATTTAATGATTGGTCACATTTTTAAAATGGGAATAGCGTTCGTTGTAATGTTGTTGGCATCAAAAATTGATTATCACACCTTACTTCGTTTTTCAAAACCCTTGTTATTGGTCTCATGGATTTTATTACTTGGTGTAATTCTATTTGGAACTTCATCGTTTGGAGCAAAAAGATGGATTTCAATAGCTGGATTTTCATTTCAGCCATCAAGTTTAGCGACATTTTCCCTCATTTTGTATGTCACAGCAATGGTAGAAAGCAAACAAGAATATATTCATGATTTCAAAAAAGCGTTTTTGCCCATCATGACTTGGATTTTAGTGACTTGTGCACTAATTGGAAAAGAAGACTTTAGTTCTGCTGCATTACTTCTTAGCATCACGTTATTAATTTTGTTTATTGGTAGAATAAAATTGATGCATTTAAGTGGTTTAATCGGATTAGGAATTTTAGGAGGCATAGTTTTAATTGGACAGAATCCTGAAAGACAAAAACGGATTGATAATTATGTTGATCAAGTAATTCATATTAAAAGTGACCGTTTCGCTCTTGATGAAGGATATCAGTCTCAACAAGCACATATTGCGTTTGCGTGTGGTTCCATTTTTGGTGTTGGCATAGGAAAAAGCTCCCAAAGAAATTTTTTACCCGCTCCTTATAATGATTTCATTTTTGCCATAATAGGCGAAGAATATGGTTTGATTGGAGCTTTCGTTCTCATGGTCTTATTTACCATCTTTCTCTTACGAGGAATAGTACTAATTGCAAGAAAAGCGCCTGATTTACAAGGTACATTGCTTGCTTCGTCATTTACTATAACTGTAGCTTTATTTGGATATATAAATGCTGGAGTCGCTTCTGGTTTGCTTCCTGTTACCGGACTTCCTATGCCTTTTGTGAGTTATGGTGGAACAAATATGCTATTTGCTGGCCTCATGGTGGGTGTAATCCTCAATGTTTCTAAAAAGAAAGATATAGCTTAAATGAGTACACTAAGCACATATAAAATTGTATTAGCTGCAGGTGGAACTGGTGGACATGTGTTCCCCGCCATTGCCATTGCAGATGCATTAAGAGATACAGGAAAGTCTGTACATCTTCAATTTATTGGAACTAAAGATAAAATGGAATTTGTAGCCGTACCAAGAGCTGGCTATGAAATTCATGATATATGGATTAGTGGTTTTCATAGAAACTTCACCTTGAAAAATCTGCTTTTCCCTTTTAAGTTACTTCGTAGCCTATTACAGACTCGTCGTATTCTGAAAAAAATACAACCGGATTTAATAGTTGCCTGTGGTGGATATGTTGCTGGACCGGTCGGATATGTTGCTAACAAACTAAAAATACCTGTTGTGTTACAAGAACAAAATAGTTTACCCGGAGTCACCAATCGCTTACTGGCTTCCAAAGCCGATTTAATATTTACTGCTTTTGAGCAGGCAGATGACTTTTTCCCGAAAAAGAAAACACGTTTATTAGGAAATCCAACAAGGAAAGCCCTTCTTAAAAAAGTAGGTAATGAAGCATTTGTAGCATTTGGTTTTTCCCCAAATAAACCAACATTACTTGTTCTAGGCGGAAGTCTCGGTGCTCGTGCAATAAACGAAACCGTTCGTCATAATCTTGATTTATTACATAATGAAATGGGTTTACAAATTTTATGGCAATGTGGAACTCGTTTTTATGACTCATTGATTAAAGAAGTGCCCATTAAAAACTACGATAATCTTCGTTTAGTCAGTTTCTTAGATAATATGCCCTTTGCTTACGGAATAAGTGATTTAGTTGTTAGTCGTGCCGGTGCAAGTTCTTGTGCAGAATTATTGGTAACAGGAAAACCTTCCATTTTAGTTCCATCACCTTATGTGGCGGGCGATCATCAAACCTATAATGCAAAAGCAATGGTTGAAAATGGAGCTGCTATAATGCTAAGAGACCATGAATTATCGAGTTTATTTGTCTCAACGGTTAAGGATGTGATATTCGACAGTGAACAATTAGAGCGAATGTCTGCCCTAGCATTTTCCCTTGCAAAACCAGATGCCGCAAAAGAAATAGCGGATCAAATTCTTCATTTAATTGATAGTAAAAGTAATTAGTACCATGCAACAAATGATTCAAACACAACCCATTTTCGGACAAACAAAAAAAGTTCATTTCGTTGGAATTGGCGGAATTGGAATGAGTGGAATGGCTGAAATTCTTCTGAAAAAAGGCTATGAAATATCAGGTTCTGATGGAGCTGCAAGTGAAAATACCGAAAGACTAAAAAGTTTGGGTGCAAAAGTGCACATTGGTCACGCAGCTGAGAATATTGAAGGCGCTGATGTAGTCGTTTTTACCAGTGCTGTTAGTGCAATGGAAAATGTTGAAACACGTGAGGCAATACAAAGAAAAATTCCTGTAATTAAGCGTTCAGAAATGCTTTCAGAATTGATGAGAATGAAATTCGGAATTGGTATTGCTGGAACACATGGTAAAACAACCACCACTACAATGACCGGATTAGTTGTGCAATCGGGTGAATTTAGTCCTACTATTATGGTTGGAGGAAGAGTTCACAGTTTTGACAAAACAAATGCTGTAGTGGGCAATGGCGATATCATGATTGTTGAAGCAGATGAATATGATAGAACCTTTTTGAAATTAAGCCCAAATCTAGTGGTTATCACCAATATTGATACTGATCACTTAGATATTTACGAAGATATTAATGACATAAAAGAAGCATTTATTGAGTTTGCCAATAAAGTTCCATTTTACGGTGCAGTTGTAATCTGTTTAGATGATCCTATGGTTCGTTCTATAATTCCTCATGTGAAAAAACGAATGGTAACTTATGGCTTAACACCTCAAGCGCAATTAAGAGCAATTGATATCAAAGCTTCTGAAATGGAGACAACATTTACTGTAGTGTTTAATGATGAAGTATTGGGAACAGTTACCTTGCAGGCGCCTGGCATTCATAATGTTAAAAACGCATTGGCTTCAATTGGTATCGGATTAGAATTAACAATGAGCTGGGACAACATTAAAAAAGGTATTGAGAAATTTTCTGGTGTATTTCGTCGCTTCCAAGTTAAAGAAGATATTGATGACATTCTCATTGTTGATGATTATGCTCACCACCCAACAGAGGTTCAAGCAACGTTAAAAGCAGCACATGATGGCTGGAAAGACAAACGAATTGTTGCTGTTTTTCAACCGCATTTGTATTCCAGAACACAAGATTTATATGAAGAATTTGGTCTGAGTTTCTTCGAGGCAGAAGTACTAGTAATTACAGACATTTATCCTTCAAGAGAAAAACCTATTGAAGGTGTAACTGGTGCTTTAATTGCAGATACTGCTAGAAATTATGGGCATCGAAATGTGTATTACGTGCCAAATAAGAAAGATTTAGCTGCAAAGCTAGAAGAAATTGTAGAAACTGGTGACATGGTGATTACGATGGGTGCTGGTGACATCTATAAATACGGCGAAGAATTTGCCGAATTATTAAAACAAAAAGTATAACTATTCACAAAAGTGGCTGACAAAAAAAATAAACCTTTAACTGAGCAAAGTGATTTTCTTGATGAATATTTAAGACGTGCAAACGAGTCTGAATCATCGCAAGTAAATACCTACGATTCTGATATGAAATCAGAAAATGATAATGCTTTGCCTAAACGTGAAAAGGGAAAAGTACAGCCCGATTATGATTTTGAAACACAGTTTTCATCAACTCAAATTTCAAAAAAACACAAAGAAAAAACTATTGAAGTAAATGAAAACTCGAATTCAGATGAACCTTTAAAAAAGGAAAAAACAAATAAGAAAGAAGTTTCAGCAAAAACTTCTGCATCAGGCTCTACACAAGAAAATAGTACAGAGCCTAAAAAAAAGAAAAGAGGATGGTACACTATAGCAGCCATTGCCATAATTCTTATAGGAATAGGAATTGGTTATCTACGCTATAAAAATGCTATCATGAAAAATGTGTTGGTAGAAGGTAACTACTACACCAGTGAAGAATCCATCATTTCAAAAGCAAATATTCCTGCAAATGTTAGCCCAGACTCTGTTGATCTAACCGTTGTGATCAAGCGAATTGAAACACTTCCATTTGTTAAGCAAGCGGAAGTAATTTTAATGCCCCCATCACAAGTAAAAATCATGGTTATAGAGCGCATTCCAGTGGGATTATTACTTGATGGAAGAAAAAAAGCCTTAGTTGATCAGGACGGAATAATACTTCCACAGCTCTATGAAAAAACTCCAAATGTGCCATTAGTATTTGGTTTCCCTATAATGAAAGTAAATGACACGTTAACAACAGTTTCTTTTAAAGAAATGAGTCGTTTTTTAACAGCATTACATTCACAAGCATTGGGAAATTCTACTATTAGTGAGGTAGCATGGTCAAATGAAAATGGAGTAGTAGCAATGAGTTCGGAAAATGGAATAAAACTGATTTTCGGAAAAAACAATTCTGAAAGTGGACTGAAAAGCTGGGAATCTTTTTATGCACAAATCGCTCCAAAAGTGGGATTAGCTTCGCTAGCGGAAGTTGATTTACGATGGCAAGGGCAAGTTATAACCCGATAAAACCAAAAACAGCTATAGAAATAGCAGCAATCTACAAAAAACAAAACTGAGTAAAAAAAAATAGAATTATGAATGAACGAATTGTTGTTGGTTTAGATATTGGAACCACAAAAGTGTGTGCAATAGTTGCTTCCGCCGATGAAAATGGCAAAGTAAACATCCTTGGTGTGGGTAAAGCACCAAGTGACGGATTAAACCGTGGCGTTGTGGTAAATATCGAGAAAACGGTAAATGCCATAAGAAAAGCAGTTGAACAAGCTGAGTTAGCTTCAGGTATCAAAGTTCATGCCGTAAATGTTGGAATCGCTGGAGATCACATTCGGAGCATGAGAAGTAAAGGTGTAATCACCATAAATAATAAAGATCAGGAAATAACACCACATGATGTAGAGCGTCTGTTAGAAGATTGCCAACGGATAATGCTTCCTACGGATCAGTCAATTATTCATGTAATTCCACAAGAATTTATTGTGGATGGTCAAGATGGAATTACAGATCCTGTTGGAATGAGTGGAATGAGAATGGAAGCCGAGGTTCATGTAATCACAGGTCTAGTTTCAGCTGCTAAAAACATCTATCGTTGCGTAGAACGCGCAGGGTATCAAGTTGCTGATGTAATTCTTGAACCACTTGGATCATCTTATGCAGTATTAGAAGATGAAGAAAAAGAAGCAGGTGTAGTTTTAGTTGATATTGGTGGTGGTACAACCGATATCGCAATTTTTCAAGATAATGTAATCCGTCATATTTCAGTTGTTGCCATTGCAGGAAGTAAAGTAACGGATGATATTCGAATTGGCTTAAGTGTTCTTGAAGAACAAGCCATAAAATTAAAACATGAGCATGGATTAGCTTATGTAAATCTTGTTGAAGAGGAAGAAATTATCCCTGTTCCAGGAATTGCAGGTCGCCCTCCGAAAGAAATCAAAAAGAGCATACTGGCGCAAATTATCCAAGCTCGAATGGAAGAGATATTAGAAATTGTTGCAATTGAAATACAACGTAGCGGATATTCAAGTGAATTAAGCGCAGGGGTCGTTTTCACCGGTGGCGGTTCCTTATTAAGCGGAATTTGTCCTTTAGCCAATGATGTTTTAAGCATGGATGCTAAAGTTGGAATTCCAAGAGGTTTAACTGGAGGATTAGTAAGTGAAGTTAATAATCCAATATTCGCAACAGGTGTAGGCTTAGTTCTTCATGCTCTTAAATCACAATCTGGTTCAACAGCACTCGGAAGTGCTGGTTTTGAAAAAGATAATACAACAGGAATTAGTTCATCCCCGACACCAGTTGAAACTGTCATTAAAAAAGTAACCGACAGAATGAAAGATTGGTTCAGTGAATTTTAATGAATCTACAAATCTACAAAAAATCACAATCTACATAGCAATTCGTACATACAAACAAGGACACAATTATGCCAAGCAATAGAACATCTCGTTTTAACTTTGACGATCAAAGTTCACAAAACGCAAAAATTAAGGTAATCGGCGTCGGCGGCGGCGGCGGAAATGCAATCAACAATATGATTGTAAAAGGTTTAAACAATGTGGAATACATTGCTTTAAATACAGATGCACAAGCTTTAAAGCTAAATAGTGCAGATATTTGCATACAAGTAGGAAAATCTCTTACTTCAGGTTTGGGTGCAGGTGCACGCCCTGAAATTGGTCGTGAAGCAGTTGAAGAAAACCGCCATGAAATTGAGGAAGCTATTAATGGAGCTGACATGGTCTTTATTACTGCTGGAATGGGTGGTGGAACAGGAACGGGTGGAGCACCAATAGTTGCAGGAATTGCAAAAAGAAAAGGAATTTTAACCGTTGGTGTTGTAACAACTCCTTTTATTTGTGAAGGTAAAGTACGCTCAAAATTTGCAATGGAAGGAATTCTTGAATTAAAGAAAAATTGTGATACTGTAATTGTAATTCCCAATGAGCGCTTAATGGATGTTTCCAATGAAGACACTACTTTAGTTCAAGCATTTGAAATGGCAAACGAAGTGCTTTATGGTGCAACAAGAGGTATTTCAGATTTAATTTTAATGCCCGGTGTTATTAATCTTGACTTTGCAGATGTTAAAACAACTATGCTTGATGGTGGTGCTGCAATTATGGGTTCTGCTATTGCTTCAGGTCCTGATCGTGCAGAAATTGCAGCGAGAGCAGCAATTAGTTCTCCATTATTAGACGGAGTAAGTATTAGAGGTGCAAGAAACGTACTTGTTAATATTTCTGGTTCAGAAGGTCTTGCATTACGCGAGATTAATTTGGCAACTAGTGTTATTAATCTCGAAGCTGGCGAAGATGCCGAAATCATTATGGGTACAGTTCTCGACAATGAATACGGTGACGAATTGCGCGTAACGGTAATAGCAACAGGTTTTGAAGTAACTTCTTCTCATCAAGGAACAAAAGTTACCTCATCTCGCAAAAACATGGATTCAAGTCCATCAAAACCGATGCCTGCGGTACCAAAGGTTTCAATACCAACTATTGAAAGTATTGGCACTAGAGTTCCATCACGTAGAAGTAATGAATTTTATAGAGGTGAAAATAACCTTAAAAAAATGGATGTTCCTTCTTTTATTCGTAAAGCGCCAACAACTCCTTTACATGAAGAAACAGAACAAGAGTCACAACCTTTTGGTTTAAATCGTTCAAGACAAGTTAGTGGAATGCCAAGAAACACCTTGTTAAATGGTCATTCTGAACGAATTGACAAAAGTGATAGTGAACAACCTGCATTCTTGCGTAGAATGATGGACTAAAATTTTATTGCATACTCACAGATGTAGATTGCTAGAAAGGGAGTTATCTGGAAGGAAGCTCCCTTTATTTCTAATTTTGTTTGTTATGCAATAAAATAGTTTTTGTTTGCTTGAGTGCGCAACATTAAAAACTGAAATAAATCGGGTTACTCTATACAGAATTAATCAAAATTGCATGATTCTTTCAACGTAAATGAATACGAAAGAATCTTAAAATGAAAATATAAAAAGGGTTTATTAGCTAAAAAAGCGCTTTTAACCACCTTAGCTTGTTTCCTTTTAGTTGAATATTGGCTAATCTTGAGTCAATTCTAAAAAGATTTATAGTGAGGAAGTACTAATGAATAAAAGAGCGTTATTTAAACCGGAAAGCCTAATGATGTCGTATGGCTACAAACCGGAATTATCGGAAGGCTCCATAAAATTACCGATATTTCAAACATCCACTTTTGTGTTTAAAAGTGCAGAAGAAGGAAAAGCCTTTTTTGAAGTTGCTTATGGACTTCGTGAAAAAGGAGAAACCGAAGAACTAGGTTTAATTTACAGCCGTTTAAATAATCCCGATTTAGAAATTTTGGAAAACAGATTAACTCTTTGGGATGATGCAGGAGATTGCGCTGTTTTTGAGAGTGGTATGGCAGCGATTTCCACCGTTTTTTTAGAGTTTTTAAATCCCAGTGATTTACTTTTGTATAGTACTCCTCTTTATGGTGGAACGGATCATTTCATTCATTATTTTTTGAAAAAAATTGGTGTTCACACCTTGTCTTTCAAACCTGGAGAAGAACGTAATGATATTCTAAAGCGCTTAAATGATAGCGGTTTAGCAGATAAACTCGCATTGATTTACACAGAAACCCCTGCAAATCCAACAAATGCTTTGGTAGATATTGAAGCACTTAAAAGATTAGCAGATACATTAAGCACATCGGAAAAACAAATTCTAGTTGCTGTTGATAATACTTACATGGGGCCATTATGGCAACATCCTCTAAAGCATGGCGCTGATTTCTCCATATATTCGGCTACAAAATATATTGGTGGGCACAGTGATGTAATAGCCGGTGCAGTTTGTGGCTCTAAAGAAGTGATGACACGTGTTAAAACATTAAGAACATTTCTTGGAAATATGGCATCTCCACATACAGGATGGTTATTACTTAGAAGTTTAGAAACCTTGAAAATTAGAATGGAGCAACAGGCAAAAAACGCTGAAGAAGTTGCAAACTTCTTAGTGAATCATCCAAAAGTTAAAAAAGTAAATTATCTGGGCTTGATTAAAGAAGGAAGTGAAGATTGGGACACGTATAAAAGACAATATTCATCACCGGGTGCCATGTTATCGTTTGAAATAAAAGGTAGTGAAAAAGAAGCGTTTAAGTTTATTAATGCACTGAAATTAATAAAGTTAGCGGTTAGTCTTGGAGGCACAGAATCTTTAGTTCAGCATCCCGATACAATGACTCATGCTGGAGTTGATGTAAAAGAAAAACTTGATGTTGGAATTACATCCAATTTAGTACGCTTATCTGTAGGAATCGAAAATGAAAGAGATTTGATTTGGGATGTTAGTCAAGCGCTAGATTTAGTCTAATTTTTTTGTTAGGAATGCTTTCCAAACCTGAGATTTATTAGTGCGTTGGAAAGCATTTTTAAGAGACATCTAAAATATGAGAAATGTGAGAAAATTTTAAAAACAGTGATTTAATAAAAATTTGTTGAATCAAAGTTGAACGAACTCGGTTAGTCTATTTAAGCAGAATAATAAGAAAATATACTTGTTTTGAAAGGTTTAATTAGGAATGAATTCACTTTTAAAGTGACTTAGAGTGAGTTTTCTTCTGTAATAGAAGGAATATTGTTAAGATATATAGCAATCAACGTTCGGACTTCGTTTCTAAACAAACTTCACTAGTTTTTGCTAAAAAGGGGCATCCCGTGCCCGATAAGATTCGAGTATCCACAAAGGACCAACTCGGTCAAAATTCTTTTTACGCCATAAGCACTTCATTTGTATGGGTTAAGTTCAAAGGCTGAGATGTGGACTCGGAGCCCAAATTGATGAAATAACGAATATGAAAAAATAAGAGCAATAGGTTGCCATTGGGTTATTGGTTTTTTTGTAAAAATTAGGCCTTAAGTGTTCTCCAAAATTAGTTTTTAGCAATGAGTGTACTCCGAAAAGTAGTTTTTAGCAAACTATTCGTCGAATTCGTAGAATTTGGAAGGGTGAAAACCGAAAGAATTGACTTTTTGGAGTGGACACAGATATTCAAATTTGAAATTGATCGAATGGTTGATGAAAAAATAATTAATTTTACTGCATCTTTAAACAGTATTCGAAGTTTAGAAGTTTATTAATTTTTCATTTTTTTAAAAACTGATGATAGCTAAAACATATAATATAAATGGCAATAGAATGTTATTCCTTTCCATTGGGTTCCTAATTCTAACTATAGCTTCTTGTGAAACATGGGAAAACCGTGATAGCATAAATGCAGCGGTTTGGGCAGATGATGGTACTAAATTAGCCTATATTTTATCGGAATATGAAGGAAAAGATGTGTATCCAGCAGGCTCAGACATCAGAAATCAAAAATTTAAAGTCATACATAGAACCGAAAGTTCGCCTGAAATTTCTGATATAACCCCATTCATTTCAGGAAATGCAATTATGCTTTTCTATATGAAAACGATGAATTATATACTTGTAGGTTTAGAAGAGGGAGATTTTTATATGTATTCTTTAGATGGAACCTTAATTAAAAATTTTAATTTAAGATTTGATTCTGCATGTAGAGATAGAATTGGAGATTTTCAACGTAGATTGGTTGTTCCTTCACCAAATGGTAGATTCCTCCTTCGTTTAGAAACCGCATCAAATTGTACTGTTGAAGCTAGTTTCTTTCATTTTGAAAATAATTCCTTAGATTCATTAAGAACGATAACACTTCCTTTCATAGATTATTCTACTTTTTCATGGGTAAATAATTCAACCATAATAATAGATGCATGTACTGAATTTTGTGGAGACGAGAACTATCTTTTACAAATTACTGGGAATCCAGAAAAGTTAAGTTCGGAAAGAAATTATTCCGCATGTTTATATGTTCAAACAAGTAGTTCTTTTATTCGAAGTGATGGAAAGGTAATTGATATAAGTAACAACAAAATCGCATTTGGACAAGTTGGTGAAGGTTCTTTTTTAGATATGAATGTAAATCGTGAATGGTATAATGTGGGCTGTTCCTTGTTTTTAGATGAAAATTAGAACCTATTTCTTAATTGTTAATGTACAGTATTTAGTTCATGGTTAATATAGTTTGGTTCCGAAATGATCTGCGAATTCATGATAATCCTTCTTTACTTGCGGCTGAAACACAAAACCTCCCCATTTTATGCATCTTTTTTTTACCTGAAATTATTGAGAATTTTTATGATCTAAATTTTCCCTCAATAGGCTCATTTCGAAAACGTTTTTTACTTCAATCCTTAGTTGACCTAAATGAAAATCTGCAAAAAAAAGGCGCAAGATTACATGTTCTGAAGGCAAATCCAACAAGTGTTTTTGAAAAGTTGTGTAGAACACATTTGGTGAACAAGATTTATTTTCAGGCAGAAATAGCTTGGAACGAACGCAAAGAAGAACAAGTAATTACTCAGATTTGTAAGAATTACGGCGTAAAAGTTAGACGTCATTTTAACTCAGTTCTTTACAATACAAATTCACTACCCTTCGAATTAAAACAAACACCTGATATATTTACGCAGTTCAGAAAACAAGTTGAAACGCATTGTACTATTCAAGAAGATTTGCCTGAACCAACTCATCTAAATGGTTATAATTTTGAAAATGAAGAGAAGAATGAAGAAAGTAAATCCTTAAAAATATGGTTATATAGCGAAGAAAATTGTCTTTCAATAGAAGCTTTAAAAGCTGAACTTCAAGAAATGAATGATAGTGACGAGCGAACTGCATTCCCATTTATTGGTGGCGAAAATTTTGGGAAACAACGAATTGATAACTATTTATTTGAAACTGATTCATTATCAACCTATAAAGAAACGCGAAATGGTTTTGTAGGATTAAATTATTCATCAAAGTTATCTTCATATTTAGCAATAGGTTGTGTAAGTCCAAGATATCTAGTAAAAGAAGTGAAACGTTATGAAAATGAGCGATTCAAAAATGATTCAACCTATTGGCTTGTTGTAGAATTACTTTGGCGAGAATATTGGCGATACATTTTCTTTAAGCATGAATGGGCTTATTTTGGACAAAATGGAATAAGTCAAACCAAGAAAATCTGGAAAAAAGATAAAGCACTTTTTGAAAAATGGAGATTAGGAAAAACAGGATTCCCACTTATTGATGCTAACATGAGAGAATTGCTAGAAACGGGTTGGATGTCGAATAGAGGAAGACAAATCGTGGCAAGTTTCTTAGCAAAAAACGTAGAAATCGATTGGCGTTGGGGCGCAACGTGGTTCGAATCTCAATTGATTGATTACGATGTGTATTCGAATTGGGGAAATTGGGCTTATGTTTCAGGTGTTGGAAATGATGGAAGAGATCGATATTTCAATCTTGTAATTCAAGCAAAAAAGTACGACATTAAAGGTGAGTTTATGAAGTTATGGTGTCCAGAACTGGCTAAAATAAGTGGGGAAACGTTGGGAGTTTTGCATCAACTATCAGATCAAGAACGTTTGATGTTTGGTTTGGAAGAAGTGGATTATCCTCGGCCGATGATTGAATTTGGTTGAGGATTATTATGGGTCTTTTTTTTTAATCAGTCTTTCAAATAGCTTGACCAAATGTTAATAAATTATTATCAGGATCTAGCAATGCAAACTCTTTTTGTCCCCAAGGTTTAATTTGTAATTGACCGTTAGGGTGAATGCTAACTTTATTATTCACTAAAAGAGAATAAAATCCATCAATATCATTCGTTCTGATATAAATTTGTCCATAATTTTCTTTAGGATCTAAGTTTTTAAATTCAAAAAAATGAATTTCGTTGGAGTCTTTTCCAATAATTAGATAATCTCCGTAGTCATTTATTTCCTTAAAACTCAATTGATTTAGATAAAAATCTTTGGTTTTAGCTTTGTCTCGCATCGGTAGTTTTGGAATGATATTCGTTAACATACTTAGTTTAGTTTTCAGTTAATTGCATTAATAAAGGTTCTTTTTCTTTCAGCCAATTAATTGCAAACCATACAATATATAGTGTGGTTGCAATTTCAATAATGGCGAAAAACATATAATAGGATGTTGTTGTGCCAATGAAAAGAGTGGCAATCATAACTAAGGTTTTTATACTTCCTGTAGTAATATTAAACCAACAATTTAGATTCTTCTTTAAAACTCTTGAAAGTAAAACCATAGCAATTGGAATTTCCATTAAGAAAGATGCATAAAGCAAAAACTGTTCATTAATTTCAATTCCATCAATTGAACCTGTTAAATATTGCTTTAGAAGTGATGAATCCATTAATCCAATTAAGTCGTAGTAAAGGTAATTTAAGGTTACAAAAATCCAAATTGTGGATAAGAGGGCTTTTTTATTTTCCATCGGAGTGTATAATTAGTTAAAAGTATAAATTAATCAATAGTTTACAAGATAGTGGCAATTACAAAATCGGGTAGTTTTTATTAAAACATAGATTTTATTTCATCTTGGCTGAAAAAGAAGATAACGTTCAAAAGATGTTTGTTTTTAGATCTTTTTTTCGAATTGATGAGACAATATAATTCGTATAAAGGTTCTTTTCATTGACTTGGGTTAAGAAAACCCACATCGAATTAAATACCATAGTAGATGATAGATACTCATTTCAAAGTGTGTAAGAGCTGGAAGATATCCTACTTAAGGAAAGATTATTCAGTTTTTAAAAAAACTAAGCAAAAAAGTGTATTATTAAAGGGTAATCAAATTTAGTCAATAGAATCTAAACTATTTTAATATGAAAAATTTCAAATTTCTAAGTGTATCCTTAGTATTACTCTTTTTGTTTTCAACTCAAGCTATTCAAGCGCAAGCGGTTACTGTTTTTTTAACAAGACATGCTGAAAAAGCAAAAAATGATCCTAAAGATCCTGATTTATCAGAAATCGGGAAAAAGAGAGCAGAACAGTTCGTTGTTTTTTTTGAAAATCAGAAGATAGATCGCTTTTTGTCAACGCCATATAAAAGAACCAAACAGACTTTAGAGCCTTTGGCTAATGCAAACGGCAAGCAAGTTGTAGATTATAGCCCAGCGGCACCAGATAAATTAATCGAAGAAATTCGCAAACTTGAAAATGAAAAAGTCTTTATTTCTGGTCATTCAAATACGATTCCTGATTTAGTTAACCGATTTACAGGCAAAAAAGACGCAAAAATGATCGATGATTCGAGATATGGTGATTTATGGATGTTGACTCTTGTTAAAGGTGAAGTTGTTTCTGTGGTTTTGATGAAGTTGGGTGAGAGGTGAGAGGAGTCAGGAGTCAGGAGTCAAGAGTCAGGAGTCAGGAGTCTGGAGTCTGGAGTCTGGGGGCGAGGTTTTGCGATTATTTGACATTGATTTCTAATCTTGGTTTACAATTCTTGATTTTAGATTTTTTTATTTAGTGTAGTAATTCTGAAATGTGTCATTTAATTTCTAGCATCTAGCATCTAGCATCTAGCATCTAGCATCTAGCATCTAGCATCTAGCATCTAGCATCTAGCATCTAGCATCTAGCATCTAGCATCTAGCTTTTAGCTTTTAGCTTTTAGCTTTTAGCTTCATGGTCTTATTTTATTATGTTTTCAATATTCGTTTTAATTTGTGCTAATATTTTTCAGTTCAAAGAAAATCTACTCAAATCATCCAAAAAAACGCTTTTTCAGTACTAAGTTGATTCTTTTCGCAGTACCTTTGGCTCAGAACATTTAGACACAGCGAATTTATTTATGAAAAACATTTTAATCTTAGGCGCGGGTTTATCAGCCGGACATTTAATTAAATATCTTGAAAAACAAGCTCTTGAAAATGATTGGGAAATCCATGTAACTGATAAAGAGGAATCAAATTTATCACGATATAGTAGTTTAAGTAATCGTGTTCATACGTTTCAAATGGACATCTCTGATGAGGAAAAAGTAAGACAAATGGTTTCGAAAGCTGATTTAGTAATTTCAATGTTACCTGCTTTTATGCATATCCGAATTGCGAATCATTGTCTTGCGGAATCAAAATCTTTATTTACAGCATCTTATGTAAATCCTGATATCAAAAAATTAGAGAATGAAATAAATGAAAAAAATCTTCTTTTCTTATTCGAATGTGGTTTAGACCCTGGAATTGACCACATGTCTGCGATGCAAATGATGGATTCTATTCGTGAAAAAGGCGGAAAAATCACTCTTTTTGAAAGTTTCACTGGAGGATTAGTTGCTCCTGAAAGCGACGATAATCCATGGAATTATAAGTTTACTTGGAATCC
>Ga0210012_1000184_pt1 | contig 83858 bp, 76 predicted proteins | sample CryGeymeta201504_FD_183974 | JGI IMG/M metagenome (GOLD analysis project Ga0210012, IMG submission 183974) | Groundwater microbial communities from Crystal Geyser aquifers in Utah, USA - Crystal Geyser metaG 2015-04 (SPAdes) (version 2) | ecosystem: Environmental > Aquatic > Deep subsurface >... | reverse complement strand
CCGGCGGTGCCCGTTATTCCCGCCGATCTGCACAATTAATTTTTGTTGAAGATGCCGGAATAAGCGCACCCGCCATCCCGTTTGCTCCCTCGAACCGGCCGTGATGCCGGTGCACAGCAGGAGCATTATCGTGAACCCCACCAACACATTCATCACCGCCAGACTGGCGCAGGCGCTGGCGCTCTGCATCCCGGCGCTTTGCTTCGCCGCCGCCGCCTTCGCAGGAGAAACCAGCAACGATCAGCCCGAACAGGGCAGTGGCATCGAAATCGATGAAGAAGAGGAAGCGGCTGCCCGCAAGGCTGTTTCGGGCTGGCGGCTGGAGCCTGGCTTGCGTGTCACCGCGCGCGGCGTTTCGGCCCGCTCGACCGCGCCGGGCGAAGACGAAGTGATCGACGGCAATGCGCTGGGTGCAGTTGTAACGCCCTCGTTGGTATTGACCAATGACGATGTCGAAGTGACCTTGCGCAACGCTACCACCCGGCTTGAATTCGAAGACCCGGATCGGATCGACCGCTGGCAAAATTCGGCGCGGCTTACGACACGGTTCGACCTGTCCGATGCGACAACCGTCGCCGCCTTCGGCGAACGAAGCGACAACCTGCTGGCGGCTGAGTTCACCTCGACCGACGAATGGGAGTTCGGCGGCGAGATCGAACACAGTTTTGACCGCGCAAACCGTGTCGCTGTCGGGGCAAGCTGGCGGGATCGCAGCTACGACGACACCGTCGGATCGACCGGCAGTGGCATGCGTGTCGACGGCGAATATCGCTATCGCTTCGGCGCTAACCACTATGCATTCCTGCGCGGCCGGTTTGACGAGATCAAGTCGGACGAAGCGCGCCGCAATCTCAGCCGCTGGCTGGCCGAGGCAAGCTACCAACGGCCGATTGCCCGCGATCTGCGAGTGCGCGGTGAGCTGTCCTATCAGCAACTCGATTTCGGCGGCCGCGTGCTGACCACGGGCGGCACCCGCCAGGACGAACTGTTCTGGCCGGAACTTACTCTGATCTGGAGCCCCGGCCCGTGGCGGATCGCGGCCGAGGCGCGCTACATTGTCCGTAACTCCAACACCCCTGACTTCGACCGTTCGGGTTACCGTTTCGAACTGGAGGCTAGCCATGCGTTCTGATGATCAGACGCTGCCCGGCGATATCACGCTGCGGCGCGCCGGCTATGCCTTAGCCGTTTTATTGGGTGTCGCCTTTTGCGCGATTGTCTGGACGCTGTTTGACCGCTCGCAGAATGTCATCACCAGCAGCGTGATGGCTGTGTTCGGCGATCCGTCGCGCCTCTGGGCCTTGTCGGATGTGCACCTGCTCCTGACGATGCCCGTGGCTGCCGTGGTGGTGGTGTTCGTGCGTTCTGTGCTGGGATGGAAGACTTTCGGCCTGTTCACACCGATGCTTCTGGCGCTGGCCTATCTGCAATCCGGGCCGATTGCCGGGCCGGTGATTTCGACGACGGCCATTTTGATTGGCATGGCCGCTGCGCCCTTCCTGAAACGGCTTAACCTGTCGCGCGTGGCATTTCTTGGCACGTTGATCGCAATCGTGGTGTCGGCGCTTGGCGCAATGGCGCTGCAATTTCACCAGCCTGCGCTCGCCAGCGCCTTTCCCGTGGTCGTAACCGCGCTGATCGTCGAGCGATGGTGGAACGCGTGGGAGGCCGATGGCCCGACCAAGGCGATACGCATGACCGCGATGACGCTGGCCGTCGCGCTGGTGATCCAGATGCTGGTGGCGGCTCCGCTGATGGTGTGGCTGGCGACCGAAGCGCCACTTGCTCTGCCGCTGATTGCAGTCGTCCTGATGATCCTGTTGGGCCGCTACAATGGCCTGCGTTTCTCCGAACTTGCACGCTTCCGCGCCGCTAAAGGAGCCTGACAATGCCCGTTCTCGGAATGAATCGTCGCAACGCCCTCATCGCCCGGCTCAACCCCCGTGAAGCGATCACGGGGGTGAACCAGAAGTTCGAGACCAAGGAACGGCTTGCCGCTGCCGGGGTGCCGGTGCCGCCGACCCTGGCTCTGATCGGGGATGAGGGCGCGCTCGCCAATTGCGATTTTACCAGCCTTCCCGATGCCTTTGCGGTCAAGCCCGACCGCGGGCGACGCGGAGAGGGCGTCATCTTGGTTGATGGCCGGGTCGACGGTGGCTGGCGACAATTGAACGGCGAGGTGCTGACCCCTGCAATGCTGACGCGCCACGTGCGCCGCATTATGGCGGGTGAATTGTCGCTGGAAGGCAGCAATGCGGATGCTGCGCTGTTCGAGCCGCTCATACGCACCCATCCCGATTTTGCGCGGCTCGTGCCCTATGGCCTTCCCGATATCCGCATCATCTGTTTTGGCGATATTCCGCTGATGGCAATGACCCGCTTGCCGACAGTGGAATCGCGGGGCAGGGCGAACCTGCATCAGGGGGCCGTGGGGGCAGCGATCGACTTTGCGGGCGGCTCGATTTTCCGCGCCGTGCTAGGGCAGGACGAGATCGCAGTTCACCCCTCGACGGGCGCGAGCCTGATCGGCGAGGCGATCCCCTTCTGGCACGAAGCGGTCGCGGCCGCGCGACGTTGTTCGGCGGCGCTGGGGTTGGGCTATGTCGGGGTCGATCTCGTAATAGACGAGGCCCGCGGGGTGCAGGTGCTAGAATGCAATGCCTATCCCGGGCTGGAGATTCAGAATGTCAACGCCGCAGGGCTGGCGGGCCGGGTGGCGCAGGCTGAACGGGCATTGCGCGACCGCAGAAGCCCGCGCCAATTCTCCGCACAGGGCCGCAAAAGTGACAACAGGCTTAGAAACGTGCGAACACTAGCCGCTGTCAATAAGTTCGTTCGCACTCAAGCAGGTCAGTTTGGGCGGCTATGGAACCCTCCGATCGGCGCGGGTATGGGTCGTGCCGTTGCCCTCTTGCTTGTTGCCGCTGCACTGCTGATACCTGAGGCACCGACCCATGCGCAGGTGGGCCCGCGCGTGGTTGAACAGGTGGATTGGGTCGAGAAATGGGATTCTGCCAGCCAGCGATGGGTGCGCGTGGATGATCGGTCCGTCAGTGTGCCTTCGGCCGCGGTCTTGGCCACGAAACATTCCCGTTTCGGCAGCACTGGCATTGTCGTCACTGAGACAATTATCGAGCGTAAAGGGCGTTTCATTGCGCAAACGCCGCACACCGCGGCTGAGCAAGCTGGGATCGCACGGTTCGGCCCGTTCCGCGTGATCGATAACAAGCGAGCCGCGCTGGATGCCTCGACTGATGCCGCCAGCCCTCAAGCCTTTGCCGCAATGCTGGCCTCGTTTCCGGATCTGGAAGAGCTAGAGTTTGCCGATGCGCCGGGGACTAGCGATGATCTGGCGAATCTCACGCTAGGCCGAGCAATCCGTGCCGCTGGCCTAACCACCCGAGTGCCCCCTGGCCGATCGGTGCGATCGGGCGCCGTCGAGCTGTTTCTTGCTGGCACGCGCCGAACACTGGACCCCGGTGCAATGCTCGCGGTGCATTCCTGGCGAGACCAACTAGGGCGCGAGCCTGCCGACTTTGCCCAAGATGCGCCTGAAAACCGGCTCTATCTTGATTACTACGAGGAGATGGGAATGACCGCCGATCAGGCCCGAGCTTTCTACGCGATGACCAATTCCGTGCCGCATGCCGATGCGCTTTGGTTGCGGACACAAGATTTGGCGCGCTGGATCACGATCCAGACCTCCGACTATCGAGTGAAGCCATAAGCCTGTTTAGATTTAAGAGATTGAGTCCCGCCTTTGGAAGAGGGGCTATTCATCTCAAGATACAATCCAATTGTGCGCGCCTTTGCCATGACCGACTCCTGTACCGTGCTACCGATCCTGTCGGGCAATTTGCGAATGAGGGCAGCTATCCACCCATGAGCAGTCATGAGCCGGACCGGTGCGCGGCCCCGAAAGCTGCCGGGCAGCTTCAACGGGTTTCGTGCCAGCAGCGGAAATTCTGAAACCGACCCCGATTCAGACATTAGCTGCCGATCGAAAAGCAACCGCTGCCCTGCTGACGCCGAGGCACCAAAGCCGTGAACTGCTTGCGAGAAAAGACGCCGCGAAGTTCCTGCCAGTTGGGTGCTAGATGTCGGTTAGCCTCAATTCGATTCGTGTGCGCAACTTCGGCTTATCGGGTCTCGTGCATGTGTGAAATTGTCAGCCGAAAGGCGCAGATTTCTGCGATTCTAGAAAAGTGTAAATTTTTCATTTGCCTAATTGACCGACATCGGTGAGCTTCATGTTGGTTTGAAACGTGAGGTCGCACTTGACGTTATTCCGGATAGAAGCGCTTGAGCAGCAAAACGACCGCCTGCACGGCGAAGTCGTCTTTACTCAGCCGCTGTCCACTAAGCTGTTTGCGGGTTCGCTTTTTGGCATAATCGCAATTGCGGCTGTCTGGGTCAGCGTCGGCACATACGCGCGGATCGAGACCGTGCCAGGGATGCTCGTGACCAGCGTTCCCAGTGCCAAGGTCGTGGCGCTGCAGCCCGGGGTAGTGAGCGAACTTGCGGTGCTGGAAGGTCAGCTGGTCCGCAAGGGCGATCGGCTTCTGGTGATCAATTCGGACCGCGGGTCGACCGGCGGCGGGGATGTCGCTGGGAGGGGGCTTGGAGCGCTTGCCGCCAGGCAGCAGCTGACCGAGGCTCAGGTTGCAATGGCAGACGGTAGGGCGACTGCCGAACGTGGTCGGCTGACCACCATCATCGCCTCGGCCGAGCAGCAGGCGCTCAGCCTGCGCGATCAGATCGCGCTGCAGGAACAGGTGGTTGCCTCGAATCAGCTGATGTTCGATCAGGTCACAGCGGTGGTCGAACGCGGGTTCGTCACCAAGGTCGAGTTGGAGCGTCGCCGCCAGACCCTACTGTCATCACAGCAGAGCCTTGCCAACCTCCGCCAGCAGCTGACCGCGAGAACTTCTGAGGCGCAGCAGGCACGTGCTCAACTCGCCAGCGTCGCCATTGAGGCCGAACAGGGCGTCTCGCAAATCCGCGAGAGCTTGCAGGCGCTGAATGCGGAGCAAGCCAGGCTTGAGGGCGAACAGAGCTACATCATCAGTGCGCCTATAGACGGGCGGGTGACAGCCTTGGCTGCCGGCGTGGGCCGCTCGGTCAACGCATCCCGCCCCGTGATGGTAATCGTGCCTGACGGTGCGGAGCTAGTTGCCGAACTGTATGCCCCGACCCGCGCGGTTGGATTTGTGGAAGCAGGGAAGGAAACCCGGCTCCTCTATGACGCTTTCCCCTACCAGCGCTTCGGGAGCTTCGGCGGAAAGGTGGCCAATATCTCGCGGATCGCAGTCGACCCGCGTGAGACAGACATCCCGTTCCCGTTCGAGGAGCCGGTTTACCGGATCAAAGTCTCGCTTGATCGGCAGCGCATCGATGCGTTCGGCGACCCCAGCCCGCTGCAGGCAGGAATGACGCTTCAGGCCAACATTGTGCTTGAGCGTCAGACGTTTCTTGCCTGGCTTTTGCAGCCACTCAATGCCGTGTTGAACCGGACGGCATGAACAACCCGCTCGACCTTGTGGAGTTTTCCGGGCGGCAACGGACCCCCTATATTCCACAAGGCGAGGCCAGCGAATGCGCTCTTGCGTGTCTGGCAATGGTGGCCGGGTTCCACGGCTACAAGACCGATCTCATCACGCTGCGCCAGCGCTACGGGATGAGCCTCAAGGGCGCAAACCTCAAGCAGGTGATGCAGGTTGCTGAGGACATCGGGTTCAATGCCCGCCCACTGCGGGGCGAGATCAAGAATCTGCCGCATCTCGCCATGCCAGCGATCCTGCATTGGAACCTCAACCACTTCGTGGTCCTGACCGCGATCACGGGCGGTATCCGTGGACGGCGCTATCATATCCACGATCCAGCACGCGGTGCCCTGGTGCTGAGCGAAGCCGACGTATCCCGCTCATGGACAGGGGTCGCGCTCGATCTGCTGCGCTCGGAGAGCTTCAAGCCGAAGATTGAGCAGCGTCAGCTCAACATCACCCAGCTCTGGTCGAAGATGACTGGCTTCTGGGGCACAATCCGTCATGTCGTGCTACTGTCGCTGGTGATGCAGCTGGTGCTGCTGGCAACACCATTCTTTCTGCAAATCTCGATCGACACGGTGTTCCCCGCCTTCGACAGCGACCTGCTGCTGATGCTGGCGCTGGGGTTCGGCGGGCTCACGGTGATCAACCTCATGGCGAGCTGGCTGCGTTCGCTGATCCTGGTGACCCTGTCGAACTCGCTCGCCTATCAAGTGATCGTCAACCTGTTCCGGCACCTGATGCGCTTGCCCCTCGACTATTTCGAGAAACGGCACGTGGGCGACATCATCTCGCGGTTCGGTTCGACCCAGCCCATCAGCCAGCTGATCAGCCAGGGGATGATCGCGGCCTTCATCGATGGGCTGATGGCGATGCTGACGCTGGCGCTGATGTTTGTCTACTCGCCAATACTGGGCGGTGTCGCCTGTGTCGCCCTCGGGTTCTACGTCGCCCTGCGTCTTGCCTTCTTGCAGGCGATCAAGCTCCGCAATCTCGACGTTATCACCACGATGGCGAAAGAGAACTCCAACTTTATCGAGAGCGTGCGCGGCATAGCGGCGATCAAGGCGTTCGGGCAGGAAGGCAATCGCCAGCGGCTGTGGCAGAAGAGCAAGGCCGATGCGGTCAATGCACAGGTCAAGCTCGGGCGTCTCACCGCTGGGTTCGACGCCCTCGGCCAGTTCGTGATCGGCGCCGAGCGCGTGGTGTTCGTCTATGTGGCGATCAGTCTTGCATTCGACAGCGTTCTGACAGTCGGCATGATCTTCGCATTCCAAGCCTACAAGCAGCAGTTCCTCGATGCAGGCATGCGGATCACGGAGCAGGCAATCAACTACCAGATCGTCAAGGTTCACCTCACCCGCATTGCCGACATTGCCCTCACGCCAACCGAGGAGGGCGAGGCCGAAAGGAGTAATGAGGAACCGGACTTTAGCAAGCCGCTGGTGCTTGACCGGGTATTCTATCGTTACGGCACCAACGAGCCGATGGTGCTGAACGGGGTGAGCCTCACCATCGAGCCTGGCGAGTTCATTGCGATCACGGGTCCTTCGGGTGGCGGCAAGACCACGCTGATGAAGATTCTTATGGGCCTGTTCAACCCGACGAGCGGGGCTATCCGGCTCGGCGAGCGGCCGATCTCCTCTTATCGCAAAGGAAAATATCGCCGCAGCATCGGCTCGGTTGCGCAGGGCGACATGCTCTATGCCGGTTCGCTGGCTGAAAACATTGCCTTCTTCGATCCTGAAATCGATATGGAGCGCGTTCGCGAGGTTGCCCGCATGGCGCAGATTGACGCCGAGATCGAGGCCACGCCTATGGGTTACGAGACGCTCGTTGGCGACATGGGCTCGGTGCTGTCAGGTGGACAGCTCCAGCGCGTGCTTTTGGCAAGGGCGCTCTATCCTGAACCGAAGGTTCTGATCCTCGACGAGGGAACAGCAAATCTCGATGCAGAGAACGAGGGTAAGATCCTCGATGTTCTCAAAGCACTAAACATTACCCGCATCGCGGTTGCGCATCGGCCGGCAACGCTCGAAGCGGCCTTACGTGTCATTGAGTGCCGGCACGGTAGCGTATCCAAGAGGAGCGCTGCACCATCAGGCGACCAGTCTATCGTGCCATTTCGTCCTTTTTCAGCAGATACTAGCCCGTCGCCTGATCCTAAAGGGCCAGTGGTCACGGCCCCCGATTTTCTGAACTTGGACAGGGGAGTCCGTTCCGATGTATCTTGATCACCCCAAGAAGCTGGTCTTCGTTCACAACCCAAAGACAGCCGGGCGCTCCATCGTGCGACTGCTACGTCTCGACGATGCTGATTCTTTTCGTTTCGCACATGTTTACGCGAGTACGATCCGCAGCAAATTTCTTCAGGATGACTGGGATCAGTTCTTCTCATTCTGTGTCGTACGCAATCCATGGGAGCGATACGTCTCACTCTACAAGTTCCAGCGGAGCCCTATGTACGCTGCAATGCTCCGCAACAACCTTTCGTCATTAATCGCCGGTCGGTTCGGACTTAACGATTGGATCGAGTACAACGCAATGTCTGAGGCCAAGGCAAACTGGTTCGGCATTGACCAGAAGCGATGGTGGGAGGGCGTAACCACTGTCTTTCGGTTCGAAGATATTGAGGCCGCAATGCAGGAGCTTGCAGCAAGGTTCGGTTCCACTGTGGCAGTTCCTCACGAAAATGCTTCCAAAGCTTCCGGTAGGGCCTTCACGGAACAACTCAACGATCGATCGAAAGCGATCATCGCTGAATTAGATCGAGCGACTATTGAAGAGTTCGGTTATGTTGCAAACTAATCCTAACGCGTTCCAGATCCGCCGGCAACCTAAGCCGTGCTTGCCCGACTGTCTGAAGGTCAAGTTCTCAAACATCTCGCTTTCCGAACTTGTGATCGAAGGACTTGGCAAAGATTGCTGGCCGGTGGGTCTCGAAGCAGACCTCTATCGGCATTTCTCTCATTTGCTCCCCATTGCCCTCCGCATGAACGACACTCTGGCGTTTCTCGGCGTAGACTATGAATCCGGCCTCGGTGCGCCATTTCACGCGCGACCTCCAAGCGAGCTCGGCGCTTTCGCGGCGTGGCAGGCCGTCGGAACAGGAACGCTTGACGTGTCTGCTGTGATCAACATCAATCGAGTGCTGGGAGGGAGCGAGGAGCTCCGGCACGGCCGCATCAGCACTACCCCTTTCAAGTCCGGTCACAAGGTGCTGTTTGACTGCAACGCGCCTCCAGAGGCGTTTCTCACGGAATGGCTGGACGCCTTCTCAGAAACATGCGCAGCTGATCAAGTATTGGAGCGTGCAATCTGGCTTTTTGTCGATTTTCTAATTGCACACCCTTTCAGTGACGGTAACGGACGAACTGCGCGGATGCTTTTGCAGACGTTCCTTTACTCGAAAGGTTTTCTCAACGCACCGATTCTTCCACTTCGACCCGCAATCCTAGTCAACCAGAGAATCTTTCTTTGCGCATTATGGGAATGGGAACTCCACTCGAATCCCATTCCTTTATTTGAGTTCATGAATGCTGCAATAATAAAAACCAAATATTGCTCATTGCGAGCAATTAGTATCCGCTAAATGAAATGTAAAGGAGCGAGATGGTGAATAATCTATTCAGACCACTGACCGACGAAGAACTTGAGATCGTAAGCGGTGGCATTGTCGTGCATAGATGGAGACCGTCAGGATGGGAATTTGATAATCTGTTTGGCGGCAGTGGAGGGGGTTTTGAGACTGGCACCTATGGCGGAAGTGGCGGTGGCGATGAACCACCGCCGATGAGTGATGAAACCTTTTGTGATGATGAGACAGCGCCGGAGGATGACCCAAACCTCGATAATAATAAGAAGCAGGCATTTGAAGACCGCTTGAACCAAATCAAAGGCCAGCTCGGCTCAATCAATCCGGATACAGTGTTCAGAGGACAGGTCACCATAGACGGTCAAAATTTTGAAATTGCTTTCAGCGCAGGTGAGTTACTTGAAATTCTCGACGGATATGATTTCGTATTCTCTTCAAGCCTTACAACAACAAATGGCGCTGGCGGAAGCTTTGACGATTTTGCTGTTGTCGATCCGTCTCTCCTTGATTTGATTAATACGCCAACCATTCAGGGTCAGAACATAAATAGTGACATTGCGGACTGGCTGATCGTTCACGAGGTCGGACATCAATTGCGAGCAGTTGAGTCTCTTACAAACGGTCAATTTCAACAATGGGCGGCGGACAATAGCCAAAGTTTAGCTGGACTAAGTGCCGAGCAGGTGACTGAGCGATGGCAGCAGACGAGTACCTTCTCTCAGCTAGAGAGCATGAATAATTCTGTCGGGAGAACAATACTTGGTGCAGCCGGAATCTCCAGCTTCTGGTCGAGTCCCGGAGCGGGGTATAATGCGACGCTTACGTTGACCCTATCCATTGAGCCAGGGGCTGGCCAGGCTGGGGCTGATCTAGCAAACGAATGCGGCGGCGCCAGTGGATCATCAACCAGCGGCGGCACACCGCCTTCGGGTGGCTCTTCGTCCGGAAGCGGTGGCTATGGTGGTGGCGGCGGAGGTGGTACCAGTAGTCCCGATGTAAACCTGCATTGATTAACGGGAGACGCCGAACAACTTCGGCGTCTCCGACATCCATAAGATCTTGGGAGGTTATCATGCCCACTCGAATAAAATTTACTAAATTTTTCAGCTTTCTTGTAGTGATGACGTTTCCTCATCAAGTAATAGCTTCAAAGAATATTTCAATAGATCGATATACTGTTATACCAGCTTTCCAAATTGATCTGAAAGAAGGTTCTATAATTTCTCCGGTAGCAGATAGGGTTGTAAGCCGTCCAATTGACGATTGTTCAGCGGGCGACATGTTTTGTCTCAGCAGTTCAGAACTAAAAATAATCTGGAGGCGGAATTGTGGACCGCAAGGTGAAGTTGGCGACATATTAGCCTTCAATAAAATTAACGCGCGGATCGTCGGATACTACAATCGTAAGATACATCATTCGGGAATTTTTGTTCAAGACTATATTTTATCGTCTGATGAAAGAGAAATTATTTATTATGTCGTAGATGATAATGCTAGGGTCCGGAGCTTTCTGGTTGACAAATCTCAGAATCGTAATCTCGGGAATTTTTTTCAGAAGAATATCAATTTTAACATAACTGACTTGGACAGGCCTGAATTGGACGATGTGGTATTTTCAGATATCTTGTCAGACTCATACCTTGGGTCATGTGAGAATACCAAGGCGCACTGAGCGCAAACCATGCGCCCGCTGTCGGATCCCGACGGAGATAATGCCGTTTATTTGAGAGGCTTATTTAAGGCGAAGCAGGAGCGGTCGAAGATGTTGACTTGAGATTTGAAGCTTCTGTTAGCGTCCGTCCTTAAAAGTGGTTGATAGAAATCAGCCAGTGGCGCTTGACGAGCGGCTATGCCATAGAAGGGCGTGGAGCTTGATCAAAAGCAATGCCGGAAGTTTACGTGGCGGTCCGCTGAAGGCGCCCTTAGAATCGTGTTTTTGCCGCAAACGCGAAGCAAAGAGCGCTCGACGCATGGGCCGCGAAACTGCAGGCGCTCCTATCCCGGTGGAAGGATCAGGCGGTCGCGCTCATTTGAAGAGCTCGCTGTGTGTCCCGGCGCGAACACAGATGATCGTGCCACTCGGCCCTGCTTTATCGTCTTCTCAAAGATCAGGAGGAAATTGCCGCCGATTTTAATTCGCGCGCGGACGATGCTCGTGGTGTGGATGAACTGCTCAAGACGATTCTTCTGCCCTGCGAACACGTACACTGCCGCCGAGCGCACGGCGGGGCGCTTTTCATAGTCCCGACGATGTCCGGAGACTGCGGCCGACGCGGCATGCTCCTCTGCTGGATGTTGCTCTTGTAAACGCCACGCGGTTCTGCAACGCGAGGCGGCGTGGTCAAGCTGGGAGCCGGTTATTGCCGTTACCCTTGGCAGTCATTAGCCAAAAAGGAAGAACACTTGCCGACAGGCATGCGTCGATCTTAAGCGGAAATTGCTGCCGCACAGCCTGTGCCCGCTTTCGGGAAGCGCGGGCGACTGGTCTACTGACTCAGATAAGGGCGCTATATTGAACCTCGGCTTCGACGTATCCGATCAGCAGCTTACGCCGTGAGCGGACCTTCATGGTGGCTTTCGTGAACGACTGAGTCTGGTCGGGAGACGACGCATTACTCGGCTGGGATCAACGGCAGCTATCGCGTTCTGTCACCCGAAAGTGGCCATTCGCCTATCCACCCAGTTGCAGTCATAGACCAGGCCGGATCGCCCTCCCGAAAGCGGACGACGCAATGTGCACGTCAGCCACCAATCCCTCCCTGCTGGTCCCGCGTTGACCACATTGGCTTTTGGTGCAGTGCTGCCGACGCCTTAATTTGTTCAACCTGCGCCCGCAGTTCTGCCCGCTTCTCCGGGAATTGCTCTGCCAAGGTCCGAATTTGGTCCGCCAATTGTGTTTCGATTTTGCCAAGCGAGAACCATTGCTCATTGTATCCTGCGTATGTGTCCACAAGCGCGGGGAGCCACGGAGCAAACCCAGTTGCGTCCACGGTCACTTGAGGAACCCCGTCGATCTGCCCCGGAGCGAAGACCTCTAGGGTGTTTTCGTTCATGCGGGCGTGCTGGTTTGATTCGAGGATGCCTGCCAGTAGCTTCGTCGATATCGTATGCGTGTTTTTGACTTCATCGAATTCGGCACGTTCATTTTCGAACAACTGCTTCTCGAGATTAAGGCTCTCCTTGTTAGCGCGAAGTGTATCGACGTCACCCTGCAAGCTCGCTTTGTCCGCTTCCAGTGCGGCTCGATCGGCCTTAACCTGTGCAAGGATGGTCTTTTCAGCCATTGCCTTGTCACGCGCCTCATCGGCCTCTGCCCGGGCTGCATCGGCAGCCGCAAGATCCGCATCGCGTTGACGTTCTGCAGCGGCCGCGCTGTTTCGCGCTGCAACCTCTGCGGTTTTCCCTTCTTCAACTGTCGATCGAACACGTTCGAGATCCGCGTTCGCCGTTTCGATTTCTGACCTCGTTTGCGTTAATTGCGCGGTCAGCGTTGGCAGCGCCGCTTCGGCTGATTTCACCTCAGCAATGCGTGTGGCCGCGTGGTCGAGCATGGCTTCCGCTTCAAGCCTGTCTTTGGCTACGGCCGATTCCTGGGCGGCGACCAGCTGTTCGCGGCGCTCAACTTCAGCGATGCGCATGTCCGCATCGGCTTGGGCAGCCGTTGCGTTTCGAACAATCCCCAACGCTGCAGTATGGGTTGCAGCAGCACTCGCCTCTCTTTCGGTGACGGCTGCCCTGCTGTTAAATAGCCGAGCCAGCGCCTTTTTCGCTTTCGCCCGCAGTTTTTTCCGCTGATCTGCAAAGCCCACCGCAAGACGCATCGCTTCGCCGAGGATGGGTGGCAATGGAGATCTGAGAGCCTTTCGTTCCTCGGTGGTCAACGCATCGTCAGTGAATTCTGGCTTTGCATCTGTCCTGTTCCATGTGCCTGCGATTTTCCTGGTAATGATGCGCCCCAGGATCGCCACTTGCGCCAACGTCGTTTCGAGCGAACTCTCTCGTTCCGTGACAACCGCTTCACGATTGGTCACGATCGTCTCCCGCTCTGTGACGCGGCGACCGCGATCCTCTAACGTGCCTTCCTTCGCGCTTACCTCCACTAGCTTTTCGTAAAGACGCAGGCGTTCTTCAGCCTGCGCAGCCACGGCCAAGTCCAGCTCTTTCTCGCGCTTTGCGATCTGGGCGTCACGCCGGTTGATATCTGCCGTGCGCGCGGCAACTGCTTCTTCATTGGCCGCAAGTGCTTTGAGGCGCCTGTCGAACTCGTGTTCCTTTTGTGCGAATGCCTCCTCCCAGACCCGGAACTTCTCTGTCTCAGCGAAATGCTTGAGCTGTTTCTCATCGAACTGAGATTTTGCTTCTGCAAATCGCTTGTGCTTTTCGGCAAGCTGCCGATCGTAGTGTTCGAGCATGGTCTGGGTTTCGGCGATCTTCGCCCACTGGGCATCGATCGCCTTTTGCTGTTCGAACAGCTTTTGCTCCGCCTGTTGAAGCTTGAGTTTGTATTCTTTCAAGGTCTGATGCCTGATGTTCAGGCCGCGGGTGTCCTTGCCACGTTCGAGGCCCAAGTGTGCCACGTAGCAGTGATAGCGCGTTTGAAGCTTGGCGAGTCGCTCCGGATCGCCCCCGAATTTTTCGTGATAGGACAAGCGCCAGATTTCCGGCGCTTCGGCTTCTTCCTTGGCGCGGCGAGCAATGCTCTCAGGCTTTGATGGTTTCGGGCCCGGCGTGCCCTTTTTGGCATTATACAGCGGCAGGCCAACGAACTGCACGTGGGGAGTGCTCTCATCGAGATGCGGGATAAATGAGATGAGCCCCGGTCCGAACCGATCCTGCGCAAACTCGAAATTTGCTTTGGCCCATCCCGCTTTCTGTTCGGGGGACGCGTTCTTCCACCACTCCGGCGAAGTCGTGACGAGGACTTCAACGGCAAGGATTTTCCCCTTTTCCCACTCGGCGCCGGTGTCGCGCAAGACGTGCTTTGCGCGATCTGAGAACGATCCGTCGTGTTTGATCCAGTCGATGGGAGCCGGCCGATCAGCAACGATGCCGGTGGGTATTTTTCGTGTGTTGTGACCTTCGACTGCGTCCAGCACGGTGTAATTGTGGATTTTTCCAATCCGCATGATGGCATAGTATGGGCGCTTATCCATTATGGCTGCCTCCAACGAAGTGGACGTGCGGTGTTTGGTTGTCCCGCTGGACATTGGATGAGACGGCCATGGAGCCAAATTGCTCTTGCGCGAATTTGTACTGCGCAAGGACCCGTTCGGCGTACTGTTCGGCGGACGCTTTCGTACACCAATATGATGATGCGCTGACGAAGAGGTCCACCGATTGTGCCGGGATATCGCACAGGATGTAGCTTCCGAGTGCATCGACCATTTCGATGTTGTCGACTTTGCCGATGCGCGAGATAGTGAAGGGAGGGGGTCTATCCATGGCGAACGCGTTCCTCGGACAGAACCGGCTCTAAGCATTGAATTAACACTACACTCACTCCGGGGTAATTCTGCGAATTACCCCCCGCTCGTCGGTATGACGATGCATACCGAAGAAATGCCCCTTTTGCCTCACGGCCCGGGGCAGCGGCGGCCTTCCGGCCGCCGCGTGTCGGATCGGTCTCAGGCTGCGCCATTCGCCGATCCTCCCGTTGAGTCGCTCTCGCCCTGTTCGGGCTGGTTCGGTTCGAACGGAAGGGCGGTCTGCTGACCGCCCCCGTTAAACCGAGAGAGCGACGTGTCGTTCATAAGCGGGTCGGTCGAATCGATCGGCATGGGTGCCGAACGGCTCACGGTGTGTTCGCCGTATGCGTTCGCCCGAGTGATTGGCATAACAGACCCGTCAATGTCCGGTGCGTCATCTGCCTCAAGGAAAAGCGGCTCGGCTTGCTCAGCAAAGTCGTGAGACAAAGCCGCAATTTCGTCCGCCGAAGGCGTCCGCAATCCGACAGTGGTTGCCGGAATGACAGGCGCATCCGCATGTTCAGTTGCCCGCGCCGCATCAGCTTTGTCGGCAGATTGGTCCGCATCGCCTGCTGTAGGCTGATCAATCAGCCTTGCTTGCGATGCACTACCAATGTCCTCACCGTCGAAGTCGGGATCACCGTCATCGCATTCGGTGTCGTCCAGATCGCCATCACAAGCACCATCCTGACCGTCTTCTAGCAAACCAAGCCGCGCAAGCTGCTGCATGGTTTGGTCGATAATGGCGAACATGATTTCGGCGTTTGCCTGAACCTGATTCCGCAACGCGAGCAGGCTCGGCATCGTGCCAGACGCCTGGCTGCGTTCCGCCTGCCAGCGCTTCAGGTATTGCTGGTAGGTCTCGTTGCTGCCTGCGCCGCCGCATTCAGCCTTCAACTCACGGATGGAGGGGATTTTGCCAGTTCTGGCAAAAAAGGAATTAAGACGCGCCCTGGCCTGTTCATAGGCCGGCGCTTTTCGATGTATATTCATATCCGATACTCGCCGCTGCGAGATCGAAAGTGCGTGGCTGCTCAGCAAGTGAGCACAGCCTGTAATCTGACACAGTCGATCCCAGCGTTAAAGGAGCAGGCGCGCGATTGCGTTCGCCTGCCGGTTCAACTCGAAGATCGATTTGTTAGGGAGCCGCCCAGACTAGCGGTGGCCGCGTCAGATGGCGATCCAGCCTTGCCTGAGATGCGCTTGCTGCACGGATTAATGGGTAAACTGGCGCTGGCGTGACTACGAGTGGGGCTGTCCCAAAAATGAGATCTAAGAACCACGCAATGAACGCCGCCAGTAACGCAAACATTTGTTGTTACCTTAATCCGGAACACAAAAATCCGTATAAGCGTAAAAACATGATTAAGCAATACATTATCATGCGTATAGAACTTTCATTTGCGCCAAAGTAGAAGTTTTGTGAAAGAAAAGTGGCGAAGCGTAGGCGAGCCGCACAAATTTAGTTGCTGCTTTTGGTGCTAATCATCCCGTCCGCTAGTTCTACTTCTGGGAACGATCGCACAAATTTTTGCGCCACATCGATGTCGCAAAAGTAAAGGCCGCAGTGCTGCAGGCCACCCCAGGCGAACTGTGACAGGCATAACCCTTGGCGGACGCATTCTCGCGCAGCCACACTGTCATGCGGTCGAGGGTTTTGCCTAGGCCGTGGTCAGGCACGCGCACCTTCACACGGACTGGGAAGGCCAGATCGTCACGCCGCGCTTGCCGAATCGAATGAGAAAAATGGCTGGAACATTACGCGAACATTGCCTGTCGGCAAGAGCGTTAGCCGCGATTGCATCGCTCGGCACAAATGCACTTGCCATGCCGCATTAGAAGGAAAAACCTTTCGGCTGCGCCTCCCGTGAGAGGTCTGTTGGTAGAAGGAAAAAAATTTTGCCCTTCGGCAGGCCTCGTGACGACGAGGTAATACATGAACAAAATGAACAGCATCGGCGATAACGACACTGGCGGTGGTGAGCCCGCGCAGGTGAATAATGAAGTGCGCATCCTGCGGCGGATTGCGCCGCTGGATGAGTGGCCGATCACAAACGCGATTGGTCCTGAAGGTCCGATAATCGCGGTAGTTGATGTAGAGACCGAGGGGTTAGACCCTGAGACCGATAGCGTCGTCGAGATTGCAGCGGCGCTGGTGCAAACCGATAACGAAGGGCGGATCACCGGCATCATCGGCAAAATCTATGGCCTCCAGGATCCCGGCCGGCCGCTGCCACCCAGGATCAAGACGCTCACCGGGCTCAGCGATGAACGATTACAGGGCAGGTCGATCGATATCGACAAGATGACCGCGTTCCTCTGCCGTGCTGACGCGCTGCTGGCCCATGGTGCCAGATTCGATGCGGGATTTTGCCGCCGGCTACTGCCCGGCATCACGCATCTGCCGTGGGTATGCACGCTTAATGACATCGACTGGCTCGGGGCAGGGTTCGATGGTCGGGCGCTCGGCCATCTGCTCATGCAGCAGGGTCTCTTCGCACCCAAGGCGCATACGGCAGGCGATGACGTCACGGCAGCAATCAATCTTGCCGCCACTGTCCTGCCCAATGGTCGAACCGTTATGGCAGAAGCACTGGTCAATGCGAGGACCACCACGGTCCGCGTCGATGCCGAAGGGCCAATATACGATGCGAGGGCAGAGCTGAAACGGCGTTCTTACAGCTTCGATTGGCTGCGCAAGAGCTGGTGGATCGAGACCACCGAATTCCAAGCGGACTACGAACACAGCTGGATCAACCGGCACTTTCCGCAGATCCGGGTAAGAAGGACACCGATCACCTGGCTCAATCGGCACTGTTGACCGAACAGTGACGCCGGACGGGTTTGCCGATCGCGTCTGCCAAACATCAAGAAAGGAAGAAGAAGCCGGGCAGCGCGCTAGCGTCGCTCGGCTTTGGCCCTTTCGCCCATGAGAATTGAGCCGTTCCGGTGAAGGAAAAAAGGCTTCGGACACCCTGCGGGGGTCCGCAACTCCAATAAGGAATATGAAGAATGATCGATTTGAACATCGGCGGGGCCTGCCCCCGCCGAGCAATTACCTATGCCCTGAGTCGTGCTCTCGTGTGCCCATCCGGCCCGCTGGATGCGCCGCTGCCATTCCCGGGCATCGGCGTCGTTGCCGTCAATGGCGACCTGCATGAAGGCGTTGCCATGTTCAGCCGTATCGCTGCCCAAACTGGTCGCACGTGGCTGATGGCAGGCTTTGCCGACGACTATACCAGCATCTGCCGCGACATCGTGCTGATGCGTCCGACATTGGTGGGGGTCGAGATCACCACGGTGCACCCTTTCATCGAGAAGGACGGTGCTGCCATGATTCTCTTGTCGGCTTGCGCCACCCGGGCCTTCGCGTTCGATGAGCGTGGACGAAGCAGCGATGTGCCGGCGCCGCCACGTTCAAGCGTATCGCGGGGGGCCGATCGGGGCTGGGGCGAGCTCAAGCGCCGGATGATAGCCAGCGCCGTGGGCCACGAATTCTGGCCGCATGAGTCATGGGAAATCCGCGTAGCCTAGGTCGCAAGCATAGCCGCAGCGACTGTCAGCCATACCGGCAGCCGGTCGCAGCTCCATCACTACAACTACCACCACCTCAAGCGGGCGGTTCTCCACGCGGAGAGCCGCCCGCTTGCGTTCTACCCAAGGAAGTCGCCATGAAATACTCGCAGCACCCGCCGGTGTTGGCTTCGCTTATCGTCGTCCGAACAAGTCCGGAGCACACACCGCGATCGGCAATTCGCTCGCTGGCCTTGTTTACGGTTGAACGCATCGAACGCCGGGAAGCGCGGTTCGACGTCACGCACAAGGCATTCGATGCCGACGCCCCCCGTGCCGCCATCATCCACGGGCTGTGTTCAAGGATCCCGCAGGGTGCCGAATTGCTGGTGCGCCTGCATCGTATGCCGGAAAATGAAGCCGATCCAAGGCTTGCCCATACGAATACAGAGTGCGCCGCGCCCACAGACATTGACCTGATCCGACGGAAGCTGCCGAGCCTCACCATATTGCCTCTGACTGTGACCGATCAGCAGCTGGTCGCTGCGGGTGAGCCGCTTGGCCTTGATGTGCCTGGGCCGCAATCGGCACTGATCCGCCGAAGCCGCCGCGCGCCGGATACCGCGGTGGCCATGTGGGCCATCTACACCGCCGCGTTCTGCCGCAGGCCTGAAGCCCGCACGCTGTTCGCTGCATTCAGCGCTTGGCGCGTGCTGGAGCAGGCCCGGCCCATACCCTTCTGAAATCCGCTATCGGTCCTCGTCTGCTGGATCAGTCTGCCCTCCTAAGCCGACTGGCCATCGGTCGTGGGCCGATCCCATCAACCTCTCCAACCTTCACCACAGAACCGCAGGCTCGGCCTGCAAACTCAAAAGGACATACCAATGGATACGCAACGCACCCTCACATACACCTTCGTGGACACTGAAAGCAGCTGGGATCGTGATCTTTTCGCCGGGAATCGCATGATCCACTCACGTTACGAGCACAATCGGATCGGATCGCGGATCATCAATGCAGCTGCCCTATTCGACGTCGATATCGCTGGGGACGGCACGGTTGCGTTCGGCGCCGTGAAATCGTGGAGCCAATCCACGCATAGAACCGATCTGGCGGTTACGAAGGCGCTGTTCGACAACCTTGCCGAACGCGCCGACCGCGTCGTCGTCACGTGGGGCGGGGTGCCCGCCGACCAGCAAATCTTGACGCTCACCGCGATGGAATACGGTTTGGTGTTGCCTCAGCATTTTCAGGAGCGCACCTCCGCTACTCGTCACCGTATGCACCTCGATCTGTCCCTTGCGATGAAATCCGGCGGCAAAACCTGGCACCATTTGAGCGAAGTCGCGCATCGGATTGGAGTCCCGCTCGCCTTGCTGCGTGACAAGGCCCGCTTTTTTCCGACGCGCAGCCCCGCTGAATGGCGTCTACTGACGGGGCATTGCGAGCTAGACACCGTGGTCACCGCCATCGTGATGATTGCATGGCGGATTGCGCAAGGGGCGCCCGGCCTTCGATTTGAGCCGGCTGTGATCGCCACGATCGGCGCCTTCCTGCGCCAGCGCCCTGATCATCCGCTCGCGAATGAACTCAAGGCCTATAGCGCCGATTTGGAACATCTGATCGGAGAGGATCGGCAGGCAGCGTAGAGTGCTGGCGGCGAGATTCGGCAACTGCGGACTTTGCCAGCCGTTGCCCGCCTCCAAGGCCAAGGCCTTACTCAGCAAATTAAATCCACCCTTGCCAGCACCTTGCCGCACGGCCAATCATGCCGCCAATAGGGGAAGCCGCATGAGCCGCCAGCATATCAACACATACCGGCGCACGCTGGCCGAACAGCATCGCGTCACCGGTAGCTTGAATGAACGGGTGCTGCGAAAGGCGTTCGCCGAACTGCTCGAACGCACAGGCCGCGCCCACGATCTGGTCTTCACTAACGAATGGGAAGGGCGCGGCCCCCGCGGCAACAACATCGCCGTGGACGGTGCCCTGATCCCCCAGATCCTGCGCAAGCCGTTCGGATACTGGGAGGCAAAAGACAGCAAGGACGATCTCGACCGCGAAATCCGGGACAAGATCGCCAAGGGCTACCCGGATGACAACATCATTTACGAGGATACCCAGTCCGCCGTCCTGAGGCAGGATGGGCGCGAGGTCATGCGCATTTCCCTGTCGGATGACGACGCGCTCCTGAGACTGATCGAGACCTTCTACGACCACGAACCGCCCGAACTCAGCGAGTTCAAGGCAGCCTCCGCCAAGTTCCGCGCGGATCTCCCGCAGGTGCTCGAAGCGCTCGAAATGGCGATGGGCGAGGCCGAGGCCCACAGCGCTGATTTCGTGGGGGCGCTCGATACTTTCCTTCAGCACGCCAAGCAGGCGATCAACCCGGCCGTTACCCGCGATGATGTCAGGAAAATGCTGATCCAGCACATCCTGACCGAAGAAATCTTCACCAGCGTCTTCGACAACTCGCAGTATCACCGCGAGAACAACATCGCGATCAAGCTGGGCGAGCTGGAGGCCAAGTTCTTCACCGGCGCGCTCCGCCGCGCGACCGTAGATCTGCTCCGACCTTACTATGGTGCGATCCGTGGCGCTGCTGCCGGGCTGGCCGATCCGCGCGCCAAGCAGGACTTCGTCAAGCGGCTCTACGAAGACTTCTACAAGACCTACGACCCCAACGCCGCCGACCGGCTGGGCGTGGTCTACACCCCCGGCGAGATCGTGCGCTTCATGATCCGCGGCGCTGAATGGCTGACCGAAAAGCATTTCGGCAAGACCCTCGCTGATGAAGGCGTCGAGATTCTCGACCCTGCCACAGGCACCGGCACGTTCATCGTCGAGCTGCTCGAACACATGCAGGGGGCGGGCAAGGCGCGGCTCAAGGCCAAATACCAGAACGAGCTTCACGCCAACGAAGTGGCGATCCTCCCCTACTACGTCGCCAACCTCAACATCGAGAACACCTTCGCCGTCCTCAACGATAGCTACGAGGAGTTCCCCGGTCTCGTCTTCGTCGACACGCTCGACAACACTGCGGGCCTTGCGATCTACGCCGGGCACCAGCCAGACATGTTCGGTGGCACCAGCGACGAGAACCTTGAGCGGGTGAAGCGTCAGAACTCGGGCAAGATCAAGCTGATTATCGGCAACCCGCCCTACAACGCGTGGCAGCAGGACTATAACGCGCGCAACCCCAACCGGCCTTATCGCCGCGTCGATGAGCGGATCGGTCAGACCTACCGCCGCCGCAGCAATGCGCAGAACACCAATTCGCTGTCGGACATGTATGTGCGTTTCTGGCGTTGGGCATCGGACCGGCTGACCGAGGATGGTGTGATCGCCATGGTCACCAACCGTAACTTTATCGAGAAGGTGGCCTTCGACGGGTTCCGTAAGAGCATTGCCGAGGAATTCGCCGAATGCTGGCTGATGGATCTGGGCGGCGACGTGCGCGCCAATCCCAAGCTGAGCGGCACCAAGCACAATGTGTTCGGCATCCAGACGGGCGTCACCGTCGCCTTTATGGTGCGCCGCAAGGCGGCAAAGGGCTTCAAACTCTTCTACGCTCGCCGCCCGGAGGACGAAACGGCAGCGGAGAAGCTGGCCTATCTCGACGGCGTCGAGGATTTCGACCGCTGGCAGGTTGAGCCTATGACCCCGGATACCAAAGGTAATTGGCTGTCAGGTGAGAGCGCCGAATGGAGTGGCTACCTGCCTTTAGCTGATCCGACCAAAGGACCAACGGATCGCGATGGTGCAAAGGTCGAGGCAATTTTCCGCCTTTCGTCGAACGGGGCAGAAACTCGACGTGATGATTGGCTGTGGGATTTCGACAAGCGGAAGCTCAGATAAAAGGTGAAAGCCTTCATCGCCACCTATGAGAGAGACCGGCGCGCGAAGAAGCAAAGCCAGGATCTTAAATGGGATACCGAGTTGGACAAGGCCTTCAAGAAGTCAAAGGAGATCACCTTCGACCCCCGACATCTTCGGCATGGCCATTACCGGGCCTTCAGCAGACAATGGATCTACTTCGATCCCGTGTTAAACGGACGGACATTTCGCCTTCCTAGCTTGTTCAGCCCATCCGAAGACAACCCGACCATCGCCTTTCGAGCAATGGCGTCTGAAGACCCAATGACCGCATCGGCAGTGGTTCAAGTCTTTGACCAAGGTCTCGTCAAGACCGGCAATGGCCGAACCTTCGGCGTTTCCCGATACCGCTACATCCCGTCGGGCGAACGCGTCGACAACATCACCCCTTGGGCACTGAAGCAGTTCCGCGCGCGCTATCCCGATGACGCGGTCACGCACGATACGATCTTTGCCTATTGCTACGCCGTGCTGCACGATCCGATCTACCGCGAACACCACACCGATGATCTGCGCCGCGAATTCCCGCGTGTGCCGCTTTACCTCGATTTCGCCCAATGGGTCGCATGGGGCGAAGCGCTGCTGAAGCTGCATATCGGCTACGAGAAGGTGAAGCCCTGGCCAATCGCGCGGGTCGAAGCCGAGAAGGAACCCAAGCCCGGCGCCATGGCCCGTCCGATTTTGCGCCCGGTGGCCGAAGCAGGCGAAGTCATCGTCGATGCGCAGACCAAGCTGACCGGCATCCCGCAAGGCGCATGGGATTACCGCCTCGGCAACCGCAGCGCGATCGACTGGGTGCTCGATCAGCACAAGGAGAAGACGATCAAGGACCCCACCGTCCGCGAGAAGTTCAACACCTACCGCTTCGCCGATTACAAGGAGAGCATGATCACCCTGCTCGCCAAGGTCGTGCGGGTCAGCGTGGAAACGAACTCGATCACCGACGCCATGCGGGCGCTGGATCGCGGTGCGGGGGAAGGCGCATGACCTTCGTTTGGCGCGCTGCCGTGGCAAGGTACTGGTTTTTCGGAGCGGCCATGTCTGGCGAACGCGTTCGAACCTGAACCGCCTGAATTACCCCATGGCGCCTCTGCCAATTCGCCACAACTTGGGCGGGCGAACTACCTCACGCGGCGGTCTTCAGCGAGGTGACGGCATACGAGCCCTGTGGCTGCGAGCTCGCAACGGCGCGTCAGCGCTCTAAGGGTCTGCCGCTCCGGCAGCAGACCCTTTTCACTAGCTATGCGCGTTTCACTCGCGGCATCCCAGTCCGCGACCGATGGTTGATTGGCAGCAGCCGGACGGGGTGGGGGGCAAGGTGCGCAGTGGCAACCCCGGTGTGCTGCACCATGAAGGCGAGATATTCTGACAGCACCTGCTGCACCCCGTGCGTATCGCTGCGCTTAGAATAATGAAGGGCGTTGGTGCCAGTGCGCGCGTGTCCCATCACGTCGGCGCGCATGAAATCTGGAACATTCGCCTTAGCGTAGAAGCTCGATCCTAAGGCACGGATCGAGTGCATGTCGGCAAATTTGCCAACCTTGTTCACCGGGATTGTCATGTGCAGGCCAATCCACGATGACATGTGACGCCATGCGATGTTGCGGAACTGGTGACCGCCGATCCGCGCTTCGTTGAGGTAGAGTTCGGGGAACAACTCCCTGTGGCCTTCAGCGCGGATCGCCTTGACGTAATCGAGGAAACCGAGCCGCAACAGCTCAGGGTGGACCGGGATCAGTCGGCCGCGATCTTCGTTTTTCTCGCCACCTTCGACCTCATCCTCGGCGCGCACGTCGTTATCTTGGATGACAATGTTGGGAACGGCGTCATCGACGTAGATCTCGTCGGCCCGCAGCCCGGCGATCTCGTTCAGGGCGGCATGGGTGTAGTAAAGCATGAGCGGCAGCCAATAGGCGGCATCATGCCAGACATTGTCACCTGCCGCGCGGTCGAGCCTACGCAGATGACCACCGCCGCCCGTCCAGATTGGAGCTGAAAACAGGCAGATCATGTGTTCCGGCATCCATGGCGGACGCGCGGTCTTCTTCGACACCTTCTTGTGCTTGCCCAATTTCACCGCCGAAAAGTCGAGCGCCTTGGTATTGGGTATCTTCGGCGCCCACTCATTTTCTGCAAGCAGATCGTATGCGGTCGACATGTAGGAGAGATCGCGCTTCAAGGTGTTCATCGATCGGGAGTTGCCGCTGGTGATGGCAAAGTTTTCGGCAACTTCCTCGAACGGGCGATCAAAATCTTTCGAAGGGCGGTGGGTGCGTGGCATGTCCAAAAGCGCATTCTTGAACTTCGCCACGTCGGTATGGTTGTAAGCACCAAGCGGCTTATCGCCTGTTACCCAAGCGAAGGTTTTGAGCACGCGCTCGTATTGTGCAAGACCGCGGTTCCAATGGCCGCCGCGGCGAGCAAGCCGCAGGATTTTGGGAATGACCTCGCTGAACCGCGTGGCATGATAGGTCCTAAACACGCAATCAGGATAGGACGAGGCGCTGGTCTCGGCCGGTGTAAATACCGGCGAGGGCAGGGCGATCGGCGGGGGCGTTGCCGAACGCGGCGTTGCAAAGGTCAGTGGCGCACCGTTTTGCCGGCGCTTCGCCAGCAAAGCTTCCTCCTGATCAAAGGCCGCCTGCACATCATCGTCCATGAAGTGCGCCGCCAGCCGGTGCGCTTCAGCCTTTGCCTGCAATTGCAGATGTTTGAGACGTCCGATGACCGAATCGGTCGGCTCAAGCCCGAGCCCTTCCGCGACGAGAGCCAGCATTTCGTCGCGGACGGAATGCTTGCCGCAATAAATGTCGAGCTCCATCGCTACGTCTTCGATCGCGTTCTCATCGTGCCCTGCATCGGCAAGCCTGCGGCGGTGATCATCGGATAGCTCGATGATCTGTCCAGGGCGCTGGGCTAGATCATAAGCGCTGGCCTTGGTGCGGTGTTCATGCACCAGCATGGCGGGATCGCGGGCCGGATCATGGAATTCCAACACGAGCTTGGCGAGGCAATGGCGCAGCTCGTTCTCGAACAGGCCCTTGATGGCTGCGGCATCAAGCGTATCGTTGGATTCGAAATACGCGTTCACAGCACGGCGCACCTTGTCGAACTGCGCGGCGAGCATTGCGGATCGCTCACGCGCCTCCTGCCCATCGCAGGTGGATAGCGGCACAACTACATGGATATCCTTGCCATTCTGCAAACGGACCCGCCTGCGGAAATAATAGCGGCCAGAGCGGCGCAGGCTGAAGGGAATCTTGGGCATTGAAAGGCTCTCCGAACAGGTCGGTGAACCGGCATGTGATACGACACGTGTCACGCCGCTTCACCGAGAGGTGAAAGCGGTTTTCTTTCAATGCTTTGCTGGAAAAGTGGTCGGGGAGACAGGATTCGAACCTGCGACATCTTGCTCCCAAAGCAAGCGCGCTACCAGACTGCGCCACTCCCCGACTCTGTTTTCGTCTCGCCTTTCCGTGCTCGCCTCCGGTGGGCCCGGCAGGATTCGAACCCGCGACCTAGCCGTTATGAGCGGCCAGCTCTAACCGCTGAGCTACAGGCCCCTGGAAACAGGCACCGGAAGGCATGGCGTTGAACAGCCCCCTACTCTGCCACTGCGGGAGAGACAAGCAGACAATCTGATCCTTTGCCTAACCGCCGGTCGAAGCGATGATGTCGGCAACGCAGCAGCTTCTGACACCGCGCGCTTCCAGATGAGCGTAAACCGTGCTCAGCCAGCCGTAGACCGCCTCTACGCCGGCTTCGGTCGCTGCATAGCGCGTATGACCCGGCGCGAGTGTCGGGCTGTGAAACGATAGGACTAGCAAAGGAAGTTCCAGATCCAATGCGATGTCGATGCCACGAACGGCCTCTTCGCTTGAGACACCCTCGGGGGTCAGGGCTATGCGTTCCAAAAGTCCCAGCCGGGACAGCATGCCCATGCCTCGCGGAAGCTGTTCGCCTATGCGCTGCACCGGCCCGCCCATACCACGCAGCAATCCGGAATGGACGGAGGTAACCGGCAATTCGAGCAGTCGCATCGCCCCGTCGACCCAATAGGGACTGAGCGGGTGCCGACGGTAATCCGGCCCGCCTTGATCGCTGTAATCGAACAGCGGTCGCACCGACGTATCCACCCGGATTCCGGCGCGTTTCAACAGCTCGGCGGTATGGGGGCCGAGCCCATAACGACCCGCGCGGTAAATGAGCGGGGCTGTTCCGAAGGCATTCTCAATTCCATCGCGCAGGGCCATGAACTTCGCCGCCTCCAGTTCGGGCGGCAGGTTTCCAGCGAAGGAATTGTGCACGCCCACGTCCTCATCAAAGGGCGGATTGACCCAAGGATGAAGCTGCACGCCTACATCGGCTGTCCCACGCCGGACAGCATCGCCGATGATATCCACAGCGCGCTGATCCTGAACGATGGGCCAGTCGACCAGATAGACCGGATGTGCGCCGAGCGTTTCGCAGAAAGCCTGAAACCGCGGGATCGCCTCGACATGGCTCAATCCATAACCCGTGCGCCGGAACGGGCCCGTCCAGTCAAACTCCTCTTCAGTATCCAAAGTCAACAGCACGCGTTGACCAAAGCCGGCAGAGAAGGCGGCTGCGCGGCCGACTGGCGGCACATCGAGCATTGAAGCTGTGGTCATAAACGGCGTTCGTTCCCGGCGCCTTGCCTAGGCTTCGGCAGCACTGAACAAGGACGGGTTCTGAAGCAAAAGCGGTAAGGTCAGCGTCAGCACTGCACCCTCGCGCCGCAAAACACCGCCGGCTGCACGCGCCTCCGCCCGGGCAAGGCGCAGCGCAAAGCCGGTACCAAAAAGCCCAGGAGTGATCGTGCTTTCAGCCGTTCGGGTGGTTGCTGCAAAGATGTTATCTTCTGCCGCCATCCGCGCCGGCAAGGAACACGTCAGTCGGGCATGGTCAGTGTTCATGCCCGTGCCCGCTTCGGAGCCGGCCACCACATCGAGAGTGATCGTAATGCGCTCCCCGGTGTCGCAAGCCGCGCCCAGGCTGGCGAGCAGCCGCCAAACCAATGCCTCGGCGTCTTCGGGGTCGAGCATGATCAGCAGCGTGACATCATCAGGTATCGCGAGCGACATTCCGGCTCCCAGCGGACTCAGCACCGGTTCGAACTGCGCCGCCGTCCGCCGCACCAGCGCCGCAAGATCGGCCTCGCCCGGCTCAATGACTGTCACCCTGGTTTCAAGTCGGGCCAGCCGGTCAAGTTCTTCGAACCCAGCAAGGATGCGCGCTGCATCGGCTGCAATGGCCGCAGCAAGCGCGCGGTATTCGTGCGGGGCGGGGCCGAACAATTGCTGCTGGATCACTTCGGCATAGCCTTGCACCGCGGTGACGGGCGTGCGCAATTCATGAAGAAGCTGGCGAATCCGGTCTGCTTCATGGGCCTCAGCGCCAAGGGCAGCGGCCGCCGGATCGGGCACACGGCGAAAACGGCCGAAATAGCCGGCAAAGTGGCCCTCCTGACTAAAGCGCGGCTCCGCATCGACGATCCAGTCTCCGGCGATGCCAGGGGCACCGAACAAGGTCACCGCCGCTCCGGTGATAGGCTGGCGGCGCGCGAAGGCACGCGCAAGGCTGGCGCTGTCCGGATCCTCGTCGCGCCCGGTATTATTGGCAAACAGGCGGGTGCCGATCACCATCGCCGCAATCTCGCTGACGGCCCAAGCGATGCGACCTGTCGGATCGGCGGTGAAACCAAAGCTGGTAATGGATCGGATCGACCGTTCAGGCACTTCGCCAAGCGGTAAGCGGGGCGATTGTTCGAGATCGAGCGGGCTTTCACCGCGGGTCCGCCGAAATTGTGCGATCCGTTCGACCAGAGCGGAAATTTCGGTGCGGCCGCTTTCATCCCGGTCACGCTGCCGTACCGGGACGGAAGGGGTCTTGCGCAGCGGAACGGCCGCCGAAGACCGAATGGAAACGGGCTGATCAGCGGTGAGACGCGGCGTTGCCGCAGCGGCGTTTTCAATGGATTCATTCGAGGAAGCCGCCGCAGGAACAGGCGCCGGCGCTGGTAGCCCGCGATCGTGCACACCAAGCCGAGCCAGCAGCGCTTCCACATCAATCGGAAGATCGCGGCGCAGGCGCAGAAAGCCCCGCGCGCGCAATGGAAGCCGCGGGATCAGCGCGGTCCAGTCTTCCGATGAAAGCTCCGCCCGCGACAGCGCAGCGGACGCAACCTCAGGTTCGTGGTCGGACAGATGAGAGGCAAGATCAGGGCTGTGAAAGCGCCAGCCGGGTTCACGGATCATGCGCGCCCGGTCGGCAGCAGGAATCGCTTCCGCCAGCGCATCCATTCTCAGCCACGCGGCCGCGAGCAAGCTGTGATCTGCGCCAATTGCATGGGTACGATCCTTGCCCAGAAGATCGAGCAATTGCCGATACTGCGTGCGCAAGCTCGCCTCGCCAATGGCGCGCTGACGCAGCACGGTGGCAAGGCGATCATCGAAGAACAGAATTTTCTCCTTAAGTGGGTGTTGATCGAACGAATCGTACCGGGGCGCAGCGCGTGCGCACACTTTCCTATCCGATGCCGACATGTGCGTCATATCACGCTGACGCAATAGCCACAGTCTGACGCTAAAGGCGCGTTGCAAAGCGGGACAATTGCTGGCAGACCTAATAATATTAGCCAAGCGGGCCAGTAGGCGCGCGTCATGTTTCTTTGAGACTGTATTGCATGCGTTGCCGCCGGGTGAGTGGGGCCGTGCAGGGGGAGCTTCAGCCAAGTGGCCAATCTTGACGATATCGATCGCCGTTTGCTGGCAGAATTGCAGGCGGAAGGCCGGGTGACGAATGTTGAACTTGCCCAGCGTGTCGGACTGACCGCGCCGCCGTGTTTGCGCCGGGTTCGCGGACTTGAAGAGGACGGGGTGATCCGTGGTTATCACGCCGATCTTGACCCCTCGAAGCTAGGCTTTGCGATCACTGTGTTTGCGATGGTCAGTTTGAAAAGCCAGGCCGAAGCATCCTTGCGCGAGTTCGAGGATCACATGCGCGAACTCCCCGAAGTGCGTGAATGTCATATGCTCAACGGCGAAATCGACTTCATCCTCAAGATTGTCAGCAAGGATTTGCAGAGCTTTCAGGAGTTTCTGACCGGCAAGTTGACGCCAGCGCCGAATGTGGAAAGCGTCAAGACGTCGCTTACAATCCGCACGGCCAAACAGGAACCCGGCGTTCCGCTGTGACAGGCGTATCGCGTCTAGCCGATCCTGTTACCGGTCATTGCCTGCGCGATGTGCCGGCAGCCGGCGTGATAACGCAAGGACTCAGCCTCGACTGAACTTTCCGACGGGAGGGACTGCCGATGACCGAATTGCCGCCCGCGCAGCCCTTGGAAGCCATATCTGCTACGCCCGATGTCGGGAAGCCGTCCCCACCGCTGATGCAGACACGCGCCGATGGGACAATCGTGATCGACCTGACACAACTCGTCCCGCCACTTGCGCACGAATGCAGCGAAGACACCCCTAATCCGCTCAATACCGAAATCGTGGTATGCGCCCGTGGCGCGACGAACCAACGCCTCGGACCGGCGATTGGCCCGCAGGATGATGGCTTTGGCAGCGCAATCCCGCGCGCACGGATCAAGCTGTCCGATACGGCTGCCGCCGAGGCCAACGTCCACAACACACCCGTTGGCGGTTTCAACGCCAATGGCGGCGAGGTGCGGTTGAAGATCGACTTCTAGTGCAGTTTGAGCCGTGGCCGCACGATGCGGTTTACGCGGCCCACCAGCATCAGGAAGGTCGCCTTGATCCAGCCATGAATGCCGATGAGGTGCAGTTGATAAAGCGAAGTGTAGATCAGCCGCGCCAGCCGCCCTTCAACCGCCATGCTGCCGCCGACAAGGTTGCCCATCAGGCTGCCAACAGTTGAAAAACGGCTGAGTGAAACCAGGGAACCCTTGTCGCGATAGACAAAATGCCGCAGCGAATTGTTCTGCTGCATCCGGCAAATATTGGCGAACACGACCTCGGCCATCTGGTGCGCAGCTTGTGCGCGGGGGGGGACGGGACGGTCCTCTCCCGGCGGGGTGTAGCTGGCGCAGTCACCCAGCGCATAGATGCACGGGTCGACGGTCGTCTGCAGCGTGTCGGTGACGAGGATCTGGTTCCGGGTATTTGTCTCAAGGTCGAGGCCCGACAGGAACTCTGCGCCTTTCACGCCTGCCGCCCAGACGATCAGATCGGCCTCGATTACCTCACCGGTTTTGGTGACGAGCTGGCGCGGGCGCGCCTCGATCACTTGCACGTCGGGGCGAACCTGTACGCCAAGCGCACCCAGTTCATGCTTCGCCGCTGCCGCCAGCTTCTCCGGCAGAGCGGGAAGGATGCGCGGACCGGCTTCGAGCAGGGTGACATGCATACGGCTTTCGTCAAACACCTCCAGCCCATAGTGCCGCAGCGCGCCCGCCGCGTTGTAAAGTTCCGCTGCGAGTTCCACCCCCGTCGCTCCGCCGCCAACAATCGCGATGCGCACCTGTTCGTTTGCGCCCGGATCGTTCATCATCGCGCGGCTGACACGCAGGCAATGGTTCAGCAGGCGCGTCCGAAAGCGGTCAGCCTGCTCGCGGCTGTCGAGGTAGAGGCAATGCTCCTTGACGCCGGGCACGCCAAAATCGTTAGACACCGAGCCCAGCGCCAATGCGAGAATATCGTAGCGAATGGTGTGCGCTTCGATCAACGCGCTGCCGTCCTCGTCCTTGACCGGTGCGAGGCTGATGGTCTTGGCGGTCCGGTCGATCCCATCGAGACTGCCCTGAAAGAAGCGGTAGCCCCAGCGGTAGCAGTGCCCGCGGTAGCCAACCTCGTCGAGATTGGCATCAAGCGATCCCGCCGCCACTTCATGAAGCAAGGGCTTCCAGATGTGGCTGAGGTTCTTGTCAACGAGGATGATGTCGTGCGCTTTGCGCCCATATTTGGCGCCAAGCCTGCGAACCAGTTCCAGCCCGCCTGCGCCGCCGCCGACAACAACGATCTGGGTCTTGCGGTCCATCCACTACTCCTTTGCGCAGCCGTACTGCGCCATCCTGCGCTGCTATTAGCCTGATCGCAGAACAAAATCGCGCCAGTTCATGCAGGCGCGGTGCATTCTGTTGCAGTGCAGCATAGAGTGCCAGGCGCGCAAAGGCCAGCGCGGTTATGCAACGCCTCGATCAAAGCGTGAGCGCCCACGTCAGCAGAGGTGGCAGCGGTGCGGCGCAGTAATCGATCTGAAGAACACGCCGGGCGCTATTGTTGGTGGAGCGGCACGAGGCATGAAGGATCGGCGTCGCGTAGGCCCAGACATCGCCGGCCTGCGCATGGCAGATGAAAATCTCGCTCGCGGCGACCACCTCAGGCACATGCGCCTCAGAAATATAGCCGAGCAAATGCGAGCCGAGCGCGACGTCGAGCGGGGCGTTGTCATGGGTGACATCGTCAAGATAGATCCGCAGCGTCAGCATCCTTTCGACCAATGCGAACGGTGGCTCTACATGCCAGTTGGCCCTGCTTTACTGTCCAAGGGCCAAACCCTTCCACTGCGGCGCGACTGGCGATGTTGATCGTCCGGTCCTGATGCCAGCCCAGCGCCCAGTTTGTGGCTGGAGATTTGTCAAAGGCTACTGCACGCACCGGCCTCGCAGACGCTCCAAGCCGTTGCTTGGCAATCATGGAAACGGGGCTATCGCCTGTCAGGAAAACGGCGAAAGGGCCAAGCGCGGCAAGCCGTGTGCCCGGCGCCGGCGGTGTGCTGTCAAACCAATTTGCCAAGGTCGGCAGCATCGCCCGCGCTGCACCAGCAAACAATTGCGCCCCGTCGCGGCCAAGTTCAGGCGCAATCAGACCTCGCGCTCCTCCAGCCACTGTTCCAGCCACTTGATCGAATAGTCGCCGTTAAGCACATCGTCCTGGCGCAGCAGTTCGCGATGCAGGGGGATGTTGGTCTTGACCCCTTCAACCACCATTTCTTCAAGCGCGCGGCGCAGGCGCATGATGCAGCCTTCGCGGGTGCGTCCGTACACGATGACTTTCGCGATCATGCTGTCGTAATAAGGTGGTATGCGGTATCCGGCGTAAAGCCCTGAATCGACACGCACATGCATCCCGCCAGCGGCATGGTAATAGGTCACCAGACCCGGCGAAGGCGCGAAGGTGAAGGGGTCTTCGGCATTGATCCGGCACTCGATCGCGTGACCTTGGAACTCAAGCTCGTCCTGCGTCACGGACAGCGGCTTGCCTTCGGCGATCCGGATCTGTTCGCGCACCAGATCGACCCCGGTTACAGCTTCGGTAACAGGGTGTTCGACTTGCAGGCGGGTGTTCATCTCGATGAAATAGAACTCACCGTTTTCCCAGAGGAATTCGATCGTGCCTGCGCCGCGATAGGCCATGTCGCGCATCGCCTGCGCGCAGATTTCGCCCATGCGATGGCGTTCTTCAGGCGTGATGACAGGGGAGGGCGCCTCTTCCAGAACCTTCTGGTGGCGGCGTTGGAGCGAACAGTCACGCTCGCCCAGATGGATCGCGTTGCCGTTGCCATCGCCGAACACCTGGAATTCGATGTGACGGGGGTTGCCGAGGTATTTCTCGATATAGACCGTGGCGTCGCCGAAGGCGGCCTTCGCCTCGCTGCCAGCCTGCTGGATCAGCGTTTCGAGCTGATCGGGGCCGTTGCAGACCTTCATGCCGCGCCCTCCGCCGCCGCTGGCAGCCTTGATGATCACCGGATAGCCGGCGGCTTCGGCAATCGCCTTGGCTTCGGTGATGTCGGAGACAGCGCCGTCCGAGCCGGGAACCAGCGGCAGACCGAGCGCGCCCGCAGTGCGCTTGGCTTCGATCTTGTCGCCCATCGTGCGGATATGTTCCGGCTTGGGGCCGATCCAGATGATGTCATGCGCTTCGACGATGTCGGCGAACTTGGCGTTCTCCGACAGGAAGCCATAACCCGGGTGGATCGCATCGCACTGCGCGATTTCCGCCGCCGAGATGATGTTGGCAATGTTGAGATAGCTCTCGCCCGCAGGCGGCGGGCCGATGCAGACGGCATGATCGGCCAAACGCACGTGCATCGCGTCGGCATCGGCGGTGGAATGCACCGCGACCGTCTCAATCCCCATTTCATGCGCTGCCCGGTGGATGCGCAGGGCGATCTCGCCGCGATTGGCGATCAGGATCCGTTTGATGGCCATGGTTTAGGCAATCACCACCAGCGGTTGATCAAATTCGACCGGCTGCGCGGTTTCGATGAGGATCGCAGTGACCGTGCCAGCGCGCGGTGCAGTGATCGGATTCATCACCTTCATCGCCTCGACGATCAGAAGCGTATCGCCTTCCTTGACCGCCTGACCGACCGTGATGAACGGTGCAGCGCCGGGTTCGGGCGTCAGGTAGCAGGTGCCGACCATGGGCGATTTGACCGCATTGGTCATGTCCGGGCCAGCAGGTGCATCGGGCGCGGTCGGAGCAGCAGCGACAGGCGCAGGTGCGCCAGCCAAGGGCGCTGCAGGCGCGGCGGCATAGACCGGCGCGGCCGAGGCCACAGCCCCGCGCGAAACGCGGATCTTGCGGTCGTCATCTTCGACCTCGATCTCGGTCAAGCCGGTTTCGTTCAGCAATTCGGCCAGTTCACGCACCAGCGCGGTGTCGATGTTCATGCCCCCCGACTTGCGCTTATTGCTGTCTTTGCCGTGTCCGTCGTCGTTCGACATGAAAGCCCCTTGGTGAATGGTGTCCCGTAGCCTTTGGCGACCTATTCACACCAATTGCGGCTGGCAAGTGGCAAGGGTGCAAAATGTGAAAGTTGGGTGACGATAAGGGTAAGGTGGTCAGACCTGTCCCGACGCTACGGCTTCCAGCGCGATCCGGTAGGAATCGGCCCCGTGGCCTTCGACCGTGAGGGCGGCAGCCATGCCGACATAGGACAGGTGGCGGAAGGCCTCGCGGGTCATGGGGTCGGACAGGTGGACCTCGATAACCGGCGTTTTGATCGCTTTGATCGCATCCAGAAGCGCGATCGAGGTGTGGGTATAGGCCGCCGCATTAAGCAGCACCGCCCGCGCGCCTTCCGCCTGGGCCTCGTGCAGCCAGTCGACCAGCATCCCTTCGTGATTGGTCTGGCGCATCTCGATCTCAAGCCCCAGTTCGCGGGCACGGTCCTCCAGCATTCCTGCGATATCATCGAGCGTGGTGGTGCCGTAAATCTCCGGCTCGCGCGTGCCGAGGAGATTGAGGTTGGGGCCGTTGAGGGCGTAAACGAGGTTGGTCATGATCGTTTCGATACATCGCTCGCCCATGCGCGGCAATCTTGGGTGCGTTAGCCCTGTTCAGAGGTCGAGACGCGCCAGCGCCGGGTCGACGCTGATCGCCAGTTCGCGCAGCGCGGCAGCCACCTCGTCGAGCTTGGTTGGCCCGTGGCAGCTATGCCGTTCCCACTCGCCCGCGATGGTATCGAGATTGGCCGCCACGGTGAGCACCGAGCCATCCGTGCATATCGAGCCTGCGGGATAAAACGGCGTGGCATCAAGCGCTGCCAGATTGTCGGCAGTCAGCATAGCAACGATGCGATGCGCGGCGCGGGCGTCAACCGGGCGGGAGATTTCGCGGGTTTCGCGCGTCGACCAATCCTGCAGATAGCCCTCGGCCAGCTCGCGCCGGGTGCTGCGGGCGTTGATCGACCAGGCATCCCCATGGCTCATCAGGATGTAATAGGGTTGGGTCGCCCGTCCGCCGCGCGTCTCGACCCCGATCATCGCGTCCGAATTCATCAGGGAAAAGCACAGTTGCGAGGGGACGGGATCAGCAATGCAGGATGACGCCGCCGTAGCGGGCGCATCTGTCGCCGTTTCGGCCGCGAGCGGAAGGGTAGCCGAGGGACCAAATGCACAGGCCAACAACATCTTTGCAAAACCGCGCATCGCGTTTCCTCTTCCGGCTCCACCATTAGCTGGAAGGTATCATCCAATGCTCTAGTTCAGAAAGGATTTCTCATGGCAACCTACCGGTCGACGCCCTTGACCTTACCCCACTGGCGCGCCGCCGTGTAACCCAGATACCCTGTGCCAAACAACGCGTAGAGCGGTTCGGGCAGCCCCGCGAGATAGGCGTTCATTCCCGCCGCAATGTCGCGCGCGGCGGTCGGGTGGAAGGCGCTCAGCACGCCCATTGGCAGTGCGGCGAGCAGCAGGATGTACATCACATAGAGAAAACTCGGCCGGGCGCGGCTGGTCCAGGGATCGGCGGAGTTGGCCTCGGCCACGATGGCCTGAAGCTGCGCCTCGATCATCCGCATTTCCTGCGTCCCTTCGAGCGCGGTCAGTTCCAGCTTGGCCCTAGCCCGCGCCTCCTTGTCGGGAATGATCTTGTCGATGATCGAGGCGATGGGGCCAATAAGTGCGTCGACGAGGGACATGGCACGCTCCTGTTTGCTTGAGTCGCACCAAAAAATGACCGAATTGGTCAAAGTAGGAAAATGATTTAACCTAGATGTCGCCTGCCTCGGCCAGCAGTCGCTGTGCCAGCACCAGATGGGGCCGGTCGAGCATGGCCCCTTCCAGCGCAATGACACCGGCGCCGGGGTGGTCGGCAAAGGCCTGCACCACGCTGCGGGCGTGGGCAAGTTCCTCGGCGCTGGGGGTGAAGGCGGTGTTGATCGGATCGACCTGCGCCGGGTGGATCGCCAGCATCCCGCGAAAGCCCTGTGCGCGAACGGATTTGGCGCGCCGCTCCAAGGCCACAAGATCGCGGAATTCTGGCTGCACCGTCTCGATCGCCGCCACGCCTGCGGCCGATGCGCCGATCAGGCACAGACTGCGCGCCAGTTCATAGGTGTGCGCATATCCCCCGTCCGGCCCACGCTGCTCACGCGCGCCCAGCGCCGAAGACAAATCTTCTGCCCCCCAGCTCATCGCCAAAAGCCTCGCCTTGCCGGGATAGTCGCCCGCATAGTCCCCAGTATGGAACATCGCGGCTGCCGTTTCTGTCACCAGCGCTGCGATAAGGGTGTGGCCCTGCGGGATGCCGTTCGCCGCTTCCAGTGCGCTCAGATAGTGGTGCAGCCGGGTTATATCCGCCGCCCCTTCTGCTTTGGGCAGAAACACGCCGCCAGGCTGCGCGGGGATGACCGCAACCAGATCGACGATGCAATCGCTGGTCGAAACCGGATTGATCCGCACCCAGAGGCGTTGTCGATTGTCCGAAGCGGCGATTTGTTCGCGAACCATCGCGCGCGCCGCGGACTTGTTCTGGGGCGAGACCGAATCCTCCAGGTCCAGCAAGGCGATATCCGCCGGACCGCCAATCGCCTTGCCGATCTTCTTCTCGCTATCGCCTGGGGCAAACAGCCATGAACGCATCCGGGGCAGGGCAGGCGCGGCTTGGGACATTGAAGCATTCCTCTCGTCGTTACGCTGCGTGTACGAAGCGCGGCGGTGACCTGCAAGCCTGCGCCATTTGCCCGATGCCCGCGGTCGCCCCGTCTTTTACGTTAGGAAGCAGACCGGCGGGTTGCTATACACAACGTCGTGCGCAATTCTTGAGGGGAGCCACCTGTGGCCACTGCATTTACCGTCAACGGCAAACAGGTGAGCGTGGAGGCCGAGACTGACACCCCGCTACTGTGGGTGTTGCGCGACGATCTCGGCATGACCGGCACCAAGTTTGGATGCGGCGTCGCGGCGTGCGGGGCCTGTTCGGTTCATGTGGACGGTGCAATAACGCGCTCGTGCAGCGTGCCGTTGAGTGATGTTGCGGGCAAGGCTGTGACGACGATTGAGGGCCTCAAAAGCGCCGATGGCGTGCTCCACAAGGTTCAGCAGGCGTGGATCGATGCGCAGGTGCCGCAATGCGGATATTGCCAGTCGGGTCAGATTATGGCGGCGGTGGCCTTGATCGAGAAGGTTGCAAGTCCGTCCGATGCCCAGATTGACGAGGCGATGACCAATATCTGCCGCTGCGGCACCTATCCGCGTATCCGCAAGGCCATCCTCGCTGCCACTGGCGCAGCCATTCAAGCGGGAGACGCCTGATGGCCGACAATCCCACGCCCGATCTCGATTTCCCCGAGACCGCCCAACCTGCGACCAAGCCCAAGAAGAAGGGCGTCAAACGGCGCATATTCCTGGCGGGAAGCGCGCTGCTGGTGGGTGGCGGGATCTTTGGCGTGTGGTGGACCGACAGCAGTGTCAAGGCAAAGGCCAAGGCGCTGACCGTGGGCGCAGGCGAGCATGGCTTTCTCACCTGGATGAAGATCGCCGAGGATGACAATGTCACGCTGTATTCGCCGCACATCGACTTCGGGCAAGGGTCACACACGGCGCTTGGCCAGATGCTGGCCGACGAACTGGATGCCGATTGGGGCAAGATCAAGGTTGAGCAGGCCCCGGCCGACCTTGCCTTCGCCAACACTCCGCTGGGGCAGGGCTTCATCGCGGAAATGTCGGGCTATCCGGGCGTCATCAATGCGCTGCCGGAGGCGATCATGGCAATGCTCGCGCGGTCGCTGCCGCTCCAGATCACGGGCGGCTCCTCCGCGATCCGCTTCACCGGTGAAGTCGGGATGCGCAAGACCGGCGCGGCGGTGCGGATGGCACTGATCGCCGAAGCGGCTGACCGGCTGGGTGTCCCGGCGAGCGAGTTGACCACGGCAGACAGCCGCGTCACCCATGCCAAGACCGGCCGGTCGCTGCGCTATGGCGAACTGGCGGCGGGCGCAGCGGCGCGTTCGCTTAGCGGCGACCCCACGCTGAAGACACGCGACCAGTGGAGGCTGATCGGCCAGCCAGTGCCGCGCCGCGACATCCCTGCCAAGGTGGATGGCAGCGCCGTGTACGGCATCGATTTTGCCGTGCCTGACATGCGCGTCGCCACCATCGCGGCAGCGCCAGTGCGCGGCGGCAGACTTGAATCGGTGGACGAAGCGCCTGCGCTGGCCATCAAGGGCGTAGAGAAAGTGGTGAAGCTTGACGACGCGGTTATCGTGGTGGCCAAGGGATATTGGCCTGCGCAAAAGGGTCTCGCCGCGCTTTCTCCCAAATTCTCCGATGGCGGCCATGCGGCTGTCTCGACCTCGGCGATTTATGCCGCTCAGGCAAAGCTGCGGCAAACCGCAGAAAAGCCTGACAACGAAGGGGGCGAGGGCGATGTCAATGCAGCCTTTGGCGGCGAAGGCGTCCAGATGGTCGAAGCCGAATATCGCGTTCCCTTCCTTCACCACGCGATGATGGAACCCTTTGCGCTCACCGCCCATTTCAAGGACGGCACACTGACACTGTGGGGCGGACTGCAAGATCCGCTCAGCACCCGGACCAAGGCGGCCAAGGCGGCAGGGCTGGAAGTCGAGCAGGTTGTGTTCAACCCGATGATCATGGGCGGAGGGTTCGGGCGTCGCTTCCCCGATATGGTCGAAATCATCGATCAGGTCGCGGTGCTGGCCAAGCAGCTTCCCTATCCTGTCAAACTGATCTGGAGCCGGGAGGAAGATGTTCGCCACGGCACTTACCGGCCGCAATCTTCGGCCGGCTTGAAAGCGTCGCTCAAGGACGGTCAGATCACGGCCTTCCAGATGGACTACGCCCAGAGCGGCAATGCGGAGGGCGAGGTGCCTTTCATCTACGCCATCCCGGCAACCTCGCGCCGCCATTTTGCCTACCAGTCGAACCAGATCGACGGGCCGTGGCGGTCAGTGAACGCGACACAGATCGGCTTTTACACCGAAAGCTTCATGGATGAACTCGCATCGGCGGCGGGGGAGGATCCCTACCGGTTCCGGCGCAAGCATCTGCCCGAAGGTTCGCGGCACGTTGCGGTGCTCGACATGGTGGCCAAGCGTTCGGGCTGGGGCACACCGCTCCCCGATGGCGTCGGGCGCGGGATTGCGATTGTTGAAAGCTTTGGCACGATCGTGGCTGAGGTGGTCGAGGCGACCGTGAAGGACGATGGCAGCCCCCGGGTGCTCAAGACCTGGGCGGTGGTCGATTGCGGCACCACCGTGAATCCGCTGAACGCCGAGGCGCAAATCATGGGCGGTCTGATCATGGGGCTATCCTCAGCCATCGGCGAACAAGTCACGCTCGATCAGGGCGCCGTGGTGCAAAGCAATTTCCCCGATTACCCGATCCTCAAACTCGCGGATGCGCCGCCCGAAGTGGACGTTTTCTTCATCGAGAGCGGGGCCAAAACCGGCGGCATCGGGGAACCGGGTCTGCCACCTGCATCGCCTGCACTGGCCAACGCTCTCGCAGCGGCGACCGGGAAGCGCATTCGCAACCTGCCATTGCTGGCGCAGGCAAAGGCGTAGGTTTGCACGGCTGGTCGGCGCTGATCCTTGCCGGTGGTGCGGCGAGCCGCTTTGGCGGAGGCAAGCTGGTGGCGGACATGGCGGGCGCGCCTGTGATCCGGCGTGTGACCGAAGCGGTCGCTGCGGCGGACTTCGATGAATTGATTGTCGTGACCGGCGCAGAAAATGCCCGGATCCGCGCGGCGCTTTGCGGGATGAACGTGCATATCATCAACGCGCCCGATTGGGCCGAGGGCATGGCCGCTAGCGTACGTTGCGGGGTTGCCGCTCTGGCTCCCGAAACGAACGGGGTTTGCGTGTTCTTGGGGGATATGCCGTTGGTGCCGGTCGCGCTTTGTGAAATGGTCACGGCGGCGGCGCTAAAAGCCGGTTATGCGGCGCGGCCCCGGTTTGAGGGCAAGCCCGGTCACCCGGTTGCCTTCACGCGCGCAGCTTACCCCGATCTGATGATGCTGAAAGGCGACCAGGGCGCGAACACGCTGCTGCGTCGCCGCGATGGGGACGTGGCCTATTGCGACACCGATGATAGCGGCGCGTTGCGCGATATTGATACTCGGGAAGATCTCGTGGCTGTGACGCGCGCATGGAAACGTTGCGCGACTTCTGCCACGAGCGAGAGTGCTATATCACGCGGGGCCTTGCCGAAACCGTAAAGCCCAATGGGTGCGTGAAGGCGGGCAATGTCGGCTTCGTTCACGCCATGCCCTCGCAGCACGGCGATGCGCGCGTCGATACGCGCGCGCGCGCCAATCGCTCCGACATAGAAAGCCTCGCTCTGCAACGCGCCGGCCAACCCACGCTCGTCATCTTCGCGGTCATGCGAAAGCACGGCAATCGCGGTCCAGCGGTCGATCCCGATGGTGGCAAGCGCAGCAACAGGAACGCCGTTATGGTAGGTAATGTCCGGAAGAGGGGTTGCTTCCGGCCCGCCCGGCGCAATCAACACCACTTGCCAGCCCATTGTCTGCGCCAGCGCCGCTGCGGTCAGCGCCGCGCCATCTTCCCCAATCAGCACCAATCGCAAGGGCGGAATGAACATCCGCGTGTAGCGCGTGCCATCCCACCCATCGGTATGCGCTTCATCGCCGATGGTCGCAAAGCGCGTGCGCCCGTCACTCGACCACAAGACCGGCTGCCGCGTCCGCCAGCCGTCCAGCAAGGTGGCCACCGCCGTTTCTTGTGCAGCGACAGGCTCAACCAGCACCGTGATCCCCGATCCACAGGCGAGTTTGATGTCGATCCACGGACTGCCTTCGCCATAGCGTAGCAACCGCGACTGCCCCTTGGCCAGTGCCTCACGCGCGTGTGTTGCGACATCGGCTTCAATGCATCCGCCCGATAGAAATCCCCAGTCATCATCATGGGTGACGAGCATTTGCGCGCCGACATCGCGGGGTGCCGACCCATCGACCTCCACCAAAGTGGCGAGCGCAAAGCGTGCTGGAACGGCATCACCGGCCAGCAGTGCGACACGCATATCGTCGATGGGATCGGCAAGACGCCGGCGGCTCATGGGACGCGGAGCTTTCGTGAAGGGCAGTTGCTCGAACCTAGCTTTTGCGCGCTCCCCGCGCAATCAAGACCGTCGCCCCGACATAGGGCTACACCTCAGGTTGCCATGACAGACCCCGCGCCACCTTCAGCAGACCGCGTCACAGGCGTGACATGGCGACCAAAGCGTCATTGAGGCGGCACAGCCATACAGGCGTAAGCTCGCGCTTTATCGCGTCGCCAGCACGCCTTGTCTGGATTTGGAATTTGATCTTGTGCTTCAGGTTTCAGTCAGTTAGCGCCATTGGCAACGGAATGTTGGGCGCAACTCAAACATCCATTCATCATCGGACTCTGCGTGCTTACCGTGGAGGCGGAACAGGTCTTTGATGGCCGAACCATTTCTGAACGTGAAAGTGTTATGAAAGCAGTAATTCTGGCCGGCGGCTTCGGGACTCGCCTCGGGGAAGAAACCGCAATCAAACCGAAGCCCATGGTCGAAATCGGCGGGATGCCGATCATTTGGCACATAATGAAAATCTATTCTCATTATGGGGTTAAAGACTTCGTGATTTGCCTTGGTTACAAAGGCTACATCATCAAGGAATACTTCGCCAATTATTTCCTGCACCTGGCAGATGTGACAATCGACCTTGAAGCCAATAGTGTAGAGGTTCATCGCAATCGGAACGAGGGGTGGAAGATCACCTTGGTCGACACTGGCGCCGATACGATGACCGGTGGTCGGCTCAAGGCCATTCGCCCGTATCTTGACGATGATGAGCCATTTTTCTTCACCTATGGCGATGGTGTTGCTGATGTCGATATTGGCGCTTTGCTTGCGTTTCACAAATCCCACGGCGGGAAGGCGACGGTCACGGCCGTTGCGCCTCCGGGTCGATTTGGTGCGCTGGAGTTTGATGGCCCGGCCGTTACCGGGTTCCGTGAAAAGCCTGCGGGCGATGGCGGTCTGATCAACGGCGGATTTTTCGTCGGCCATCCCTCGATCCTTGATGATTATGTCGATGGACCCCAGTCGACTTGGGAGCGCGAGCCGATGGAGCGGCTGGCTGCCGACGGCCAGCTTGGTGGCTATCATCACAAGGGTTTTTGGCAACCGATGGATACCTTGCGTGACAAGATCCATCTTGAGGAACTCTGGACCCAAGGTGCACCCTGGAAATGCTGGTAGACCGGCAATATTGGGCTGGTCGCAGAGTTCTGGTGACTGGCCACACAGGCTTCAAGGGCGCTTGGCTCTCACTCTGGTTGTCCGAGCTGGGTGCCGAGGTTACGGGTCTTTCGCTCCGTGCGGACGATCCCAGCCTGTTTCGCCAGATTGGGGCGGAGAGCCTGGTCCGCCATATCGAGGGCGATATCCGCAACGCGGCCTTGGTCGATGCGGTGGTCGCAGACGCACAGCCGCAGACTGTCTTCCATCTTGCGGCGCAGCCGCTTGTGCGCCTGTCTTATGACGAGCCGCGCGAAACCTTTGCGACCAATGTTCAGGGAACCGCGCATGTGCTGGATGCCTGCCGGCGCGTGACCGGGCTTGAGGCGATCGTCGCGGTTACCAGTGACAAGTGCTATCATAATAACGAATGGGTTTGGCCCTATCGCGAAACTGATGCGCTGGGCGGGCATGATCCTTACAGCGCCAGCAAGGCGGCGGCCGAGATCGTTATTGCGTCCTACCGTCAGTCGTTCTTCTCCGGCGAAGGGTCGGCTTTGCTGGCTTCGGTCCGGGCGGGGAATGTGATTGGCGGCGGTGACTGGGCGCACGATCGCCTGGTGCCCGATATCGTACGCGCGATCGTGGCGGGTGAAGCGGTGAAGATCCGCTCGCCCCACGCGGTGCGTCCGTGGCAACACGTATTTGAAGCGCTCGGCGGCTATCTTATGATCGCGCAGCATCTTGCAAATGGTGAGGCGCGGTTTGCAACGGCCTGGAACTTTGGGCCTTCGCCCTCGGATGCACGCCCGGTAAGCTGGATCGTGGAGCGCATGATTGCGCGTTGGGGCAGTGGATCTTACGAACTGACCGGAAATGGCGGACGGCATGAAGCCGGGCTGCTGAAGCTTGATTGTTCGAAGGCGCAGGCGGAGCTGGGATGGCGGCCAGCCTTCGATTTGAATGCCACCATCGATCGGATCATCGATTGGCACAAAGCCCACGCGGCGGGGAGGGACGCCTTGGGCGTGTCGCGTGATCAACTCTCGGATTACCATTCGCGGATGAATGCCGCGCTTCAGGAAAGCGAAAGAACATGAATCGTCCTCTGCCTACGTCCTCTGAAGAATTGCGCGCCCTTGGTGAGCCTGAATTTCGCAAACTGATCGTCGATCTTGTCGGGCAATATGCCGACGCGCATCACGTGCCTGCGGGGTTCGAGCCCGGTTCCGGTTCCGTACCCGTTTCGGGCAAGGTCTACGGCGCCAAGGAAATGCAATATCTGGCCGAAAGCTGCCTCGATTTCTGGCTGACGACGGGCCGTTTCAACGACGAGTTCGAAAAGCGCCTCGCGTCCTACATCGGCGTTCAGCATGCCCTGACAGTCAATTCGGGATCGTCGGCCAACCTTGTCGCCTTCTCGACCCTGACCAGCCATTACCTGCGTAACGATGCGCTCAAGCCGGGTGACGAAATGATCACCGTGGCGACAGGCTTCCCCACGACGGTCAATCCGTCGCTGCAATATGGCATCGTGCCGGTGTTCGTGGACGTCGATATCCCTACCTACAACATCAAGCCCGAAATGATCGAAGCGGCGATTACCGACAAAACCCGCGCGATCATGCTTGCCCATACGCTCGGCAATCCCTTCGATCTTGCTGAAGTCATGCGCGTGGCGGAGAAGTACAATCTGTTCGTGGTCGAAGATTGCTGCGACGCGCTGGGCGCCACTTACGATGGCAAGCATGTCGGCACGTTCGGCCACATGGGCACGCTCAGCTTCTACCCCGCGCACCACATCACCATGGGTGAAGGCGGCGCGGTATTCACCGACAAGCCGCGTCTCAAGCGCGTGATGGAATCGATGCGCGATTGGGGCCGCGACTGCTGGTGCGCACCGGGTGTCGACAACACTTGTGGCAAGCGTTTTTGCCGCCGGCTTGGCGATCTGCCCTTCGGTTACGATCACAAATACACATACAGCCACTGCGGCTACAACCTGAAGATCACCGACATGCAGGCCGCCGTCGGTCTCGCGCAGGTCGACCGGATTGACGAGTTCGTGGCCGCACGCCGTCGCAATTTCGACCTTCTCACGGAACTGCTTCGGCCGCTGGAAGACGTGCTGATCCTGCCCAAGGCGACACCGAACAGCGAACCCAGCTGGTTCGGCTATCCAATCACGCTGCGCGAAGGCACAAGCTTCACGCGTGACGATGTGGTGCAGCACCTCAACGACATGCGGATCGGCACGCGCCTCTTGTTCGGCGGTAACCTCACCCGGCAGCCCTATATGAAGGGCCGCGATTATCGCGTGGTGGGTGATCTCACCAATGCCGATATCATCACCGAGCGGTGCTTCTGGGTCGGGATCTATCCGGGGCTCACAGAAAGCCAGATCGGCTACACCGCCGAAACGATCGCGAAGTTCGTTCGGCGCTGAAGCGAACAGCGCGAGCAGGCTTAGGTAGAAGGCATGAAACGTTGGGTCATCACCGGGCCGACCGGTTGGATAGGAAGGGCGCTCCTCGACCTGCTGACTAGCGATGATGCGCGCGATGGCCTGCATCCGGATCAGACGATTTCGCTGTTTGGTTCACGTGCCGGGACGGTCACGGTTGAGGATGGCCGCGCATTCCCGATACGGCCGCTCAGCGAAATCGGCCCGGACGACGTTGCCGAAGCCTACGTGGTTCACCTGGCCTATCTCACCAAGGATAAGGTCGGGGAGCTTGGCGAAGCGGCGTTTCGATCTGGCAACGAAACCATAGACAACACGCTTCTGGCGGCGCTTGAACAAGCGGCACCTGCTGCTCTGTTTGTCGCATCTTCGGGTGCGGCGCGGTTGGCCGAAATAGGCGCAGACCATCATCTATACGGTGTGATGAAGCATGAACAGGAGCGGCGGTTTCTGGCCTATGGGGCAGCGCACGACGTGCCGGTGCTGTGCGGCAGGATATTTAATGTCGCCGGGCCGCACATCAACAAACATGAAGCTTATGCTGTCTCCAACTTTGCGGTGCAGGCATTGACCCAAGGTTCGATCCGGATCGAAGCCAGCCAGCCAGTGTTCCGTTCTTTGCTCCATGTGACGGATCTATGCCGCTTGGTTATACGCGCGCTGCGTAGCGGTCATCGCCATTCAGATCCGGTCGATTTGTGTGGCAGCACTGTGCTTGAGATGGCCGATATTGCAGCGTTGGTCGGCACTGAAACCGGCAAAGACATACCAATCCATCGGCCATGCATGAACTTCAGTAGTCGCTCTGACTATTTGGGCATTCCGCAGGATACCAAAATGTTGGCCATGCAATTCGCTGTCGATCTGACCGAGCCTGCAATCCAAGTTCGCGATACGGTAAACTGGATTAGAAAAACTTTATAGAATGCGGCTTAATAATAATAATTTGGAAAGACAATAGTTTGGGCCCGAAGGCCGGCTTGACGCGAAGTTTAAAAGGAGATTGCAGTGAATTCCTATGAAAAGCAGATGCTGGAGATTCTTTCCCGCGCACGTGCCGATTTCGGTGTCGTTGCCGTCAAGGCGGAATTTGAAGCGGAAGGCACTAGGGTTGACGAGCTTCTCCGCCTTCTCGAAATTGCGCGGAAGGCCGATGTTAAGGTCGGCATAAAGATTGGCGGTTGCGAGGCGATCCGAGATCTGATCGAATGCCGTCTCTACGGTGCGGATTACATCATCGCTCCGATGATCGAGACTCCCTATGCGTTGAGCAAGTATGTTGCGGGCAAGGACAAGTTTTACCCGGCAGACGAGCAGGATGACGTCAGCTTCCTGTTCAATGTTGAAACCCGTAAGACATATGACGAGCTCGAAGAATTGGGCGAGGTCGCCCGGAAGGGCAATGTCGGCATGGTCTTTGGCCGGGTCGATTTTGCAGGGTCAATGGGTCGTCAGCGCGATTTCGTGAACACCGACGAGATGATTTCCTATGTGTGCGATGTTGCCAGCGTGGCGAAGCGCCACAATCTTGAACTTGTGGTCGGCGGCGGCGTAAGCCCGGACTCGATCAATCCGCTGCGCAAGGTCAGAGAAATTCGGCTCGACCGGTTCGAAACCCGCAAGGTGATCTTCGATGCCGCTGTTCTTGACGGCAACGATGCGGCGCGCGGCATGGAGTTGGCGATCGAGTTTGAATTGCTGTGGCTCAAGAACAAGCGGGACTATTATCAGACGATCGCATCGGAAGATGAACAGCGGATCGCCATGATGGAAAAGCGCCAGAATGCGAAGGCGGCCTGAACATGGCAAAGATGCGTGTAGCCGATGCAATTGCCAAAATCCTTGCTGAAGGCGGGGTGGATACCTGCTTCATGCTGACGGGTGGGGGCGCAATGTATCTCAACGACGCGTTTGGCCGAGAGACCGGGATGCGAAAGGTCTACACACATCACGAACAGGGCGGGGCTATCGCTGCGGAAAGCTTCGCCCGGTTGAGCGGGCGTCCTGCGTTGGTGAATGTCACCACAGGGCCGGGCGGGGTGAATACCCTCAACGGCGTCTATGGCGCTTACGTTGACTCCATTCCGATGGTGATTGTTTCGGGGCAGGTTAAGCGGGAAACCTGCGCGTTCCGATATGATGTGCCCCTGCGTCAGCTTGGCGATCAGGAAGTCGATATTGTGACCATGGTGAAGCCCATCACCAAATATGCTGTGGTTCTCGACGATCCGCGCGATGTGCGAAAAGTGACTGAAAAGGCGCTTGCGCTTGCGCTGCGCGGCCGGCCTGGCCCGGTGTGGCTCGATGTGCCAATCGATGTTCAGGCGGCGCCAGTGGAATGGGATGACCTTGCGCCTTACGATCCGAACGTGGACGATGGTGCTGGAGAGGCACCCAATACCCGGGCCGAGCTTGGTGCCTTGTCGGGCGCTGAACTTGATGCCGAGGTGGCCGCATTGATGGCAGAGCTTTGTTCGGCCGAACGCCCCGTGGTTCTGGCTGGCACGGGCATTCGCTTGTCGGGAACGCATGAGGCATTCCTCGCCTTTATCGAGCGTCTAGGAGTACCCGTGGTTACCGGCTGGAACGCCCACGACGTGCTACCCAATGCTCATCCGCTTTATATCGGTCGCCCCGGATCAGTGGGTGATCGCGGGGGGAACTTCGCGGTTCAGACATCTGATTATGTGCTGGTGCTTGGCTGCCGGTGCAATGTCCGCCAGGTCAGCTACAACTGGCAGAGCTTTGCCCGCAATGCGCGGGTGGCTATGGTCGACATCGACAGCGCTGAACTCGCCAAGCCAACACTGACGTTGCATCGCCCGATCCATGCCGATTTGCGCGATTTCTTTGCGGCGGCGGAAAAGACATCCCTGCCAAGAGGGGATCGCGCAGATGCACGCTTCTCCTATCTCGCGCGCAGCAAAGAACGTGCTGCACAATATCCCGTGCTTTTACCTGAATATGCTGCGCCCGAAGGTCCAATTAATCCTTACACCTTCGGCCATGTGTTGTTCGATGAGCTGGACGAAGACGACATCATTGTGACCGGAGACGGCACGGCGTGTGTGACTGTTTTTCAGGTTGCCGGGATCAAGCATGGCCAACGTCTCTATACCAATTCGGGATGTGCTTCGATGGGCTACGACCTGCCCGGCGCGATTGGCGCCTGGTATGCCAGTGGCGCAGGGGCCAAGCGCATTATCTGTCTGGCCGGCGACGGCTCGATTATGCAGAATCTCCAAGAATTGCAGACGATTGTAGGCCTAAACATGCCGATCAAAATCTTCGTTCTCAACAACGATGGCTATCATTCCATCAGGCAGGCGCAGCAAAATCACTTTGCCGACAACATTGTAGGCTGCGGCCCGGAAAGCGGGTTGACCTTCCCGGATTTTCAGAGGCTTGCTGACGGCTTTGGAATTACCTCCTCACATGCAGGCAAGGACGACGAACTGGCGGGGGTCATTCGCTCCGCGTTGGACGGTGACGGGCCGCATTTGTGTGAGGTGATGATCGACAAGCGTCAGCAATTTGCGCCCAAACTCTCTTCGCGGCGTCTGGAGGACGGTTCGATGGTATCCTCGCCACTCGAAGACCTTTTGCCGTTCCTCAGTGATGGCGAACTTGCCGAGGCAATGGAACCGTGCGGGACGCTGCGATGACGCAGGCAGTCATTTTCGATCTTGACGGCACGCTTGTCGACAGTTGCGGTGTATGCGTGGAAATCCTGCGAGACATGATTTCCGAACGGGGTATCGACCACGCCATTGACCCAGTGTTCGCACGCCAATACATGAGCCACGGAGGCGCATCGATGGTGGCCAACCTGCTTGGCCCGGCGGCTAAGGACGGAACGGCGGATTTGGCCGAGTTCCGTGAACGTTACACTCGTACAAAGACGCGCGTCGATGCGCTTTACCCGGGGGTCTCTGATGGGCTCCGGGTGTTGTCGGAATCCGGCTTTCGGTTGGCGATTTGTTCGAACAAGCCGCAACTGCTATGTGATCAGGTGCTTCGTGATACCGACATCGAGCGCTATTTTGAGGTTGTGGTGGGTGGACAGGAGGGACTGAGGCCTAAGCCGGAGACCGACTTGCTCGATCACACGCTTGACCTGCTTGCCATGGACGCAAAGCATTGCATTTTCATCGGGGATAGCGACCTCGATCATGCCATCGCTACGGCGTGCGGCCTGTCATTTCACTTCATGACCTATGGATATGCTGATCCCGAATGGGAACCGCAAGGATGTCATGTGCACCATCAATTCGACAAAATGATTGAAACGCTGAAGCAAAGCAATGTCCACGCGTTGTAGTGACCAGCGAGCGCCAGCCCCCTCGGCAGTTTGCTTGTTCCTTGGGAGGCGCCATGATAAGCTTTCAGACTGACCGAAAGCGCCGTGTTGCTTTGACTTGCGTCCTGCATCCCCCGTGTAAAAGATGATGACATCAGGTATGAAAAACACTGCAAAAGCGATCGTTGCAGGGGTAGCTTTGTGGCTGGCATATGCTCCACTCGCAGCCCAGGTGCAGCCCCTCCAGCCTGGCAACGAGCTTCCCGGTGAGCGGGATAATCGTGATTCGCGACAGGAGGGCGATAACAGTTCGGCTCGTGCCAGCGATGTTGAGGTTACTGGTCCAACGGTGTTCGATCCGGTCGCTCTTGGCCCCAATTCGGTTGATTCCGACCCGATGGAATTGCGCGAGCGACGCCAGGAAAATCTTCTCGGCCGCAACATTATGCTGCGCCCGCCGCCAGAACCGAACGAGTTTGAACAATATGTCGAAGAGGTCACGGGGCGACCGGTCAAGCGGTTCGGCCAGGATCTCCTCTTGGCATCCAGCCGCGACTTTGCAGCCCCTGCAACCGCTGTCGTACCTCCCGAATACCGGCTGAACGTCGGCGATACCGTCATACTTTATCTGACCGGCTCGGTCGGCGGCACGGTCGAACGCGAGATAGACAACGATGGGAATATCTTTCTGCCGAGCGTGGGGACTGTGAAAGTTGCAGGCTTGCGCTACGCCGACTTGCGAGGCGCGATCGTTCGGGCCGTCGGTTCCGAATACCGCTCGTTCGACGTAAGCGTGGGGATCAAATCCCTTCGCGGAATCCGCGTTTACGTAACCGGCTTTGCCAACAATCCAGGGGCTTTCAGCCTATCCAGCCTTGCCACTGTGACGAACGCAGTCTTGCAGGCCGGAGGTCCGGCAGCGGGCGGCACATTCCGCTCGGTTAAGGTCTATCGGAACGGGCGTGAGATCGGAGACTTCGATCTCTACCGCCTTCTGCGATCGGGCAATCGCGAAGCGGACATCGTTTTGCAGAACGAAGATGTTCTGTTCATTCCGCCCACAGGCGAGCAGGTGGCAGTGATTGGCAGCGTTCAGGAGGAGGCGATCTACGAGCTGCGACCGGGTGAAAGCCTTGCCGATGCCCTCAGGCTGGCGGGCGGCCCGAACGTGCTGGGTGAAAACGAACGTTTGATCCTGTACCGGACAGCGGAGGATACCGATCGAGGGCCGACCGAAGTTGGCATCGCGTCTGCCGCAAGCGCCTCAGCACGCGGCGGAGACATTATCCAAATTCTCTCGCGCGGGTCGCTTCTTCAGCCGATCGTCCGCCAGTCGCTCGTGGTGCGTGTCGAGGGCGAAGTCGAGAAACCGGGCAATTACTTCGTGCGGCCCAACACGTCGCTGGCCGAACTTCTGGCGATGGCCGGAGGCACAACCAGTCGGGCCTATCTGTTTGGAACACGGCTGGAGCGATTTTCGGTACGTGAACAACAGCGCGTCAGCTACCTTGAAGCGCTGGACCAATTCCGGCTGGCGATCGCGTCCGCACCGCTTGAAGGGGGACTCGATGAAAACGCCGGGCGCCGCGCCATTGAACTTCAGGCGGCCCGCGATGCCCTCGAATTGCTTGAAGAGCGCGAGCCTGATGGGCGTGTGGTGTTGGACGTGAGTCCGATTGAGCAGCGGCTTCCGGAAAATCTGCTCCTCGAACAAAACGATCGGCTTGTCGTGCCGCCGGTGCCGAGCACAGTCGGCGTTTTTGGCGCGGTCTATCGCCCGGCGTCTTTTCTGGTGACCGAACGTGCGCGCAAACTTAAGGATTATATCGAAGAAGCTGGCGGGCCGCTGCGTTCGGCGGATCGCGGACGCGCCTTTGTGGTACGGGCGAATGGCAGCGTGTTGACCCGTTCCAACGGGATGCTGAAAGAAAATGCCTTGCCGGGCGATGTAATCTTCGTGCCGGTCCGCACACGCACCAACAGTATTTGGGCACAAATCCGTGAAGTTACGTCGGTAATTTTCCAGCTGGGCCTGACGGCCGCCGTTGTCGAGTCACTGCGATGACGCCGCCACGCAGCATCATGGGCAGTATCGCTGCTATGGGGTTCCTTGCCAAATTTCGTTGGCGTGCCGTGGTGTTCGGTAGCGCAATCCTGCTGACCGGGCTGTTTGCCTTGTTCCCTGAACGATACCTGGCAAACAGTTCCTTTACGCCCACAGACCGAGACTCGCTCGGTTTGGCGGAAACACTTGGCCAGCTTGGCGCCGTCAGTAGTGTGTTCGGCAATCAAGCTGCGGTCGAAGTCGCCTTGCGAATTAGCAACAGCGATGCGGTGCGCGACCAGGTGATTAAGACCGCATCTCTCGCCGAACAGATGCCGGGTGAAACAAGAATCGGGCTGCAACGCTACCTGCGCAAGAAGGTTGAAGTGCGCTCGTTACGGGGCGGGATCATCCTGATCGAGATGCTGGATACCGACCCGGATCACGCCTCCGAGATTGTCAGCGCCTATCAGACGGCCATTCAGGCGGAATTGGCCCGTGTCTCCCGGCGCCAGACGGCATACAAGCGCGATCTTCTCAAACGGCTGGTCAAGGAGGCTTCCGACGAGCTCTCCGTCGCCGAGCAGGCGTATGATACCTTCCGGCTTGAAAACCGCTACAGCGATCCGCGTGGACGGATCACTTCCCTGGGCGAGAGGGTCACGTTTCTAGAAACCGTGATCCGTGCCAAGGAAGTCGATCTGGCCAAAGCCCGTGAAGTGTTTGCGGAAAACAATCTGACCATCCGTCAATTGGAAGCCGAAGTGTCTGCGCTTCGTCGTCAGCTTGCCGAGGCAAGATCGGTGGCGCCGCAGCAGTCTCAGGGCGTGGGTGAGCTGATTGAAAACTCAAGCCAGCTCTATCGGCTTGAACGTGATCTCGAAACGGCAAAGGCGCTTTACAACAGCTACCTGCGGTATCTGCGTGGCACCTCCGTCGAAGATCTGACAGCTGATGCCAACGTCCGCATTCTCGAACAGCCCCATGTGGAAACCAAGCGGCAATATTGGTTACCCGGTGTGGCATTGAGCATCGCTTTTTTGCTGCTATGGCTCGCTATCGAGGCCTATCGTACACGGCCGATGGCAAGTGATCGCATATTCGTGAAACGAGAGCCGACCAATGCTTGAGGTGATCAGCGCCGCAGAGCGTCCGGAAGTTTCGGTCGTCATTCCGTGCCGTAACGAAGAAGCGAACGCGGCGCTTATCGCAGCGGCAGTGATTGAACAGATTGAAGGCATGACCTCCTCGTTGGAGATCATATTCATCGATAACGCTTCAACGGATCGAACCGTGGACGTGATCCGCGGCTTGTGCGCGCGCGATCCGCGCATCCGGCTGATCGTCAACAGCCGCAACTTCGGCCAGATGCGATCGCCGACCCACGGCATTTACGCCGCCCATGGCAAGGCCGTGATCGGGATGTGCGCCGATTTTCAAGATCCGCCTGCGCTTCTTCCGGAATTCATTCGGCGTTGGCGGGCCGGTACGCCGATTGTGCTTGGAGTGCGCCAATCCGAAAAATCGGGCGCAGTCCTGAATGCCGTGAGGGAACTGTCCTACCTGCTTCAAAAAACTTTCGGCGACTACCAGACAATCCCGAACGCCACCGGGTTCGGCCTTTACGAACGCAAGGTGGTCGAGGCGATCAAAGCCATGAACGAGCCCGAACCATTCTTTCGTGGGCTTCTTGTAGAGACCGGCTTCGACATCGAAACGATTGCCTACGCGCGTCCCCCGCGCGGGGGCGGAAAGTCGAACAACAACTTCTTCACGCTTCTCGATTTTGCCCTTAACGGTCTTGCAGGTTCTTCGAAGAAGCTGCTGCGCGCCCCACTTTATGTTGCCTTTTTCATGGGTTTGCTTACCCTGTTTTGTCTTGGTGGCGCGGTGTTTGCGGCGATCTTTGGCCGATCAGTGCAACTGTGGCTGTTCGCGGCTGCTATCGAAGCGCAATTCTGTATGATCTTCGCCTTCTTCGGACTGATCGGCGTACAGATCAAACTCATCTCGGAGCGGACCCGCAATCAGGCGCTGGTGCTGGAACGGGAACGGGTGAACTTCCCGCCCGAATCGTGATGATGGAGCGCTTTCCGCCCCGCAGCGAATGGCTGCAGCTTGTACGCTATTATGCGGCCGCGGCGCTCAACTTGGTGTTCGGATATCTGCTGTTTGCCTGTCTTGTTTGGCTTGGCCTTCAGGTGTTTGTCGCCCAGGCGTTAGGCTATGTGCTTGGTGTGATTTTCAATTACGTCACGTACAGCCGGATCGCGTTTGCCGATAAGCAGGGTGCCAAGGCGCCGTTTGTCGTATCATACATCGTCAATTATCTGATCGGCGTGTTTTTGCTGTGGCTTTCCCTGCGGATCGTCAGTTCCCCCTATCTGGCAGGTCTTGCTGCGACGATCATGCTCTCATTCCTCAACTATTTCCTCCTCAGCAGGTGGGTTTTTCAGCCTGCACCGAAGCCATCTCAAGGGTTGTGATGATGGCAATTCGGCAAGCTGGTAAGCCTTGGCCAAAAATCGAAGGCCTACTCGCAGCAACGATCATCGGTGGCATATTTTATTGCGCAATCCATGTCGCGCGCAACGGTTACCTGCCGGCTCCGTTTTTCTACGAGCCCTCTGATACCTTTGCCGACTGGTTCAACACGGCTTACTGGTCCCGCAAAACAGGGGCTTATGACACTTGGGGAACGATCTATCCCCCGATCTCGTTTTTGTTTGTACGGCTGTTCAGCATCGGCGCGTGCTATCCCGAAATCCGGCCCTTTGATCCCAGCGCAGGGCTTGATGCGCGCGATTGCGATTGGCTCGCTTTAACGGCGATGCCGGCGATCTTCGCGATCAACCTCGTTTTGACGTTTGTCATGCTCCGCAAACTTGACCCTCTCACTGCCGTTCCCCGCACAATCTGTGTGGCCTTGGGCATGCCGATGCTCAATGCGTTGGAGCGCGGCAACCTGCTGATGATCGCCTATACGTGCACGATCCTTGCTGTAGGCCCATTTCTGAAATCTGCACGCCTCCGATGGATTTTTGCCGGCCTCGCAGTGAATTTCAAGGTCTATCTAATCGGCACATTCGTGGCGCTCCTGTTGCGCAAAAGGTGGCTCTGGGTCGAAGGCTTTTTGATCTCGACCGTAGTAATTTACCTGATTTCGTTGGCCATGTTCGGCTATGGAACGCCCTTTGAGATCATCGACAACATTCGCCTGTTCTCACAGGGGGCACCGTCCCAGATCCTCGATGCGTGGCATTCGATGACATACAGCGCATTGCTTTCGGTAATCGAAGTTGGCGCTTTCCCTCTTACGTCGATTATCGGTTCACGGTCGGTCGAGTTCCTTGAGTTCTGGTTGCCAGTCATCTTGCGGCTCACCCAGGTCTCGATATTGCTGGCGGCAGCTGTAATCTGGTATCGCCCCGAATTGTTTAATTCCTACCGGGCAATAAGCCTAGGAACCTTAATGTCGCTCATCTCGGCCGAGTCGGGAATGTACACTCAGATCTTCTTTATGATCTTCATAATGACCGAGCCATGGAAGGGCTTTGGTCGCAAATGGGCGATTTGCGCTTGCTATGTTTTATCCATGCCGTTCGACATCGCGATAGATCATTTGCCGGAAGTGCCAAGGAACACATATTTTACTGACAGCGTCACGATGATTTCGTTCGATATTTCCATTGGCCCGTTGGTAAGGCCGCTTTTGATAATGTCCGTCGCCTGGGCTATTTCGCTAGTGACGATTGCAGAGTTGTGGCGGTCGGGTCTCGTGCCTTTCAAGAAGGATCAGACCATCGACAAAAGCAAGGAGACTGTCCTTGCGCAGGCTTAAGCACTCCGATTTTCCGGTGCCGTTTTTGCAACCGTGAGGCGGCAACCAAGGTTCCGCCCAAACTTGCAGTATAAGGGTCTTTGATAATGACAACTTCCACCTGTTTCGCAGAACGGCTCAAGGTACGTCTGCGGCGCAATCCGCAGGTACGAGCGACCGCGCTGGCGCTTGGCGGTGGGATGGCAATCAGATATTCCGCCAGCAAGCAAGGACTGCAGGCCAAGGCTTTTGGCAGCCTTGTCGAAATCCGCCGAGGTCACAAGGTGGTTAGGCTTGCGCGTCGGCACATCCTTTATGCCTTCGACGTGATCGGATCATTTGATTATTATTTTGACTCGATCAAGCCAGCGCAAGTGGGCGCAGACCATATCGTGGACTATTCGCGCCCTTCCTTTCATGAAGTGTTGGATTATGATCGACACCCGATCCTATTTCCCTCATTATCAGAACCTTTTGTAACGACGCGCCAATACATTGAGCTGGGGGAGATCAAGACAGGTGATGTTGCTATCGACTTAGGTGCCTATTCGGGTCTTAGCGCGATCGCATTCAAAGATGTGGTTGGCGAAACCGGACGCGTTATCGCTGTCGAAGCCGACCGTCAGAACCTCACCGCCGTAGAACGAAACCTTGATCTTTATCAATCGATAACCGGACAGGAGGTGGAGGTGGTCTTCGGAGCGGTTTGGCAGGACGATAATGGTCTGACTTTCTCGACCGAGGGCAGCATGGGGTCATCGGCCGCCGATATCGTCGGAAAGGGCCGCGGCGAAACCGTACAGGTGCCATCATTTACACTTGGTTCGCTTGCCAATCGATTGAGTCTTTCCAAAGTCGATTTCATCAAAGCCGATATCGAAGGCGGCGAGGCCTTCATATTCGAAGACAAAGTGTTCTTCGACAAATTTGCCCCAAAAATTGTAATGGAGCCTCATGTTGTGAACGGGGAACTCAGCAGCGGGAAAGTGGCGCGTGATCTGCAGCGTTTCGGCTATACGTACCGCGAAGTGCCGCAGTTGGGTTCGGATATTCCGTTGCTAGTGTTTGACCCACCGGCGCGGTAAACAGCCGGGATCGCTGTGTTTCGATCCTCTTCGGCGTTCACCGCTGGCGGCGTGCGATTATGTTCACCACCGGGCCCACGCTTACGCCAGGCTCGGGAGCAAAAGTAGCGATGATCTCGCCCTCGTCGAGCAGGGCAGCATAGGCGGCATATTCCTTGGCAAACACTGTCCGCTCGTCGGCGTAGCGCGCCATTTCTGTGACGATGTAATAATCGGACACGCAAGTCGGGCGGGCCGATGCTTCCATGGTGCCGTAATCGAATTTCGAGCGGCCCTTGCGCGCGCCCTCCACCAGTGAATAATCGATCCGGCCGTCAATCATCGCTTGTGCATTTACGCAGCCAATCTCGCCCAGCGGGAATGAGACGGTCGGTGCGCGATGCACCATGTCGAAGGCGAAACTTTCAATCATGATTGTTGCCGTCGGCGCGGCGTGGCGGTCAAGCCAGCGGGTGGCTTGCTGCCGGGTGTCATTCATCCGCGCCGCGGATCCGCCGATGGTCGCAGGAACAAGGGAGAGGGGTATTCCGATCATCACGATCCACGCAAAACCTCTTGCGAGGAGCGGCTGCGATCCCACAGCATTCAGAATGCGCGCGGCAGCGATGCCGAACGCGAGGGCAAAGATCGGCAGGATCGGCACCACCCAGCGTTCCCAGCGAAGGTCGTGCAGGCAGATGATGAGAAAATGCACGGCGAGGAACGGCAGCAAAACCATGCAGGCCCGCTTATCGCGTGCCAATATCACAAGGCCGCCCGCTGCGAGCACGAAGGCGCCGGTGCCCAGTCCCGCGTGCAAAGGCCCGCTGACATACCACGCCACATTGCCAAAAAAGCCTGCGCCGGTGGCACCAAGATGCCGAGGGCGGGCTTCCCCGCTGAGGTTCACCAGCACGGTATCAAAGGCGATGACCAAATATGGGGAAATGATGATGAGTAGCAGCGGCGCAACGGCGGCGAAGCCGACGATGTTCAGCAGCTGCTTGCGCCATTGGGAACCGCTGTGCGTGCGCAGATAGGCAAACCATGCTCCTGCTACTGACAGGGATACGATTGCAAAGGGCCACTTCGATGCGACCGCGAGCGCCATCCAAAGCGCAGCCCACCCATAATCGGAACGGCGACCGTCAGCCGCGATCCGCAAGGCTGCGCCAAGGCACAGGAGCATGAAGGCGGTGCCCATCACATCGGATCGGATGATCTGGGAATATTCCACGAAAACCGGGCTCACCGCGAGCAGGAGCGCCGCGAAGATCCCGATCTGCCAGCCTTCTCGGCCGGATCGCAGCAATCGCCCGAGACGCCATGTCTGCCATATGGCCAGAACGCCGAAAGCGGCCATGGCCAGTCGTCCGGGAAGAATCATTAAAGCCGGATTTGAATAGACCGCCGCCATGTAGTCTTCCGGCCCGCCATATTCGCCGGTCAGAAGTCCAAAGCCGAGCACGCTGATCTTGGTCAGTGCCAGAACATAAATGGTGGTTGTGGCGGGATGACCAAACCAGCCGGGATTGAGCGAACCGGACGTGAGCATCCGGATCGCGCCAAGCTCGAACATCAATTCGTCAGGGTCGTTCAGCGCGGGGAGTCCGAAGTCGGCACCATACCACCGCAAAGCGGCGGCCAACACCAGCACCCCAAAGACCGCAGCGCCCAAGATCCGCCGTCCACGCCAGCCGGGCGCGGCGCCTGTTTCCCCGGTGGAAATCACATTCTCCCGCGTCAGACCAGGGTGTTGCGCATGGTGTCGTCGAAGGCCGCAAGCTCCTCGTTATGCGTGATCTTGCGAACGAGATCGGGGTTAGCGATGAAAGCGCGGCCCCACGTGATCGCGTCGACAAACCCGCTTTCCAGTTCGGCCTCGGCTTCTTGCGGGCTGAGCGACGCGCCTGCCACGATGACACCATCGAACAGCGGGCGGATCTTGCGCACCATGCGGCCGGCCGTTTCGGCGTAGGGCGAATTGGCGCAGCTGACATCAAGCGCGCCGAGGCCAAGCTGGCCAAGGGCAGGGATGAGGTGAGCGATCATCTCGTCAAGCTCGGGCCATTCATACAATCCGCCCATCATCCGCGAAGGCGAGATACGCGCCATCACCTGCTTTCCGGGGACACGCTTGGTTACAGCCTCGACCAGTTCGAGCGCGAAGCGGCAGCGGTTTTCGACCGAGCCGCCATACTGGTCCGTGCGGTCGTTCACCTGACCATCCATGAACTGATCGGGCAGATAACCGTGGCCCATGTGCAGCTCAACCGCATCGAAGCCGGCGCCAAGCGCGCGTTCGGCCGCGTCGGCAAACAGACCGTAAATGCCGGGCATTTCGCTCGCTTCAAGCGCGCGGGGGGTGCCGTAGGGCTTGTTGTTCTGGCGATTGACGCCCGCTGCGGCCTGACTGGTCGAGCTGACGGGGGCATCGCCGGTGAAATCCTCGTGGCTGATGCGGCCCATGTGCCAAAGCTGACAGGCGATCGCGCCGCCTTCGGCATGAACACCGTCCACAACTTTGCGCCAGGCATCGGCATGCTTGGCTTCTGCGATGTATGGCGCGTTGGCCCATCCGTCGCCCGACGCGTGGATCAGGGTGCCTTCGGTCAGGATCAGACCTGCTCCGCCTTCGGCCCGGCGCGTGTAATACGCCGCCATATCGTCGGTTGCACATCGCTCGCTGTCTGCGAAACTGCGGCTCATCGCCGACATTACGGTGCGGTTGCGCAGCGGAATGAAGGCGGGGTTTTCGAGCGGCTGGAACAGCTTGGTCATGGGATTGTGTCTCTCAGGAAAAGCGATATTGATTGAAAAAGGGGTGGCGCAAATAGGCGTGGAGGGTCGCCCGCCAATCGCGCTGAAGATCGAACCGTTCGGCACGCAGCCGCTCGCATGAAAGCACGGCCCGGTCGGGGCGGCGGCCGAGTTCATTTGCGGCAACCTTGGTGACATCTACCGGATCGATCGTCAAACGATCGGCCCAGCCAAGGGCCAGCACGATTTCGGATGCAAGATCAGCAAAGCTCGCCTCGCCGTGGCAGGCCATCTGGTAGCGGCCCGCGCAGCCTGCCTGCATCAGGTGAAGCGCGTTGAAGGCCAGATCGTCGGTCCACGTAGGCTGCCAGACCCGGTCGCCAACGGCAAAGCGGGTTTCGCCACGCAGGATCGCCGTGTGCATCGCGGGAATGATCCGCCCGACAAAGTTCTTGTCCGCTTCCTCCCCGCCGAAAAAGCCTGCCATCGTTACGATCAGCGCATCGTCGAGCGCATCCTCGATGAGGCGTTGGCATTCATATTTGAGCTCACCGTACAAGGCAAGCGGGCGGGGCGTTTCGTCTTCGGGGATCGGGTTGTCCCGCCCGTCATGAACCAGGAAACTCTGGGGGTAGAACAGCCGGGCACCTGCCGCGCGGGCCAAAGCGATCGCGTTCCTGGTGCCGCCGACGATGATGTCGCACGCCGTGTCAGGATCGCGGGCGCAGCCTTCGACGTTTACCATCGCTGCGCAATGCACCACCCAGCCATCCTGAGCGTGAGGCGCGGCTGCAGCCATTGCTTCGGCATCACGGACGTCAAGCGCACCCTTGCCGGGCGCATACACCATCGATCCAGCCAACTGCGGGGTGAGCCGGGCAAAAGCCCGTCCCAGCATCCCTTCGCCGCCCGTAACCAGAAACCGCATAATTTCGACACCGCAAATTCATCAACTTGCGCGGCGGACTAGGGTAATGATCCCCCTTGCGCAATACCGTTGAGGTGTACCGCGCGCCATGCAAGGCCATGATCGGGCTTGACCGTCCGCAGTCGGATCAGCGAACGACTGCACAGACCACCGATAACAGCCTTGCCCTGCCAAGCGGCGAGTTTCGTCACGGAACAGAAATACGTCCCTGCCGGTGCTGGTCCGACATCCCATGCAAAGCGCAGTGCGACGAAACGGTCGTTGGGCGCGTGACCGGGAAGATCATCGTCTTGCAACGGAGAGACGGATGCAAGGAACAGCCAAACGGGCGGCTTTCGCCGCCCGCCTCAGGTTCAGCTTTTGCGTGAAGTCCACTGGTCGGGACGAGAGGATTCGAACCTCCGACCCCCACACCCCCAGTGTGATGCGCTACCAGGCTGCGCTACGTCCCGACACCAGTGGAGGCGCGCCTATAGGGGGGTGGATTGGGGCTGGCAAGCCGGTTTGGGACAAAGTCTTGTAGTAGTCGCTCCTCCGCACGGTGGCCACGCGATTGCGGGGCGCTTGCAATGCTGCTAGGCGCGGCCACTTGAACGGTCGGGGCTAACCCCTGCCATAACTGCAACGAGATCCTGACGGGCTTTATCGCATGACATTCGACCTTCTTGCCGCCGCTGCCGGTGCCGCTGGCGCGCCGCCTGCCTGGGCCAGCTTCCTGCCGATCATTGGCATGATCGCGATCTTCTGGTTTCTGATCATCCGCCCGCAGATGAAGCGCCAGAAAGAGCACCAGACCAAGATCGCTGCCGTCAAGAAGGGCGATCAGGTCATCACGGCGGGCGGTCTTGTAGCCAAGGTTTTGAAAGTCGACGAGACCTATGTCGAACTGGAACTGGGCACCAATGTCCGGGTCAAGGCCGTCAAGGCAACACTGGGCGACATCATCCTGCCGGGCGGCAAGCCTGCCAACGACTGATCGGCGCCGCAAGGCTGCGATCACCCTGACCTTTTGCGCGTGAGACCCTGACGCAATGCTCGAATTCCCGCTCTGGAAAAAGCTGTGGCTGTGGGGGCTGACGCTGGCCGCTTCGCTGCTTGCGCTGCCTTCGTTGTTCAATGTGGCCGGGCTGGACTGGCCGTCGGCCTTGCCGAACCCGCAGGTCAATCTCGGGCTGGATCTGGCCGGCGGCTCCCACCTGCTGCTGGAAGCGTCGGCAGAGGATGTGCGCAGCCAGCGACTGGACAATATGGAAGAAACGGTGCGTCAGCTGATGCGCGGTGCCAGCCCCCGTATCCGCATCGGGGATGTGTCGACCGCGGGCGGGCAATTGTCCTTCATGCTGGAAAACGCCGCCGATATTGATCGCGCGCGCGGGCTGATCGAGCCGGTGATGCAAGGCCAGACCACGGTGCGCGAATGGGACCTTCAGGTGGTCGATGGTCAGCGCATGGTGCTGTCCCAGAACGACGCCGGGGTCGATCAGGCCATCGACGATGCCATGACCAGCGCGACCGAGGTGGTGCGCCGCCGGATCGACGAATTGGGAACGCGTGAGCCGACGATCATCCGGCAGGGCGATACCCGTATCGTGGTGCAAGTGCCCGGCCTTCAGGACCCGCAGGCGCTCAAGGAACTGCTGGGCCAGACCGCGCAGCTCGAATTCAAGCTGGTAGCTGATCCTGCCGGATCGCAGGTCGGCACCGAGACATTCCCCTATGCGCCGGGCACGCCGTTTGAAGGGCAGTCCGTGACGGTCCGCCGCCTTGGCGGTATTCGCGGCGAAAACCTGACCGGCGCGCAGGCCGGGGTCGATCCTCAAACCAACCAGAGCGTCGTGAACATCACTTTCGATGCGCAGGGCGGGGCGAAGTTTGCCAAGCTGACGACCGAAAACGTCAACAAACCCTTTGCCATTATTCTTGATAGTCAGGTGCTGTCGGCGCCCAACATCAATGGGCCGATCATCGGCGGCAGCGCCCAGATTTCGGGCAGTTTCACCCCTGAAAGCGCCAACAGCCTGGCGATCGCGCTGCGCTCGGGCGCGCTGCCGGTGCCGCTGGCGATTGTCGAGGAACGCACGGTCGGGCCCGATCTTGGCGCGGATTCGATCCGCAAGGGCCTGCTCGCGATGGCCATTGGCAGCCTTGCCGTGATCGCGCTGATGATGGCGACCTATGGCCGCTTCGGGGTCTATGCGACGATCGCACTGGTGTTCAACGTTCTGATGCTGCTGGGTCTGATGGCACTGGGCGGCTTCACGCTGACGCTGCCGGGGATCGCGGGCTTCGTCATCACCATCGGTGCGGCGGTCGATGCCAACGTGCTGATCAATGAACGCATCCGCGAAGAACGCGCGCGGGGCCGAAGGGTCGTCGCAGCGGTTGAAACCGGCTACAAGGAAGCCAGCCGCGCAATTTTCGACGCCAACCTCACCAACGTGATCTCGGGCGTCGCATTGTTCGCGTTCGGCTCCGGGCCGGTCAAGGGCTTTGCGGTGGTGCTGGTGGTGGGTATCATCACGTCGGTCTTCACCGGCGTGACGTTGACCCGCATGATGGTCGCCGGATGGCTGCGCAAGGCGCGGCCCAACGATATCACGATCTGAGAGGAACGAGACGATGAAACTCCTGAAGCTCGTCCCCGACAACACGAACATCAAGTTCCTGAAACTGCGCATCCCGTTCTTCGTGCTCAGCATCGTGCTGATTGTGGGAAGCTGGGCGGCGGTGGCGGTGAACGGCCTCAATTTCGGGGTCGATTTCGCCGGCGGCCAGGAAGTGCGCATGACCTTTGCCGAGCGCGAGACCGCGCCCATTCCCCAGCTGCGCGAGTTGGTGGGCGGGCTGGGCTACGGCGAGCCGGTGGTGCAGGAATTCGGCGCGCCCAACCAGGTTTCCATCCGCGTCGCGCTGCCTGAAGGCGCAGAAGACACCCCCGGCGCGGCCACCGCGATCGGTGACAATGTGATCGGCGCGATCGAGCAACAATATCCCGATGCCCGCAAGGACGGTAACGATACCGTGTCGGGCAAGGTTGCAGGCGAATTCCGCAATCAGGCGATCCTTGCGCTGCTGGCAGCGATGGCGGCGGTTTCGGTCTATATCTGGGTCCGGTTCGAATGGCAGTTCGGCGTGGGCGCGATGTTCGCGCTGGTGCATGACGTTTCGGTCACGGTCGGTCTGTTCGCGCTGACGCAGATGGAGTTCAGCCTCCAGATCGTCGCGGCGATCCTCGCGATCATCGGCTATTCGCTGAACGACACCATCGTCGTCTATGACCGCATTCGCGAGAATCTGAAGAAATACCGCAAGATGCCGCTTCCCGAGCTGCTGGACTTGTCGGTCAACGAAACGCTGGCGCGCACGGTGATGACGTCGCTGACGCTGTTCATCGCGCTGATCCCGTTGCTGATCGTCGGCCCGCCCAGCCTGTTCGGCATGGTCGCCGCGATCACTGCGGGCTTGTTCATCGGCACTTATTCATCGATCTACATGGCGGGGCCATTGCTGATCTGGATGGGTGTAACCTCGAACAGCTTCGTGCCGACCGAAAGCGCGGCGGACCGGCAGGAAAAGATCGCCCGCGGGCAGGCGTAAGGCAGGGCAGGGCGGGGCCTAGTCCCCGCCGCACGCTAGCTTTTCGTAATGCGCTGCCAGAGAGGCGGCGTTGGCGTCCCAGCTGAAATGCTCGATCAGCGCGGCCACAGCTGCGCGCGCGGGCGGATTGCCCAGCACCGCGTTGATCCCGGCTGCCACCGCCTGCGCATTGCGCGCCACCAGCCGCCCAGCCGTATCGCACGCAATCAACTCGCGCGCGCCGCCCACATCGCTCGTCACCACCGGCGTTCCGCAGGCCAGCGCCTCGACCCAGGCATTGGCGAGCCCTTCGCTCACCGTGGGCAGCACCATCACGTCCGCGGCGGAAAGGATCAGCGGCATCAGGTCGTGATCGATCGATCCCGCAAAATGCACCCGGTCGCCCACACCTTCGCTGATGGCCAATGCGCGCAGCCGGGCCTCGTCCTCGCCCTTGCCGATCAGCACCAGCCGGGCGCCGGGAATGTCACGCAGCGCCGCGATCGCGATGCCTTGGCCCTTGCGCTCGATCAAGGCGCCCACGCAGGCCAGCATCGGCGCGTTATCGGGAAGGTCAAAACCCAATTCGCGGGTCAGCTGCGCGCGCAGCTGGGTGTGTTCGAAGGGGCGGAAGCGGTCCCGGTCAAGCCCGGTGTAATGTACCGTAATCTTCGCTTCATCCATCCCCATGCCCACCATCTGTCCCGCCAGATCGCGGCTGACAGCCAGCAGGCCGGTGGCCGTGGCTGCGGCGTCCAGCATCTGCTTGCGCGCAAAGTCACGTTCCCCCCACAGGCTGATATCGCTGCCCCGCGCCTTGATCGACAGTGGCAGGCCGGTGGCTTGCGCAATTTCGGCTGCGGCGGGGCCATCGGGGAAGAAGAACTGGGCATCGAGCACATCGATCGGCGTTTCGCCGTGAATCCGCTCCACCAGCGGTAGGGCGGCGCGGGCGATGGCGGTGGCGTTGCGGCGCGCGCCGATGCGCGGGATCAGTGTAAAACGGGGGCGGTGGATCGTGATCCCGCCTTCTTCGCTCACCTCTGGCAGATCGGCCAGCGGGCGGTAGCGCCCCAGCGCCAGCGGAGGCAGGCCGATGGGGCTGACCACCGTGACCCGCCAGTCGCCACGCTTCGCCAGCGCCTCCAGCGAACGCGCGACAAAGGTGCCGAACCGCGGATTGACCGGGTTGGGATAGAGCGTCGACAGGGCGAGGACGTGCTTCACGGCGATCTGCCTTACACCGTTGCCATTACAGCGGCCTGACCAGCATGAAGGCGACCGCAATCCAGGCCGGATTGTCGACCACCACCTGCTTTTGCCCCGCCCCCGGCGGCAGCAGGCCGACAAGGCTCCCGCGACGGTCGATCAGCCGCCCGAAGGCAAAGCGTCCGCCGGGGCGCGGCAGCAGGCAATCGCGGTTCATGGCGCGGGTCATGGCACGGCTTACGGCGCTGGCGTCTTCAGCCAGATCAAGCGGGCGCAGCCAAACGAGATCGCCGGGCCGGTATTCGCCGACACTGTCCTTCACCGCCAGCACCATCGGTGCGGGGCCATCATCACCGCCAAGCTCGCTCGGCATGACAGCTTCGCGCGGGGTGGTGAGGGCTTCCGGCCCGGCGGCGGCGGTGAGTTCCGCCACGATCTGCGCGGGCGCGGCGGTTTCGCCTCGCATCAGGCTGGCAGCTTCGACGCCCAGTGCGGCGGCGATCCGGTTCATCCACGTCAGCGACAATTGCCGCATCCCTGTCTCCAGCCGCCCGATGGTCTGCGCGGTGGTCGGCGGATCACAGGCAGCGCCCAGGTCGGCCAGCGTCAGCCCCTTGGCCTTGCGAATGTCGCGGATGCGGTTGGTCATGGGGACTCGCCTGATTTAACCGTATTGGTTTTTTCTTTCCTACAGATGTGCGCGCTTGGCAAGTCGCCTTTTGTTATCCAGTGGAGAAAATCAGCATGAAGCGCCAGTTGGTCGAACGCGAACTCACCCCCGAAGGCCCGCGCCGGGGCGGCCGGGCCGGCAATGCCAAGCCGCGCCGCACGGTAACGGTCAACCTTGCCGAAAGTCCGCTGGTCTGGCTTCATGCGCGCGGGCATCTGACCGACCGGCTGCTCGATGCGGGCGAGGCGCTGCGGGCGGATTACGAGCGCGCGCAGTTGTCCCCGAGTGTGACCATGCGCTGGGATCCGGTGCGGGTGAAATCGACAGGGCAGCAGGGGCTGGCGTCAAGCGAGCGGCAGGTCGCGGCGCGCCAACGTTTCGATGGCGCGATCAAGGCCGCAGGGCGGGGGCTTGAGGATATCTTGTGGCGGGTGGTCTGCGCGGGCGAGGCGCTGCCCGAGGCGGAAAAAACCTTGGGCTGGCCGGCGCGCAGCGGCAAGCTGGTGCTGCGCATTGCGCTGGAACGGGTGGCGGAGTTTTACCGGATCACTTGAAGCGGGCGGGGGGTGCTTTTTCTATTTCTGGACAGTGTCTCATGTGTCTCCAACAGGCCCGATCAGGCGTGCGATCCGGGCGCGCAGCGGCGGCAGGATATCGGCTGCGAACCACGGGTGGCGCGCCATGAACAGCCGCGCACGCCACGAAGGGTGGGGCAGGGCGATGAAGGGAAGGTCCATGCCGAAGCGGCCCACGCGGTCGGCCAGCGACAGGCGCTTGAGATGCGGCAGGTAGCGTGCCTGTGCGTGGACACCGACCAGCAGGGTCAGGCGGTCTTCGGGCAGAACGCCGAGCACCGCGTCATGCCACTGCGGCGCGCACTCCCTACGCGGCGGCGCATCGCCCCCGCGGGCCTTGCCGGGGTAGCAGAAGCCCATCGGCATCTGGGCGACCTTGGCGGCATCGTAGAAGGCCGCCTTGTCCAGACCCAGCCAATCGCGCAGCCGGTCCCCGCTGTCGTCGTCCCACGGCGCGCCGCTGGCATGGACGCGGGTGCCGGGCGCCTGGCCGATGATGAGCAGGCGGGCAGTGGTCGAAAAGCGCACGATTGGCCGCGGGCCCAGCGGCAGGTGTGCGGCGCACAAGGTGCAGGCGGCGATACGCGCCCGCAAGGCTTCGACCCTGTCCCCCCGTGCGGGGGCGTTCATCCCTCGACAAGTTCGGCCAGCGTCAGCCAGCGTTCCTCGGCCGCGTCCTTCTCGGCCCGCGCATTTGCGACACCCTCGCTGATGGTCGCGAACCGCTGCGGGTCTTTGGCGTAGAGTTCGGGGTCGTTCAGCAGCGCCTCGCCCTTGGCGATTGCGGTTTCGAGTTCCGTGATCCGGTCGGGCAGGATCTCGTAATCGCGCTGGTCCTTGTAGGTAAGTTTGGGGGCCGCAGCGGGCTTGGCGGGCATGGCTTTGCCGGACGTGTCGCCAGCGCGGGCGTTGCTCCCGCCCCCGACCCCGCCGGCGCCGGCCTTGCCCGTCGCAGCAGGTGCCTTGCGCTTGGCTTCCCAGTCGGCATAGCCGCCGGCCACGATGTCCACCTTGCCCGACCCGTCGAGGCCGAGTGTCACCGTCACCGTGCGGTCGAGAAAGTCGCGGTCGTGGCTGACGATCAGCACGGTGCCATCGAAGTCCGCAATGACTTCCTGAAGCAGATCAAGCGTTTCGAGATCCAGGTCATTGGTCGGCTCGTCCAGCACCAGCAGGTTGGCGGTGCGGGCAAACTCGCGCGCCAAAAGTAGGCGGGACCGCTCTCCGCCCGACAGGATGCCGATCTTGGTGTCCACCAGACCGGGATCGAACAGGAAGTCCTTGAGGTAGGCCATGACGTGCTTACGCACCCCGCGAACATCGATCCAGTCCCCCCCTTCGGCGAGGATCTGCCGCACCGTGGCGCCGGGTTCGAGCAGACTTCTCTGCTGGTCGATCATCACGCCGGAAAGGGTGCGCGCATGGCTGACACTGCCGGTGTCGGGCTCCAGCTCCTTGGTGAGCAGTTTGAGCAAGGTGGTCTTGCCCGCGCCGTTCGATCCGACGATCCCGATGCGGTCGCCGTTCTGGATGCGCAGGGTAAAGGGCTTGATGATCGGGCGCTCGCCATAGGTCTTGGAGATGCCTTCCGCGACGATCACCGACTTCGACTTGAAGTCATCATCGCTCGCCAGCTTCAGCTTGGCCGTCCCTGCGCCCGAGATCATCGAGGCACGGGCCGCGCGCATCTGGTAGAGCTTCTCCAGCCGCCCCTGGTTGCGCTTGCGCCGCGCGGTCACACCGCGCTCCAGCCAGTGCGCCTCCAGCTTCAGCTTGGCGTCCATCCGATCGGCCGCACGTGCCTCTTCGGCGTAGACCTGTTCCTCCCACGCTTCATAGCCGCCGAAGCCGACTTCCTTGCGCCGCACCGTCCCGCGGTCGAGCCACAGGGTTGCGCGGGTCAGGCGGGTCAGGAAGGTGCGGTCATGGCTGATGGTGATGAAGGCGCCGCGGTAGCGCGAAAGCCAGTCTTCCAGCCAGTCAATCGCAGCCAGATCCAGGTGGTTGGTCGGTTCGTCCAGCAGGATAAGATCGGGATCTTGCGCCAGCGCGCGGGCGATGGCCGCCCGGCGCCGTTCGCCGCCGCTGGCGGTCACGGCCTCGCGGCTCATGTCGATGCCGAGCTGCCCTGCAATGGCGTCGACTTCATGCGCAGCGGGCGCATCTTCGCCGCCCAGCGCCCAATCCATCAGTGTCGCATAGCGCGAGAAATCCGGATCCTGTTCAAGGAACACGATCCGCGTCCCCGGTTTCACCCGCCGCTGTCCGCGATCCGCTTCGATCTTGCCGGTGATGATCCGCAACAAGGTGGTCTTGCCCGCGCCGTTCCGGCCGATCAGCGCCAAGCGGTCGCCCGGCATGATGTGGAGGTCTATCGGGTTTGCGCCGCTCGCAGCCGCCGGGCCGCCAAACAGCCAGCGCCCCCCCTGTTGCAGGGAAACGCCTTCAAGCGAGAAGATAGGGGGCTGTGCCATGAATGGCGGCAAGTAAGGGCAGAGCCCCCGCGCCACAAGCCCCGCGCGGTGTTAGGGTTTGATGCAAAGCCTGCAACTGTTCAGTCTCGCGAAAGCTGAACGGGTTCAGAGGCGCGACCAACCGGAGGACAATTCCTATGATGAAACCCGCCCTTGCCTTTATCGCCGCTTCAGCCCTGACGCTTCCCGCTCATGCTCTGGCCGCCGCCAATGTCGAAATCGACGCGAGCGGCCCGGTCGTCGAACTCAACGTTTTCGAAAGCGTCGATGTCGCCCCTGACACCGCCACCATCGGTGCGGGCGTCACCACCGACGCGCCGACCGCGACAGAGGCTCTGCGACAGAATTCAGCCGAGATGCAAAAAGTGATCGCGCGCATCACGTCGCTCGGGATTGCCGAGAAAGATATTCAGACCACCGGCATCAATGTGAACGCGCGCTATGACTACGATCAGGCGACCCAGCGTCAGGTGTACCGTGGATATCAGGCCTCGAACCGCGTCAGCGTGATCCTGCGCAAGATCGACGATACGGGCCGTGTGCTCGATGCGCTCGTAACGGCGGGTGCGAATGATATCAGCGGGCCGAACTTCAGCATCGATGATGACACCACCGCCAAGGCCGAAGCCCGCAAGCGCGCGGTCGAGCGGGCTGCGGCACAGGCCCAGTCCTATGCCGCAATGCTGGGCTATGATGGGGTCAAGGTGCTGGCCATCAGTGAAAGCATTGCCGGAAACGGCCCGATGCCGGAAATGGCCAAGGGGCGCGGGATCGTTCTCCAGTCAGCCGATGCCGCGCCGGTACAGCCGGGCATGGTGCAGGCCGGGGTGAACATCTCCATCACATACGAATTGCTCAAGAACGGGGCCGACGCGGCGCAATAAAACCATTCACGGCTTGTTCAATGGAACCGGGCTAGGCATGATATTGTGATGAAACGCTTTATTCCTCTCTGTTTTGGCTTGTCCGCCGCGTTCGGCCTGATCCATGCGCCCGGTGTGGCGCAGGATCAGGTGCGCGGTGACCAGGGTGAGGCCCGGCGTGAGGCGCAGGCGGGCAACATCATGCGCTCGGGCGAGATTGAAGCCAAAATCCTGCCGATGATGAAGGGCGCTGAGTATCTGGGCTTCGCCTATGATTCGAGCGCACGGGCCTACCGGCTCAAGTTCATCAAGGATGGCCGTGTCACCCATGTCGATGTCGACGCCCGCACCGGGCGCGTCATCGGCCGTTCGCGCTGACGGACCGGCCGGAATGTGTGGTTCTCGGGGGAAAGGCGTGATGCAAGTCCAGGCCGGTTGCTTGACGCTGGCCCCTCAAAAGCGCACGACCCGCGCCAACACAAAGCTTGGAAATGGTGGATCATGCGCATTCTGATCGTCGAAGACGAACCGACCCTTGGTGCCCAGCTCAAGTCGACACTGGAAGGGCAGGGCTATGCGGTCGACCTGTCTGTCGATGGCGAGGACGGGCACTTCATGGGCTCGACCGAAGATTACGATGCCGTGGTGCTCGATCTGGGTCTGCCCGAGATTGACGGGTTGACCGTGCTTGGCATGTGGCGGCGCGAGGGCCGCGCTTTTCCGGTGTTGGTTCTGACCGCGCGCGATTCCTGGTCCGATAAGGTCGCCGGCTTGGATGCGGGCGCCGATGATTATCTTGCAAAGCCATTTCAGACCGAAGAACTGATTGCCCGCCTGCGCGCGTTGATCCGCCGCGCTTCGGGAAACACGTCGTCGGAACTTACGGCAGGCAATGTCCGGCTGGACACGCGTTCGGGCCGCGTCACGCTGGATGGCGAGCCGGTCAAACTGACCGCGCAGGAATACAAGCTGCTGAGCTACCTCATGCATCACAAGGGCAAGGTGGTCAGCCGCACCGAATTGATCGAACACATTTATGACCAGGATTTCGACCGTGATTCCAACACGATCGAAGTGTTTGTCACCCGGATTCGCAAGAAACTTGGCGCAGACGTGATATCGACCATCCGTGGCCTCGGTTACAGCCTCGACGACCCCGCCGACCAACCGCGCGCCTGAGGCAGCGGTTCGCGGTGGCGATGCGCCCACGCGCTTGCCTGCGGGTGAGGGCGAGGCGGTGCCCGACGACCTGACCGAGACATTGAGCGTCAAACAGCCGCGCGCCAGCCTGGCGCGGCGCATGGGAATTATCGCAGCAGCGTGGATCTTTGTCCTGCTGCTCGGCGGCGGCATTGCGCTCGAACGGACGCTTACCACGCAGGTTGAAGCCAATTTCGACGAGCAGCTCGATTACATCCTGACCGCCATGATCGCCTCGGCCGAAATCGACGCAAGCGGAGAGGTTTACTTCTACCGCACCTTGGGCGACCAACGGTTTCTGGAACCGGGCAGCGGGCTTTATTGGCAGATCAGCGGCGGAAATTACGATCCGTGGCCGTCGCGCAGCCTTTGGGACCGCACGCTAACCCTTCAGGGCGCCGCGCCCACAGGTGAGCAATTCGACAGCGAGGTGCATTTCTTCAATTCGGACCAGTTCGCGGGCGAGCCGCTCCGGATCGCCGAGCGCACGGTGATTCTTCCCGGCAGCGAGACGCGCTGGACCTTTGCCGTCGCCAGCGCGACCGAGCAGATGGACGCGCAGGTCGGGCGGGTGCGTCTGATCCTGATCTGGAGCTTTGCCGTGCTGGGCCTTGGCCTGCTGGTGATGACGTTGCTGCAAATCCGCTACGGTCTTTCGCCGCTGCGCCGGGTGCGCGCAGCGATCCAGAACATGCGCACCACCGGCGCGAACCGCATTACCGAGCCGTTGCCGCTCGAAGTGCAGCCGCTGGTCGAGGAGCTGAATGCGCTGCTGGAACATTCCGAGCGGCAGGCCGAGGAAGCCCGGCGCCATGCGGGCAACCTTGCCCACGCCTTGAAGACCCCGCTGACCGTGCTGACCAATGCCGCCACCGCCCGTGCGCCCAATCTGGGTGAAGCGGTGATGCGCGAAACCCGCACGATGCAGCGCCATGTCGACCACCATCTTGCCCGCGCGCGGGCTGTGGGCCGCCGTGCGGTGGGCCATGCGCGCACCAATGTGATGGCCAGCGCCGAAGCCGTGCGCCGCGCTGTCGAGCGGCTCTATCCCGCAGGGCGGCTCGACATCGCGGGATGCAAGGCCGCCATGGTCGCGTTGGAGCGGCAGGATCTGGACGAGCTGCTTGGCAACCTCATCGAAAACGCCGCCAAATATGGTGGGGGCAGCGTCTTCGTCACCATCGACCCCGATGAATGCGAGGCCCCGCGTGATCCCAAAATGTGCCTGATCTGGGTCGAAGATGATGGTACCGGCATCCCCGAGGCCGAGCGAGTGCGCATCTTTGATCGGGGAGTCAGGCTGGACACCGATAAGCCGGGCACCGGACTTGGCCTTGCGATCGTGCGCGATGTGGCGGAAATCTACGGTGGCAGCGTAACGCTTGGCACCAGTGAGGATCTGGGCGGGCTGCTGGTCGAATTGCGCCTGCCGCGCGCGAATTGACGGCGGGCCGCTTGCGAAGGGTTTGCCGTGCCCGCACGTTGGAAGGGAAGCCAACCGGTCTGACACTCACGCAAGCGGGGCCTTTGCGACACGCACCATGAACGCCAAAAGCGATCCTTCGACCATTGCTCTGCCCGGCATCTGCCCTGCCGATGATGCGGCATTGGCGGCACGGTTGGCCGCAGGCGAGGCGTCGGCCTTGCGCGAGGTGATCGCCCGTCACGCTGCCGCGCTGCATCGGCTTGCCTACCGCATAACCGGCGATGCGGCCGAATCCGAAGATATCGTGCAGGAAGCCATTTTGCGGTTGTGGGATCGGGCTGCGCAAATTGCCGCACGGCATCCGGTTGGCAGCCTGGCGGCGCCAAACTTGCGGCTTGGCGGCTGGCTGCAACGGGTGGTGACCAATCTCGCCATTGATCGGTTACGGCGCACCCGTCGCCTGCCGGGTGGCGAGGTGCCGGACAGAGCTGACGATACCCCGCCCGCTGACCACCTGATCGAAGGGAACGAGCGTGACGCCGCCACCCGTGCGCTGATCGCTGCCCTGCCGGACCGCCAGCGCGCCGCCATTGTGCTGACCTATTACGAGGAATTGCCCAATGCCGAAGCTGCCGCTGCGATGAACATGAACATCAAAGGTTTTGAAAGCCTGCTGTACCGCGGCCGAGCGGCGCTGCGACAGGCGTGGACGGCTCAGGGAGATGCGCCATGAGCGTGAACGAACACGATCCGGGCGGGCCCATCGTGCGCGCCAGCTCGCTTGGCCGCGCGCTTGACGCCTATGGTGTGCCCAGCCTGTCTGCCGGGTTCGCCAACCGTGTGGTGGCTTCGGCAGAGGCGCGGCCTGCGCCCTTGCCGCCCTTGCGCCGCACGCGGCGGCGCTGGCGGCTCGGGCGTACCTTTGCCATCGGTGTTGTCAGCTTCGGCGCGCTTGCGACGGCGGCGACCGCGACGGGGCTGCTGCAACAGTTCGACATCCCTGTCCCATCGGCTGAGACGGTCTGGGCGCGCATCGCAGGAGAAGCGCCGGCGGCCGCAAATGCACCGGTCCCGGCGTTAGCGTCCGGTGCCACGGAACCGACAGCCGTGGCCAAGGTCGCAATCGTCGGGCCGATCGACACGCCCGAAGAACTGCGTGAGGCTTTCCGCCGGATCGATGAGGTGCGCAAAGGGCGGCTGGCGGTCCGTAACGAGCGGATCGGCCAGCGCATCGACAGCGCCATCGAACGCCGCCGCACCGCCGGGCTCCCGGTGCCGACAGCGGAACAGGAGACGGCGTTGCGTGAACGGATTGCCGCCGCCGAGGCGCGGCGTCAGGACGTTGCCGAAGCGCGGATCGCGGCCAGGCGCGAGGCCCTGCAGCGCAAGATCGACAATGGCCAAGCCCTGACCCGCGAAGATATCGGCCAGCCTTGGCGTGAGGACGCGCGATCGCTCCGGCGGCGCGAAGCCCTGCGTCGATTGCCGCCGGAGGAACGCCGCGCATGGCGGGAAGCTTACCGCGCCCGAAACGGTGCAGCGATCGCTGCGCCCGTTCCTGCTCCGCCTGCAGCGGTGCTCGAGGCCCTGCCAGACCCATCACCGGACCCGAACGGGCGTTTGCCATGAGCGGTTCAGTTGCTGTTAACGGTGCCCAAGCAATTGAAAGAGAATAGGTTGTCGGAGCAGCACAGGCATGATCCCTATCCGCGCGAGCATCGTCCTTGTCTCAGCCCTGCTGGGGGGATGCGCGTCTGCAGATAGTCTCGAAGGGCAGCGCACCGTATTCAACAACCCTCTTGCCGTGCCAGAGATCGATCGGCGCGGGATCGGGCCCCAGTGCAATATCGATTTCGGCCGGGATGCGACCTGCCTGGGGGCACCGTTGATTTATCCCGGGAAGGGCCGCCACGCATCGCTCGGCAATGGCGACAGCGTTCGCCTTACCCGTGCTCAGGTGCGAATCCTGCGCGAGCGTGCCGAATTGCTGGAAGCGGCGCGGACTGCGCCGCCGCCAGCATCACCACCTCCAGAGCCATCGCTGCCCACGGCTGACAACGACAAGCCTTAGCCAGCCGCTGCGCTTTCGTGGTGGCGGATGACTTCCTCGATGATAAAGCGCAGGAACTTTTCGGAAAACTCCGGGTCCAGATCGGCTTCTTCGGACAGTTTGCGCAACCGGGCGATCTGACGCGCCTCGCGCTCGGGATCGGCGGGCGGCAAGGTCGCCTTGGCCTTGTACTTCCCCACGGCTTGCGTGATCCGGAACCGCTCGGCCAGAATATGAATCAGTGCGGCATCGATATTGTCGATGCTCTTGCGGAAAGCGGCGAGCACCGGATCAGGTGCGGCAGGTGCGTGCGGATCTTGCGGCATAGCGGGCGAAGCTAGCAGCAATTCTGCGCTTGCCAAGCATGTCGACCACCCCCTAATGCCTGCGGAGCATGAGTGCCGACATTCTTCCCCTGCCGCGCAAGGCACCGACACTCGATCCGATGCTGTCGCTAACCGCAGGCGGCATGAACTCCGTCAACGCAGTAATCCTTGACCGGATGCAGAGCGAAATCCCGCTGATCCCGCGTTTGGCCGGGCATCTGATTTCCGGCGGCGGCAAACGGTTGCGGCCTATGCTGACCCTCGCGGGCGCGGAACTGGTTGGCTACAAGGGCACACGCCATCATAAGCTTGCTGCGGCGGTCGAGTTCATCCACACCGCCACGCTGCTCCACGATGATGTCGTCGACGGCAGCGAACTCAGGCGCGGCAAGGCGGCGGCCAACATTATTTTCGGCAACCCTGCCACCGTGCTGGTGGGCGATTTCTTGTTCAGCCGCGCGTTTGAACTGATGACCGAGGACGGCAGTTTGCGCGTTCTCGCCATCCTCAGCCGCGCCAGCGCGGTCATTGCTGAAGGCGAGGTTTCGCAGCTTTCCGCCCAGCGCCAGATCAATACGAGCGAAGAGCAATATCTCCACATCATCGGCGCGAAGACTGCGGCACTGTTCGCCGCCGCGAGCCAGATCAGCGCCGTCGTGGCCGAATGTTCGGAAGAGCAGGAACGCGCGCTCGAAGCCTATGGCCGAAATCTGGGTGTCGCGTTCCAGTTGGTCGATGATGCGATCGATTATGATTCCGATGCCGCCGAGATGGGCAAGGATCAGGGCGACGATTTCCGCGAAGGCAAGATGACCCTTCCGGTGATCCTCGCTTATGCGCGCGGCAACGAAGATGAGCGCAAGTTCTGGAAGGATGCGATCATCGGGCACCGTACGTCCAACGACGACCTTGCCCATGCCATTGCCTTGATCGAAAAGCACAACGCGCTGGAAGACACCCGCGAACGCGCCCGCCACTTTGCCCACCGTGCGATCGACGCGATCTCGATTTTCCCCGATGGCAAGGCGCGCGCGGCGATGGCCGAAGCCGCGCAATTCGCGGTCGCGCGCGGGCATTAGGCACCTTTTGCCTTTGCCCTGAGCTTGTCGGAAGCGAAGCTGGCCGATAGGCCTACGGCCGTTGTTCTTTATGCCAATTTGCGCGAAGCAAGGACGATGCTTTGGCAAGTCCAGCATGAACGGTCCTTTGTTGTGAAACCCGACCTCCCCATCCACGCCGTCCTGCCGGACATTCGCGCCGCGCTTGCGGGCAAGGGTGCCGCCGTGCTGATTGCACCGCCGGGCGCTGGCAAGACAACGGCGGTCGCGCCCGATCTGCTGCGCGAGCCCTGGTGCACCGGCCAGATCATCCTCACCTCGCCCCGCCGCGTTGCTGCCCGCGCCGCTGCGGAGCGCATGGCCGAATTGTTGGGCGAAAGGCCGGGCGAGACCGTGGGTTACATGACCCGGCTCGACAGCAAGGTTTCGGCGCGCACCCGCATTCTGATCGTGACCGAGGCGATCCTGGTGAACCGGCTGGTGGATGATCCGGAGCTTCCCGGTGTTTCGGCCCTGCTGTTTGACGAAGCGCATGAACGCAGCCTCGACAGCGATCTCGGGCTGGCCCTGGCGCTCGAAACCCGCGCCGTGTTGCGCGAAGATCTGCGCGTGCTGGTCATGTCCGCCACCATCGACGGCGTGCGCTTTTCGGACCTGTTGGGTGAAAACGCGGCAGTGATCGAAAGCGAGGGGCGAAGTTTTCCCCTTGCGATCAAGTGGTTGGGCGGCAATGCTGCACAAGGTGTCGAAGACCGGATAGCGGATGCCGTGCTGACCGCATGGCGTGAGGAAAGCGGCGACATTCTCGCCTTCCTGCCCGGTGTGCGCGAGATCGAGCGGGTCCGTGAACGGCTGAAGGCGCGCCTTGCAGATGTGCCTATCCACCCGCTGCATGGCCAGATCGAACCCGCAGTCCAGCGCGCTGCCATCCGCCGCGATCCGCACGGCCGCCGCCGCATTGTGCTGGCCACCGCCATCGCCGAAACATCGCTGACGCTAGACGGGGTGAGCGTGGTGGTCGATTCCGGCGTGGCGCGGCTGGCCGAGTTTGATCGCGCGGCTGGCACCACACATCTTGTCACGCGGCGCGCGTCGCAGGCGTCGGCGACGCAGCGGGCCGGGCGTGCGGCGCGGCAGGGGCCGGGAGTGGCCTATCGCTTGTGGGAGGAGGCGGGTCATGCTGGCCGCCCGGCCTTTACCCCGGCGGAAATTCTGCAGGCCGATCTTGCCCCATTGCTGCTGCGGCTGGCCAAGTGGGGGACGGTCAATCCGCAGGCGCTGCCGTGGCTTGACCCGCCGCCCGAAGCCTCGGTGGCAGCGGCACGGGCCGCGCTGGAGGTGCTCGGCGCGCTGGATGCAGACGGGCGGATCACGCCGCTGGGCGAAGCGATTGGCGCGCTGCCGATGGCGCCCGATCAGGCCGCCGCCGTACTCCACGGAGCGCAGGCAGGCTGCGGCGCGGAGGCGGCGCGGCTGGTGATGCTGCTTCAAGAGCGCGGTCTGGGCGGGCGGGGAGAGGACGTGGTTCAAAGCCTCATCCGCTGGCGCGGCGATCGTGCGCCGCGCAGCGTGGCGGCCCAACGGATCGCCGATGGGTGGGCGAAGCAAGCAGCAAAGCTGGCAGGCGTCATCGGTTCCAGCCCTGCGAATGACGCCGGGGAAGCGTTGGCGCTTGCCCGCCCGGATTTCGTCGCCCGCCGCCGCGATTCCTCCGGAGAGAACTGGATCAGTGCAGGCGGGCGGGGCTACGTGCTTGATCCGGCTTCATCGCTGGCACGCGCGGAATGGATTGTGATTGGCGACGCACAGGGGCAGGCCAAGGGCGCGCGAATTACAGCAGGGGCGGAACTTGCCGCGGATCGCATCGCCGTGATGTTTGCCAAGCAATTGCAGGAACGCGTGATAATTCGCTGGAATACCGACAAGGATCGCGTCGAGGCGCGACGTGAACGGCGGCTCGGTGCGATCATATTGGCAAGCGTTCCGGAACCCGCGCCCGACCCCGCTCTGCTTGTGGATATCCTTGTGAGCAAGGCTGTGGAAGGATTGGGGACGGTTTTGCCTGAAGGGTTTCTTGCGCGCGCGAGATTTGCGGGTGTCGAGGCGCTGTCACCGGAATCCTTGCGTGATCGCGCAGGGGAATGGCTCGCGCCGATGCTGGCCGGGCGACGCGATTGCGATCTGCCGCCGCACCGTTTTGCGGATGCTGCGCTGGGCTTGCTCGATTGGAACGCAAGAGCGGCGCTTGACCGCTTGGCGCCGACGCACTTCACTTCGCCTGCCGCCACCCGTCACATTATCGACTATGCAGGCGATGACGCGCCGAGCGTGGAGGTTCGGGTGCAGGCGCTGTTCGGGCTGGATGCGCAGCCGATGATTGGCACCACGCCGCTGTTGCTCAAGCTGACCAGCCCCGGTGGGCGACCGGTCCAATCGACCCGCGATCTGCCCGGTTTCTGGCGCGGCAGCTGGCGCGATGTGGTCAAGGACATGAAGGGCCGCTATCCACGGCATCGCTGGCCGGATCAGCCGTGGCTGGAAAAGCCGAGTATGAAGACCAAAAATGCCTTCAACCGCAGCGATTCGTGATTTAAGGGGCAGGGCATGAGCGCACGTATCTTTCAGAAAACCAAGCACGCCATGCAGTCGGGCAAGGCGCATACCGATGAGTGGGTGCTCGAATTTGAGCATTCCGAGGCGCGCTTCGCCGATCCGTTGATGGGTTGGACCGGCTCGGGCGACACACAGTCTCAGGTGCATCTCACCTTCCCCACGAAGGACGCAGCCAAGGCCTATGCCGAAAAATACGGCATTGTCGCGCGCGTCCACGCGACTCCGCCCAAGCGGCTGAAACTGCAGGCCTACGCCGACAATTTTCGCTGAGTTGATTTTTGCCGAAGCTTGCGCCATAGGGGCCGCCGGGAGTCGGGTGGACGTTTGCGTTCGCTCACCGGGTCAGGTCCGGAAGGAAGCAGCCCAGGTGAATTGCGGCGGGTCGCTCGGCTCCTTTTTTGCACGACTTCGCTGTGTCGGGCACCATGACAAAGCGGCGCCGAGCGCCTAGCTAGTCAACATGACCGAATCCGACCCTGACCACCCTGAGACGACAGGCAGCGCCCCTACGGCAGCCGAGTTGGAGGCGGCCGGTCAGAATGCGCTGTTCGATGACGCTGAAAAGCCGTCACCACCCCCTGTCTTGCCCCTGCCAGACCCCGGCTTGACCCCGCCAGATCCGGTCTTGGTGAAGCCAGGCCCGGCGCAGACCCCCGTTTCTGCCCAACCCTATCGCGTGTTGGCTCGCAAATATCGCCCGCAAACCTTTTCCGAACTGATCGGCCAGGCGGCGATGGTGCGGACCCTCGCCAACGCGATTGCGCGGGACCGGCTGGCGCATGCCTTCTTGATGACGGGCGTGCGCGGGGTCGGAAAAACCTCGACCGCGCGGTTGATTGCCAAGGCGCTGAATTGCGTGGGGTCGGATGGACAGGGTGGTCCGACGATCGATCCGTGCGGCGTATGCGAGGCCTGTGTGGCCATCGCGGAAGGACGCCATATCGACGTGATCGAGATGGACGCCGCCTCGAACACCGGCGTGGATGACGTGCGCGAGATTATCGAGCAGGTCCGTTACGCGGCCGTTTCGGCGCGCTACAAGATTTACATCATCGATGAAGTTCACATGTTGTCTCGCAATGCTTTCAATGCGTTGCTCAAGACTCTTGAGGAACCACCGCCGCATGTGAAGTTCCTGTTCGCCACAACTGAAGTCGATAAATTGCCCGTCACGGTTCTGAGCCGCACGCAGCGGTTCGATTTGCGGCGCATCCCCGCGCCGATGCTGGCCGAACATTTTGCGCGGATCTGCGATCTGGAAGGCGTCGAGGCCGAAGCGGAAGCGCTTGGCATCATCGCCGCGGCGGCCGAAGGATCGGTCCGCGACGGGCTTTCGATCCTCGATCAGGCCATCGCGCATGCCGATCTGGACGGCGAGGGCCGGGTAAGCGGCAGCCGTGTGCGTGACATGCTGGGCCTTGCCGACAAAAGCGCGCAGCGGCGCGTGCTGGGCCACCTTTTGTCCGGTGACGCCAAGGCTTTGCTCGGCGCTGTCGACGAACAATATGCATTAGGTGTGGAGCCGTTGGCGCTGATGCGTGCGCTGATGGATTTAACGCACCGCGTGACTTTGGCGCAGGTGTCCGGCGGGGAACCGGATGCTCCGGCAGAGGAAGAACGGGCGGCGCTCGCCGACTTTGCGGCAAGGCTAGGTCCGGGAGAGTTGCACCGGTTGTGGCAATTGCTGCTCAAGGGCCACGACGAGGTGCGCACCGCCCCCGATCCGCTGGTATCGCTTCAGATGGCCTTGCTGCGTATCCTTCATGCGGCGCAAATGCCCGATCCGGGCAAGCTCGCCCGGCGAATCGAGGAACTTGCCGCGAATGGTTTGGCCGCTGCGCCTGCTGGCGTACCAGCGCAAAGCGCCGCGCCTGAACCCGCGTCCGTTGCGTCGTTACCCGGGCAAGACTGGGCGGTGCTTGTCGATACGGTCGATGCGGCCGGTCACTTGCGTGTTGCTCAGATGATGCGGGACCGGGTGCGGGTTATCGAAATCGGCCCTGAATGCCTGATTTATCAGCAGGCTGACGATTTTCCCGATGACCCTTCGCCCGACATTCGTGAGGCGTTGTTCAAGGTTACGGGCAAGCGTTGGCTGATTGAGCGGGGCACCGGACAGGCCCAGCCATCCTTGCGCGAAATCGCCGCTGCTGAAGCGGCCGCCGATGATGCACGCATTCGCTCCGATCCATTGGTCAAAGCCACGTTCGAGGCTTTTCCCGATGCCGAACTGATCACAACCCCCAGTCGCGCCGCACGTGCCGGCGCTGGCAGTCCCCCCTGGAATTGAGGAGTCCCCCGCGATGAAATCGATGGAAGAAATGATGGCAGCCGCCCAGCAGGCGGCAGAGACGATCCAAAAACAAATGAACGATATGCAGGTCAAGCTGGATTCAATCGAGGTCGAAGGTTCTGCTGGCGGCGGCCTGGTAAAGGTCCGCGCCAGCGCCAAGGGCCGTATTCTTGGTGTGGCGATCGACGACAGCCTGATGGTTCCTGATGACAAGCAGATCCTTGAAGACCTCGTGGCGGCGGCTTTTAACGATGCGCGCGACCGGGCCGATCGGGTGTCGGAGCAGCAGATGCGCGAGATGCAGGGATCGATGGGTCTTCCGCCAGGCTTCAATCTGCCGGGTCTTGGCTGACAAAAAGCGTCTGAGTGGTCTGGCGAAGGCTAGACCACCTTTCGGCCAAATCCGCGTTGTGGGTGGGCGCTGGGATCACGCGTCGTTGCGCCCTTCGGTGCTTCGCCCTGCGCCTGCTCCATGTTGTCGTTCCGCTGGGCCAAATAACGCGCAAATACCGCGTCGGCGTCGAAGTCCGAAAGGGGGGGCAAGTCTTTTGACCCTGATAAGCCACTGGATCCGGGGGAAGCCGGGGGTGTTTCAGCCTTGCGCTTGCGGCCCCTTGTCACTGACCAGACATCGCCGACTGCACTTCGCAAGGCACGCCAGAAGCAATATTGCCCTAAAGTGCCGATGAGCATGATGGGAAGGTAGCCTGACAGGCCAAGCGCGATTCCGTTCTGTGCGGTGATAGACTGGCTAAGCAGCGTTGCCACGCCGGTCAGAGCGAGCCCGCTCACAATCCAAACCCCGGTCTTCATAGTCTGCCTCGATCAATCCACCAGACGCCATAGCGCGCGTGCGTTAACGCCTCGCCCCATGCTCCACAGCTTCTTCCGAAAAAGACATTGCGGGGTTCGGAGACCCTACCCATATTCTGTGCAAAGGCGCTCCCGTTCACCCGATAACGGGGAGCACCGCGGATACAGACACATGACTCAGACTTACCCCCTCCTCGCGCTGCGCGACATTGTCGTTTTTCCCGGCATGGTCGTTCCTCTTTTCGTCGGACGCGACAAATCCGTTGCCGCGCTCGAAGCGGCCATGGAAGCATCGAAGGATATTGTGCTGCTCGCCCAGCTTGATCCGGGTTGCGACGATCCCGAAGGCGACGATCTCTATGACGTGGGCGTTATTGCGCAGGTGCTTCAGTTACTGAAGCTCCCCGATGGAACGGTGCGCGTTCTGATCGAGGGCAAGGCGCGTGCACGGCTTTCGGCTTTGGAGAATGTTGGCACGCATCTTTTGGCTGAAGTGGAGGAAGTTGATCCCGAAACCGTGTCGGGCAGCGAAGTCACTGCCTTGATGCGTCAAGTGACAGAAAAATTCGGCGAATATGTGAAGCTCAACAAAAAGCTGGGCGAAGATGCCGCGATCGATCTTTCAGAGATCGATGACGCTGGGCAGTTGGCAGACACCATCGCAGCCGCAATCAGCGCCAAGGTTTCGGACAAGCAGGCGCTGTTGACCGAAGGCAATCCGCTCAAGCGGCTCGAGCTGGTCTTGGCCTTCATGGAGGGCGAGCTGTCGGTTTTGCAGGTCGAACGGCGTATCCGCGGCCGGGTCAAGCGCCAGATGGAAAAGACGCAGCGCGAATATTATCTCAACGAGCAGATGAAAGCGATTCAGTCCGAGCTGGGCGGCGGGGACGAAAGTGACGGCAATGAGATTGCCGAGCTGACCGAGAAGATCGAGAAGACCAAGCTCTCCAAGGAAGCCAAGGCCAAGGCACACGCGGAGCTTAAGAAGCTGCGCTCGATGCAGCCGATGAGCGCCGAGGCAACCGTGATCCGCAACTATCTCGATGTGCTGCTCGGTCTGCCGTGGGGCAAGAAGTCAAAGTTGAAGAAGGACATCGCCAAAGCGCAAGAGGTGCTCGATGCCGATCACTATGCGCTGGAGAAGGTGAAAGACCGTATTGTCGAATATCTTGCTGTCCAAGCGCGCACGAACAAGTTGAAGGGTCCGATCCTGTGCCTCGTCGGCCCGCCGGGCGTGGGCAAGACCTCGCTGGGCAAGTCGATCGCCAAGGCCTGCGGGCGCGAATTCGTGCGCCAGTCGCTGGGCGGTGTGCGCGACGAGGCCGAAATCCGCGGCCACCGGCGCACCTATATCGGTTCGATGCCTGGTAAGATCGTTGCCAACCTGAAAAAGGCTGGCACGTCGAACCCGCTGTTCCTGCTTGATGAAATTGACAAGCTTGGTCAGGATTTCCGCGGCGATCCGGCCTCGGCACTGCTCGAAGTGCTCGATCCCGAACAGAACGCCAAGTTTCAGGACCATTATCTCGAACTCGACCTCGACCTCAGCGACATCATGTTCGTGTGCACCGCGAACAGCCTCAACTTGCCACAGCCGCTGCTCGACCGGATGGAGATCATACGGCTTGAAGGTTACACCGAGGACGAAAAGGTCGAAATCGCCCAGCGGCACCTCGTTGACAAGCAAGTCGAAGCACACGGCTTGAAGACAGGTGAATTCACTCTGGAGGAAGGGGCGCTACGCGATCTCATCCGCTACTACACCCGCGAAGCCGGGGTGCGGACGCTTGAGCGCGAAATTGCCAAGCTGGCGCGCAAGAGCCTGCGACAGATTCTTGAAAAGAAGACAACCAGCGTCACCATCACTCCGGAAAATCTCGGCGACTTTTCAGGCGTACGCCGTTTCAAGCATGGCGTTTCCGAAGAAGAGGCGCAGGTCGGCGCTGTAACGGGTCTGGCCTGGACGTCGGTGGGCGGTGAATTGCTTACCATCGAAAGCGTCACCACGCCGGGCAAGGGTGAAGTGAAGACCACGGGCAAGCTTGGCCAGGTGATGAACGAGAGCGTCTCGGCCGCATTCAGTTTCGTGAAGGCGAGGGCGCCGGCCTATGGCATCAAGCCCAGCCTCATCAATCGTAAGAACGTGCACATCCACCTTCCCGAAGGCGCAGTGCCGAAGGACGGACCAAGTGCCGGGATCGGGATGGTCACGTCGATTGTGTCGACGTTCACCGGAATCCCCGTGCGCCCAGATGTGGCCATGACCGGCGAGGTGACCTTGCGGGGGCGTGTTCTGGCGATTGGCGGATTGAAGGAAAAGCTGCTTGCGGCGCTGCGTGGCGGCATCAGGATCGTTCTCATTCCCGAGGAAAACGTTAAAGATCTGGCGGAAATCCCGGCCAACGCGAAGGAAGGGCTCGAAATCGTGCCGGTGTCACATGTTGACGAGGTGCTTGCACGCGCCCTGGTCGAGCCGCTCGAAGCGATTGAGTGGACCGAAGCCGATGATCTGGCGAGCCAGCCTGTGGCTGCTCAGTCAGCAGCAAATCCGGCAAGCTCAGAGGTGCCAACTGCGCATTGAGCCGCTAGAAGGCCGGAACTTGCCGTGATTCGCGGCAGGGTCGCGCCTTTCCGGAGACGGCATTCATCACACTGAGCAGGGCTTGACCCACGTCGGGCGCTCAAACGTTTTTGCTGTCTGCAAGGCACACATAGCTCGGCTATTTGCCTTTGACAGCCTACCTAAAAACGTTTCAGTCTGATCCTTTCCAAGATGCGCGATTCATCAAGATCAACGATATCCTGAAGTGAGGGGGTTCCCAGATGAACAAGAACGACCTGATCAGCGAAGTTTCCACCGCGAGCGGTCTGTCCAAGAGCGATGCTTCGAATGCTGTCGAGAACGTGTTTGAGGCGATTACCAAGGCTCTTTCTGGGGGCGATGAAGTGCGTTTGGTCGGCTTCGGAACCTTTTCGGTTGCCAAGCGCAAGGCATCAACGGGGCGCAACCCGCGCACCGGCGAACCGATGAAAATCAAGGCGTCTAACCAGCCCAAGTTCAAGGCTGGCAAAGGGCTGAAGGACGCGGTCAACTAAACCGTTTCCAAAGGTTACGCTCGCTCACAAGGGCAACGATATCCCCGTCAGCCTCGCGGTTGGCGGGGTTTTTCGTTGCCCTTACATGAATATCAGGGTGCGCTGGCAATCAGCGCAGTGGGCGCTTGGCCCTTGTGCGCAGAAATGTATCCATCCGGTGAAGGCCGCGGTGTGATGCCGACCGGCGCGTAGCCTGGTTTAGGCTGCGATTGCTTCGGAGCGCGGCGCCCAGTTCCATGGCAGGAGCTCGTCGAGCCTTGTGGCCGGGTGAT
>Ga0210012_1000179_pt1 | contig 84791 bp, 54 predicted proteins | sample CryGeymeta201504_FD_183974 | JGI IMG/M metagenome (GOLD analysis project Ga0210012, IMG submission 183974) | Groundwater microbial communities from Crystal Geyser aquifers in Utah, USA - Crystal Geyser metaG 2015-04 (SPAdes) (version 2) | ecosystem: Environmental > Aquatic > Deep subsurface >... | reverse complement strand
TTTATGGATTCGGTTTAGTTAGTGATGAAGCTTTAGCGTCTTATCGAATTAAACAAGTAAGTGGGAATATTACTATCGAGAATTAGATGCAAAACTAATTCTCAATTTAATAGGTTAGATCGTTTTAAAAATCAGTCAACTAAAGTAAAATCAATTGTTTTCTGATGAATATCAACAGAGACAACTTTAATTTTTACTTCTTGTCCTAATTGATACTTCTTACCACGACGCTTTCCAAATAACGTATATCGTTTTGAGTCAAACTGATAATAATCATCGTTCATATCATTTACTCTAACCATTCCTTCACAGAAATTTTCTTTGAGTAAAACGTACATTCCAAATTCGGTTACACCATTAATAACACCATCAAACTCTTCACCAATCCGTGTTTTTAAATATTCAGCTTGTTTGAATTTCGCGGAATCACGCTCAGCGGTCATTGCAATTCGTTCTCTTTCGCTACAATGATCTCCTAATTCTGATAAATCTTCGTACGAATACAAGTATTTATTTTGAGCATACGATTTAAGTAATCGATGCACAATAACATCAGGATAACGACGAATTGGACTTGTAAAATGAGTATAAAACTCAAAGTGTAATCCAAAATGACCTATATTTTTTGGAGCATAAACCGCTTTTGCCATCGATCGCAACATTAAAGAATTTACAATATGCTCAAGTGGCGTATCTTTTACTTTTTTGATGAGTCTATTTAAGGTAGCATGTCTTACTCCTCTTTCAGGAATAGGAAACTCAATTCCTAAGGGACCTAATAAATCCGATAAGGCTTGGAGTTTACTTACATCAGGTTTATCGTGAACTCGGTATAAATAGGGAAATAAGTTTTTAGTTTTTTTCTTTCCTGTTATTTCTCTTAGATGTTCAATATGAATAGAAACTGTTTTATTAGCCAATAACATGCACTCTTCAATTAATCGATGCGCATTTAAACGCTCTTTTAATTTTACGGAAACTGGAACTCCTTTTTCATCTAAGACAAAGCGTGGTTCAGGCGTATTAAAATCTACTGCACCAGCGCTCATTCTATTTCCCATCAATAGTTGAGCTAATTCCCAAAGTGTATTCAATTGAGCTGCTAAATGATGCGCTGCGCCATCTAAAACAGCTTGTGCATCCTCATAAGCAAATCTAAACTTTGAGTGAATTACAGTCTCATCAATTGAATAATTGACTACCACTCCTGCTTTATCCACTTCCATAAAACAGGAATATGTTAAGGTATCTTCATTAGGATTCAGAGAACACAATCCATTACTCAATTTTTCTGGGAGCATTGGAATTACTCTGTCAACCAAATAGGTGGAAGTTCCTCTTTCTAAAGCTTCTTTATCTAGAACAGAATCTTGGGCTACATAGTAGGTTACATCTGCAATGTGAACACCTAAATAATAATTCCCATTTTCAAGAACCTTTATGCTTAGCGCATCATCGAAATCTTTTGCATCTACAGGATCTATGGTGAATATAATTTCGTCTCTTAAGTCTTTTCTTTGTTTAATTTCTTCCTGTGAAATACTAGAAGGAATTGCATTTACATAATTTTCAACTTCATCCGGAAAACTAGATTTTATAGCATTCGACGCCATAATTGACCGAATTTCAGCCTCATGAGTTCCCGATTTGCCAAGAACCTCTTTCACTGCTGCTTTAGGTAAAGCACGTTGATTAATCCATTCTAAAATGGTAAACGAAACTTTGTCTTTAATCTGAGCATTATTTAAATGTTCTTTTGGAACATAGAACTGAAATGGCATCGATCTCTCATCTGGAACAATGTAAAATGCTTCTGAGCCTTCAGATAATAAAGTTCCGACTAAGCCTTTTGTGCTTCGTTTTAAGACTTTTGTTACTTTTCCATGTAAACGACCTAACCATCTTTCTTTAAGTACAATAAATTCAACTTCATCACCTGGTAATGCGGTTCCCGTTTGCTTGCTTTGTACTTTTATATCTTCCTCAAATGAGCTCGTTTTAATAAATCCTGCTCCATGTTGGTTATAACTAATAGTTCCAGTATAGGTCTGTTCTATGGTTCCAGTAGATACTTCTGCAATGCTAAATGCTTTGGGAGTTACAGTCAATAAACCTGCACTATTTTTTTCTAATGCACCTAATTGCACTAAATGCACAATGGCTTTTTTCACGTTTACTTGATCTATTCCATGTTCTAACAAAATAACTTGTTCAACTATGGTTACTGGAATTTTTGCACCCTCATTATTTTTAAAAAATGATAATACTAAATCTTCAAGATTACTGAATTTACGCTGAGTCGATTTATCATGAACAGACTCAAGTTGCACTCTTCGCATTCTTCGTTCTTCTCTGCCAGGTTTGTCACGTCTCCTTGTAAGGTCTTTATCTTTTTGATTTACTTTGTTTTTTTTCTTTTTGCCCATTATTATGCTCAATTAGTTTTTTATAAATGTAACCCAATTCAACTTCTCAAACAAAGTGATTACCCTATTTAAGATGAAATACTCAGCTTTACATTCTTTTTTTATTACTATTTCTAAACTCGCTAGTCTTAGTTACGTTTTTAATTCTTCTAAATTCTCAACGTTGAGTTCCCACCAATAAGTCAATTTTTGGAGTTTTTACTTTTTTAATCCTGCGAATTCACTACATTTTTTGCACAAAGTCACTTTTCGGAATTGACTCAACGTTTTTTTTATTTTTTATTGAACTTTGAGAAGTATTACTATCTTATAGCTAAATTTTTATCGTCTTCTCTTTTGACGCCAAAAAAATTCAAAATATTATTCCAAATTATTCTTGGCAAATCACGCCATTTATTAAACTGAACTTGATATTGTAAACCTACACCACTCACATTCTGAACTTGATCTTGAAGGGCACTAAAGCCACTCAGAGACGGATCTTGACGATAAAACACCTCAACAGACAAGGCTCTACTTATCTTATAACTAGCTCTTAAGTCACCAATCACATTTTGATTTGTAGCATTTGGGTCATTGTTGATTAACTGTCCATCTCTTCTTAAAACTAATCTATCATCAAATAAACGTAAGGCGATTCCTAAATCAGCTTGATTAAAACCATTTAAGTTTAAATCGATGTCTAAATTTGATATACTGTTATTTAGTATAGTATTTATTTGGCTTGATAATAGTTGACTTAAGCCAGTTTGTGTAGCATTATTTTGAAGATTACTTCCAAAAGAATTCGATGTATTTACCCCTGCATTAACTGCAAAGAAGTTTCCTGTTAATAATAAACTAGTCGCTTGAGGAAGCTTTTGTTCTTCACTATTTAATATTCTTAAAGCAGTATTTATTGAAGCATCTTGAAATGTAGTGTTCGGAATTTCAAAGTAAAAATCATTTTGAAGCGCTTCTATACTTCCGTTCAATTTTAGAATTAAATCTATTGGTAAACGAGCGTCATTTCCAGTTAAAGGTTGAATATTTGGTCTAGATTTATAAACTGCTGTTAAATTGATGCGAGGATTTTGTGCAGATCCTTCCCATGCTAACGTTCCCCCATCTTTTATTGTAAATTTTCTACTAAATAAATCTCCACCCATAAATAAATAATTTCCGCCATATACATCAAAATAACCAAACATTCCAAAATCTTGATTTTGAAGTACTATATTTAAGGATCCTCCGCCATTTGCGGTTAGGATTTCTCCTGTTACAGGATCAAAAACTAACTCAAATTGTGTTTGTTCTGGAGCTGTAAATTGCAAATTCATAGAGAATAATTCTGTAAACGTATTTGTGTTAATTTGTTGATTTAATCGAGTAGATCCAGAGCCATTCGTAAATAAACTCGATTGTGTTTTCCCTGAAGCTTGAATTCCGCCATCGTTAAACGATTTTACAAATTCGATAAATTTCGTTTGTGTTTCAACTCGTTCTTCGTCGAGCAAAGGTATTGATAATCGAGAATTTGGAGTGGTTAATATAGGATTTTCGGTTGCTAAAAATGGTTTTGAAAAGGGACCTGTTAACGTAATTATTCCAGAGCCTGCAACTTTTCCATAAAATGGGACTTCGGTTGTAAATGAGTTGTTTAGAAACTGGAGTCGATTTGCCTCAGCTTTCAAGTTATACGTTTTTAAGCTATACTTACTAAAATATCCTAAATCAATATTACCCGTTAAAACACCCGCACCGCCTAAACCGTCCGTAACTCTAACACTATCAAAAATGACTCCTTCATGAAACCCAAACAAAACTGGGCCATTCATATAGAACTCTGTTTCGAGAAAATTTGGAACCGTTAATATATTATCTAAATTAAACTTAGTACTAAAATCAAACCATCTTGTACCTCCTGTAATAAATCCATTTCCTGATGCTTTACCTTCAATTTTTGAATAAATTGGTGGTATAAACGCTCTTAAAATCCACATATCCGCTTCATTTATTTCAATATCAGCATAAAATAACGTATCAGAACCTATTAGTTTATCCGTGGGTCGATAAACATATCCATCTATTTTAAAATCATTTTTAATCTTATTGTTAGCCAAATAATAATCTGGGTAATTTAAGGAATCTAATTTTATAGTTGCAGCTATTGCAAATAGGTCTTTTTGGGGGAAAAATTCACTTTTTATACCTACATCACCCACTAATCTGTTCATTATTGAAAAATGATTAATCTCTAAATTACCCTCGATTTGAGGAACCTTCGTAAGAGTTTTTGTAGTAAATTCCCCGTTTAGATTTCCTGAAAAATCAAAATTTGATTGCAATAAACTCGATAATTTCTTGAAATTTAGGTTTGAGATGGTGTAGTTAACTTTATCTGTTTCTAACTCACTAAAAACACCATCAATCAAAATTAGTTGTTCTTCATTCTCTAACTCTAAATTCTCAACTTCTACTATTTTACTTTTATCCAATTTAACATGCGCCTCTTTTATCAAATTCCAATAATACTCTTGGTTCCCCAACCCTGCATTTTGAATGTATGCGGAAATATAATTCTCTGCAAAAACAAGTTTTGAACTAATTTTAAAGGAGTTATTTTTAATTGAGTCAACCTTTATGAATAAATTTAATGTGTCATTTAGTTGTTGTATGTCTGCAATTGATTTTTTAAAAGAAACACCATTTAACTCAAATGAGTCAAATGAATTTTTAAATACAATTACTGAATTATTTCTAAAGGTATTTAAATCATTTATTGAAATGGTAAACTGACTTTTCCCATTTTCAATACTCAAATTATCGTTTTTTAATTCTCCCACATTTAGTGAGCCATTCACAAACAACTGACCTAAACCAGCTTCTATTAAAAAGTCTGCGTCTGCATGGGTTGAAAGTAAAGGTATTGCATCAGAATATTTTTTTAATAAGTTTATATCTTTAACTTTAAAATTTGTTTGAATTCGTTGTTTTTCCTCGAAAAAGACACTTTTTATTGTTGAATCTGCATTTGATGTAAGTAAATAATAATCCAAAATCTGATTACTTATTTTTTTATTCCAATTTGTGTACCAGCCCTGCCATGCAGAGAAATTTATAAACCCGCTTGCAGTAAAATCAAAGAACGTACTTGTAAGTCGTAATGTTCTATTTGATAATTCTGGCTCGTCTAAATCAATGTATAATTGATGGTTTGGCAAGGTATCATCTTTTATTATGGACTTGTTAACATCTAATGCTAAAGAACCGTAAATAGTATCCATGTTAGACCCAACACCACGAAAACTTACACTTCCACTCAATTTTGTTTTTGGTAGATCTTTGTCTTTAAATATACTTTTCAGATTTAAATCTGTAAAAATACCATTTAAATCATAACTTGGTCTATCTTTTGAAAAATTGACACCTCCACTTAAATCTATCTTTGAATTATTTTCGTTTGCCCTAATTTCATAACGAACTGACTCATTATCAGTAAAACGAGCATCTGCTTTTAAGTGATCAATTTTGTGATTTTTATATTGTATTTTTTCTGATTCGAGGTGAACTGTTGTTGGTAAATAAGGGTGTATTAACTGATCATATTTAATATCCGTTCTTACTAATTTCCCATATCCAGAATAATTATTTGTTATCGCTCCAAAATTTAATTCATTCACTTCAGCTTTTATAATTAGATTTCTAATTTGAGAAAAATTTGTATGACTAAATTGAACATCAGTCTTAATAGTTGATTTATCAAATTCGAAGGTGGATTGTACACTAATATTTTCTGCATTCCCTTGAACAGAAAAACTACCTTTGTTTACCGAATTTTTTAGTTCATTGGAAATAGACTTTGGAATATATTTACGAATTTTATCGGTTTCAAAAGCTCCTACTGCACCATTTAAATTATACCTTAGGTTATTAAAATCATTGATATTAGTTAAATCTCCTGAAAGATTTATTGCAAAATATTGATTATCTAAAAAAAAGTTTTTTATATGTAATTGTGAATCTTTCATTTCAATATTCGACTCAAATTCAATTATATCATTGTAATTAGATAATACAGGAAATAAACTTGCCCATTCACACAAGTCCAATCTGCTTTCATTTACTTGAATTTCTGAGTGTTCAACAAAAATGTCTTTCAATGTAACATCAGAAACATCACCATTAAAAGAAATACTTCCCGAAAAAAATGATTTGTCTGTTTTTACTTGAAATCTAGACAACTCAGTTAATAATGAATCATGATAAAATTGAATAGATAAATCCATGTTATTTGGAGATATACTTTCAGAAGAAAGGTTCATCTCCTTTACATCAAAAAAGGTATGCTCATTAGTTAATTCGACAAAAATTTGCGCAGTATCAAGCTTCATCACCCCTTTTTGAGGAATTTTTATTGTTTGAGAGGAATCAATTTCTGGCAACCACCAAACTATTTTAGCATTTGAAATACTAATCTCAGGGAAATAAAAATCTTGAAAAAAAGAATTAGAGGCATAACTTGAATCGTTAGTAACACTTTCAATGAGAACTGAATTTCTTTTTTTAAATAAATTCTGCAACGTAAGTTTTTGATTTTGCTGCTCAATTATAAGTACAGGATTTATAATTGATGTAGTATAATTGGAAATTTTTTTGGAAAAAAGTGCTGTCCAATCAGGTCTAATCGATATTTCAGAAACACTAATTGGCGTATGTACATAAACTGTATCACCTATTGGATAGGGGTACGAAAACTCAATAGAATTTAAATTTATTTGAAATGGCAATATCCCTGTTATTGTCCCTATTTTCAATTCACTTTCAAATGTTTGATTGTAACAACCTTCTATTTTGGATATAAAATACCTTTTTACCGGATTTAGTTGAATTAGAGCCGTAAAAAGACCCGTTAAAAATGTGATGCTAACAATGCCTAGAACCACAAATTTTAATAATGATTTCCAAATTAAATAAACATATTTAATATAAACTTTCATGAATTTGGACTAGACTGTTTTGGAAAACATGTAATCCCATGCCATTTTAACGGGTTCGGTTTTTGAAAGATGAACTGATGATGCTTTCCCAGGCTTTTCTAAAATGATGAACGTTAGTTTTTCTGATTTGTTCTTTTTATCAGCATACATTGCCACAATTAATTCTTCAATTTCTAGTTTAAAATTAAACCTCTCTTTGTAATAAGGTAGAAATCGCTCAACTAAGTCTTGTGGAATATCATATCCTAATTGATTTGATAATTCACATGCAGCTAAACAACCCCAGAATACAGCATCACCATGAGAAATTTTACCATAACCTAAGACCCTTTCCAAAGCATGCGCAAAAGTATGACCAAAATTTAAATACGCACGAATGCCACTTTCTTTTTCATCTTCTTGCACAATTGTAGCTTTTATGGCTGCACTTTCTTGAATAATCGTATTCCAATTTTTAGGGTTTTGCCAATCCTTTTTTTGTAAAACTAGTTCTAAACGGTTAGCCATTTCAGGCTTTTCTATACATGCATATTTTATAATTTCACCAATTCCACAAAACCATTCAATTTTAGGTAAGGTTTTCAAAAAATCAGGATCACAAATAACAGCCTCTGGTTGATAAAACGTTCCTATTCTATTTTTCCCTGAACTATGATTTATCCCTGTTTTCCCACCCATTGAACTATCAACCATTGATAATAAAGTGGTTGGGAAATGGATTATGGAAACTCCTCTCAAAGCGGTAGAGGCTGCAAATCCACCTAAATCGCCAGTAACTCCTCCACCAAAAATAAAAATGGCATCATTTCTTCTTAATGAACTTCCAAGAATATCATCTAATAAATTACTCCAGCCTTTTATTGACTTAGCATGTTCCCCACTTGGTACAATTGATTGCCCTATTACATCAAAGCCCCAATTTTTAACTTGAGAAGATATTCGAATTCCATGTAATTTATTAACATTGTCGTCTAAAATTACAAATACACGTTTAAACGTTTTAGTTGCAAAGAATTCAAAACACCAAGTATCATTTAAATGAACAGTAGTTATTGAATATTCGTGAGTTGATTTTGTTTTTAATGAAATCATGTTAATTTCTTTTTAAGTTCTTGGTAAACAAATGAACTAACTTCGTCTTTATCCATGGCTTTGTCGATATAAACATGAACATCTGCATTTAAATACCAATTTTGGCGTTTCTCCATCATATCTTCAATAATAGCTGCTACTTCAACTTCTGTTTTCATACTTCCATCTGAATTTAAAAGCAAAGGACGTTTTGTATTCTTCATCAAGCGTTGAATCAAAAGATTCGTTTTTACATCCAAAAATAAGACTATTCCATTATTTTTTAATAAAGATTGATTTTGTTCGCTACAATAAGCACCTCCACCTAATGCAACCACCGACAATATTTCTTGATTTACTAATGCTCTGAGTTCTTGAGTTTCAGTTAATCTAAAAAAAGGTTCACCAAATTTTTCAAAGATTTCTTTAACAGTCATGTTGTGAGCGGCACAAATTATTTCATCTAAATCGTAAAATGATCTATGCAACATTTGTGCTAATTGCCTACCAATCATGGTTTTACCACTTCCCATAAAACCTGTAAGAAAAATAGTTCTATTTAAAGATTCAGTCATTTTTTTAAAGTTTATTTGAGCTTTTTTAAGATTTATGGAAAATTTTGTTTTCCGATAGTTCATTCATAGTGGTTGAGACAGAGTATGCCCTTCTAAACAAATTAGATTTACTTTTCAAATAGATGATACAATTCTAAAATTGAGTTTCCATTTCAAGTAGCATTTAAATTATTCTAATTGGAAAAATCCGATAACAGGTTAACAACTCTGCTTCCTAGTTGATTTTGTTGGGTTTTAAAACTCAAGCTGGGAGTATTAACATATATGAAAACAATATTGATGCCATTATTCAATCCCATTTCGCAATGGTTTAACCATAAGTACTTCTTCTTTGTCCACTTTTACTAAACCAGCCGCAGCACCTTTGGGTTTTCTTATAAATTTTCGCCTACTATATTGTACAGGAGCAAGAGATTGCCCTTTTGCTTGGGAATGCCACGCCACAATTGATGCTGCTTTTTCTAAAATTTCTTGCGGTGGATTTTCTCTTTTTTTTCTCATTCTGATAACAAGATGAGAGCCACTTACTCCTCTTGCGTGCAACCAAATATCGTCTTTATGTGACTTTTGAAGCACAATATCATTGCTTTTTGCATTTCTTCCTAACCAAATCTCATAACCGTCTAATAAAAAAGATGAAAATCCATCTGTTTCTGTTTGAACTGAGCCTTGTAAATTGAACGAATCTAATTGTGATTTCCATTTTTTATTCCATTCTAAAAATGGTGCATATCGTTCACAACTTAATAAATCATATAAAATTGGCTTATAAATTTTCAACTGCTTTTTAGCATCTTCACCTTGTTGTTCAAGAATTTGAATCGACTTTTTGGCATTTGCCGAACGTTCATAATATCGATTTGCGTTTTCTGTTATAGTAAAATCTTCTTTTAATGGAATAGAAATTTCTCCCGAGTCGGAAAAATAATCCTGAGTTCGTATTTCATCTACCTTAATTCGTTGATTTGGCTGAGCCATTAATAAATGCCCATAATTCTGCCATAATTCAGATTGTTCTTTTTGAATATGAGTTTGGTCGGCTTGGTCAACTAAACCATCTAAATAGCGAATACGTTGCTCTAATCGTTTTACCCACTCTTGTTTTTCTGAACCAAGTTTGGATTCGTTTTGAATAATTGCCCAGCTGCTTCTAATTGCATCATTTACAGAATTAAATTCCATTTTGCTTGGAATTGGAAGAATTAATTCAGGAAATAGAGTGAATCGATAGTCTTCTAATAAACGAGGTGATGGATTCTCTTCCAAAATATGAACCCACTTTTGAACTTCTTCTTTTACAGCAGACTCAGATAGTAATTTATTGTGTTGATAGAAAATCAGTTCTTGAATAAAATTTCTAGGCAACTTTGGTGCAAGTTCTAGTATAAAAGATTTAATGTCTGATTTTTTACTTGCATTAGTATTCATTCTTGGGAAAATATCTTCTTTATTTTTCCCCATCCATTTCTTTTCAGATTTAAATGTTTGAACAATTTTATTTTCTTTTAAAAGGAATACATTAGCACTAGACCCGAAAAACGTGAGGATTAATTCATAATCACCTGAAAATGAAAACCTAAGAGCCCTTTCCCCTTCTATTTGTTGAAAAGTGGCAACTTCTGAATGTTTCATTGTTGAAAAAAAATGCACTGCATTTCCTTTTGGATCTTTAACATCATTGTGTAAATAACACGAAATAAGATTTTTTTCAGTATTCAAAAAGAGCTTATATTCTGTGGAAGTATCATAAAAACAAAGAACTATTGAGTTTTTTACCGAAGAATAAGCAGTATAAAACCGGGAACATTGTAACTGAGATTTGATTTCTCTAAGCAATAATTTTATTGTATAATAGTTGTTCATACGTGAGTACTCATTAATAAAAGGAGATAGAATTAAACTATGGATTATCCGATTTTTGACGCAATCGTTAAACATATAGAAAATGAGCTTAAGAAACGCTATATCTTAATTGACTCCCTTCGCGCCTGGAATGAATCGGGGATAAACGCTCGGGGCATAGAAATGGCAGTTCATCTTGATAATTATTCAAATACTATGCAAAACATGATTATCAACATGGATTGGGACAAATTTAGAGAAGCCAAATTAGCAAGTTCATTAAGTGGAATGACAAACCATCCATTTTTAAAAGAAGGATTTAAAAACCTAGAATCAATAAAACCTGTTTTAGATGTTGAAGTAATCTGGAATTTAAACCCAGGGGTTATTATGAATTTAAGTAATCAAATAACAGCAACTTCTCGATTAAATTGGGCTTCAGAATGGATGGATAATATTAGTAAAAGATCCAATTTTTTGTTAGGAAATGAAGATGTTATGACCCGTTGGCATGTTGAATTTGAAGGAGACTTAAATGGCAGATATGTCTCAAATATGTCATTAATAACTTATTATCAAGTCTCTCTAGCTGAATCACAATCTGTGTCTGATATAAATTCTGCTATATTAAAACGTTTAAGAAGAATTCAGAACATAACACGAAAACTTGTTTTCTTAACAAGTGATTGCCTTCCAAAAGCAATGAGCGCTTAGCTTTGCCTAGCACCTACATACTTAGTTAAACAAAAAAACCCCTACTGGGGTTTTTTTATTTTTTCTTATGACGATTTTTTCTAAGGCGTTTCTTGCGTTTATGTTTCGCAATTTTTGCTCTTTTTCTTTTCTTACCGCTTGGCATTAAATGTGCTCCTGTAATAAAAAATGGTTTCTGTTAGATTCTAAATATACAAACTTTTAGCAGACCGTTCGTCAAATGCTATACTTTAATTTGATAAGGAACTATTAACTTCTTTTTTGAAGTCTTTAGAAATTTTCAATACAGGCATAAATTGTTCTGGAACAATAACTTCCTCGTTCGTCTTCGGATTTCTTGCAATTCTTTTAGCACGTTTTACAACTTTAAAACTTCCAAATCCTCTCAATTCAATATTTTCGCCTTTTTTCATGGCATCTATAATTGTATCTAAGAAACCTTTAACAACCGCCTCTGTTTCTACTTTAGTAATACCAGTTGACTGCGAAATAATCTCAACAATATCTGCTTTTGTCATAGTTCGTACTATTTTAGTTAAATGATTATTAAAATTAATTGTAATAGGACTTATCTCCAAACTATTATTTGATTTTAGTTTAGATAATGTCCTTTTTTAAGTATTTTTTTTTAAAAGATGGTTTTATTTTCAGAAAAAGCGTTTTTACTTTATACTTCGTAGCGAATTACGAATTAACATTTAGCAATTTATTCATGGACTTATTTAAACAAATAGTAGATACATTAAACAATTTAATATGGGCTACCCCGTCTATATTCCCGTTTATGGTCATTCTTTTACTCAGTTTTGGAATTTTTATTACGTTCAAACTGGGATTTATACAAATAAAAAAATTCCCTCATGGTGTTAAAGTTGTTTTAGGCTTTTATGACAGTCCTGAAGACACTGGTGATGTTAATCACTTTCAAGCCTTAAGTACAGCATTATCAGCAACTGTTGGAATTGGAAATATTGCTGGTGTTGCTATCGCAATTCATTATGGTGGACCTGGTGCTTTGTTTTGGATGTGGGTAACTGCTATTCTTGGTATGGCCATTAAATATGCAGAATGTACCCTAGCCGTTCATTATAGAGAAATTAACGCCGATGGTTCTGTGTCTGGTGGACCAATGTATTATATCGAAAAAGGCTTAGGGCAAAAATGGAAATGGTTAGCTGTAACCTTTGCGATTGCAGCCGTTATCTGTTCATTCCTAACGGGAAATGCCGTTCAAGCCAATACCGTTGCTGATACTTTATATTCAACATTTTATTTTCCAACTTGGGCAACAGGTTTAATTTCTGCTGTTCTTGTAGGAATTGTAATCATTGGTGGAATAAAAAGAATAGGAAATGTTACTGCAAGATTGGCCCCACTAATGGCGCTACTCTATGTGGTTTCTGGCTTATTAATTTTAATTGTACACTATGATCAAGTGCTTCCATCTTTAATTAATATTGTTGAAAGTGCTTTTAATCCAACAGCTGGGGCTTTTGGTGTCGGTTCAGGTGCTTTTATGACAACTTTAGTTTGGGGTATTAAACGTGGTCTATTTTCAAATGAAGCGGGTCAAGGTTCCGCTCCTATTGCTCATGCCGCAGCAAAAACAGACGAACCTGTTCGTGAAGGTGTTGTAGCTCTTTTAGAACCATTTATTGATACGTTAATGATTTGTACAATGACTGGTTTAGTAATTATTATTACGAATGTTTGGCAAGAAAGACATTTTAATCAGTTCAATTTAAATGGTGGTGAAACAAAAATTGAATGGCTCAATAATGAAACAAACATTACTGTTCAAGATGGCGCTATTGTTTCTGGTTCAGTTGTAATAAATGATTTTGCTGTCGATTCTCTTTTTAGTAATGGACTACCTGTAACAGGAATGATTACTAATACTATTGATAAGGGTTTTGTTTTTAAATCATCAACAACAGATGAGACTGAAGTTTCTGCTCTTCAAGCAAAAGTTATTGAAAATGGAGCTCCTCTTACTGCATTAGCTTTTGAAAGTGGATTAAGTTCACTCTTCCCTGGTGGACGATACATCGTTACCTTATGTGTATTACTTTTTGGAATATCTACGTCTATAAGTTGGTCTTATTATGGTGACCGTTCTATTCAATATTTACTTGGCGACAAATCCATTAATTATTACAAAATCGTTTATGTTGCTATGCACTTTGTTGGTGCCGTCTTAGCATTATCAACGGTTTGGGCAATTGGAGATATTATGCTTGGCTTAATGGCTCTTCCGAATATTATTGGTTTATTTGCCCTTTCTGGTGTGGTTTACACATTAACTGCAACCTATTTTTCAAAAACACATGAAAGACATGAAGACTAATAACGAAGATGCCGAGTTAATTTGTGTTAAACACCCAGTCGTTGACAGGGATTTAACCATACTTAGAAATAAACATACCGATACCAAAACGTTTAGAAGAGTTATGGATAGAATCTCCATTATTCTCGCTTATTATGCTCTAAAACATCTTCAATTAAAAGAAGTTAAAGTTGAAACTCCTATTACTGAAACTATTGGCTATGAGATAGATTCTCACGTTATTGTTGTTCCTATTTTAAGAGCAGGTTTAGGATTAGTAGATTCAATAATTCGCTTTATTCCTGATGCAAAAGTGGGGCATCTTGGTATGTATAGAGACCCTGATACCAAACAACCCGTAGATTATTATTCAAAATTGCCTAGTGGCTTGGATACAGGATATGCTTTGGTTGTTGATCCTATGTTGGCAACAGGTGGAAGTGCTTGTGATGCCTTGCACTTTCTTAAAAAAAATGGAGCTAAAAATATAACGTTCATGTGCTTAATTGCTGCACCAGAAGGAATTCAAAAAGTTAGACTCGAACACCCGGATGTAAGAATTATAACCGCTTCTATTGATGAAAAGCTAAATGAAGACGCCTATATTGTTCCAGGTTTAGGTGATGCAGGAGACAGAATTTTCGGTACTGACCATTAATTTTCATTCAATTATACAATTCTAATCAGCAATCCTTATTTTCGGTCACAATCTGAACTTAATGATTGCTTTTTATGTTAATACAAATGTTTAAACCAATACGTACACATTATATTTTATGAATTGATATGATTAATTAATACTGATAATCTATTTTCAAGTGATTAGAAAACTTTGAAAAACCAATTATTCAAGTCTTTTAATAATAAATCGATAAATCAGAATTACCTTATTCAAATCAATTGAGGATGTTCGTGATATATATATATTTTTAACATAAAACTGCAATTACTAACAAATACATCCGTTTTCATTTTTTTGAAAACTTTTTCTATAACAATTAGAGAATCACATGTTCACAACACATAAAAAAACAAATCAAATTCTTGCTTTTGTTGCTTTTTTATTCTCGTTTTTACTCTACGTAATAACGATTTCTCCTACTGCTAGTTTTTGGGATCCAGGTGAATTTATAGCAGTGGCAAACCAACTTCAGGTTACTCATCCACCTGGAGCACCAGTCTTTTTATTAATTGGTCGAATTTTTTCCATGTTCGCTTCACCTGAAAATGTAGCATATTGGGTAAATATGGTTAGTGCTTTTGCATCGGCTTTCACCATTATGTTTTTGTATCTAATTGTAGTTCGTTTAATAATCGAAATTAATGGAAACCCTGATTCATCAGATACTTTTGGAAAAGTTGGAATGTATGGAGCTGGTTTAATTGCGGCTTTAACATTTGCCGTATCCGATACTTTTTGGTTTAATGCAGTTGAAGCAGAAGTCTATGCCCTCTCGATGTTTTTTACATCAATCGTAGTTTGGTTGGCCATGAAATGGAGCGAGCATCATAATGAAGAAGGTAATGAGCGTTGGCTAGTTTTAATTGCTTATATGTTCGGTTTAGCTTTAGGTGTTCACTTACTAAATGTACTGTGTTTATTCTTTGTGGCATTGATTGTCTATTTCAAAAAAACTGAATTTAAATGGTCAACTTTTATTGCTACAGGAACTGCTTCTGTAATAGGATTTGGCTTAATCTATCCGTTTACCGTCACTCAATTAGCGACAATTACAGGATCTATTGAAAAATCCACTTCATATTTAATTAGCCCGATTACGTTTCTTGTTTTAGTTTTTGCTTCTGTTTTTGCCCTTATTTATTACACTCATAAAAAAGGGTATAAAATTGCTAATCTAATTGCCGTTTCTTATGCAATGATTCTAATTGGATACGCATCCTATGCTCTTGTTTTTATTCGCTCAATTGCTGATACCCCTATTGATGAGAATGACCCAGAAACTATTGAATCATTCATTAGTTATATAAAACGTGAGCAATATGGGAATACTCCAATTTTAACTGGCTCTACCTATGACAATCAAAAACGAGCTATAGATCGATCTAAAGAAGTTCTTTTTCCTAGACGTTATTCACAAGAACCTCGTCATTTACAAAAATATGCTGAGTACGATTCTGATTTAGATTATTTCATTAATTATCAAATCAATCACATGTATATCCGTTACTTTAACTGGAATTTTGTTGGTCGAGAGTCTGATATTCAAGATACCGGTTGGGATGCCGGTTTTAGTGATTCTCGTTATAAAGACAATCCTGCTAACAATAATTACTTCTTTCTCCCTTTCTTATTGGGATTACTTGGAATGATTTTTCATTTCAAAAAAGATTGGAAAAGAGCTTTTGCCGTTACCATTTTATTCATAGTAACTGGTTTAGCAATCATCATCTATCTGAATCAATATCCATATCAACCTCGAGAACGTGATTATGCCTATGTTGGTTCTTTCTTTGCTTTTGCTATTTGGATTGGAATCGGTTTTACCGCTCTTTTAGATGCACTGAAATCAGCTACTGAAAAAATTCCTGCTTTAAATTATGCTGTGTTAGGAGTAACACTATTAGTAGTTCCTGGGAATATGCTTTATCAAAATTTTGATGATCACTCTCGTCAAGATAATTATGTAGCACCAGATTATGCGTACAACCTTTTAAATTCGGTGGCACCTTATGGAATTCTATTCACAAACGGTGACAATGATACATTCCCACTTTGGTACCTTCAAGAGGTTGAAGGAGTTAGAACTGATGTCAGGATTGTATGTTTATCACTTTTAAATACACCGTGGTATATCAATCAATTAAAAAACCAATGGTCTCATGAGTCACCTCCAGTTCAGTTTACATATACAGATGAGCAAATTAAAAACATTGAATCGAAGTTCAATTTCAATAAACCATCTGATTTTTTTGAGCCAAAAACATTGAGTTTCCCTGTCGATAAAGAATTGTTAAAAAACACATTCTTCACAGAAAATAACGATACCCACAAACTAGAACAAGCTAGAAAAGAAAAAAATCTAAACTTTGTTGTTAAGTCCGATAAAATTGCATTCCCAATACCTGTTGATTCTTTGGATGATGTAGTGCAATTTTATTATGAAGGTAATTTACTTTCACAAGACCGTGAAGGAAATAAATACTATTATACTCGTGTTCAAGATGATATGATTTTAGACATGATTAAAGCAAATATTTGGCAGAGACCAATTTATTTTGCTATTACCGTTTCTCGAGATGGTCAACTGAATATGCAGAATTACTTTTACCTAGAGGGGCAAGCCTATCGTGTTATTCCCAAAAAACATACCGATAATGGTAATGGAAAAGTATTAACAGATGTTCATGGCGCTAGAATGGATACTTTTCGATTCAGAGAAGTTAATAATCCTAATGTTTACTTTGATGAAAATATTCGCCGTATGATGGAAACTTATCGTGAATTGGTAAATAGTCAAGTTTCTGCTTTACTTGCTGAAAATGATACTACTAGCGCTTTAGAATGGTTAAAAAAAGGTGAATTAAAAGTTCCATTTAACGATAATCTTATCTATGATGTAACAAGTTTAGTTCGCTATGCTTATCGTTACGCTTTAACTGGTGCTAAAGATGATGCAATTCGGCTAGTTGAACAAAGCTTGCCCATTACAAATGCTGATTTGACTTATAATATGGAACAAATGGAAGCTATAGAATCGGTAGCGGGCGAAGTTGAACAGCAAATACGTGAAGCTAGACAGAATGCAGACATGAAAAAGGCGTATGCATTACAATCCAAATTGCAGTCATTAGTTTCTTCAAGGGAAAATTTAATGCGTGAAGTTTACTTTGCAGCATCCAGAATCTTTGTTTCTCAAAGAGTTTTTTGGCTGTTAAATTTGGATGATAGAGCAATTGAATTAGCTAACTCTTCTAATATCCTTACAAAGAATATGATTGGATTCCCAACAAATAAGGAAGAGAATAAACGCCAAGTTGATCGAATCATCTATTAATCTATCAATAGAACATAACATGGAATTTGCAGGGTATTCTCTGTAAATTCCATATTCATTTTCTAAAATTCAAGGTTATTTTTACCAAATTAAAGTGTTTCAGAATATTAATAGACATTTGCAGGTGTTATTGAATAGGTAAAATATGAAAATTACAAGCAATGTGGAGGTCTTAATTCTCCTCTTAGCAAGACTGGCTAAACTTTTTAACTTTTCCATAAAACACTAAATAGATATTTTTTAACTTTTTAAACTATATCATTTACTACAAATTTTACGCTTTTTATTTAAGTCCATAACTAAAAAAATAGTTTAAGCTCTTTTGAAAAAATCTTATCTCTATTGCATAAAAAAAACCGATAGTGCTTCACCACTATCGGTACTCTCGGGTTACATGTTTTGAGCTTGTTTTTAATTTTTCAACTAAATGCTGTCTGTAATAAACTCTAACTTGAATTACTTCTTTCAATTTTATTCAAATATCTCCATTTTAAAGGAAGAATAAATGGCGTAAATCATCTATTTTATATAGGTATATTTACCTAAATGTTGTAATATATTCTAGAAATTGATGTTAATTTGTTGGTTTTACTCAATCTAGTGGACAAACTTTTTCCTTTATTTTTTTCATTTAGTGCTCTTTTAAAGACATTTAGTAAATGCTTAATATCCATTTATAGTGTTTATGGCCGATAAAAAAATTTCCAAAATTTTAATTGTTGATGACTCAACTACACTTAGAGCAATACTTTCTAGTCATTTAAGTAACAAAGGATTCGAAATATTACTCGCAAAAGATGGTCATGATGGGTACAAAATGTACAAAAGGTATTCACCCGATTTAGTAATTTCAGATGTAAATATGCCAGTATGGAATGGTTTCGATTTATGCAAGATTATAAAATTTGATCCCAATTATAATAATACTCCTATTGCTTTAATCACTTCTGCAATTAATCAAGAATTTCTTATAAAAAGCATATCAGTCTGTGCCGATTTATTTTTTACTCGCCCTTACCAAGAGTTTGTTATGATTGAACAAATCGAGCAATTGCTAAAAAAAGGAGGTTGGAAACCTGATTATCATAAGATTGAGCATATTGAGTTTGACGGACAGAAATACGAGGTTCCAACAGATTGGAAGCATTTGTCAGATATTATGCTTAATGCCTATTTAGCTGTTATACATCAAAATACACTACTTCAAAAATTATCAAGTGATTTATCTCGCCTCAATCGAGAACTTAATCAATCTAAAAATGAAATACGGCAAATACTTACGAACACTATGCCCGAAAAAATTGTTGATTTATTGATGGATAAAGGAAAAGTGATTCCAAAATTTAGAGATCAAGTTTCAATAATGTTTACTGATTTTGTTGGATTTACAAAATCAGTTGAATCAATGGAACCCGCAGAATTAATTCGGAATTTAAATTTTTATTTTTCTCGATTTGATGAAATTATAAATCGTTATAAACTCGAAAAAATTAAAACAATTGGAGATAGTTACTTAATTGCCTCCGGAATTCCTGATGCAAATAAATTTCATGCTTTAACATGCCTCATTGCTGCTTTTGAAATTTTATACTTTATTAAATCATTAAAATATAATACTTTAGGAATCTATTACTGGCCCATTAGAATTGGTTTAAACTCAGGTTCTATTGTTGCTGGAATTATTGGAACCAAACGATTTGCTTATGACATTTGGGGGTCAAATGTTAATATTGCTAGCAGAGTTGAAACCAGTGCAACTGAAAATTCAGTCTGTGTTTCTGAAAATACATTGAATCGAATTCGTGATTTTATTGATTATGAAGAAATAGAGTCAACAGCTACCGATATTCAAATTCGAGTTTTCAGGATTATTCGATGGAAAAAAGAATATGCATCTGAAAAGTCTGAACTGCTACCTAGTAACTTAATCACTGATCTGCTAACACGTTAATCCCAAAAATCTCATTGGAAGAACCAACTATGATTTTTGGGATTAACAATCATTAAACACTTTGTACCTAAGCGACTTAGCGGCATTGCACAATATCCAAAACCTATTTTACCCATCTAAACATTTCATCCTAATTGATTAAATCGATTCTCCATCTATCCAATAGCTTAAATACTATTTTTATTTTTAAACTAAAAAGAAATAATCTTGAATTTATCAGTAAAATTTTTCAACTAATGAGTTACTTTATACAATATTTTTTTATCAATTTATTCGACGAATTATGGGTGAAAGTATAAAAAACGTATTTAAAGAGTAAACTCAAAAATTAAATGCCTTATTTTTCAATATTCGAACTTGAATTTTATACACGTTTACAAATCATGTATAAAAATCAAATCAAGATCAATTTCGCAACATAACTCGTTTAATTCGCACTATTACTTTAAGCCAAAATAGCACTCCGTTGTACTTCGAATCGTGTATGGGTTCGGGATGACCGTTTCACTTTAGATTGTGTTCCAAAACTAATTTTCACTAAGCCTAGATTTTGTGTTGGTCTATATGAAACTTGTTCAGATTTCGGACTTAGATTTCATTGTATGCAGTTGGGTATCAATAAATTGGTTTCGAAAACAAAGGCATCACAAATTCAATTAATGAAGACCGACGGTTGAGTTAGTAGTAGCGTAGTTATTTTTGACACAAATCTATTTAAACATTATAAAAAAATATTCTCTGTTTTAACATTTTTTGAGTAATCAAAAGTGTCAATAATTTTATTAAAAACAATCAACAGTTAAACTAATTTTTAAAAAAAAATTAGTTTAATGATGCTACGGCAGCTTCAAATTGTTGAGCATGAGCCAATACCGTCTCTTCAACTGTTGGAGCATATCCCCCAGAGAGTAATAAAACCAATGGGCTATGGAGTTCTTTTGCAAATTTTATGACCACTTCATCTCTCCTTCTTAAACCATGCAGACTTAACGCTAGTCGTCCAAATCGATCCCCTTTCAACACATCGATTCCACCTAAATAAAAAATAATGTCAGGTTCAAATTCATGGGAAATTTTTGAAAGAGCAATTTCTAATGTTTTTAGATAATCAGCATCTTCTAAATTATCGGTAAGTCCGATATCAAAAGTACTTGCTTGCTTTCGAAAGGGATAATTTTTTTCTCCATGAATCGAAAAGGTATAAACCGAGTCATCATCTGAAAAAATGGATGCTGTTCCATTTCCTTGATGAACATCACAATCTATGATTAGTGCTTTTTTAATCCACAAACTTGCCTTTAAATACTTAATGGCAATTGCAACATCATTAAAGACACAAAACCCTTCACCATGATCAGGAAAGGAGTGATGTGTACCTCCTGCTAAGTTTCCACTTATTCCATCTTGAAGTGCCATTAAAGCTGCATTTAACGTTCCTTGACACGCTAGAAAGGATCTTTTCATCAATCCAATTGACCAAGGTAATCCCAACCGCCTCGCTCGTAGTTTATCGGTAAATCCAAACATAATTTCATTAGTATAATTTTCGGTATGGACTCCCCTTAATGTCGATAAATCCATCATACCTGGCTCGATTACATTATGAAATGGAATGATATCTTTTTGCGTTAAATAAGCAAATAATCTCTCAAATTTTCGCATTGGAAACGCATGTGTTTCCGGAATTGGTGCATAATAATGCGGCGAATAACTTACCCTAATCGACATTTACACTAACTGAATATATGCCATTAATCTACCACTTTGTTTTCCTTCACGTCGATAGGAATAAAAATTGGATTTCTCTTCAAAAGTACATTGATCATTCACTTCTATTTGCTCTTTCTGAATCCCAAATTCATCTAATTGAAGCACTAACATTTTTCTAATATCAATATGAGGTTTTTCAAAATCTATTCTATTTACGACTATTTCTGGAAATTCATCTGCAACTTCATTACCAACTTCAAATTTAGCCGTTGAAATACAAGGACTTATAAATAAATTTATTTCCTTAAGAGATGAACCTTTATCTTTCAGCATTTCAAGTGCTTTTGGAAGAATTCTTCCTTTTGTTCCTCGCCAACCTGCGTGTAAAGCTCCAATATAACCTGATTCTTTATCATGAAATACTATTGCTGCACAATCTGCAACTAAAATACATAAACCAAGATTTTTTTTATTTGTAATTAAACCATCTGTTGAATCAATAAATTCTGGAGTTGAAACCTCTAAAATAGTTGCACCATGAACTTGATTACAAAAAACCACAGAATTTGATTGTATTCCGAAATTCTTAAACAAAAGCATTCTATTATTTTGAACTGTTTCTTTTGAATCAAGAGTATTAAAACCGAGATTTAATCCAATGATTTTTGACCCATTTTGGGAAAACTGTTCGTTTTTTAGACTAAAAAAAGCTTTTACTCCAGTTTGAATTAATTTTGGTTCAATTACAGAAATCATAAATAGTATAACTTTTACGAGAGAAACTCAGGTCTTATGTGTTTTTGAACTTGTTCTAACACATAGTTATGCATAGATGTATTCCCAGCAGTTATTCTTTTTCCGAACAGATAATCTTCTTCGCCTTTCCAGTCTGAAACGATTCCCCCAGCTTCTTGAATGATCAAAATTCCAGCGGCAACATCCCATGGAGCTAAACCATATTCATAAAAGGCCTCGAATCTTCCTGCAGCAACACAAGCTAAATCGTAAGCCGCACTTCCAGGTCTTCGTACTCCTTGAGTTTCCTTCATAAAGGTTTTAAACAAGTCCAAATAATCATCAATTAGATCTAAATCACGATACGGGAATCCTGTTGCTAAAAGTGAATGTTGAGGTTCAACAATTGTTGAAACTTGAATTGGTCTTCCATTTAAATAAGCACCCATTCCTTTTACTGCTGTAAATAATTCACTTTTTGCCGCTTCCAAAATTAAACCCATTTTAGGCTCTTTATTTTCAAATAGAGCAATAGAAATACAATAAACAGGAAATCCATGAGCAAAATTGGTTGTTCCATCAATTGGATCAATAATCCAAGTTCTTTGATCGGTTAACGCTATACCATCGAAACTTTCTTCTGCTAAAAAAATATCGTCTGGAAATTTATTTCCGATTACTTCTTTTATTAAAGCCTCTGAGGCCAAATCGGCTTTTGTGACTAAATCATTTTTCCCTTTAAATTCAATATTAAGGTCTTTTTTATCTCTATGAAAAGATCGGATTAATTTGGCAGCTTTGTCAGCTGCTATCATAGCAATATCCAGATTTTCTTCGGGATTGCCGTAAATTCTAATGGGCATCATATAGCTAATTGGTTGGTTCAAGATAATTTACAGAAATTTTAACCTTCATTCTTCTTCTTTTAGCTCACTTTCAGACTCTCTTATCCATTTTTTTAACGCATTAGCTGTTTTTAAGCCAATTAATTTATTCAATTCTTCGATTGGTGTTTGTCTTAATTGTTTAACAGAACCAAACGTTTTTATTAATTTTGAAGCAGTAGTTTTACCAATTCCAGGAATTTCCTCTAATTCTGATAAAAAAGTGCGTTTACTACGTTTTTCTCTATGGAAAGTAATTGCAAAACGGTGTGCTTCATCTCGAACGCGTTGTAATAATTTTAAACCTGATGAAGTCTTTGGCAACATAATTGAATCGGATTTATAGGGAAAAAATACTTCTTCAAGCCGTTTTGCCAATCCAATAATGGGCACTTGTCCAAAAAAACCTATTGCTTTTAAAGCTTCAACAGCAGCCGAAAGTTGCCCTTTACCACCATCAACAATAATTAGATCTGGTATTTGAAGTCCATCTGCTAGAACACGAGAATAACGTCGAGTTACAATTTCTGCCATTGAAGCAAAATCATTCGGACCTTCAACCGTTTTTATGCTAAAGCGTTTGTACTCTGCCTTTCTTGGTTCGCCATCTAAAAAACAAACCATTGAAGCCACCGGATCTGAACCTTGGAAATTTGAATTATCAAAACATTCAATTCTTCTTGGTAATCGATTCAAATATAAATCTCGTTCTAATGCTTTAATGGAATGTGGAATACGATCATGCTTTTCTTTCATTTGTTCTAATTGATATTCGCCAATAACATGTTTGGCATTAGCCAATGTTAAACGAATCATTTGCGCTTTTTCACCGATTTTTGGAACTGTTATGGAAACATTTCTACCTTTTTCCCCATGCAGATAGTCAAATAAAACAGATTCATCTTCTAAGTCTGTACTAATTAAAACTTCATCAGGAATTATAGTTGCTGTTCCACCTGTGTAATAATCTTCCATAAAGATTTGAAGAAGCTGTGCTTCCGAATAATCTTCAATTTGTTTGATTAGTTTTTGCGTTTTACCAAGAAGTTTCCCTTGTCTGATTTTAAATAGTACACCACAAGCAATATTTTCTTCTCTATCACTGTAAACACCAAATACATCTCTATCAATTAAATCTGGTAAAACCATTTTCATCTTTTCGGAATATTTTTGTAGTGCTACTATTCCATCTCTAATTTTTGCAGCGTCTTCAAAAGCTAAAGCATCAGATGCAATGAGCATTTCTTCTTTTAGCTCTCTAATAAGCTCTTCGGATCTTCCATTTAATAATCTAGTTGCTCTTTGAATAGCTGTTTGATATTCTTTTAAATCCCAATCACCCGAGCATTTCTCAAAATATTCATTAAAACAATTATGCCATTTGGGTAAACTTCTACTTTGATCAAGTGTTTTTTGAGAACAAGCACAGGTACATAATCCAAATGAAATTCTAATAATTTCTAACATTGATTTCATAAGCCCGACATTGTCATACGGGCCGTAATACTTACTGCCGTTTTTTATAATATGTCTAGTTGGGAAGATCCTAGGTTTTTCACCAGGAGTAACACAGATATATGGATAGGACTTATCATCTCTATACATCACATTGTATTTGGGCCTGTATTTTTTAATTAAATTATTTTCAAGAATTAAAGCCTCTGCTTCAGAATCGGTAACGATGACTTCCAAATCTGCAATTTTTGATACCATAATTCTAATCCTGCCATCGTGAGGTCTTGATTCCTGAAAATAACTTTTAACTCTATTTTTAAGTTTTTTTGCCTTTCCCACATAAAGCACGACGCCATTACTATCTTTGTGCATATAAACGCCAGGTTTTTGTGGCAAATTGGCTACTTTTTCCTGTACACTTATTGCAAGTGGTTTATTTTCTGAAAATTCATAATCAATTGTTGAGTCCATGCTAAAAAATACAACACTCTTTCAGATTTGCACAAAATTCACTGTTTATTTTACTTAATTTTGACAAATGAATTACTTTAAACCACTTCAATTTATTGATCAATACAAAAATATTGGGATTATTTATGAAGACAATCATGTTTTAGTTATTCATAAACCCAGAAATATTCCTGTTCAAGCTGATTCTTCGAATGATGAAAGTATTCAACAACGCTTGCAGACTTATCTAAAAGAGAAATATCAAAAACCAGGAAATGTATTTCTAGGAATTGTTCATCGTTTAGACAGACCCGTAAGTGGTTTAATGATTTTCGCTAAAACTTCTAAATCTGCTTCTAGATTAAGTGAACAAATAAGAAACCACACCTTTATTAAAAAATATGTCGCCTGTGTTTCAGGAATTCCTGAAAAAAAAGAAGTTTTGATTAATTTCTTAAAAAAGAATTCAGAGACTAATATTGTCTCCGTTGTAAACAGACTTGATAAAATGGTACAAGTTGCAGAACTTAGCTATACATTAATTCATACAAACGGTAAAATAAGTGTTGTTTTAATTGATTTAAAAACGGGTCGCCCACACCAAATTAGAGTTCAATTTAGTCATAGAAATAATCCAATTTGGGGGGATGGCAAATATGGTAAATACATTGGAAAAACTTCAAAACTTGAATTAAAATCTTGTTTTATTCAGTTTGAACACCCTACTTCTAAAGAAATTTTATCCTTTAGTGGAATTCTTGCAGACTCAACAATTTGGAAAGATTTTCATTTCTAGGAAATTAAATCAATTTCCTGATCTAATTTAGTAAGTCTAAAAAATAAAAAATTATAAATCTCTGAGTATATCAGAATCATCAACTTGTTGAATCTCTGCATCAAATTTGTCAATGAAATACTCAATCTTAATAGTTGGTCTATTATTTATTGAGACCATTTTTGCAGAAATAATAATTTTATCTTTCTGCCAATAAGAAACATACTCAAGATGTGACATGGATAAAGCTTCTAACCAACGCTCAGGCTTTGATTTAAATTTAAAATCATTCCAGATTATCATATCTAACATGGGAGAACCATATTTTTTTGTTAAACCATCTTTAAGCGTTTCATATTTCTCTAAATAACCTGAAAAATCACTAAATGCCTCTACAGTGAGATATGAACCTTTAATGAAATATCCTTTCCAAAAGAAATAAGATATATGGACATTTGTATTAGCTAATTTGCCTTCTAGAATTAAATAATCTTCCCCTGTTTCTTTTCTAGGACTTGAGTCACTACTTAAAACTTGTTCTTTAGAAGCGCCCCATGGAATATTTCTAAAGTTATCGCTTGAGCTTAATTGTGAAAAATCATAAAAAACATCACCACCGACGCCATTTGGTTGAATTTGAATAGAAACAGGTGTTTGTTGAGGAGTAGGTGTTGGGGTTTGAGCAGCAGGTTGTTGGCGTGATCTACGTGAAGTAGCCGTATTAGAAGAAGAACGTTGTGAAAACGCTTCATCTGTTACTGTTAAGCCAATAACAATAGTAAGTACAATCTTAAATACTTTTACTGCTGATTGTTTCATTGTTTGGATAAAGTTCACAAGTAACGCAAAATATATTCATATCTGCTTAATCGCATCAATATTAAAGGATATGCTACATTTTTCATAACATGAAAAGAACAAAACTCCTTTAAATCGTCAAAATTAGGTGAATATAATGATATATCTTGCGTTATTGTGTTTTGATATAGTGGTTAACAACTAGTTAACGGGTTAGATTACCGTTCCGTCTCTTAGTACACCACCTTTTGTTACAACAACTATGCCATCAACAACAACATAATCTCCGAAATCCCCATTTTTAAGATGGTCGCCACCATTAATGCGAACATCATTTCCAATTCTGCAGTTTTTATCAAGAATTGCATTACGAATATAACAGCGATTACCAATACCAACAGGGGGAATTCCGTCTTTTAATATTAAATCTTCTAGAGAAGTAAAATAATCATTACCCATAATGATGGAATCAGCTACCGTTGTACCATTTCCAATTCTGGATCGAATACCAATAAGTGTATGTTCTAATCGGCTTGCGTTTATAATACACCCCTCAGCGATAACGGTTTTTTCTAAAGTTGTACCAGAAATTTTTGAAGCTGGTAGTAATCGAGCTCTTGTGTAAATTTGACGATTATTATCATACACATTAAACTGTGGCAAAGTATCAGTTAGTTCGAGATTAGCATCATAAAATGATTTAATGGTTCCAATATCTGTCCAATAACCAGAATATTCATAACTAATAACTGATAAATTATCAGAAATAAATTTGGGGATAATCTCTTTTCCAAAATCTGTTGCATCAGGGTTTGAAGTAAACATATTAATAAGAGCTTCTCTTTTAAAGATGTAAATACCCATTGATGCTAAGTAATCTTTACCAGTATCTTTCATTTCTTGAGAAACTTCGGATTTCCATTTTTCAACCTCATCCAATTTTGGTTTTTCAATAAAACTAATAATTTGTTTTTTCTCGTCCGTTTTCATGATACCAAACCCAGTTGCATCGTGTTTATTAACTGGAATTGTTGCAATACTTAAATCTGCATTAGATTCAACATGAGCATCAATCATATCTTTGAAATCCATTTGGTACAATTGATCGCCAGAAAGGATAAGAACATATTCATAATCAAAATTTTCTAAATGATGTAAGCTCTGTCTTACTGCATCAGCTGTACCTTGAAACCAATTAGCATTACGAAGAGTTTGCTCAGCTGCTAAAATGTCAACAAAGGCATCGCTAAAAGCATCAAAGTGATACGTGTTTTTTATATGTCTATTTAAAGACGCTGAATTAAACTGCGTAAGTACAAAAATTCGTCGAATATTTGAATTCAAGCAATTTGAAATGGGAATATCCACTAAGCGATATTTACCAGCAATTGGTACGGCTGGTTTTGATCTACTTTTTGTTAATGGATAGAGACGGCTTCCCTGTCCCCCGCCTAAAATAACTGCAATTGTTTTCGTTTCCATATATGTATCCTATTAGTGTTGGTCTAGTGAAGTATAAATTTGTTTATAATTTTTTGCGGCTTTATTCCAAGAATGGTCAATATTCATGACCCTTTTTTGAACTTCAAATAATTTGTCATTAGCATAAAACAGCTCAATTGCTCGTTCTATCGCTTTTATAGATTCTTCAAGATTAAAATTGTAAAATCTAAAACCTAAGCCATTTGGTTCGCTCATATCAGATACAGTGTCTCTTAAGCCACCAACAGCCCTTACAATAGGTATTGTGCCATATCTCATTGCATACATTTGGTTTAAGCCACAAGGCTCAACTCTAGAAGGCATTACAATAAATTCTGAACCTGCATAAATTAAATGTGCCACATTTTCATTATACTCTAACTTAACGCCACATTTATTAGGGAATCGTTGCCCTAATGCTGCAAATCGTTGGTGCATCCATCTTTCACCTGTACCAAGAATTACAAATTGCACATCATAACGTGATTCTAAGAAATGTGCAAATAAATCAGGTAACAAATCTGCCCCTTTTTCAGTAACCATTCTTCCAATAAATGAAATAATTGGCTTTTGAGGGTCCAAATTAAATAATTCACATAATTTTTTTTTATTTAATTGTTTACCAGGTTGCATCGAATCTGCTGAATAATGAAAAGGAATTCTGAAATCTGTTGCAGGGTTCCAAACTTCGGCATCAATTCCGTTCAAGATTCCAATACATTTCTGTTCTTCTCTTACAATCAGTGGTTCTAATCCACCACTATGATACATCAATTCTTGCATGTATGTTTGTGATACCGTTGTCACTTTCCAAGCAGATTTTATTCCACAAGCTAGAGAGTTAAACACACCATTCCACTCTAATAAACCAACTTTATTCCAATAAAATGGTGGCAATAGGCGTGTATTTGCGAAATGATTTTGGCCATGATATTCACCATTATGAATAGTTAATATGGTAGGCACCCTTTCAAGTCGCTCATAAAAAGGACAAGAAGTCATCATAAATGGAATTAAAGCGGTGTGATGATCATGACAATGAACAACATTAGGCAGGGTATCAAATGAATTTATCCAATCTAATAGTGCTTTTTGAAAAGCTATATATCTCTGTATTTCATCAGTGTAACTAAATCCAGATTCATTGTCAAAATAAATACCATTTCTATCAAGTTTGCCAGGTACATCAACTACAAAAAGAGGAAAACCTTCTGTAAAAGACGTTACTTGTTGAATCCTAAAATTTAAAATTTTACCCACTTGTTTCATTTGCCCCTCAAATACCGTGTGAAAATCTTGACCTTCAAACCATTTTGTACGATATTTGGGAATGATTACAAAACAGGTATCTCCATTACCATGAAGATATTTTGGTAGAGCCCCAACTACATCACCTAAACCACCTGTTTTTGCAGCTGGATAGCACTCCATTGACGCATGAATTATAAACATAGTCTCCTAAAATATTTAATTTTACGTTACGTTTCAAGCTAGCCTGAACTTAGTCATAAAGTAACAAGCCTGAATGAATTTCGCTAAATTGTACGTAAAATAATCCAATAATTAATAAAAGAAAAATATGCCTGTCCTATCAATTCAATCTGTGTTAAAGCGCTTTGGTGATTTTGTTGCCGTAAACGCCGTCAGTTTTGATGTAGAACCCTGTCGCATATTCGGAATTTTAGGTCCGAATGGCGCTGGGAAAACTTCAACATTGCGGATGATTAATAATATCACAGCTCCTGATGAAGGAATAATTACCATAAAAGGAGAACCTGTTTCAGAGAATTCGCAAAAGTGGATTGGGTACTTACCTGAAGAAAGAGGTTTATATAAAAAGATGAAAGTTGGCGAACAACTCCTTTATTTGTCACGACTTAAAGGACTTTCAAGAAAAGAAGCTAAGACGAGTATAGATTATTGGTTAGATCGGTTTGAAGCATCAACTTGGGCGAATAAAGAAATAACAGATTTATCAAAAGGGATGCAACAAAAAATTCAGTTCATTGCAACTATTGCCCATGATCCAGAAATTTGCATTTTTGATGAACCATTCTCAGGTTTAGATCCAATTAATTCAGAATTACTTAAAGATGTTATCATTGAATTAAAATCTAATGGGAAAACCATTATTTTCGCTACCCACCGAATGGAACAAGTTGAACAAATGTGTGATGATATCTGTTTATTTAATAATGGGAAAGTTATTCTCAAAGGTGAATTAAACACAGTAAAACAATCGTTTGGAAAGAATACTGTCAATATTTCATTCTCAGGTGAAGCGAGCTTTCTCAATGAACTTGAAAACGTTCGTATTAATAATAAATCAACCAATTTTGCTGAAATCAGACTGTTAGATGGAGCAAATTCTCAACTAATTTTAAGAAAAGCGCTCGATGCTGTTGAGGTATATTCTTATGAATTAGTTCAACCAACTTTAAATGAAATTTTCATCTCAACCGTTCAAGCTGATAATAAATTGGAGTCTTAATATGAATTTAACCAAGCTTAAAATTATAATTGCTCGTGAATTTATGAGCAGAGCAAAAACGAAAACATTTCTACTCTCAACCTTATTAACACCATTATTTATTATAGGGATTACAATAATCCCCATTTTAATAACCACTTGGGATAGTGAAGAAGAAGTAAAAAGTTATGCCGTAATTGACTCAACAGGAAGATTAATCCATTCATTAACACAAAGTTCTCCTAAAAAATATTTTGATGCAACTCTTCAAAGTCTAGATGAACTTAAAGAGTTAGTAAAAAGTGAAGCAATTGCTGGAATTATTATTCTCGATAATGACGTCTATAACGGAAATACTGACCCTGAATTAATTTATCAGACAGGTGGTATTTCTGTTTTTGGAGACATTAGAAAGGAGTTAAATAAAGTTTGGATTGAGTCTCACCTAAGAGCAGAAAATTTATCCCCTGAAATTCAAGAATTACTAAATAAAAGACTCAATATTAAAACAAGTAAACTAACAGAATCAGGTTCTACAAAAGAGGAAAATCAATTTGCTTCATTTGGTCTTGCTTATGTAATGGCTTTTACTATTTATATGGCTCTTTTTGGTTATGGCGCAATAATAATGAGAAGTGTTCTAGAAGAAAAAACGTCACGTATTGTAGAAATTATTATTTCTTCAGTTAAACCAATCGAATTAATGATTGGAAAAGTTCTGGGTGTTGGAATGTTAGGTTTGGTTCAACTTATCACTTGGGTTGTAATGTACACTGGAATTTCAGCAATAGCCGCTCCATTATATTTATTGTTTGCTGGTAAACAAATGGCTGAAACTGTTGCAAGTATACCTGCTGAAGCAGCTGTACCTTTTACTTTACCAGAGTTAGGATTTGGATATATATTGCTTTTCCTAATTTATTATTTGTTGGGATACATTATGTATTCATCACTTTTTGCAGCAGTTGGAAGTGCAGCCGATGCCGAATCTGATGTTCAGCATTTCATGTTTCCAATTATGATTTTTATCATTATCCCGATGATATTACTAAGTAAAGTGGCGACCGAACCAAATTCAGTTTTTGCTATAGCATCTTCCATTTTCCCATTATTTAGCCCAATCTTAATGGTTACAAGACTAGGGGTAACAAATGTACCTTGGTGGGAAGTAACCCTTTCCATTGTGTTAATGTTGGCAATGACTTTTTTCTTAATCTGGATTGCGGCAAGAATTTATCGTGTTGGAATTCTTATGTATGGGAAAAAGCCTACCTATAAAGAGCTAGCGAAATGGATTATGTATAAATAACCTAACACTAAGATTCATTTTAATTTGAACTTTTAAAAAGCTGGTAAATCCAGCTTTTTAATATAAAACTAATTCTAAGGCCTCAGAAACTGTTTCCACTTCTTTAACTACTAAGCCTGAAATATTCATTTTAAACACGTTTGATTTTGGAACAATTGCCATTGTAAATCCCATTTTTTTTGCTTCTTGTAAACGCTGCTCTAATCCTCGAATCGCTCTAACCTCTGCGCCAAGTCCAACCTCCCCTAAAATAATCGTTTTCTCTGTTATTACACGGTCGGTTAATCCACTTGCTAAAGCGCATAAAATTCCTAAATCGCTACTAGTTTCTTGAATTTTGATGCCACCAGCAATATTTAGAAAAACATCTTTAGTACCAATAAAATAACCTGCTCTTTTTTCTAAAACAGCAATTAACAGCGCTAATCTTTTTTGATCAAATCCTGATGCCATTCGCTGAGGCGTACCAAAACTAGATTCTGTTACTAATGCTTGAACTTCCATTAATAATGGCCTGCTACCTTCCATAGAACAAACAACGGCTGAACCACTAATTTCTCTTTGATATTCGGGTAGAAATAATTGGGATGGATTTAAAACATCAAGCAAACCTGATTCACTCATTTCAAAAACGCCAATTTCATGGGTTGATCCAAAACGATTCTTTTGACTTCTTAATAAGCGAAATGCATGATTCTTCTCCCCTTCAAACATTAAAACACAATCTACCATGTGTTCTAGAACTCTTGGCCCTGCAATTTCTCCATCCTTGTTCATGTGTCCAACTGCTAAAGTTGTGACTTTAAATTGCTTGCTATATCGCATTAATAAAGCGGAACACTCTCTAAGTTGAGCAATACTACCCGGCATTGAACTCAGCTCAGTTCTAAAAACGGTTTGTATAGAATCAATGATTAATAAATCGGGTTTAATTTCTGTAGCTTTATCAAGAATTAAATTTATATCTGTTTCGGTGTAAACTAATAGTTTATCTGAGTTAATTGCTAATCGTTTTGCACGTTGAGCTATTTGAGCGGCAGATTCTTCACCTGAACAATATAAAATGGATAAATTTTTGTTTTTCCCGGCAATCTGCAAGGTTAACGTACTTTTCCCAATTCCAGGATCGCCACCAAGTAACACAAACGAACCTGGCATAAATCCACCACCTAAAACTCGATCTAATTCAGGAATATTGGTATTAAATCGATGAGAATGATCTAATTGTATCTCATTTAACTTTAATGGTTTATCAACGGGTGATAGTGAATTAAGCTTAGCTTTATGGGTTTGTGAACTTTCTTTTTGAATAAGACTTTCTTCAAACGTATTCCAAGATTGACAAGATGGACAACTCCCTAGCCATTTTGGTGTTTCATAACCACAAGAATTACAAGTAAATACCGTTTTTGCACGAGCCATATCTCTTATTTATTAATTTTTTGTTCAACTTTTTTATTGATGTACCACATTGCTCCCCAAGCACCAAGACCTACACTAACATAATAACCTATAAAACGCCACATAAATATTGCAAGTGCAATAAATCCCTTTCTCGGCATTATCGTTCCCATAAATAAAGCAAAAAGACCTTCAAATCCACCTGCACCACCAGGAGTTGGCACAAACAAGCCTGCTAAGTGTAAGGCAAAACTACGAAGAAAACTCAGAATAACATCTGATTGACCAAAACTCAATATAATTGAAACAGGAATTGCAATACGCGACATCCAAGACAATGATGATAAAAAGAAAGCGTACAAGATAAAAGAGAATGGTTTTTTACGAAGTTCATTTGCCGTTTCTTCTAATTCTTCACTTTGACTCTCAACTTTACTTTTATATTTCTTTAAAATTGGGAGTGAAAATATTTTCTTAACAGCTACTCTTAGAATTTTTGGATTAATTAAAACGCTATAGGCTAATAAAGATGAATAAACTAATAATGCGATATAAATTAGAATCATAAGTGATTCACCAACCCAACCAGCATTTCTAGGTACTACATCAAAATAAATTCCACTTATTAATAAAACAGGAATTGCTAAAGCAAACCAAATTTGATCTAAAAGCACTCCATATAAAGTAATTGCCGTTGCTTTTCCTAAACTTACAGACTCCTTTCCCATTGCATATAAAGCCATTGGAGCCCCACCCACAGTTGTTGGCGAAACGGCTGAAGTAAAGTCCCAAACTAAAACAATTCTAAATGATGCAGCCCAACTTAATTGCTTTTCTGATAAATAACGAAACTTTGCCGCCGAAAACCAGACTCGAAGAATTGAAATCACTAGAGCAATAATCAATCCTGGCATTCTTCTTAACTCTAACTGCGCTAATATTCCAGGTGTGTAAGTGTAATAAAAAACTAAAGCTAACCCACCTAAACTTAATACCAAAGACAAAATGATATATCTAACTTGAACAATCTTATCAATTGTTTTTTTTTCTTTTTCAGGAAGTTCATCAAAAGAGTTATTGTAAGTGTTGACAGCTGTCATACTTTTCTAATTGAGTGATAATATATCGATAAAAATGACCCATTTTATAATCTACAAATGTACAGATTCTATTAACAAAAAAGGCTTACCAAAATAGGTAAGCCTCGTAACGCATAATAAGCAAACTAGTTATGCAAAATTCTATTACGGGTTTAAAAAACTTCCTGAATAGGTTGTAATAATTGCTGTATTTACAGCGTATTCACATTGTTTAGGTCTTCAAACGCCTTTTTCAGTCTTGCAACAAATGTTTTTTCACCTTCGCGCAACCAAACTCGTGGATCGTAAGTCTTTTTATTTGGAGCATCATCACCCTCTGGATTGCCAATTTGAGATTTTAAATATTCCGCTTTGGCACCCATATAATCTCTGATACCTGTCATATAGGCGTATTGCAAATCGGTATCGATATTCATTTTTATTACACCATAACCAATTGCTTCACGAATCTCTTCAACACTAGAACCAGAACCACCATGGAAAACAAAATCGATATGATTATGTTCGAGACCATATTTTTTCGAGATATACTCTTGAGAATTTTTTAAGATTTTTGGTGTTAATTTTACGTTTCCTGGTTTATAAACGCCGTGAACATTGCCAAATGCTGCTGCAATGGTAAATCTAGGACTGACTTTACTTAGTTCTTCATAAGCATAAGCTACTTCTTCAGGTTGAGTGTATAGTTTTGAAGAATCTACATCACTATTATCAACACCATCTTCTTCGCCACCAGTGACACCTAGCTCAATCTCTAATGTCATGTTCATTTTAGACATTCTTTCAAGATATCTTTTACAGATTTCCATATTTTCTTTGATGGGTTCTTCTGATAAATCAATCATGTGAGAACTGAATAAGGATTTTCCTGTCTCTGCAAAATGTTTTTCACTCGCATCTAAAAGACCGTCAATCCATGGCAATAATTTTTTTGCACAATGGTCGGTGTGTAAAATTACTGTAGCTCCGTAAGCTTCAGCCAATGTATGAACATGTTTTGCACCTGCAATTGATCCTGCAATAGCAGCTTTCTGATTTGTGTTGCTCAAACCTTTTCCAGCATTAAACTGACCACCACTATTTGAAAATTGAATAATCACGGGAGAATTTAAATCTCTAGCTGTTTCAAGAACGCCGTTAATTGTATTGGAACCAATTACGTTTACTGCTGGAATTGCAAATCCGTTAGCTTTAGCATGTTTAAAAATAGCTTGAACTTCGTCTCCAGTTGCAACACCTGGTTTAATATTATGTGTCATTGTTTTTAGCCTAAATGTTTGGTTTTTGTTTAACCAAAGATAGACAAATCTAGACCGTTATAAAAAATATTCTATAGATTAACGTTCTTTCTCTAAGTGTACCGATGAACAAAATACACTTAAACGAATACCAAGTGAAATAAATTTTGAATGTTACTACTCAAATTTGGACTTAGACCTTTTGTAAAGTTTATTAATTTATAAGAAGGTTCATTTTGCAAAATAAATAAAAACAATATTCTATGCGCAAAATTTAGCTCTTATTTCACATACGTCATTTCGTCGAGCTACGCCCTAGCATCTCAGTTTTAGAACTTAACCTATTCAAAAGTACTAGCTTATAGTCTAAAAAAATTTTGAACAGAGATAGCACTTCGTGGTACTTCGAATCGTGTCGGAGCACGGAATGCCCATTATTTTGCAAAAACCAGTGAAGTTTGCTTAGAAACGAAGTACGAATTTGTGTTACTATTACCATAAAACGCATCTTACAAGTTCCTACATTTAGATATTTAGAATCTCTATTAGATTCATCTATAATAATAATTAGCACTTGTGGTTGGCAATGTAATATTTTATCTAAAGAATTACATTGCATCATTAAAACTATTTAAGTGTCTCAATCATTAATCCTCCACAAAGGACTCTTGCTGGAAGGCTGAGTCCTTTTTTATTGAACAACTATTAATTTTCCCAATCTTCTAAGTTGATTTTGTGCTTTGCCCCCTTACCTAAAACTGAGAATTCGCCGATTATTACTGAATATTACTTCACAATGTAAGTAAAATTATATCAAACACATAGATAACTACCATACAATTAAATTCTAATTTTATTATTTAGGTAAATTCAATTACAAAAAAAGAATTGAAAAATAATCTGTAATTCAGAATAAATTTCAATTCCCCTTAAAATTAAAGGTTCGTGAAACACAAAAATGAGATTTACGAACTCTAATTATTTTGATGGTTTATTTAATATACCTCAACCATTGTTCGGTCACTAGACTTCACATTATTTTTAAAATCATTCCAATCCCATTCTTCAACAGGTTTGTTAGCAATATTTCGTCCAGCTTTCATATAATCGTAATAACCTAGACTAGCTAAGTTTGAATAAATTCCAGCTTCCATGCCTTCAAGACCACAGATATAAATCAAGGTATTATCTTTTGCAAAAATTGGAGATAAGAGTTCTTTGTGATCTAAAATTAAATGTTGAACATACGTTTTAGTCCCGTCGGCTCTTCTACCTTCGCGAGATATAGCAATCTTATAATGAAAGTTTGGATAGTTAGTTGCTAAGTCATTCAACCATTTATAATACAATAAGTCTGTAGTGTATGGCGTACCAAAAAGTAACGCAACTTCGCCTGTGAAACCAGAATCAAGCAAATCAATTAAAAAACCTCTAAAAGGAGCAATTCCAGTCCCAGTTGCAAAGAAAACATAATTACAATCATTTTTGTTTTCAGGCAAAATAAAACGTTTACCACTTGGTCCAGAAACCAAAATAGTATCACCAGGTTTTCTACTACACAAATAGTTTGAACAAACGCCCGTGTATAATTCTTGCGTTTCCCAATTTTCATCAACAACACGTTTTACCGTTGTTGAAACTAAATTTGGGTTTCCTTTTTCACCAATTGATGGTGATGAAACTGAGTACAACCGCACTTTATGAGGTTTCCCGTTAGTATCCGTTCCAGGAGCAATTACTCCAATACTTTGACCTGTTTTAAATTGACCTACAAGTGATGTTCCAGAAACATCAATAGTAATATGTCTTATAAAATTAGGACTTGACTCTAATGTGCAAATTTTACTTTCAACAATTTTTGCTTCAACTGGTTCTTTTGGCTTTACAACATTAATCGGTAAGTCTGGAAATGTAAACATGGTAATTTTTAAAATTCGTTATTTGGATTCCGAAAAATAACTGTTGAACATCAAGAATAAAAGTGAGAACTATCTTTTTTTTGATAAAAAAAGTACGATTACTTCATTTTGATTTCTAGAGTTGATATAATCTTATTTAAATTTTATTTCAATTTAAATAATAAGTCCAATCCCAAAAGTCGATTCTTTCGGTTTTCACCCTTCCAAATCTTACGAATTCGACGAATAGTTTGCTAAAACCTGCTTTTCGGAGTACACTCAATAATCGATATTTACATTCCAATTGCCATCTAAAATAATCTAATCCCTATTTAGTACATTTCAAAATCATTAGCTTATAATGCTTTAGCTTATTATTATATAATCTGTAAAAAAATGTGATTAATATTAACCTGAGTTCTTTTAAGAATTAATACATTAATTTTAGTTATAACCCAGCCTAAATAAGTATGAATGGTATTTGGCTCAGAAGTGCAATCTCAAATGTAAGCTCAAATTAGGTCAGATTTGGATCAAAACCAAGAATGATTTCTTGATGGTTTTGAGATTTTGAACTAGAATTTCGTGTGAGTTTGGTTGACAGCGGACGCTGTCTTTGTTTTTTAGCACCAACGGACGTTGGCGCTAGAAGTGGTTAGCACCAATGGACGTTGGCGCTAGGAGTGGTTAGCACCAACGGACGTTGGCGCTAGAAGTGGGAGCACCAACGGACGTTGGCGCTAGAAGTGGGACGTTGGCGCTAGGATAGTTTTTTTGCAGTGTTAATGGGTTTCACCCTAGTTTTTTTATTTATGCCATATAGAACGTTTAATTTAAAGCTTTTGCTTTTTAATAAACGCTGCATACCATTTTGCAGAGTTTTTTGGAACCCTTTCCAACGTGTTAAAATCAACATAATAAAGACCAAAACGCTTTGAAAACCCATGCGCCCATTCAAAATTGTCCATAAAAGACCAAGCAAAATACCCTCTTAAATTCACCCCATCCGCTATAGAGGCTCTACAAGCTTCGATATACTCAGAATGATATTCTAATCGATCCTGATCGTCAATTTCACCATTTATTATACAATCTTTATCTGCATAACCATTTTCTGTTATGTAAACATCTGGGTTTGCATACCTTTCTTTTATCCAATTCAAAAGCTTCCTTAAGCCCCAAGGCACAACTGCCCATTTCATATCAGAAAATTTCCAATCAGGACTCACCGATAATGCCACATCTTGATCTTCAGATATCCCTCCATTACCATATACATTTTGTCCATCAACCGAAACATCATGTGAAGCATACATTGTTGTGTAATGATTTAAACCAAAGAAATCTGAACTCCCTTTAATAAGTTTTTTTTCTTCTAAAGTAAACTTTGGTAACCTTTCACCAAGTCTTTCTTTCATCACTTTAGGATAGTCGCCTAAATAAATAGGATCTGCAAACCAACCAAGAAAAAATTCAAGTGATCGTTGAGCTGCTTCAACATCTTCAACTTTATTAGTTAATGGTTCTCTCCAGTCACAATTATTTGAAATTCCAATAACTGAGCCATCTCTCTGATAGTTTTCTCGATACAATTTCACCGTTTCAGCATGAGCCAGAATTAAGTGATGTGCAACAAGATAAGGTTCAGATTTTGAAACTCTGCCGGGTGCAAATACACCTACTCCATGCCCCAAAATAGCAACAACCCAAGGCTCATTAAACGTTATCCAATTATCAACACGATCACCAAAATGCTTGAAACAAGTTTCCGCATAATGAACAAAGTGTTTAATCGTATCTCTACTTAACCAACCACTATGTTCTAGTTGAAGTGCTAATGGAAGATCCCAGTGATAAAGTGTTACCCAAGGTTTTATTCCATTCTTTAGCAGTTCATCAATCAAATTATTATAAAACTCAATGCCTTTTTTATTGACTTCACCTTTGCCATCAGGTAAAATTCTTGCCCATGAAATCGAAAATCGGTACGCATCAACACCCATATCTTTCAGAATTTTGACATCGTCTTTAAATCTATGGTAATGATCGTTGGCAACATTTCCATTGTCATTATCATTAATTTTTCCTGGAATACTGCAAAATGCATCCCAAATTGATGGACCTTTTCCATCAATGTTGTGGGCACCTTCAATTTGGTAGGATGATGTCGCACATCCCCAAACAAAATTTTTATCAAAAGTCATTAAATACTGCTTTCTAATTCATTTCTTCTTTTGTCCAGATCAATCTGAATAGTTTCCATTAATTGTGTACCAAGTGGATAAAAAATCATTACTAAGGCACCTAAAAAAGCAATTATTGCTGGAATCCAACTCATTAACCAAATCATACCTGTCCGAGCCCCCTCAATAGAAGCGGGATCAGATCCTATGTAATTAAAACCTGCCAAAACAAATCCGATTACAGCACCTGCAACACCACCACCAAATTTTGTAGAAAGAGAACCTGCAGAATAGATGAGACCGGTTGCTCTCCTACTATTTTTCCATTCAGAATAATCTGCTACATCACCAAGCATAACAAATAACAAAGTTGGGAACATGGCTGAAAAGAATTCGGAAATACAACCAAATATAAAAATGGCTTCAATATCCCCTGATTTCAAGAAAAGAATAGGAATTGAAAACAGACCAGATAAAATAAGAGCTGAAATAAATAGATTTTTTTTACCAAATCTTCGACCTAATGGAGTTGCAATTGCCACACCAGCAATTGATGCCATCATCAGAGATACCATATAAGTAGAAGCCGCTATCTCCTGATTCAAGAAATGTGTAAAATACAGAACTATTATTCCTTGTTTGATAGAACTATATACATTAAAAACAAAACCAATAATTAATAAGATTACCCAAGGTTTGTTTTTCATAAGTTGAATTAAATCAACCTTTATATCTGTTTTCTGAGATTTGGGGGGCAATACTCTTTCTTTTGTAAGTAAGTAGGTTATTATCATGAAAATTGCTAAGAATAAAGAAAGCAAATAAATAGAATTGCGATATCCCGTTTTCTGGTTGATTACCGAAAGTTGATCAGCGGTCAATTCCACAATTCCATAAACATAAAAACGATAAACCGAATCTTTATATGCTGAAAATCCAAGACTAGGTTTACTTTCAATTGGAACATGATTAAGTAAACTTGTTGAAATAATTCCGACACCATCGCTAATGCTAATTCTGGCCGATTCCACTGAATTTTGCATTCGGACATCAACCACATAATGATGATTGTGTGAAGCTGATGGCGCAATCGAAATTAGTGGACTAACATTACCAAAAAATAGAACTAAGTAAAGAAGTGAACCCTGTACGAGTAAACCTCCCATAAAAGCTCCACCCATTCTGAAAGAACCTAAAGATATTCTTTCTTTCTGATCACTTGTCATTACTGACATAAGTGCACCATAGGGAATATTATTTGCAGTATAAACTAATGTAAATAAAATATAGGTTACATACGCATAAATTAATTTCCCACCATCTGAAAAATTTGGAGTTGTATATAAAAGAGATAATGATAATGCCAAAGGAACTGCAGTCCATAAAATCCAAGGCCTAAATTTTCCATATTTTGATGTATAGGTATCTCCAATGATCCCCATTGCAACATCACTAACTCCATCGAATGACCTTGCTACAAGCATTATTAAACCAACTGATACCGCATCTAAACCATAAACATCTGTATAAAAAACAAAGAGGAAAGTCGAAACACCTCTCCATGCGATATTTGCAGCACCATCACCAAGTGCGTAACCTATTTTTTCTTTTAGTTTTATTGAATGTTGATTCATACTATTTATCTCAAATTCGGACTTTGACATTTTGTAAAGTGAATGATTTTGTTAACGATTTTATGTAGCATAATTAATGAAAACAAGAACTAGTTCGCAACCTATTGAGCTTGGTTCTTTTGTATTAGTTGGTCATGCTGGGCTTCGACCCAGTATCTCAGCTTAAGAACCAATCTATTCAAAAAAAAGTGATTGTTGCGTAAAAAGATTTTGACAGAGATAGCATTTCGTGGTTCTTCGAATCGTTTAAGGGCACGGGATGACTGTTTTTTGCGAAAACTACTGCCATTTTTTGTAGAAACGAAGTCCGAATTTGAGCTAATTATTTTATACATGAATATTTTATAAATACATGATATTTGAAATAATTTAAACGTTAAAATTTTCAATGAATATTTTTTAATTGTTATCATTTTTATTAATTAAAAAGTGATTTTATTAAACAAATTTTAGGATGAAAACAATTTTAAATGACTCAAATTTGCATTTTCAATTGTATCTAGTTCAATACTCATTTTATTGTCAACTCTTTTAATTGAACATCTTCTGAATTTGAGCCAATCATGATATGAAATAAGCCTGGCTTGGTAGAATAATTTCCGTCAAACCCATAAGAGCCTAGCGTTTTTTCAGTTATTTCAAATGAAACCTGCTCCGATTGACCTTTTTTCAAACTTATTTTTTTAAAACCTCTGAGCTCTTTAACTGGACGCATTGGCTTTGCTACAACATCACGAATGTAGAGTTGAACAATTTCCTCACCATCATAATCACCATTATTAGTAATAGTAACATGAACTTTTACAGTATCACTTAAATCCATTGATTCTTGTTCAAGTTTCATATCAGAATAAGTGAATGAAGTATAACTCAAACCATAACCAAAGGGATATTGAGGGGAATTTTTTTCATCATTATAATGACTCCAAAAGACAAACTTGGGATCCCTATTTTTATCATAAGGTCGTCCATTTTGTAGATAGTTGTAATAAATCGGAATTTGGCCAACGTGTCGTGGAATGGTAACGGGTAATTTTCCTGATGGATTATATTTTCCAAGTAAAACATCAGCAATGGCATTTCCTGCCTGACTTCCTAAATGCCAGACTTCCAAAATGCTTGGTGCATTTTCATAAATCCATGGCTCAATTACAGGCCTTCCGTTCATGAGAATAACAACTACATTTTTATTAACCTCAAGTACCTTTTTTAATAATTCAACTTGACGACCTTTAAGACTGATATCAACTTGACTTCTTCCTTCGCCAGATTGTAAGGCGTCTTCTCCCATTACATAAAGTACAAGATCACTTTTCTTAGCTAATGAAATTGCATTTTTAAAACCGGAACCATCGTCATTAGCAAATGTTAAATTAATACTGAAAATGCGATCACCACTTGTTAATTCGTACCCTTTTTCAGAAGTAATAGTAAGATTTGATCCTGAATTTTCCTTCAAACCTTCTAAAAGTGAAACAGCAGAATTTGAAACAGCTTTTGCTCTCCAATTTCCTAAAGGTGAATCTTTATCATCTGCGAGTTTACCAATTACTGCAATTCTTTGTTTTTTTTGAGCATTAATTGGCAATAAGTTAGTATCATTTTTCAATAATATTATGGATCGCTTAGCCACTTCTCTTGAAGCTTTCAAGTGTTCATCAGATAATAGAATTTGTTGTTCTTCTTCAGCATTACCATATTTGTATGGATCATCAAATAACCCAAGGGCAAATTTAACACGCAAAACACGCCTTACCGCATCATCAAGTAAATCAATGGAGACTACACCTTTTTCAACAAGTGATTTCAACTTTGTTTCATAAGCTGCCGATTCCATGTCAACATCAGATCCAGCTGTCAAGGCTATTTTTGCCGCATCAGAAAGGTCTTCAGCGTAACCATGTTCCAGTATTTCTGCAATTGAGCCCCAATCCGAAACTACAAGCCCATAAAACCCCCATTTCCCTTTAAGTAAATCTCTTTGTAAAAACGAGTTAGCTGTTGCTGGAATTCCCCAAAAATCGTTAAATGAATTCATTACTGAGGCAACACCAGCTTCAACCGCTGCTTTAAATGGTGGCAGAACAATATTATATAATGTATGATTGCTAATTTCTACTGTATTATACTCACGACCTGCTTCAATAAATCCATAAGCTGCAAAATGTTTGGCCGTTGCGGCAATTGAAAAACGATTAGCTAAATTATCAGATTGAAAGCCTTTAACTCTTGCTACAGAAATCATAGAAGCAAGATATGGATCTTCTCCAGATCCTTCCATCCCGCGTCCCCATCTTGGATCTCTTGAAATATCCATCATCGGTGCGAAAGTCCAATTTACACCAGATACTGCTGATTCTTTAGCTGCAATTTGGGCAGACAAACGAATATAATCTAAATCCCAACTTGCCGATTCAGCTAAAGGTATTGGAAACATGGTTTTAAAACCGTGAATAACATCATAACCAAATAAAAGAGGTATTCCTAATCTGCTATTTTCAACAGCCATTTTTTGTGCATTGTATGTAGATTTGGCACCAACAACATTCAACATTGACCCGATTCTACCACTTTTTATTTTTTCCATTTCCGTTGAAGCTCTATCTCCTTCTGGTACGGGTCCCGTAAATTCCCAAAATCCCGTATGCTGAACAAGTTGTCCAACTTTTTCATCTAGATTCATCAATTTTAAAACGGAATCTACTTTTTGCTCAATCATTCGATTTGTAGCCCCCCCTTGACTTTTCGCACTTTTTACAGGTACTAAAAGTAATATTAATGAGAGAATTTTAAGGAATTTCATTTTTTTCTCGTAATTATTGGTAATTTTTCTCACATAGTTTATATAATTTATTACGGAAAATGCAAATTTATTATCGTTTAGAACGATTTTTTTTCTTGACCATTACGATTAATCACACCTTGCACCAAACAAAGAATACTTTTTTTTTCTGATGAAAAATATTTAAAGTAACCTATCTCGTTTTTTTCATTGCACATTAATTATTTAAAATTATAAAACCGGTAATGATAATGTTATGTTGCCTTTGCTCTACCCTGTTTTATCAAAAGCTTATAGAATCTAAAATAGTGTAGTCTAGGTTTGTAACTAATTACAAGAATACTTGCTAGTATATCACATTACCACCTTTTAATACTTTATACTCATTTTGAATTATTCTAAACTAGCTCTGAAACGTAGTTCTTGCAAAATAATCGACAATTTTATATGAAATTTAAGGTCAAAAGCATCGATTTCGACGTTTCGAAGTGGATTCTATTATAAATTTCTCTATTTACTGTGAAAATTTTAGAAAAAAAAACCTCGCAAACTTTTTATTCGTTTACGAGGTTTTAATTTGAAAGTGGAGATGCCGGGGGTCGAACCCGGGTCCGAATCGGTAAACCATAGATCACTACATGTTTAGTTGATTATTGAATTTTCGTAGAGAACGTTGCCAACCAACAGGCGTTTCTCCCTTATTCTTATTAAATCTTACTGAGTACAATAAGAAGAGTTACTCAGCCAGCCTGTAATGGGTGACACTCAAAAACCGACGTTGCAGGCTTTAGTCAGGTTCGAGTGGATCGGCGCAATTAAGCTGCTAATCTGTATGTATTATTGTCTGCAATTAGATTGCCAAATATTGAGATTTACGAGTGAACATTTGAAACACTCGACATGCGACGTACAATTGTACTCAACCCGTCGAAACCAAGTACATCCCCTTGGAGTTTAAATATACGGATTATTTGCACTTAAAAAAATATTAAGAATTAGTCTGATCTTCATCACCAGCTTTTTCTTTTTTAGCTTGACTCATGCTTCCTGCCAGTTTTTCTCTCATTGAGGTATCGGCTAGCACATTTTTCATGGAATAATAATCCATTACTCCTAAGTTTCCATTTCTAAATGCTTCAGCAATTGCTTTAGGAATTTCAGCTTCAGCTTCGACTACAAAAGCTCTCATTTCTTCAATTTTGGCTCTATTTTCTTGTTCTAGAGCAACAGCCATTGCACGTCTTTCTTCCGCTTTAGCACGAGCAACTTTTAAATCAGCATTTGCTTGATCTGCCTGAAGAGCTGCCCCTACGTTATCACCAACATCAACATCAGCGATATCAATTGACAAAATTTCGAAGGCGGTTCCGCTATCTAAGCCTTTACTTAGTACGACTTTTGAAATATTATCAGGATTTTCGAGAACACTTTTGTGATCTATTGAGGAACCGATAGTCGTTACAATTCCCTCTCCAACCCTTGCTAAAATCGTCTCTTCCATTGCTCCACCAACTAGTCGTTCAAGATTAGCTCTTACGGTTACTCGGGCAGTAGCTCGAACTTGAATCCCATCTTTTGCTAAAGCTGTAATCGGTGGAGTTTCAATCACTTTAGGATTTACAGAGATTTGAACCGCTTCAAAAACATCACGACCTGCTAAATCAATGGCGGTTGCATTTTCAAAAGTTAAACCCAATCGAGCTTTATCCGCAGAAATTAAAGCTTGAATAACCCGCTGAACATTGCCACCAGCTAAATAATGTGTTTCTAATTGATTTAAAGAAATCATTAAGCCTGCTTTTGAAGCTGTAATAAGCGCTTTAATAATAGGTCCTGGAGCCACTTTTCTCAATCTCATGCCAACTAAATCTTTGAAAATTGATACTTTAACACCAGAGAAGAATGCAGTTACCCATAAACCTAAGGGTACAAAATACAAGAAAATAGATAAACCAATAATTATTAGAAATAGAAAGAAAAAAGGAAATACAGCTTCCATAATTTGATTATTTGATGTTTAAGATTTTGTTACAACAATTCGATTTCCCATTGAGGAAACAACTTTTACTGAAGTATCAGCTAGAATAAATTCTCCATCAGATACAACTGTGTATTTTTTTTGATTAATCATGATTACGCCAGAAGGTCTTAAAGGAGTAACCGTTACACCTTCCATACCCGTAAGTTCATCTAACTCATGATACTCATTTTCATTTTTCAATGATCCATCTAAAACTAATGTTTTAAAAAATTGATTTTGTGGAAGATATTTAGCTAATGAGCTTATTAAAGCAATTCCAATTATAATGGTTATTGATAGAGTCCAAACTGCACCACCTATCTGTGATAAAGCAGGAAATGACAATCCAATATTACCTATAAGTGCCACTCCTAAACTAAATATGATTAGTGTGATACCACTAACTCCAGCCAATCCAAACCCTGGAATAATAAAAATTTCTATAATTAGTAAAACTACACCGACCACAAAAAGAATAATTTCCCAACTTTGAGCTAAACCCATAATATAAAGTGGTGCAAAAAATAAAAGTGCTCCAACAACAGAAATTATTCCAGGAAATCCAACACCAGGAGATTGTAATTCATAATACAAACCACCTAACATCATTAACATTAAAATACTTGAAACAACAGGATTTGCTAATAAACGAAGTATAGATTCTTCCCAACGTTCACTAATATGCTCAATATCTGGTTCGCTTATTCCTAAATATTCTAATGCGTTTTCCAAAGAATTTGTTTCAAAATCAGCAATTCCGAATTTGACTGCTTCGTGAGCAGAAAGAGATAATAATTTACCAGCATCTGAAATTCCTTCTATTCCAATTGATTCATCTACCATTGCTTCTGCAATTTTCGGGTTTCGATTATTTACTTCAGCTGTTGAACGCATTAAACTGCGCATATAACTTTGCATCTTTTCTGATGCTTTCTCACCTGTACCTTGCACCACTGTTGCCGCTCCAATTGAAGCGCCACTTGCAACAACAATAGAATCACAAGCTAATGCAATTAATGCACCAGCAGAAGCCGCATTTTTATCGATGTAAGCGGCAGTAGTGATTTTACAATCTAAAATAGATTTTCTTATCTCATCGGCAGCATCAACTAGGCCTCCAAACGTATCAATTCTAAACAGTACTAGTTTTGTTGAAGTATCTTGTTGAGCTATTTCAATACCTCTTTTCACGTAGGAAGCAATTCCATTATCAATAACACCCTCAATCTGTACTAGATAAACTTTTTTTTCTTGAGAATAAGATTGTGTTGAATTCAATACAATCCAAATTAATGCTAAAATTACTTTTGTTATTGATGTTGAATGTAACTCAGGAATCATATCAATTTTATTTTTTTATGTGAAACTTCAATATAAATAAATTGTATGACAATCACATTTTAAGCCTATTTATGAATAACTATTATTTTGCAATTTGCGAATTAAATAAACATCTTTACACCTATTCAGAGTTTAGAGATCGCTATACCATAACAAATCAACCTATATCATGAACCATTCATCAAGAATAATTTTTCAATTCTTGTTATTATGGCAATTAAGCCCATTTTTTATCGCCAAAGCACAACAAACTAGTGGAATTTTCGGATTCATTAAAGATGCTGAGACATCAGAAACACTATTACAAGCTAACTTATTTTTAAAAGGTACTTCAATTGGAACAGCAAGTAATAACTCCGGTTATTATTCTCTTTCAAATTTAGCTGAAGGAACTTACAATTTACAAGCTTCTTATGTTGGCTACGAAACACTTGAATTGAAATTCACCTTAAAAGTTGGTGAATCAAAACGTTTAGACATCAACTTAAAACCTGACAAAAATGAAATGTCAGAAATTGTGGTTACCTCTGATCGTTTAGAAGAAGAAAAAAAAAATATTGGAACAGTTAATATTAAAACTGAACTTATAAAAAACGTTCCTGCCATTTTGGAAGCTGATGTTTTTAGATCCATACAGTTAATGCCTGGAGTAAAATCAGCTAACGACTTTTCATCAGCATTATATATTAGAGGAGGAAGTCCTGATCAAACGTTAATTTTGTTAGATCGAACTACGGTTTACAATCCAAGTCACTTTTTTGGATTCTTTTCAACCTTTAATCCCGATGCGATTAAAGATATTCAATTATATAAAGGTGGTTATAATGCTCAATATGGAGGGCGCTTAGGTTCTGTTTTAGATATTTATAATAAAGACGGAAACAGACAAGAGTTTAAAAGTGGATTTACCGTTGGAATGCTGGCATCTCGTGTTTATGTAGAAGGTCCATATAAAAAAGGTTCTTATATGTTTGCATTGCGTCGATCAACAATTGAACCGCTACTTTATGCACTAAACGATAAAATAAGTGGAATCCCTGAAATGTTTTATTTCTATGATGCCAATGGGAAACTAAACTTTGATATCAATGATAATCACCGAATTAATGTAGCATTTTATGGTGGTGTAGATAAAGTTAGGATTCCTTTTGCACCTGAAGCCAATGCGTTGTTACTCTATGGAAATCAAACAGGAAGTTTGAATTGGAATCATTTAATAAGTCCAAAAGTATTTGGAAACTTTACATTTACAGGTTCAAGATATTTCAATTTGCCAGAATTTGGTATTTCAGGAACAACATTTACTCGCGAAAACAATATTTTTGACTTCTCACTTAAGTACGATTTAGATTATCTGGCTTCACAAGAAAATGCGTTTAAGTTTGGAATTTGGGCTGGAAATATGGTACTAAATGTGACCAATTCATTTGATGGTAGAGAAACATTTTCATCTCGCTTACAAACAGAATATTCTGCATTATACGGTCAACACACTTGGAGACCAGATAATTCATGGAAAATAGAAAGTGGTTTGCGCTTAAATTATCACTCAACGGGTGATTTCTTACGACTTGACCCAAGATTATCTGTTGAAAAGTCATTTGATCGCCTTCGATTACAAGCTTCTGTGGGTGGATACAGTCAATTTCTTGCATTAATTACCAATGAAGCGTTTTCTGGTTTTGACACTTGGTTAATTGCAAGTGATGGAGTTGAACCATCCTATGGAATCCAATATGGACTTGGTGCTAAAACTCGTGTAATTGATGGAATTAATTTTGATTTAGAAGGTTTCTTTAGAACAATGGAAGGTCTTTTTGAACTTGACCCAACAATTCCAAATCCATCTGGTTTAGAATACAAAGACTTATTCAGATTCGGCCGAGGTTATGCATACGGAATCGAGGCTTTGCTAGAAAAAACTGATGGAAAGTTGACAGGATTTATTGGCTACACTTGGGGAATTACCAGAAGAAGATTTCCGAATGTGAATAATTTTAATTATTACGCTCCACGTTATGATAGAACGCATGATATAAATGCAGTTGCAAGTTATATGTTAAATAAAAAATGGAAGTTAACTAGTGTGATAAGTTTTGCAACGGGGCAAGCCTATACCCTACCGATTGGAAGAACTCAAACGTTTAACGACCCATTTGGGCAAAATAATAACGCCTATTTTGATATCGGAACTGTAAATTCAAATCGTTTACCAGATTATTTTAGAATTGATATTGGAGCCACACACACAGGAACATTTTTCGGAGGAAAATCTGAATTGCAATTACAAATTGTGAATGTATTTAATAGAAAAAACATTTGGTTTTACCAATATGATTTTGACTTAAACCCAGTTGGTAGAAATGAAATTCAACTTTTACCAATTATTCCAACTGTATCCTATAGTGTTCAATTTTAATAATTATGAAAAGAAATATCCTTTTATACTCTCTACTTAGTTTAGTATATCTGTCTTGCGATAGCTTTAAAGAAGATAAATATGAAAAACAATATGTTGTTGAAACCTATCTAGCAGGTGATGAAGAATTCCCAGAATTAATTCTTACAAAAACATTGCCTTTAGACGAAGTGTATAGTCTAGATAATGCAGGTATAAATTCTGCATTAATTAAAATTTATGAATTAGATGAAACTCAAAAAAGAGTCGATTCTCTTATCTATGAAAAAGAAGTTCTAAACCCAGGCGTTTACATTCCAACTAGATTTGCTCTAGTAAAACCAGCAACGGACTATGAACTTCTGATTTATGTAACAGATGATGATAACCACAAAATTTCCGCAAAAACATTTGTTCCTGGTCAGTTTGATGCCGTGAGTGCCAATTTAGACACTATTATGTATCAAGCCGATAATCAATTAACGATTACTTATACTCCTAGTTATTATCCCAATAGACAGTCTTATTATATTTTAACCGTTGTAGCTTTAGATACAACAGGAACCTTAACTCCATTTTATGCGAGTGTTACTGAAGATGGAGAACCTACAAGATCTGAATTGCAAAAAAATAATTCCAATATATTAACAGAGGCAAATTTCGAAGTTAATACTGATGGAAATGTGAGTATTGCTTTACCATGGTTGGCCGTTGCTTTTTACGGTGAACATGAAATCATAGCCGCCACAATTGATGAAAATATCTACGATTTTAATAGAACAAGAGCTACTCAATTTGGAGGGGCAACCATTTCACCAGGTGAAATTTATGACATAATTGATCGTATTGATGGCGGAACGGGCATTTTTGGTAGCTTATATAGAAAAACAAACCAAGTTTTTATTTCACGTAATCCAATAATTGATTTACTTTACCCAACCAATCAATAACTTTACTATCTGTTTCATTTTTTAGAACAATAGTAAATTTTACAGAGAATTCAACTTTATGAAAACTTTGTAACTTGAGTTCTAGAAAAGAAAGCAAACATAAAAACTGGTATAAATAAATTTCGACATTCTGGGCTTAACCCAGAATCTTCACCAAATGAAAAATAAAATTCACATCTCGAACCCAAACTCCCCCTTTCGACCAAAATTAAAATGCTAAAAGAGGACCGATATTTTAAGGGGGCTCGTGAGCTGAATGCTAATGAGCATTCGGTACTAATAAAACTTTAGACAAAGCCTTTATGATGAACGAATGGCAGAAATATGTGCTAGACTAAAATCCTGACCAAAAAGTTTAGGTTGGTGACCTTGGTTTCTTCTTTAAATTCTCTACACGGCACGTTGAGAGTGTTAGCGATAAAATTTACACTAAATCTTATCCCGAACTCAGATCATATAAAATTATTATTCTGTTGTTGCGAGATTCCGATTTTTTTGAAAGACGTTGTAACTCTTTAACTTAAAATAAACTAAAATTCTTGATTTAGCTTTTACGAATAAAAGAGAAACCAACTTCCATTTATCGATTCTAATCAAAAAAAGTCAACTTTTAAGTTTAACTTTTTTTTGGCGATATTTAAAATGATGAATTAATGACCAGTTGCCATTACTTTTTCATCATGACTAGATTTTCCATTTTCTTTAACAAATAACCAACTTATTGCTGAAAAGATTACTGAACCAGCACAAATTAAGAAAATTACATTCTTGTCAGTAGCATTAGAAATATACTCTCCAATTCCCAAACTAGCTACCAATTGTGGTAAAACAACGGATAGATTAAACAGTCCCATATAAAGTCCCATTTTTTTCTTAGAGACTTTTTCTGACATAATTGCAAAAGGTAAACTCACAGTTGCAGCCCAACCAATTCCGGCAAATGCCATTAATACATAAACAAGAATTGGTGAAGTATGGATGAAATACATACTTAAGTAGGCTATTCCAAGTGATGCAATACATAAGAAGTGTGTTTTTACTTTACCAATTTTACGAACAACAGGTTCTAAAACAAACGCTGGTAAAATGGCAGCTACTGCATTAAAAACCAAGAAACTCCAAGAGATTACTTGACCTAAATTAGCATCTGTTAAATCTGCAAAATTAAATTTTAGATAAGCAAACATGTAAACGAACATGGTTTGAATACCAATCCACGTAAAAGAATGAGCAGCTAATATTTTTCTAAATCCTTCTAAGCCCTTTGCTTCTTCATCTAAATGATCCGTTTTTTTCCACAAGGTATAAGCGATTAGGGCTACACTCAATAGACCACAAAACCAATTTACATAGTCATCAATTCCATGAAATACTGTTAATTTTCCATACATAGCATAGATTGCATAGAGTAAAAATCCCCATAAAGGTTTAATTACCCATAGAATTTCAAAAAGTGAAGTATTTTTCTGAGAAGAGGTTTCTACATCATCTGCATCTAAAACGGAAGGTTCTACAATAAAAAAGCTAGGAATAACTGAAAATAGAAAAACTAAAATCGCTCCAAAATAAATAAGCATATAATTACCAAAAATCGCTCCAATACCATAAGCAAGTACCCCAAACGTTCCCGATATGGTCTGCATCCACGTATAACCTCTAGTTCTATTATCTGCGTCTGTAACATCAGCAATAATTGATCTGGTTGGATTAAAACTCACATTAATAGCTAAGTCTAGTGTTAATGCTACAGTAATGGCAATACCTAGTATTCCATCGAAGCCCATTGCTTTTGAAATAACATCAATATTAGGAAGTGCTAATAACATCATTGCTGCCAGAAATCCACCTATTATGATAAAAGGTCTTCTCCTTCCGCCCCAAAACCAAACTTTATCGCTAAGTAAGCCAATAGTTACCTGACCAATAATACCTGCAATAGGCCCTGCCGCCCAAACTAAACCAACTTCATGAATATCTAAATTGTACTTAGTGCTTAATATCCAGCTTAAAGCAGAAATTTGAACACTCAAGGCAAAACCCATTGCAGTTGATGGTAGGCTTAATAAAGCCAAAAATGAATTGGATAGCTTTTTTTGAATTTCAAGCATAGTTTTTTTATAATGTAATCTGTAATAAACCAACCTAATTAATATTTATTCACGGAATTCAATAATCAAAAAAAATAGAATATAAAAACCGTGAAAATTCCTTTTAGAATGATTCTCATTAATCAACTAGAAGAAGTGAATAATACTCTACTTAATGTAATAATACAAAGTATTTGCTGTCCATCGAAATAATTAAGTAAAGAAGAAATTAACCATTTTCATTGAAAGCGTTTTTTTGTGAATTAGTTTTAGGACTGAACTCTTCTAATCGTTTTCTAATTCGAGCCTTAATTGAACTTAATAAATAATTATTAACATGGTAAACTATTTTTAAACAATGATTATCTACAACTGTAAGCAAATATGAAAACAAATACATCCATACTAAGTTACCCTAAACTTGATTTATCAGCAGGCTTAGTCGTTTTTCTCCTAGCTATCCCACTTTGTTTAGGTATTGCTTTGGCATCTGGCGCACCATTATTCTCTGGTATTGTATCAGGAATTGTAGGTGGAATAATTGTAGGGTTTCTAAGTGAATCGCATTTGAGTGTTAGTGGACCAGCCGCTGGTTTAACCGTAATTGCAATAAATGCCATTCAACAATTAGGCGCTTATGAAGCATTTTTAACTGCTGCCTTATTAGCTGGATTTATTCAATTAATTGCTGGCTATTTAAAAGCTGGCATTATTGGCCACTATTTCCCATCTTCAGTTATTAAAGGAATGTTAGCCTCTATCGGCATTATTCTAATTTTAAAACAATTACCGCACTTCGTGGGTTTACATTCTGAGTTTTTTGGTGCAATGGAGTTTAACGAACCTGATGGTACAAATACCTTCAGCAAATTGATGTATGCATTTTCACATGTGAATGGACTTGCTTTTTTTGTTGGAGCTTTTTCCTTATTTATTTTAATAATTTGGGAAAAGCCAATTATTAAAAGGATTTCTGCTCTTCAAGTACTTCCAGGTGCATTAGTAGCCGTAATTTCCTCTATTCTTATTCCAATAATTGCCAATAAAATTAATCCGAATTGGAAAATATCTTCAGAACAATTTGTGAATTTGCCCAATCTTTTTGACTCTGATGTTTTACAGACTGCATTTTCATTCCCAGATTTCTCAGCATTATTTAACCCTGAAGTTTATGTTGTAGCTATTACCTTGGCGATTGTGGCAAGCCTAGAGAGTTTACTAAGTATTGAAGCTGTTGATAAATTAGACCCTGAAAAACGCAGAAGCCCAAATAATCAAGAATTAAAAGCTCAAGGTGTGGGAAATATTGTTTCTTCTCTTTTAGGTGGACTTCCCGTGACTTCTGTAATTGTTCGGAGTTCTGCGAATGTAAACTCTGGAGCTAAAACCAAAATGGCAGCTGATTATCATGGTATTTTTCTTTTAGTTTCTGTTGTTTTAATTCCAAGCTTAATAAATAATATACCTCTCTCCTCTCTAGCCGCAGTGCTATTAGTTGTGGGTTATAAACTGACAAAACCAGCTCTAATTAAGCAACAAAGGAAATTAGGTAAAGAACAATTTATTCCATTTGCAACAACAATTGTTGCTATTCTACTTACAGATTTGCTTGTAGGAATTATAATTGGATTGCATGTGGGAGCATTTTTCAATATTTATTCGAATTATAAAGTTCCCTTTTCTATAATTGAAAATACTCACTCAACAAAAGATAGTTCTCGAGTTTATATAAATTAAGTGAGCATGTTTCTTTTCTGAATAAAGCAAATCTTCAACATACTTTAGAAGACATTGCAGATCATTCTGAAGTTATTGTTGATGCTGCAAGTACTCAAACTATTGATTTTGACATTTTAGATATACTACATGATTTCAGAATTCAAGCAGCTACTCGTTCAATCAAATTCGATTTTATTCATATCCCAACTTCTGCCTTGAACTTTTGGAATACATTAGAGACGCCTTATGATTTACAAACTAATTCTCATTTCGAAATTGATCACACTGAAGTTAATAAGGATTCGAATTCTTCTGTAAATTCTACGATATCAGAATGAGATAACTCTATCAGTAGTAATAAAATAGAATCATCGACTCATTTAACAGTTTAAATAAGTAGATGATTCTATTATGGTTTTCGCCCTAATGAAGACTCAGACATTCTTTTGAAAAACAGGATGTCTAACAATTAAGGAGTTAGGTATTAAGTTTCGAGCGAGAGCATGAGATTATGGCTTTCGCCATAATGACATTAATTTTACCACTTGATATTCTTGTTTTCTATCAGTTTGAGTTTAAATTCTAAACCTGAATTCAGATTAATAGTTTTACCTTATCAACCAATTAAAAGCTCTATCAAACTTTAATGAATGCAATTTCTTCAAATCTTGAACAGTTTTTTAACAAATCTATTCGTTTGATAATTAATTCAACATATTTTTTAAAATTTTCTCGTTTACTTCTTTCACAATAACTTTAAGGGTTCTATTTTTAGAGCTATGCGAATTTTCAATTCTATTCAACCATTTCTAGTCATTTCCCTTTTGAGTCTAATAGGACTCTACTCTTGCGATGACTTATCTCAACCTTCTGGTATTCCAGATAAAACCGTTACTCTTTTAAATCTTACTACAGATTCAGATACGCTTTCTTTTAGAAATGCATCAGCGATAAAAGACACTATTGTATCATTTAATGTATTTGTACAAGTAATGGATAAATCAGATTTAGCTTCTAATCCTAAAGTTAATATGTATGAAACGGGTGAATTTCAATTGATAAAAGCCGTTGAACTAACAGAATGGAATGAGATAACTAAGACCTATCAAGGGTCCTTTACCATTGAAATTTCTACTGGTGTTTCACTTTCTACAGATTTAGTAGCAACTGCTATAACTTCAAGTGGAAATGCATCCAACTTTCTTCGGAAAAAATTTATTATTTCAGGATTAAGGCTAGCAAAACCAATTGTTGAAAACCCAATTAATCCTGATACCTTATTTATTCCATTGAGCGGTTCAATCAATTTTTTATTAGGTGTTAAAGTAACGCATCCTGATGGACAACGATTCATTAATCAGGTAAGTGCTAACTTAACAGACAAAGACAATGAAAGTTTAGGAGATTTTATTCTTTATAATGATGGGAGTGCATTTCTTCTTGAAAACAACCTAACTTCGGGTGATATAAGTTCAGCAGACAGCGTTTTTAGCCGCTCATTCACAATTAATTCAAGTAATAAACCTGATGTGATTACTTTAACGTACAAAGCGTTAGACACAGGCAATCAAGTGAGTAATAGTATAACTTCAACAATGGTGATTTCCCAATGAGATATAAATCAATACACTTATGTTTATCATTGATTTTTATCAGTTTAAATCAATCTTTTGTATACTCACAAATCATTGGGCCGCGCTCAGAGTTTGTTCGAGAATCCATCTCTCAAAATAGCATTTCTAATCTTGCAACTTTTGGTGATACGGTTTGGATAGGACCTCAACTACAACGAAATATTGGCAGAACGAATGAATGGTTCATTCCAGAATCACTAGATTCTATTTTTACTGGAAATGGTCGTGTTTATAGTTTAGTACTAAGCCAAGATAGTATTTTTGCCGGTATTGGTAGAACCTCAGAATTAGATGGACAATCAATTGATGAAGCATTTGGTTTCTATTTTTCTAAAGATGGCGGTGACTCCTTTGAGTTTATTTCCTATCAAAGTGAAGAGCAAGATCAACTTACCTACACTTATGGTGGAAATATCTTAAACCAATTACCTGTAGTTGTCCGTCAACAATCTCCGCCTTATATGGTTGACCGGAAAGGTGATGTTTTTTTTGCGGCAGCTTGGGCAACTGGTTTATTACGTTCTCTTGATGGGGGGCAAACTCAGGAACGACTCATTTTACCACCATCACAAGAAGATAGTTTAGTTCCCGAAAAAACATACAATTTTGAGTTTAACCCTCGAAATGATACTAACTTTTTAGGATTTTCGGTTTTAATCGATTCTAAAAACCAAGTTTGGTTTGGAACTGCTGGTGGCTTAAATAGGTCTCCTAACGCAATGAATGCTCCAAAAGACCGTGTAAAATGGTATCACTACTCCTTTAATAGTGTTAACCCCAATTCACTACCAGGAAATTGGGTTATCTATTTAACAGAACAACCTGGAACAAATAGACTTTGGATGACTAATTGGGTTGCACAATCTGGAGAATCTTATGGAATTAGCTATACCGAAGATGATGGGAAACATTTTATCAGATTATTAGAAGGCGAAAAAATTTACACTATAACTTTTTATCAAAACTGGATTATTGCTTCTGGAGATAATGGTATTTTTTATAGTAAAGATGATGGAATTAGCTGGAATCAACTAAAAGCTATACGCAGCCCCAATCAATTAATCAGTTCTAAAGCTAAATATTTCTCTGCTTCGGCAAATAATGATGGCGTTTGGATTGGCTCAAGTGAAGGTCTAATCTTCACCCGCGACTTTGAAAACTTTGAAATAACGCGCGTTAATTTCCCTCTTACTGGTGGAAATGCTTTTGATACAGATGGAAGAACAACAAAAACATACGCTTATCCTAATCCATATTCGAATAACAGACACACGTATTGTAGAATAGTATTTGAGTCAACATCGACAAATTCTGATATTAAAATTACCCTATATGATTTTGCTATGTCAAAAATTCGTGAGCTTTCAGGTTCAAGTTCCACGAGCGGTGTTTATGAAGCCATTTGGGATGGATTAGATCATCAAGGAAGATTAGTTGCTAATGGTGTGGTTTTTTACACAATTGAAGCAAATGGTGAAATAGCTAACGGTAAAATTTTAGTAATTGATTAACATGATGAATTCATTAAAAAAATTATCCGTCAGTAAAGTTATTGCCCGAAATACTTTTTCTATTTGTCTAAGTCTAAGTTTAAGTTTAAGTTTGTTTCTGGCAGTTCCAAGTTTTGTTCAAGCTCAATTTGGAGGCTCTGCTGGCTCCTTTCTAAAAATCGGATTTACGCCAAGAGCTCTTTCAATGAGTAATGCAGTTTCTTCAGTGCCCGAACTAAGTACTAATGGCTTTTATAACGCGGCATTGAGTGCAGGAACGCTAAATAAAGATGTAGAATTTGGAAGTTCAATTCTGTCCTTCGACCGAAGCCTTCATACCGTTTCATTAGCTTTTCATCTACCTCCATCTGCCGGAATAGCTCTTCAATTTATGAATGCAGGTGTTTCAAATATTGATGGAAGAACCCTGAGTGGTTATCCTACCGATAAAATAACGACCAATGATTATTTTATTCAAACATCTTTTGGTGTTAGGGCTAAACCAAACTTTTGGATTGGAACAGCTTTAAAGTTTGTTCTTTCAAATTACCACCCTGACGTTCCAACATCTACTGCTTTCGGTATCGATATTGGATTTCTTATCAAGATAAATGAAAAAATAAACATTTCGTTTGCTGTTAATAATTTACTTTTAAGTCATCAATGGAATTCTAGTGATTATTATGGAGGCTTAGAACAATCTGATCAGTTTAATTATTTCCCTACGAATTATATTCTTGGAACATCCTATCGAGCAATGAATAATAAAATGATAATTAGTACTGATTTTGTTGTTTCATCACTTCAATCAACCATTGTTCAACGTTCTATTTCTAATGAATTTAATCCTCCTACAGAAACAACTGAACGGGTAAAAAGAACGAGTTCAACTACGGGTGTTAATCTTGGTGTTTCTTATCTCATTCATCCAAGATTTCGCCTTTCTGGAGGATATTCGAATCAAGATTTAAAAGTAATAACCGACCAACATACTTTTTCATCTGGTTTTAGTTTATATCTTCCATTTGATAAATTTGCACCAGCTATTGAATATGCCTTAAACAGAGAGCCCAATGTGGGGACTTTCATAAATACTTTTTCAATTCGATTCTCGTTCTAAAAATCGTCGTAAAACTACTTAACTTATTTGAATGAAAAATTCAATCGCTTTTATTTTTTCAAGTTTACTTATCTTATTAGTATTAACGTATCGCACTGCTGCACAACAAATTACGCCAAGTCTAGAATTCTTAACAATTGGGACAGGAGCTAAACAACTGAGTTCAGGTGAAGCAACAACCGCAATGGGAATTGATGGATTAAATGCTTTAGTTAATCCTGCAAGTTTAGGTGCTATTAATCAAAGTATGGTAAGTGCCAATTATACTTTATGGATAGCTGGCACTGAAATAAGCTCATTTTCAGCCGTATTATTAGAAAAAAACCAACGCCTTAGCTTTTCTTTTTTATCAAATTCTACAAGTGATATTGAAATTCGTGATACGCCAGGTGAATCTTTATCTAATGCAAATGTTGAATATTTAGCACTCACAGCGGCTTATTCATACGCCTTTTCACCTTTACTTACCTTAGGATTAAGTGCAAGTTATTTGAACGAACAATACATTGTGAATTACGCAAACGGTTATTCTTTAGGCTTTGGAATGTTCTCTAGCTTATATGATAACAGAGTTCGGATTGGGGCTGCTGTTAATCATATTGGTGAAATGCAGAAACTCAACGAACGAAAAAGTAAACTTCCGACTCAAGCACGAATTGGCATAGATGCAGATGTTTTGAGTTTAGCTTTTCCTGGCGATCGTAATTTCCCCATGCTCTTTAGTATTACTACTGATTTTATTCATTATTTAGAATTATTAGATTCTACCGTTTCTGATAATCATATCATTAAAAACGAACAGGCATTATTAACAGGAGTTAGAATTTTAGCTGCTGATTTATTGGCTTTTCAAGCGAGTTATCGTTTTCTTATTGAAGGTGTTCAGTCTTGGTCTTTTGGATTAGGAATTTATCAAGGAGATTTTAGCGTCGATTTTGCATTTCTTCCATTTGGCACAGGTTTTAATCCTGCTTACTCATTGGGAATGCGTTATTCATTTTAAGATTATAAGTGGAGTTTAGGATTAGTTTATAATTATTGAATGTTCTTGGTGATTGGGGGAGTTTTCTTTCTATGAAGTTTGTTCATCTTGGAGTATAAACTCCTTTTATTTTATCGCAAATAATTATTTTTTATAATCTTGGTACGATTGGACAATTGCGCCACAATAAGTTACGAATGGACAATCGCACTAGATTAATTTTAAGATTATAACCCAATTACGGGTTATAAAATCAATGTGCGTCTAACCAATTATCTCCTATTCCAGCTTCAACTTTTAGTGGTACGGATAAAGTCATAGCCGATTCCATAGCGTTTACGATAATCGATTTAGCTAATTCAACTTCTTCAATCGGAGCTTCAAACACAAGTTCATCGTGAACTTGTAAAATCATTTTCGTTTTAAGTTCTTGTTTTTCTTTTTCCGTTTCAAATTTTAACATAGCTAATTTAATTAAATCAGCGGCGGAACCTTGAATTGGAGAATTGATAGCTGTTCTTTCAGCAAAACCACGAATATTAAAATTAGACGCATTTATTTCAGGAATAGGTCTTCTTCTTCCCGTTAATGTTTTTGCATATCCATGCTGTTTTGCAAAAACTACACAATCGCCCATAAATGTTTTCACTCCTGGGAAACGATCAAAATAGTTTTTAATCATCGCTTTTGCTTCTGAATTTTCAATTCCTAATCGACTAGCTAATCCGTACGCTGAAACTCCGTAAGGAATGCCAAAATTTACTTCTTTAGCTTTTCTTCTGTGATCTGAAGTCACTTCAATAAGTGATTCTAAATGAAAAATCTCTTTTGCTGTTCGAGAGTGAATATCTTCATTTTCTAAGAAAGCTTGTTTCATGGCTTTATCATTCGCCATATCAGCAATCACACGCAATTCAATTTGAGAGTAATCGGCAGAAATTAGCACAAACCCTGGTTCAGGGACAAAAGCTTTTCGAATTTCTTTTCCTCTTGATGTTCTGATTGGGATATTTTGGAGATTTGGGTTTGAAGAAGATAGTCTTCCTGTTGCTGCAATATGCTGATTAAAATCGGAGTGAATTCTTCCCGTTTGGGGATTAATTAATTTGGGGAGTGCGTCGATATACGTACTTTTTAATTTACTTAAGGTTCTGTAACTCAAGATTAAATCCGCAATTTCGTACTTAACTGCTAAATTACTCAACACATCCTCAGATGTGGAATATTTACCTGTCGCTGTTTTCCTTCCACTTGGTAATTTTAGCTTTTCAAATAAAACGAGCCCTAATTGTTGAGGTGAATTTAGATTAAATTTCTCATCAGCTTTCTCAAAGATTTCTTTTTCCAAATTCTGAATTTCAGCATCCATCACAACTGATAATTCCTTTAATAATTGAGTGTCGATTTTTGCTCCAGTCATTTCCATGTGTGCTAAAACTCGAATTAGAGGGAATTCAATGGAATAGGTAAGTTCTTGAAGTTCTAAGTTTTCTAGCTCTTTCTTAAATAATTGAGCTAACTGAAATGTAACATCAGCATCTTCTGCGGCATAATCTGAAACAACTTTTGCTTCGATATCAGCCATACTTAATTGTTTTTTCCCAGAACCAATTAATGTTTTAATCGAAATCGGCTCATAATTCAAATATTTCCGAGAAAGCGCATCCATTCCCACTTTTTGATTTGGATCAATTAAATAGGCAGCAATCATGGTATCAAATATCTTTGATTTTATCTCAATACCATTTTTTTCAAGCATAATTAAATCGTATTTAAGATTCTGAGCTATTACTGTTTTAGATTCATCAGCAAAAATGGGTTTAATTTTCCCTAAAACCTCTTCTTTATTTAAACCAGAATGAATCACATCAATATAAAATGCTTCACCTTTTTTGAAAGCAAATGAGAGCCCAACCAATTCAGCTAGTAGAGGATCTGTTCCTGTGGTCTCTGTATCAAAACAAAACTCATCTACCTCTAAGCATTTATTTACTAAGGAATTGACTCCTTCATAATCTTGAACTAAATGATAAGACACATTTTCAGCATTAAATATTTCATAAGTTGTTTCAGGTACATTTTCAACGGAAGTAAACAAATCATTTGGTTTATTATCAGCGCTTGTGTTTGCTGTTCCAAATAAGTCAACCTGTCCTGCTGAGTTTACTTTTTCGATTGGTTTATTCGGTTTAGGTTCAGTATTTGAAGCTGAATTTTGTCCATATTTAGCAGTTAAACTCCTAAATCCCATTTCTTTATAGAATTCACTTAATGCTTCAGCATCTGCCCCATTCCATTTATATAATTCCCAATTATCAAAACCTGGAACTTGAGTATGAATCGTTACCATTTCTTTTGATTTTAACACTAAAGCGGTGTTTTCTATAATAGTATCTCGCTTTTTGCCTGCTTTTATTTTATCAACATTGGCAATTAAGTTTTCAATTGAGCCAAATTCATCGATTAAAAGTGGAGCTCCTTTTTTTCCAACACCAGGCATTCCAGGAATATTATCAGCAGTGTCACCAATTAGTGCTAAAACATCACATACTTTTTCTGGTTTCACTCCGAAATAATCGACAACTCCATCAATTCCAACAATATCGAAGCCTTTTGCCGCATTAAGTGGTTTATATAATTTTACGTTTTCGGTTACCAACTGCATAAAATCTTTATCTGGCGTAACCATGAAGACATCTGCGCCATCTAAACCTGCTTTTAAAGCCAATGTGCCAATAATATCATCTGCTTCATAACCATCCAATTCTAAATTAGCAACCTTGTAACGATTCAGCATTTCTTTGATGTAAGGAATTCCTTCTCTCAATTCATCAGGTTGTGGCGGTCTATGCGCTTTATAGTTTTCATCCATTTCGTGACGAAATGTTGGCACATGTGTATCCCAAGCAACGGCAATGTGACTTGGTTTTTCTAGTTCTACTAATTGTTCTAAAGTATTGGCAAACCCAAAAATCGGTCCAGTTGACAAACCTTCTTTATTTTTCAGATTTGAACTGATAAATGCAAAATGTGCTCTATAGGCTAAAGCCATTCCATCTAATAAAAATAATTTTTTGTTCGACATGCGTAAAATTGATAAACTTTTTCGTGTACATTGCGATAAACCGCATCGGCGGACAACAGTCCGAGCCTAAAAGATATTCAATTCGATTAAGAAATTTTATCAATGTCTAATAAAAACGACTCTTCCAAAGCTTTTGACAAAACAAAACGTATTTATAGAGAATATACTGAGGATATTACCCGTGAGCGTTTAGGGAAAGAATTACTTGCTGATACAACACGAATCAAAAAATTATATCGAGAAGCCGTTGGAGACGACATTGATCCATTAACAGGTGAACAAGTTGGTTTGATCACAAAATTCACTCGATTTACCGGTGCATTAAGTAAACGATTAAATCCCAACCGTAGAATTTTATTTGGTGGTAGTATTTTATTTTTTGTGGCAAGCTTTTGGAATTCAGGATTAATTTCGACTGCGCTTCTTAGTCTTTCTTTTATGGGATTTATTACCAATATGATTTTGGAGCTGTTAGAAAAAACAGATGCAAAACGTGAAATTGATTTTGCACGAGATATTCAATTGAGTTTATTACCAAGCCCCGAAGACAATAACAACGAACTCGAAATTGCATCTTTTGCAAATACTGCAAATGAAGTTGGTGGCGATTATGTAGATGTAATTCATACAGATAAAGGTACATTTGTAATTAATGCGGATGTTTCTGGTAAAGGTTTATCTGCTTCATTATATATGGTAAGAATGCAAGCAATGGTTCATTTACTTGTAAATAAAGGAGTTACAAGTCCACGTCAACTTTTTTTAGAATTAAATAATTACATTAAATCAGGAATTCGTGACAAAACGTTTGTGACGGCTTGTGCTTGTTTCTTCCCTAAAGATGAATCCCATTTCTATTTTGCTCGCGCAGGTCATAATCCACCAATTTTGTATATAAAAGAAAAGGATGCAACAATTACACTAAAAACTCCAGGTTTAGCTTTAGGCATGGCTCCTACTTTCAGATTAGAAAAGCATTTAAAAGAAGCTACTATTAATTTTTCTCCTGGCGATAGTCTTCTAGTTTACACCGATGGACTCAATGAAGCAAGAAATGCTGAAGGACAAGAATATGGTGAAGGTAAATTGATTTCAATTATGGAGATTTATGGAGTATTAGATGCCAAAACCATTACTCAAAAAATTCAAAACTCGCTCGACATTTTCATTGGTGAAGAGCAACAACTAGACGATATTACCTTTTCAGTCATTCACAAAATGGTTTAATCTTCATTTTAATTAGTTAGTTAGTTAATTGATTAACCGAGTTGTAAAAGAATATTGATGTACTCTTTATTGAGTTCACAAACTATTTTTAAGAATACTACCTTAATCACTCAAATTCGGACTTCGTTTCTAAGCAACCTTCACTAGTTTTTACAAAAAAGGTCATCCCGTGTCCCGACACGATTCGAAGAACCATGAAGTGCTATTTCGGTTTACTATCTTTTTACGCCATAAACACTTCTTTTGTACAGGTTAAGTTCTTAGGCTGAGATGCTGGGTCGAAGCGCAACACGGCGAAATGACGTATTTGAAATATGAACTTAATTTTGCGATTAGACTATTATTTTTATTTTATTTGCAAAATTACACCTTTAAAAAATTATTAAACTTTACAAAAGGTCTAAGTCCAAATTTGAGTTAATCAGTAAAAATAATATTTCGTAAACTTAAATACTGTTCAAAAACACGTAACACAAATTTAAATATTACGATAGATTCTATATATTCTTCTAAAACAAATCACTTTTTAGGAATCACTATGAAAAAAATTCTTTTTTTACTTTGTTTATTGAATGTCTACTCTATTGGGTATTCACAAGATGCTGATTTTAAAAGACGTGCAAATGATGCATTTACTGAAATAACAGAGGGTAAACTCTCTTTACACTTTATTAACGCTCTAACAGGTAACCCTATCCAAGGTGCAACAGTAACGATTGAAGGAATTGGAATAGGTGAAACTGATTTTAAAGGTAGTGTTAAATTTGAGCCAACAGAACAAAACATTATTTATAAAATCTTTTTTGAACATCCAAAATACATTACTAGTGCTGGTGAAATTGAAGTAATGGCTGGAACTTTATTCCTGAATAGATTCAGCATATCTCCTTTAATGGAAATCAACAATTTAAGAATTGTAGTTGATTGGGCTGATAAACCTGCAGATTTAGATGCAAATTTTGTTAAGACTGGCGGTTATCATATATCATACAGAACAAAAAAAGTGAGTGACGATGGTGAAGCACAATTAGACAGAGATGATAGAGATGGCAATGGTCCTGAAACAATAACTGTATTTAAAACAAATCATTACGATAAGTATCATTATTATATTGAAGACTTTACGAATCGTTCAAAATCAAAAAGTAAAGATTTGTCTAAATCCAGAGCCATTGTTCGAGTTTATGGCGAAGGTAGATTAATGATGTCTGTCCAAATTGATAGAAATGCAGGGCGAGGAAATCATTGGGATGTTTTCGAAATTGTAAATGGTCAGATTCAAGTTATTAATCAGGTTAATTAATTATATCCAAAAGTTTATAACTTATGTTTTAGGCTGAAAGATCTCTTTCAGCCTTTATTGTTTCTATGAGTTTGATTTTTATCCAATATAATGATGCAAATTCCGTTTATGAAGCTTATATTCCAAATATGATTTCTTTTTCGGTTTAGAATTTCAATTTAATTCCGTTATACAATGGCTTAAATTAGTTTTAAAAAGGAACAATAATCACCTCAACTTTTATAGTTTTATTTATTTCAACACGATATTATGCAGTTAAAACGCTTTCTTTTACCAAACATCATATCACTTACTTTAATAACGGTATTATGGTTTTCCGGTGTTGAACCGGTTTTTTCAAATCAACCAAACCCTAGAACACATTTACAAAAATACATTCAGGTTCAACGTCAAATTCTTGATAATTATGTAGATAAGGTTGATGTTGACTTTCTGTATAAGAATAGCTTAAAAGGTTTTGTTAAACGAATGAAAGACTCTACTCTCGTTTTAACAGGCACTCCACTTGATACTGCAAATTTTGATCAATTTCAAGTAAATGATTTACGACAAGCCGTTGGCAGATTTGAAAAAGCCTATTTGTACTTAGCTGAAAAAAGCCCAGAAGAAGATTTAGATAAACGTACAGAAGATGCTATACGTTATATGTTTAAGGACTTAGATCCTCACTCCATTTATATCGAGAAAGAAGATAACGAACGCATTCAAGAAGAGTTTGATGGTAAATTTCAAGGAATTGGTGTTCAGTTCGATATTGTAAATGACACCATAACAGTAGTTACTCCTTTAACAGGTGGTCCTAGCGAATCGATTGGAATCGAAGCCGGTGATAAAATTGTTACCATAGACGACTCATTAGCTGTAAAATATACCAATGAGCAGGTTATCAAAAAACTTCGTGGTCCTAAAGGTTCTAAAGTGAATGTAGGAATTAAACGTTACGCTCATAATGATTTAATTCCATTTACTATAATTCGTGACGATATTCCTATTTATACTGTTGATGCAAGTTACATGCTAGATGACAAAACAGGTTATATTAAAATCAATCGTTTTGCAAGAAATACTTACGATGAATTCATTTCTGCAATGACAGATTTAAAAGAAAAAGGAATGAATCGCCTTATTTTAGATTTGAGGAATAATGGTGGTGGATTTATGGATCAAGCCTTAAAAATTGCGGATGAGTTTTTGGCTCGTGATATTAAATTATTATCAACTCAGGGTAGAAAATCACGATTTAATCAACAATTTGTTGCTGGTGACGATGATGCTTTTGTTGGAAAACCATTAATGGTTATTATAAATGAAGGTTCTGCTTCTGCGTCTGAAATCGTTTCGGGAGCCATTCAAGATCATGATATTGGTCTCATTGTTGGAAGACGGTCTTTTGGTAAGGGGCTAGTTCAACAACAATATGAATTAGTTGATGGAAGTAGTATTCGCGTTACCATTTCAAAATATTATACTCCATCAGGTAGATTAGTTCAAAAACCCTACACAAACGGTCGTGAAGATTATGCCTATGAATTAATTAAACGAAAAAACAAAGCCTCTACGGATGCAGTTGAGTTCGTAGAAAAAGCCCCAGATTCACTAAAATTTCTTACTGATGCAGGTAGAACCGTTTATGGTGGTGGTGGAATTATTCCAGATCATATAGTTGAAGAAGACACAACTCAAAGTTCAATCTTAGGTTTAATGCGCAGAAAACGCCTTGATTTAGAATTTACATTGAGCTATATGGAACAAAACGGTAAAAATATTGAAAAGAAATTTAACGGGGATTTAGTAAAGTTCAGAAATGAATTTAGATTTACAGACAAGGACATGCTTGATTTCAATAATTTATTGATAAAAAACGGTTACGCTGAAAATGATACGACTTTAAAACCCACTCTTCGCACAGACTCTTTATATGCTCCTGTTGGAACTTTCAATAAAGAGCGTTGGATAGCCGAAGGATTCTTAAAATCATATATTGCGAGACAAGTTTGGGGGCCATCCTCATTCTATCAAGTCTATAATGATGTATTTGATTCAACCTTAAAAGAAGCTATGAAGCTTTGGGACGAAGTAAATCAATTAGCTGAATATCGAAAAAATCATGTTTCGAATATGAAATAAAATTATTAGCCCAACTTGAAAATCCATCCCTCACTCCACTTAATTCTGGAATTCTGGCGCAAGCGTCCGCTCATGACAAACTCAATTCTACCGCGAGCGTCCGCTCGTGACAAACCATTCTGGCGCGAGCGTCCGCTCGTGACAAACCATTCTGGCGCGAGCGTCCGCTCGTGACAAACCATTCTACCGCGAGCGTCCGCTCGTGACAAACTCAATTCTACCGCGAGCGTCCGCTCGTGACAAACCATTTAGTATTAATAACTTACCATACATCTAAGTATCATTTACACAAATTGCTTTTCTAAAAATCAATTATAAGTGTACTCCAAAATTAGTTTTCAGCAAAACACTCGTCGAATTCGTAAGATTTGGAAGGGTGTAAAATGAAAGAATCGACTTTTTGGTGTGGACTCAATTATTATCTAATTTTTGTTGCGCGTTAAAGTGTTTGAATTGAACCGATTTCCATCAATTTTAAATCTATTCCTTTTGATTTAAAAATTTGTACAGAATCATCGTGATTGATTTTTATTAATCCAAACGTATCATAGTGCATTCCAATCACTTTATGAATACCCAACCATCCCGCAGCAATTGAAGCATCTTCGGCATCCATCGTAAAATTCGATCCAATTGGTAAAAAAGCAAAATCGATTTTGTGTCTTTTAGGAATTAATTTCATATCACGAAACAGAGCCGTATCTCCTGAATAATAAAATGATTTCTTTTTCGTAGAGATAACAAATCCGACGGGATTTCCACCATAGGTTCCATCAGGAAATGAAGAAGAATGATCGGCATGAATAACTTGAATTGAAAAATCTGGAAATTTCACAAACCCGCCTGTATTAACTGGATGAGTGTTTTCAATACCCTGTTTAGTTAACCAAACATAAATTTCCCAAACTGCGACTACCTTTGCATTAGATTGTTTTGCAATGGTTAATAAATCGGCAATATGATCTTCATGGGCATGTGAAACGAGAATATAATCTGGTTTAATCGTTTCAATATCAACCGATTTTGCTAGTTCATTTGGTGTGATAAAAGGGTCGAATAGGATAGTGCAATTGGTTAAATCGACCATAAAGCAAGAGTGACCGAAATACGTAATTTTCATAATTTCTCCTTTATTGGGTAAAAAAGACTTCAGATTTAAGATAAACTTTATTTAGATAGAATATGATATTCAAATGAGTTTTGAGTAAGATTCGCCTCACAGTTTATTTTAAAGCCACAAAATAAACTATGAGCAATTTTCATCTTAACCTCTTACCAATAAATTAGCTTTACAGCTATTAAATTGAAAATCCAAAACGTTAAGTAGAGTCCAGAAAGTCGATTTTTCTGTTTACAACCTTTCCTATTCTGGTAAATTTGCAGACTATATTGCAAAAAAAATTGGGGAGATCGCCTAGAACTTTAAAATCAAACAAACTGCCCCTCCTAATCTTATTGAATTCTAATTGGACATTAGACTTTTAAATCGTTAATGTAGCTAATTAATTTATCTTCTTTTTTAAACAACTACACAATGCAAAAAAAATACATCTTGCTCATCTTCGTTTATTTTTTTGCTACTCTTTTTTACAGAACCCTTATTTGGGCAAAAACAACCTAGTTCAACTTATGATACTTATTCAGAGATTATTGAGAATATTCAATATTCAAAACCTGACTCTGTCATTTATATTAGCAATTTGATAATAGATTTAGCAAAAATAAAAAATGATTCCACAAGCATAGCTCGTGCATGGAATTCCATAGGTAGATGTTATTATATAAAAGGTAATTATTCGGAATCAAGAAAATTTTATAGTGATGCTTCTAACTATTTCGAAAGACAGAATTCATGGTATTATTATGCAATTGCATTAAATGGAATCGGTTTAAGTTACGCTGCGGTTGATAATCAGGAGGAAGCTCTTCCCTATTTTAGGAAATGTATCGAGATTTATTCGATTTTAGGTGATAGTTCGGCATTAACTAAACCATATTTTAATATAGGAATATCGTTCAAAGACAAGGCCTATTTCGAGAATTTACCTACACTTTTTGACTCTGCCCTTTACTATTTTGACTATTCCAAGACTTTAGCTAATCGGTATAACAATCGTCTTTTGACAATTAGAATAGCAGCTTTAGAAGGTGAACTCTACTTTTTTATGGGAAAGTACATTTTATCACTTCAAGAATATGAAAAATCACTAAAACTTATAACCGATAAAGACGAATGGGATAAAGGCTTTGTTTTAGGAGGAATTGCTGCATCTAATTTTAAATTGGGCAACTTTGATGAAGCTATTAAATATGCTAATCAAGCAATCGAAATACAACATAAGTTGGGTGCTAAATGGGAAGAATCTAGAGTTCAACAGTATTTATACCAAGCTTATGAGGCAAAAAATAGATATTCAGAAGCAATGGAATCCATAAAACGCTATGCTGAATTAATTAATGAAGTATTTGGAGAAAGACGTACTAATGATGTGACTGCTTTAAAACAGGCTTTGGTAGAATTGGAAAAAAATAAATTACTATTTGAGAACGAAACTAAAGAAAATCAATTATTTATCCAGAATTTGATAATAAGCTTTCTTGGCGTTTTCCTAAGCATTTCCCTATTTATCTATTGGCGATTACAACAAAAAAATAGAAAAATCTCCGAATTGAAACAAATTGCAGATTTAAAGAACGATGAGCTCAATCATTCAAACAAGCTAAAAAATGATGTTTTGTCAGTAATTGGTCATGACATGATTAATTTAATGGGCTCGATGGATGGATTCTTAGATTTAGCAACATCTAAACAATTAAGTAAAGATGAGTTTGATGCCGTTGCAACAATGCTTTATGAGAATGTGGTTCGGATTCAAATTACTTTTAATAATTTATATCGTTGGGCTTTGTTATCTGATGGAAAAAAAATTACTACTTTTGAAAAAGCAGACTGTTTTAAAATAATTAAAGAACTTGAATTTTTATTTGAACCTTTATTTACAATTCAAGATTTTTCATTTATAGATACAGTTCATCCTGATTGTACAGCAGCAATTCATCCTGATTATTTAAGGCTTATTGTTCGGAATTTAGTTCATAATGTGGGAAAATTTACGCCTAAAGGAGGTTCAATTACCATTTATTCTCAAAATAAGGGAGATAAAGTAGTTATAGGAGTAAAGGATACAGGAATTGGAATTACAAATGCACAAAAAGAAGAAATCTTACATACAAATAAGAGGCTATCAACAAATGGAATTCGTGGCGAAGGTGGAACAGGCTTGGGCTTGGTTACAATTAAAAATATTCTTTCCGCTTATGGTTCAGAGTTGCAAATCCACTCAGAAAGTGGTAAAGGAGCTGATTTCTTTTTTGAACTTGATGGAAAAATGAACAATGTTGAGAAATTTTGAATTCTTAATGCTTAATTTTTAATTTATTTTATTTCTTGCTTTGATTTTCTAGTGCGGATCACAGGGCGAAAACTCCCCCTTTTGCCTAGGTCTTTGGCTACGATGAAGTTAGATAATCAAAGGGGGCATGGGGGATTTCATGAAGCAATGAGCAATGAGCAATGAGCAATGAGCAAAAATATTCAATTTGAATTATAAAATAAATATTTTATATAAGTTATTATAATGAGCAATGAGCAATGAGCAATGAGCAATGAGCAATGAGCAATGAGCAATGAGCAATGAGCAATGAGCAATGAGCAATGAGCAATGAGCAAAAATATTCAATTTGAATTATAAAATAAATATTTTATATAAGTTATTATATAATAATTAGTTAAATACGATATTAAGCCTTCTTTTGAAAATATTTAGTTGTCGCAAATTAAATATAAATTAGTTATGATTCCTAATTTGAATCATTCATACTAGGAATTTTTCTTGCTTTTTTAACGTGTTTACCTCAGCAACAACACTAGATGAGGTTTAAATCATATTTATTGATTAGTATTCTGAAATAAAAGTCGATTAAGTAAAAAATTGAATCATTTGTAGAAATTAATATCGATTTAACATACTGTTCATATTGCACATTGTGAAAAATGAATGGAATTACTTACTTTACATATATTAACAATCGGGCAAAACCACTAATCTTAAACATCTTAATTAAATAAGATTCATCAATTATTAACTGTGTGTGCCTTAATTTAAATCTAAAAAAAACTATGAAGCAATTTTTACTAAGTATGTGTTTACTGTTCCTGACTGGAAGTTCTTGGGGGCAAACAACAATTTTCACTCATGCAGGTGGAGGAATCGAACCTAGTGGATGGACTTTTACTAATAATGTTTCAACCTATGCAATTGATAGAACAACATATTGGTTAGTTGATGCAGGAAGTCCAAGTGATATAATTACAACAACTTCTTATGATCTTTCAGCTTATGCAACTGCTGAATTAAATATTAGAGTTGCAACATTTGGATCGGGATTAAATAATCCAGCTAAAATTGAAATATCCTTTGATGGAGGTTCCACTTTTCCTCAATCAACTACAACCTCAACTCCTACAAGCTCAACATATATCGATGGTGGTCCAATCGCTTTAAATTCTGTTTCAAATCAAGTAGTTATTAGAATTTCAAATAACACTTCTTCAGGAAAAGGTGTTAGACTTCAAAATATAATATTAACAGCTGATGGAGTTGGTACACCAACAGTATCAATTGCAAACACAGGCTCACCAAGCGCAGGTGACATTCTTCAAGGAACTTCTGACGCAGTCTTATTTGGTTTTTCTTTGACTCCTTCTGCCTCTATCGATTTCACAGCGGATAGTATTGCAACTTCTGGAACAGCTACTACTGATGATGTTTCAAATTTCAGACTTATTTTAGATGCTAATAACAATGGTGCTTATGATGGTGGAGAAACGGTTGTTCAAACACTTGCAACTTTAGCAAATCCATTAGTTTTTGATTCTTTTTCGAATGCACAAAACGGACTTTCTGCAGAAACTCGTTATTTAGTTGTAGCCGATTTCGATGTTGTTGCAACTGTTGGAAGAACTCTAACGTTGTCTATTGATGCCGCAACGGATGTTATTACTACTGGTGATGAATCAGGTTCCGCAACTGGAAATACACAAACAATCATTTCTGCATCTGCTCCGGTAATCACACTAAATGGAACAATAAGTGCATTTGGTAATATAGCTGCAGGTACTTCTTCAACTTCACAATTTTATTCAGTTGAAGGATCTAATCTATCAGCTGATATAACTATTACACCTCCAAGTGGTTTTGAAGTTTCAACAGATAATACCACTTTTGTTGATACAAACTTAATTTTAACCCAAGCTGGTGGATCAGTAGCAACCACTACAATTTACGTACGTTTTTCGCCAGTTTTTGATCAAGGATCAGTTAGTGAAAGTATCATGCATCAAAGTTCTGGAGCTACAACACAATATCAAGCAGTTGAGGGTTATTCTTATGCGAGTGAACCAACAACAGCGGCAAGTGGTTTAAGTTTCACTTCTATAGGTGAAACTTCATTCACAATCAATTGGTCAAATTCTGGAAATGGGGATACGCTTTTAATTTTGATGAAATCTGGATCACCAGTGGATTTTGACCCAGTTGATACAACTCCATACAATGCTAATTCAGTTTTTGGCACATCTCAAGAATTAGGAACAGGTAATTATGCAGTTTTTGTTGGAAATGGCAGTTCAATAGAAGTAACTGGGTTAAGCGCAGGAATTACCTATCACGTAGAAATATTTGTATTTAATGCATCTGACGATTTTACTCAAAATTATAATGTGAGTTCTACTTTAACTGGGGATGAAACAACAACAGGCCCTGATTTAGTTGAAGGATTAGAATCTGGTTCTAAAGGATCATATACAACTGGTGACGTAACTTTAAGTTCTGGTTCATGGTCTTTTAATGATGTATTAATAGGAAGTCTTGCAAACGATAAGAAAAATGGAACTCAATCTGCTAGACTTCAAGCGAGTGGTTATATAGAGATGAACTTTGATTATGTTGGAGGTGTTGGAACCTTATCATATAATTATGCTAGTTATGGATCAGATGGAGCTGCTACTGTTGAAGCATTTTATTCAGTTGACGAAGGTTTAAACTGGGTTTCACTTGGAACTCAATCTACCACAACTAGTTTTAAAAATGCTTCAATTTCTGTTAATATTACAACCCCTGTTAGATTTAGAATTGGTAAAACTGGTGGTACAAGAGTAAATATTGATGATATTTCTTTTTATAATACAACAACTGGGAATGGGTATAGAGCCATCTCAGGTACAGCAGGCTGGCGCATGCTTTCCTCACCAAAATCTGGTTTTACTGTTGCTGATATTTCAGACAACACAGCCATTCAAGGTGTTGCTGGTGGTTCAAATGCTACTGCAGATTCAAATTTCTACACATATACTTCTGAAGGAGCTTGGAATACGCCATCAAATGTAAGTACACCAATTGCTGATGGTTATGGTTTTATAACTTATTTCTATAACAATGAAACAGCTAGTTCTTCTTTATTACCGATTACGTTAGATATAACTGGTACTGAACCTGGTAGTGATGTTGATGTTACTTTAAATACAACAACTGCGATTCTTGGTAGTTATTTCACCTTAGTTGGAAATCCATTTGCTTCAAACTTAAACACCAATTCTATTACTGCAACTGGCGGAACTTTTCAAGCTAATATCCAATTCTGGAATAATGCTACTTCTGCTTATGTCATTCAAGATAGAACTGGGTCATTTATTGTTGCTCCTTGGTCAGGGTTCTGGGTTGAGTCAACTGATGGCGCTACTTCTATTACAATTCCAACATCTGGCAAAACGGCTTCTGCTTCTGGAACTAGCTATTTTGCAAAAGAAGCTGTAAACACCTTATCAGATTTAAAATTTGAATTACAAAGTTCTTACAATACAGATGCGGCAATTCAAGTTCAATTCAGAGAACAAGCTACTTTCGGTTGGGATTTATGGGACGCTTCAAAATTCACTTCATTGAATGCAAACTATGCCTTATTAGGTTTTCAAGGTGAAGCTGGAAAAAACTTAAAAGCTGTAGAGTCTTTACCAAGCAATTTGAGTGAAGTTATTGAAATCCCAATGGAAGTTTTATTGAGTGGTTCTACTCAAGAAGTGAATTTAAGCTGGAATTCTTTAGCCACATTCCCTGAAGATTGGACTTTTACTTTAATAGATGCTGAGACAAATTCTTCTATCAATCTACGCGAAGTTGAATCGTATGCTTTTGTGATTCAAGGTTCTCCAGCTAAAGCAAAAGGTCATGCTCAAAAAAATCCTATTGTTTCTGCAACTGGAAATGCACGTTTAACTTTAGCCATTAATCCAGGAACGTCAACAACTTCTGTTGATGCACAAAACGGAATTCCTTCACAATTGGAATTATCACAAAACTATCCAAATCCATTTAACCCTAGTACTCAGATTCAGTTTGCTTTACCTGCTCAATCTAATGTACGTTTATCTGTATTTGATATGTTAGGTCGTGAAGTTGCCATTTTAGTAAATGGTGATAAACCTGCGGGTAAATTCACTGTAAATTTTGATGGAAGCACGCTTTCATCAGGTATGTATATGTATCGTTTGGTTTCAAATGGTTCATCAATAACGAAAAAATTAACCTTGATTAAATAAGGTTTAATCTGTGAATACATCCATTCTCATTTTTCAAAACGTGAGAATGGATTTTAATTCTTCAAACTTTTATATTTTTATTCTACTAAACTTAGATTCACATGAAAAAATCAATTTTTTTATTTAGTCTTATTGCTATTGCACTCGTTTTTGGTGCTCATGACTTAATTGCTCAGCCTCCTGGAATGCCAGGTGCACCCGATCAAGCTCCTATTGATGGTGGACTTTCAATTCTTGCACTTGGTGGTGGCGCTTATGCTCTCAAACGTCTTCGTAATTTGAGAAAATAATTGTTTTAGCTTTCTCTAAAATGTTTTTTTCAGTATAATAATCGATGATTATTTGATTTTTTAATCGTTTCAGAGAAGTAAGCAAAACGTTAAGACTTATTTTGTCTTTTCTATTTAATTGGGCACTTGAAGTTTTTCAAGTGTTCTTTTTTTTATGCTTATTTGTGAAATTATTTCGAATCTGTTAGTTGAGACTACTCCGAAACGTAGTTTTCTGCAAAATTTTTGGCGATTTCAATCTATATGAATTGCTGAAAACGGGAAAAACAGGCTTTATGGAGTGGAATCTTATATAAAAATCTCGACAACCTGAGGGTTTGAAATTTCATAGTCCTATTTTTTTGCTGATGGATTTTGGAATAGTTGAACTAGCGCCCAATGAGGCTAAGTCTCTTTTTTTGCTTTTTAGCACGAGACTTTAGTCTCGCGCTAGATTTGCGATATTTTGCTAAATTTTTGCTTTTTTAGAATGTAAAACCTGTTTTTTTTAGTAAATCTTCTATCATTTCTTCTGCGGTTTCTCTTTTTCTTATTTGTTGATATGTTCCGTCTTTTTCTATCAGAATTTCAGCGGGGAAGGCTCTTCTGTTGTAGGGCGAAGCCATTGTCATTCCGTAAGCGCCTGTATCTCTGAATGCAATTAAATCATTCTCTTTTGTTACTGCTAGCTCTCGGTCAGATGCGAAAATATCTCCACTTTCACAAATATTTCCTGCGATTTCATACAGTGCTTTTTCTTTTGAGTCAAACCGTGTTACGTTTTCAATATGATGATAGGCTTCGTACATAACGGGGCGAACTAGATGATTAAAGCCTGTGTCTGTTCCTAAATACGTTTTATTGCCTTGATCTTTAACGGTGTTTACTTGTGCTAATAAAACTCCAGCATTCCCAATAATAAATCGACCAGGTTCAAACATAAATTTAACATCAGGATGATGCGCTAAAAATTTCTTGAGCATAGGGCTTGTAATAGCTTCAAACTCTTCTAAATCAAATGAATTTTCATCTAGTTTATAAGGAATTGGCAAGCCCCCTCCAAAATTGACTGATTTTAAATCGGGTACTAACAAAGCTAATTCTAGCATTTTTTCTATTGCATTCAATAAATTTTGGGGTTGTTTTATTCCACTTCCAATATGTGCATGAATCCCTGTAATTTTTACATTATGCTCTTTGGCTAAACGAACTGCTTCTTCGATTTTATCTATTCGGATTCCGAATTTGGAATCCATATTCCCTGTTACCACTTTACTGTGATGCCCATCTCCAATATCAGGTTTAATTCGAATTGAACATTCAGAATTTGGAGCTGCTTCTGCGAATTTCTTTAATCGTGTTAGTGATCCGATGTTTAATGTGATGCCTGCTTTAATGGCAGCATGCATTTCAACATCTGTCATATTATTTTCAGTGTAAAATATTTTTCTACCTGTTGTAAATTTACTGGCTAGCAAAACTTCTTCGAAACTAACCGTATCGAAACCAAAACCTGCTAATGAAATTATTTTCAAAAGAAATGGATTGTCATTGGCTTTCATGGCATATAACCAATTAACCGGTAGATTTTTGAAGAGATTTTTTAAAGCCGAAAGGTTTTTTTCTAACTGAAATTCGTGATACACATAGCTTGGTGTTCCATATTGTTCAGCTATTGAATTATACAGCTGAGAAATTGTTTCGTCTATTTGGAAAGAGGGCAATTTGAGACCTTAATTTTGGGTGGATATTTTTTTTGGCTGCTATTCAAAGCCTTATATTCTGATGCCCAAAGTATAAATGAATTGTATTTTAAAACACAATTTCGGTTCTATAATTTTTGAATCTGATGTTCCATCAAGAAATCCCCCTTTCCCCCTTTAACATTCATGCATCTTGGTACTCGAAGTTCTTGGTGAAAGGGGGAGTTTGGTTCGAGCATGATTTTTTACTCAACTTTAAAATTTTGTGGGTGATTTGTTCTCCATGCACAGGCTGCGCCAATAATTCCAGCATTATTTTGTAACTCTGCAGGTTTTATTTCAGCTTTTGTTTTTAAACTTTTGTCAAATTTGTCGAATTTTTTTGATGCACCACCACCAATAATGATCATATCTGGCCATAATAAAAACTCTAATCTATCAAGATAATCACTGAAGCGTTTACCCCATTTATCCCAATTCAAATCATCTTTTTTTCGGGTTGCGTCTGAAGCATATTTTTCACCAACTTGTTCTTTAACCATAATATGACCAAATTCAGTATTGGGTAAAAGAACTCCATCAGTAAATACTGCTGAACCAATTCCAGTTCCTACTGTAATTGTAACAACAACGCCATTCTTGCCTCTTCCTGCACCGAAATTCATTTCTGCTAAACCTGCCGCATCTGCATCATTTACTATTTGAAAATCATTCCCAGTTAACTCTTTGAATTTCTCTTTTGCATTAACACCAATCCAAGATTTATCAATATTTGATGCAGTTCTTACGATTCCATGTTGAATAACAGCTGGGAAACCACATCCTACTTTGCCTTTCCATTCAAAATGGTCACATATTTCTTTAACACAACTCGCTACTTGTTCTGGTGTAGCTGGTTTTGGAGTTTCAACGCGAAAACGTTCTGTTTCCATTTCGCCAGTTTCCGTGTTTACGAAAGCTCCTTTTACACCGGAACCTCCGATATCAATACCTAAAATTCGCATGTTCTCTCCGTTTTCGGATTTTAATATTATATAAGTGTTGCAAGTTACAAACTTGTAGGTAGAAAAATAAACGAATCTGACTAAACCTTACAATAGAAAGTTTGAAATCTTCAGTGAACATACTTACAAATCTTCTTTTAAAAACCTAATCGTGAGTGCACTCCGAAAAGTAGTTTTTAGCAAACTATTCGTCGAATTCGTAGGATTTGGAAGGGTGAAAATCGAAAGAATCGACTTTTTGGAGTGGACTCAATCGTACAATGCTGACAATTTCAACTATTTACTCCGAACTACTTGAATTTTGTAAAGGAAAGTGATTTTATAAATAAAAAAAATGACGTCGAAAAACGTCATTTTAAAAGTTCATATTGAAAAAAAGTAGCTTTCTTAGGTTTTTTTCAATTTCAGTTCATATAAATCTTTACGTCTATCTTTTAAATTTCGAACACTTCCTTTATGATGCAATTCTTTCAACAAATCTAAATCAACATCACATATTAAGGTCATTTCTGTATTTGGTGTTGCTTCCGCAATGACTGCTGTTGTTGGAAATTGAAAATCGGATGGAGAAAATACAGCTGATTGAGCATATTGAATATCCATATTGTTCACTTTGGGCAAGTTTCCAACACAACCCGCAATCGCAACATAGATCTCATTTTCAACTGCACGAGCTTGAGCGCACCGTCTAACACGATTATAGCCATTTTGTGTATCCGTTAAGAATGGAACAAATAAAATAGATAAACCTTGTTCTGCTTGAATTCGAGTTAATTCAGGAAATTCAACATCATAACAAATCTGAATTCCAATTTTACCACAATCCGTATCATAAACGCGTAAATCATCACCGCCTACCATTCCCCATGATAAGGATTCAGATGGAGTAATGTGAATTTTTCGGTAGCTATCCGTTGAACCATCTCTTCGGCATAAATAGGAAATATTATATAAATGTTCATCTTCGTCATCTCTAAAAGGCAACGAACCCGTTATGATATTTATATTGTATGAAACAGCTAATTCAGCAAATTTATCTCTAATTTGAGGAGTAAATTGGGCTAAATGACGAATAGCCACTTCCTCAGGCATGTGATTGTATTCAGCCATTAAAGGGGTCGCAAAAAACTCTGGAAATAGAACGAAATCAGCTTTGTAGCCTGAAACCGCATCAACGAAAAATTCAGCTTGATTCATTAAATCATTAAAAGAATCATATAAACGCATTTGCCATTGAACTAAACCTAAACGAATAACTGATTTTCTCTGATTGAATAATTTTTCATTATCTTCATAATAAATATTATTCCACTCTATTAAAGTGGCATATTGTCTCGACTGAGTATCAATAGTTAAATAATTTCGAAGGACTTTTTTTACATGAAAACCATTGGAGAGCTGAAAGGTTAAAATCGGGTCATACAAATCTTTCGACTGAACCAAGTTGATGTATTCTTTTGGCGTGTACTTATCGGCAACTTTGCCATAATAAGGAATTCGCCCACCGGCTACGATTGCACGTAAATTCAAGGTTTCGCAGACTTCTTTTCTTGCATCATATAAACGTCTGGCAAGGCGCAAATTTCTGTAATCAGGATGCACAAAAATATCTATTCCATAAAGCACATCACCTTCGTCATCGTGTGTATTAAATGAGCCATTTCCAGTAATTTGTTTGTAGGTATGATTATCACCAAACTTTTCATAATCAATAACTAAGGCTAAAGCTGATGCAACCAATTTACCATTTACAGTAACGCAAACTTGCCCTTCGGGGAATCGCTTTAGCAAAAGTTCAATTTGATCATAGGTCCAGGGATGACCACCAATTTTTTCATAAGCTAAACTCATAGCTTCTGCAAAATCGGTATAATCTTCAATTTTAAGGGTTCGAACATCAATTATTGTTTCTGTACTGCTAAATTCTGAGGCCATAAATTTCTCTAAATAATCTTGAAATGGGCAAAGGTTGACAGGTATAATATATAAAGACTTGTTTTCTAATTGAGTTTATTTTGGCGAATTTTCAAAAAATGAATATGGATCATTTTTTTCTCTTGTACAAATTGATATGCTAGAAATAAAACTATACTTTTTTGCAAATTCATGATCTGCATTTGAGCATTACATTTAGCTATTTTAACCCCTTACAAATTACTGTTTGAAGTATTCTAAAGTTCATCTAAATTTAAGGCTAACAAAGATTTACTTTACGAATAATACATCCTGACTCGCTTTAATCATGTTAAAAAACTTAACTATTCTCGCACAACCTGACGATGTTACTTGTGGACCAACTTCCTTACAAGCTGTCTATTCCTTTTTTGGTGAAAATGTAGATTTGAATGATTTAATAACTGAGATTGAAATGCTTGAGGGCGGGGGAACACTTGCTGTTTATTTAGGAATTCATGCCATGAAATTAGGGTACAAAGCGACCGTTTATTCGTATAATTTGCGAGTTTTTGATCCAAGTTGGTTCTCATTTAACTCCGAACAGTTAATTAAAAAACTAAAAAAACAATTGGAATATAAAGACGGTAAAAAATTCACTAAGACCTGTAATGCATATTTAGAGTTTTTAGAAAAAGGAGGTACTCTTCGGTTTGATAATCTTGAACCTCAAGTAATTCAGCAATATACTTCGGCGCAATTACCTGTAATTGCTGGTTTGAGTTCAACTTATTTGTACCCTAGTAAGCGTGAGTTTGAAACAAGAAATAATAAAATTATTTATGATGATGTTCGAGGCGAACCTACAGGGCATTTTGTAGTGGTGAAAGAAATTAATGAAAAGGAAGTTTGGATTGCGGATCCTTACCAACAAAATCCATATAATTCTGCTAATCGAGAATATAAAATTCCCGTTCATCGATTTATAAATTCTGTTATGTTGGGCGTAATTACCTATGATGCAAATCTTTTAATACTAGAAAAATGAAAAAAATAATTGTAGTAAATGCCGAAAAAGATTGGATTTTCAAGGAAATAAAAGATATTGAGATAGTTCTGGCTAAGGATTATTTATTGAATCCGAAATGGTTGGAAGCAAAAAATATTCAAGTTTTCAATTTATGTAAGAGTTACGCTTATCAAACTAAAGGCTACTATGTTTCGCTTCTTGCACAAGCTAGAAATCAAAAAGTAATTCCTAGTGCAACTACCATTCAAGATTTAAAAACGAAATCTGTCATTAAGGTTTTATCGAATAATGTGAACGATATAATTCAGAAAAGCTTAAAAACTATAAAATCGAAAGAATTTGTATTGAGTATTTATTTTGGAAGTAATTTGGCTCAGCAGCATCAAAAATTAGCTTCAGAATTGTATTCCATATTTCGTGCACCTTTAATAAGAGCCAAATTTAAACATATTGAAAATAAATGGATACTTCAAAGTATTATTCCGATTGCATTAGATGATATTCCCGAAAATCATATCGATTTTGTTCAACATAAAGCGGCTGAGTACTTTAAGCGAGATCGTTATTTTTATCAAAAAAAAGATACAACTGTCTATGATTTAGCTATACTTCAAGATCCAAATGAGAAGTCGCCTCCATCAGATAAAAAAGCTTTAGAAAAGTTCATGAATATTGCTGAAGACATGGACTTTTACGTTGATTTCATAACGAAAAATGATTACGGAAGAGTTGGCGAATATGATGCTTTATTTATTCGGGAAACCACATCTGTTGATCATCACACCTATCGTTTTAGTCGCCGCGCTGATGCAGATGGCATGATTGTGATGGACGATCCGGTTTCAATTATGCGCTGTGCAAACAAAGTCTATTTGAACGAAGCCTTAGCAAAAGCAAAAATTCAGGTCCCTAAAACTTTAATTGTCCATAACGACAAGATTGATGATATCATTTCGACAATTGGTTTACCATGTGTATTAAAACTCCCCGATTCATCATTTTCCATTGGTGTAAAAAAAGCCGAAACGGAATCCGATTTGAAGCAACTTGTACTCAAAATGTTAGACGAATCGGATTTGATTATTGCCCAAGAATATATGTTCTCCCCTTTTGATTGGAGAGTTGGTGTTTTAGATGGGAAACCTCTTTTTGTGTGCAAATACTTTATGGCTCGCGGACATTGGCAAATTTATAATTGGAGCGCAAAAAAACGTGATGAAACAGGTGGATTTGAAACAGTTGCCGTTGAAAAAGCTCCCAAAAGTATTGTTGAAGCAGCAGTAAAAGCAACAAAAATTATAGGAAATGGTCTATATGGTGTTGATGTAAAAGAAATTAACGGCAAGCCCTATATTATTGAAATAAATGATAACCCTAACTTAGATTCTGGTGTTGAAGACAAAATTATTGGCGATGAACTATATCGTACGATATTATCTTCATTTAAGAATAGATTAGATGCACAAGTATATAAAAAGCCTTTAAAATAGATTCATGAAAAAAGATTTACATTTATTTGAAGCTTACGGAATTGAAACCGAATACATGATTGTGGATGCAATCACTTTAGATATAAAACCAATAAGTGATCAACTTTTTAAAATGGTAACAGGAGAGTTTTCTGGCTATTTTGAAAACGAAGAAATTGCATGGTCTAATGAATTGGTCAATCATGTAATTGAAATTAAAACGAATGGCCCAACTACAGACATCAAAAATGTAGTTTCAAAAATTCATGAAAACATTCGTTTAATTAATTCTGATTTAGAGCAATTAGGCGCTCGTTTAATGCCTGGAGCAATGCATCCTTGGATGAATCCCTATAGTGAAACGCAATTGTGGCAACACGAATTTTCTAATATCTATACTTTATATCATTCCATTTTTAATTGCCAAAGTCATGGCTGGGGAAATATTCAAAGTACACATTTGAATTTACCGTTTTTCGGCGATGCTGAGTTTGAGCGATTACATGCTGCAATACGACTCATTCTCCCATTGATACCGGGAATTGCAGCGGCAAGTCCTTTTATGGAAGGCAGATTAACAGGAATGCATGATTCACGGATTGAAGCATATCGCCATAATCAATCAAAAATTCCGATTTTAACGGGAAAAATTATTCCTGAACGAATTTACACACGTGCCGATTATCAAACTCAGCTATTCGATAAAATTACAGAGCAGATTAGAAATTACGACACAGAGCATATTTTAGATAAGCACTTTTTAAATTCCCGAGGCGCCATTGCCCGTTTTGATCGTGGGGCTATCGAAATTAGATTAATTGATGCACAGGAATCGCCAAGAGCAGATGTGGCTATTCTTTCTGCCATTATTTCTGTGTTAAAATTACTCTGTTTAGAACGCTGGAGTCCTTGTTCTGAACAAAAATTGTTTTCTGAAGATGATTTATTGAGCATATTAATGCAAACTACTGAATCGGGCGAAAATGCAGTAATTACAAATCAAGATTATTTACGTCAATTTGGAATTGACAAGGATTCTATTCGGGTTCAAGAATTATGGCAAGCGTTGTTTGAGGTTTTTAAACCGGCACTTTTCGATGAACATGCCACAGATTTGAAATACATTCTTTCTAAAGGAACTTTAGCATCGCGTTTGATGAAGAAAGTACCAGAATTAAATAAAAAGAAGCTATATAATTTGTTTGATGAAATGACGGATTGCCTTTCAAATAATTCGCTTTTATAAGTTGTGATTTTAATTTTCTTAATGAAATTTTGATTGCAAATCACTGACCAAAACTACCTCTTTTGCCAAGAACTTAGAGTACGAAAACGCATGACATTTAAAGGTTTTCAATTGATAAGCCACCTTTGGCTTATATTTCGTGGCAAACCGCCTCATTTCATCTCGAAAGGGGGATTTTTAGAGTTTGACTCTGAAATTAGAATATAATTCTGCCAATTTTATCTTTTCTTGATGAAATTTTGATTGCAAAGCACAGACCCAAACTACCCCTTTTGCCAAGAACTTCGAGTACGATGACACTTGAAATTTAAAGGGGTTAGGGGCTGATTGTGAAAGCAATCGGTACTAATCAAACTTCAGTCATTATCTTCATGATGAACAAAAATTTACCTCAAAAAAATCATTTTTTTTGTCTTTGTAAACTTCCCTCCAACTTTTACTCGGTAAAAATACATCCCTGAAGAAAATTCATTAAGACTAATTTCATAGTTCTTCTCCCCTGGCCTAAACTCGTCTTTCTGCACAACTTTTTTAACAAATCTTCCACTAACATCAAATAAATCAATTTCGACTAAAGTTGGAATTTCAATTTTTACAGGAATGCGTGTTCTTGAATTAAACGGATTCGGATAATTTTGCTTTACTCTAAATTGAGCCAATAAATCATTAGACTTCCCAAGTGTATCTCTTGAAAATACATAAGGAATTTTTCGCTCAAGAAAACCATTTCCATGCGTAGCAACTCGCAAACTTCTATTTGATTCAGAAATAGTTAAATCTGTTACCAGAACCGCATCATCTAAACCTTCAAAAATCGGTTCCCAATTTTCGCC
>Ga0210012_1000166_pt1 | contig 86376 bp, 81 predicted proteins | sample CryGeymeta201504_FD_183974 | JGI IMG/M metagenome (GOLD analysis project Ga0210012, IMG submission 183974) | Groundwater microbial communities from Crystal Geyser aquifers in Utah, USA - Crystal Geyser metaG 2015-04 (SPAdes) (version 2) | ecosystem: Environmental > Aquatic > Deep subsurface >... | reverse complement strand
CAGGCCGTTTAGCCAATCAGGAACATCGGCAGGCTGCGCCGGGGTGACGGGTTCTTCGGCGGCAGGGGTCAGGCCGTTTAGCCAGTCAGGAACATCGGCAGGCTGCGCCGGGGCGACGGGTTCTTCGGCGGCGGGGACATTGGGTTGTTCCCCCATCTGATTGAGCCAATCAGGGGCATCTGTAGCCGCCGTAGTGGCGGCCATGCCCATGCCAGTCAACCAGTCCAAATCTTCCTTGGCGGGAACATCTGCTTGCGCCGGAGGTGAGTCTTTCCCAAGAGAGGAAGGCGCCATCGCTTTGAGCCAATCCGGAATTTCTGCGGCGGCCAGTTGAGACGTGGCTGGTTCATCTGGGGCGCTAAAATCCACCGGACCCTCTTTAAATTCACCCGTAGATGGTCCCCACCCCGCCTGCGCCAAAAAATCTGGCAGAGGCTGGTCTTCTTTGGAATCCACTGACGCGGGGGCCGCCTGCTTCCAAGTGGGAGAATCGTCCGTTTCCAGCTTTTCGAGCGTGACAGCAGTGTCGGGAACGGAATTAGTGTCAAACAAGGAGGGGCTGGCAAAAGCGGTGTATGGGTCAAGCGCCTGAACACGTTTTTTATACAAGTCAACGCTCTGCTCAAGGCTGGTTCCCGGTAAAATTTCGGCCAGAATGCGGTTCGCGTCCAGGCTATAGGGATATTGACGCAACAAATCGCTACAAAGTTCGATGGCATCCACTTTTTGCCCGGCGCGCCAATAAACACGCGCCAGCAGCGTTTTCATGTCCACGCGGGAATCATCTTCAGCCAATACGGCTTTGATTTCAGCAATCGCCTGAGGATACTGACCGCCTTTGGCGTACATTTGTGCCAAAGCGCCGCGCGTCAGGCGAATCTTGGGTGGTTCCAGGCCATCACGGCGGCCATACAAACGACGCAGTTCAGTCTGTACGCCGCCGTTGGACGGGTTTGATTCGAAGGTGCGTTCCATGTGCCAAAGTGCGCCATCCAGGTCCTTTTGTTCGTCGCAGGCGATACTCATGCCCAGATGCGCAACAAAATCATCCGGCGCAACCATCAGCACACGTTGAAAAATATCTGCCGCATCGGCATAACGATGCAATTCCAAATAAGATTTGCCCAGCAAACGGTATGTTTCCAAGTGCTTTGGAAAAGTTTTGAGGATATGCTGGCAGTGAGCCACCGCATCGTCCAAGTGATTCTGGTCGATGAGAGACTCAATTTCATGATTATAGACTCGCAAAGTAATTTTACTCATAGACACATCCGCTCCGTTTAAATAGTATGCGCCAAACTGGTGATTTATGCAAGCGGGTAAAAATCAAGCCGGATAAAACAAAGGAAGCGGCTCCACCGGTTGGTCAGATAGGCGAAAAGCATCCAGCACGGTCTGACGAACCGTATTGGCATGAGTTTGTGAACGAGCGTGAATGGAAAAAAGGGGTTCACCCGCAATAACGCGCTCCCCCACTTTTTTGTGAATCAGAAAGCCAACAGCGTGATCAATCGCATCACTTTTTTGGGCGCGTCCAGCGCCAAGGGTAACAGCGGCCTCACCGATGGTACGGGCGTGAACCTGTTGAATGAATCCGCTGCGCGGAGAAGTAACCGTTTCTACCCAATCAGCCTGGGGGAAACGCTGAGGCAGACGCACATAGGATTCGTCGCCGCCCTGAGCGCTGACCAGTTGGCAGAACTTTTCGAAAGCCGCGCCGCTGGCGATGGCTTTTTCAGCCATCGCCCGGCCGATTTCGAGCGATGCAGCGCGTTTGCCCAGTAAGAGCATGTGACTGACCAAAATCAGGCAGTGTTCACGGAAATCTTCCGCGCCGCTGCCATGCAGAGTCTCAATAGCTTCTTTCACTTCGAGAGCATTGCCCACTGCCGCGCCCAGCGGCTGATTCATGTCACCAAGCAGGGTGACAACCTGCCGCCCAGCCAGTTGACCAATGGAACGCATGGTAGCGGCCAACTGACGCGCCATCTCCAGCGTTTGCATAAAGGCCCCATTGCCAGTTTTGACATCCAAAACAATGGCGTTGGCTCCGGCGGCAAGTTTTTTGCTCATGATGGATGAAGCAATCAGCGCAATGGAATTGACCGTGCCGGTCACGTCGCGCAGGGCGTACAACTTACCGTCAGCAGGAGCCAGGTCGAGCGATTGACCAGTCAGCACCACGCCGATTTCACGCAATTGCTTTTTGAATTCTTCGGTACTGAGGTTAACGCGGTATCCGGGAATGGATTCTAGTTTATCAAGCGTGCCGCCGCTGAAGCCCAGCCCGCGCCCCGACATTTTTCCGCAGGACAGGCCACAGGCCGCGGCGATGGGCAAAACTACCAGCGTAGTTTTATCGCCCACCCCACCGGATGAATGTTTATCCACGACCACATCCACCACATCTGATAAATCAAGCATCGCACCAGAGTGCGCCATCGCCAGAGTCAGGTCGGTGATTTCGCGCATGGTCATGCCGTTGAGTAAAATCGCCATGGCAAGAGCAGAGGCCTGGTAATCGGGAATTTCGCCACTGGTGAAGCCCTGAATGAAAAAATAAATTTCCTCGCGGGCAAGTTGCTCGTGATCGCGTTTTCTGATGATGATGTCCACGGCGCGCATGACAGGCTCCTTGAAATAACGTTATCTAGCGTAAAATCGTGCTACGCTAACGTTGCCTACATTTTAACGTATAAACGAATACTACGCGTGATGAAGGTAAAACTCGCTGCGCTTTTCAACCCATTAGAGGCGAATGGCACAACGCTTCCAGATGCGCTTTGACGGCAGGCCATTCATCGGCGGTGACGCTGAAATAGATTGAATGCCGGTAGAGGCCATCTGCCAAAATCATGTGATTGCGCAGAATCCCCTCGCGGGTCGCGCCAATCCGCTCGATGGCGCGTAGTGATTTCTCGTTGCGGCTGTCGGCTTTAAATTGCACCCGAATTGCGCCGAGGGTTTCAAAGGCGTGACGCAAGAGCAGGTACTTGGCTTCCGTGTTGACGCCGCTGCGCTGAAACTCGGTCCCGTACCAGGTGCCGCCGATTTCCAGCCCGCGATGCGCCGGTCGGAGGTCGAGGTAGCGCGTTGCCCCGGCCAGTTTTCCGCTGGGCAGGTGACGCACGGCGAAGGGTAAATCGGTTCCGGCGGCCTGGCGGGTGAGCATATCTTCAACCCAGGCACGCATTTTTGCTTCAGAATCAATGTTGCCGTAGAGCATGTAGCGCCAAATGGCTGGGTCGTTGCTGATGGCGGCCAGCCCGGAGACATGCTCCAGGCTAAGCGGTTCGAGCCGCACCAGGTGGCCGGTGATGGTGACAGAACGAGGAAGAAAAAGGGGAAGGGTCATCAGTCACTCGTTTCTTTGGAAAAGCGTCAGCATCAGCATCAGCACACAGACCGCCGCGAAACAGTTTCCGTCTTTTCCGGTATTGCTTGCATGGCGTAGCTATATCCATTTTCAACAGCCACGCCGCTTTCCAGATAATTCAGCACATACTGACCGCAATTGCTGCCGATCTCGTTCTCTTCTACTTCGCCAATGCTGACAATGACTTTATAGCCCGCATCCAACAGTGGACGCGAGATCAATTCGGCGCTTTCGGGTTTTGTCGCGTCAATGAGGGAAGCCAGATTATTCTGGATGGCGCGGCTGGTGGGATTGACGGGAGTTAGTTTAATCAAAAAACGCGCGGGGTCAAAATAACGCAGCAAGACATCCGTTTCGATGGGAGAATTCTCAGCCAGCGCGAAGTTCAACGTAATCTTGCGATCGCCGTGTTTATAAAAGCGCGTGCCATACTTCGCCATACGCGCAAAGTCCCACTTCCGCACGGGAATCAATTCATCGCGCCGCGCAACGTCGGTGGTATGGATTGAATATTGAAACTGGAAATTTCCGTTCGGGTATAAGGCATCCTTGATCTCAATCAGGCGCTCGAAAAATGGATCGGTTCCAAGCGGCGCAATGGTTGAAATGGATGGGATCAAACGCCGCACGCGATAGCGGCGTGGTAATTCCTCCAGAACATCCAATACAGCCATGTTCAAGGCTGGCTCGCCCATGCGCGCAAATTGGATTTTGAATTTTGAAGCAGAAATATCGCCGCCGGGGAACCATTGCGCGACCATGTAATCAATCTGCGCGAGAATCTCCTGCACGTTCGGTTTGCCGCGATAGCCTCCGCCCGCGTCGCAGAAGAGACATTTTACGGGACAGCCATATAGCGTAGACACCATCAATATCCAACGTTCCTCGCGCGGGTATGGCGGTTGGCAGGCTTCCACAAATTCCAACATTCGCTCGCCGCCCATATCCGCCATGTACACGGTGGCAATCTTCGGATTTCCAGCGAGGGCAAATACTTTCATGTTTTTTCCTTTAGCGTTTGATAAATTTGCATTGCAGCGCGTAAGCCATCTCCCGCCGCGATGGCAGTCTGGCGCAGCAACTCATTTTTGACGTCACCGATAAAATACAAACGGCGCGCCTCAATCAACGCGGACTTGCGGCTGTGGATCTCTGCGGATAAAAATTCCAATTGCGGTTGACGCCCAATGGCGAACAAGAGATGATCCGCTTCGAGAGTTTTGATTCGTCTTTCCGCTTCGCACATAATCTGCAAGATGCCCGTTGTTTCATTGACCTTTATCTCGCGGACAGCAACGTGCGCGCGATAGATGATATTGGCTTGCGCGGCGGCGCGTTTCCGCAATAATTCCAAGCATTTTACTTCGCTCGCGTGATTGAGAATAGTGACAAAATTCCTCTTCTTTGCAAGGTTAAGGGCGTAATCAAATGCCGCATCCCCAGCGCCGATGATCACGATTCGCCTGTTATGCGTGTCCAATAAGGGCGCGACCTCGCTAAATATGAATTGTCGCGCCGCTTCGGGAATCGCGATGGGAAATGGTTTCGCCCGCGTACCCGAGGCAACGACCAATACCTTTGCCTGATATGAAGCCTGCCGTGTGACGGCCAAAAACCGATTCGCGTCCAAAGAAACGGTTGCAACTTCGGCGTGCAAAACCTCAATGCCGAGCCTTTGCATTTGCTTTTCCATCAGGGCGACCAACTTTGAACCTGTGACTCCGTTGGGAAAGCCCGGATAATTCTCCACCAGGTTTGCATTCCAAAGCAACCCGCCTGCGCATTTTTTTTCGATAAGCAAAAAGGAAATATCGTATCGCCTTAGCTGAATCGCCGCCGCGATTCCTGCCGGCCCTGCGCCGATGATCAACACGTTAGTTTGTTTCATCAAAGCCATCTAATACTTCTTTTGCCAAAACAGGCAATGCGAAGCCGTGAGCCAGATTCAACAGCGCCGCACAGTGATGGGCTTCGGTATAAGTGGCTGTACCGTCCGCTGTGAAAAAGACTTCATAACCGCGCATAAATGCGGAGCGCGCTGTGGTCTCACAGCACAAATGAGTCATCACGCCCGTAATTACAACTTGCTCAACGTTCATTGAACGCAAAATTTCATCCAACGCTGTTTTCCAAAACGCGTCATATTGGGTTTTATTGAGAACGACGCCATTGGTTAAATTCAATTCGAGAGTTATCTCGCTTTGCGTTGAATCGGGAGATAGAAGACCTTTCCACCACTTGCCCATCATATCTGCGTCCTGTGACGTGTTGACCTGTCGTGTAAAAATTACTGGGCGGTTTTTTTTTTGAAAAATATTTATCAAGGAACGAATCACAGGAACAATGGCAGACGCGCTGGGAATGTACGCGTGCGAATCAGATTGCAAAAAATAATCCTGCATATCCAGCACAAGTAGCGCGGCGCATGAGGGCCGCAAAGATTGCGCGCGATGTCGCTGGCGATATGTTCCCAATGCAGATAACATTTCCTGCGATTTTTCGCGCAGGGTATCGGGCTTGAAATAGGGTTCACGTTTCATTTGCGAAGTGACGCCAGTCTGTGAGCCAATGCGCTCCTCTCTGCGATTGTGATTGATGTCGTAAGTGTCTGCGGCGCCGCCTTGCCATGCGAAGCATGAATGGGCTCGTGACGATTCTGTCTTTTTTGCTCTTTTTCTAACGAATATTCTGTCGCGGCTGGTTACGTTGGCTTTGATATTGAATTTGCCCTGATCATAGGGGTTTCTTAAAGTCGCGCTGCTTTTTATCGCGAATAGTGCGAATTGACGAATGGCGCGAATAACCCTAGTAAAATTTGTGGAATTTGCTCATTCGCGTTATTCGCGTTGGAGGTTTTTCGCTTTAAGAAAACCCTGGCCCTGCTCATCTTTCAACTGGTTGATTTCGTCGCGTTGTTGTATCATAGCGCGCGCATCACGCAATCTGGCAGATAGTTTCTCAATCTGATTGAGTAACGTCTTCACCAACGTCCGAATATTTTCTTCTAGAATATCACTGATGTTAAGATTTGGATCTCCCTAATTTTCCGTGAAGAGTGCCGCATTTTGGAGCATGAACGTTCATACCCCAAAATGCAGGGTCTTACCACGAAAATTCCCAAAGAGCCGCCACGATTCTTTGAGAAGATACGAAAAAATGTAATAGAATAAGGTTTCCAGGATTTTCCGTGAAGAGTGCCGTATTTTGGGGTATGAGTTGCGTATGCACGCTCATACCCCAAAATACGGGGTTTACCACGGAGATTCCCAGAGAGTCATAAAATCAAGCCGTCGAAACCAGAACTTCACCCCTCGTCGTCCATCGGAGGACTCATGGCAATCAACGCGCAAAGTATACCGCTCCAAAACAACAAACGTGAAATTTTCGGCTGGGCCATGTACGACTGGGCCAACTCGGCCTTCAGCACAACCGTGGTGACGGTTTTCCTGGGGCCGTACCTGGCTTCGCTGGCAACCGCCGCCGCCGAAGCGCAGTACCTGGCGCAGAATGGCGTCGCCTGGACGCCGCAAGCGGGCCTGCCGCTGCTGGTTCACCTGGCAGGCATTCCGATTGCGCCCGATTCATTTTTCCCGTACTGCGTTTCGCTTTCGGTGCTGCTGCAGGTTTTGCTGCTGCCGATTATGGGCGCGATTGCCGATTATTCGCACCGCCGCAAGCAGTTGATGCAGGTTTTCGCCACCCTGGGCGCGGCGGCCACCATTCTACTTTTCTTCATTCAGGGTGATTTGTGGGCGCTGGGCGGTCTGCTGTTTTTAATCGCCAATCTGACCTTTGGCGCGGCGATGGTTTTTTACAACGCCTACCTGCCCGATATCGCCAGCGAAGAAAAACGGGATAGCGTTTCCTCTTACGGCTGGGCGATGGGCTACATGGGCGGCGGATTGCTGCTGCTGCTCAACCTGATTTTCTACCAGTTCCGCGAGGCGCTCGGCGTGCCAACCGCGCTGGCGGTGCGCATTAATCTCGCCTCGGCGGGCATCTGGTGGATTGGGTTTTCGCTGTTCACCTGGGCGCGCCTGCAGCCGCGTCACGCGCACCGCGACCTGCCGAAGAACGAAACCTACGTCAGCGCCGGGTTCAAACAGTTGGCGGGAACCCTGCGCGAGTTGAAGCATTTCCCCGAAACGATGAAATATCTGCTGGCCTATTTTCTTTACAACGACGGCATTCAGACGGTGATTTCGGTGGCGGCAACCTTCGCCGCCGCGCCCATCATCAACGGCGGCATCGGGCTGGATACCGGCACGCTGACCATGGTCATTTTGATGATTCAGTTCATGGCTTTCTTCGGCGCCCTGCTGTGGGGCAAATTGGCCGAGCGCATCGGCGCCAAGCAGGCCATTTTCATCAGCCTGATTATTTGGGCCGGGGTGACGATTTACGCCTACGGCGGCATGAAGGGCGAGAGCCGCGTGCTGGAATTTTTCATCCTGGGCGGATTCATCGCGATTGTGATGGGCGGCTCGCAGGCCATCAGCCGCAGCCTCTTCGCGCAGATGATTCCGGCGGGCAAGGAAGCCGAATTTTATTCGTTCTACGAAGTTTCTGAGCGCGGCACGTCGTGGGTCGGCCCGCTGCTTTTCGGGCTGATGAATCAGATTTTTGGCAACCTGCGCATCGCCATTCTTTCGCTCATTTTCTTCTTCATCATGGGCCTGATTCTGCTGCCACGGGTCAACGTCACCAAAGCCATCGCCGACGTGAAGGCGTACAAACCAGCTTAATTCTGCAGCCAGCCCTTGGGGTAGTGATTTTTCAAGGTTCCCTGCACGCCCTTGCCCCAGCCCAGGCCAAAACCGTCCACCGTCACTACCGTCCAGCCGATTGCGCTGGACGGTAGTGTTTCTCCACGCAAATAAGCCGCCAGTTCGGGCGAATCAGCCGCCAGCGGATGGGTTTTGCGCGGCGCAGCCGTCAGCGCCAGCGGATGCGCCGGTTCAAAGCGCTCTTTTTTGAAGGTTCCCAGCCAGACCCCAGGCCGGGGAACGCGCAGCCGCCCAAAGTCGGGGGATTCTTCGGGCAGGAGATAAAGCCGCTCGCCGCCCAGCCGCAAGCGGTCTTCCGGCAAAGGGGCGCTGAGCGTCTCTTCAGCGAATTCGCGCCAAAGCGCCATCTGCGCCCGCGCCGGATAGGCCATGCGATTTTCCATCCGATTGTCCATTCGTTTTTCTGCTTCCCCCTCCGTTCCCGCCTCCGTTTTTTGCAGCAGGCAAACAAAATGCCCGTCGCCCGCCAGCCGGTGCGGAAAAAGACGCACTGCGCCGCGCAGCTGCGCCGCCGCTTCCGCGCCCAGCCAGCCCGGCTGACCGCGCATGAAGCCAGGAAAAAGTGGCAGTTCCACGACTGAAAATTCGCCCAGCAGAGCGCCGATCGCGCCCTCGTCTTCCTCCGGGGCAAAGGTGCAGGTGGAGTAGAGCAGAAAGCCGCCCGGTTTCACCAGTTTGGCCGCCACCCGCAGAATGTTGCCCTGCCGCGCGGCGCAGCCCGCCACCATCTCCGGCGACCAGTCGGCGCGGGCGCCCATGTCTTTGCGGAACATGCCCTCGCCAGAGCAGGGCGCGTCTACCAGCACCCGGTCAAAGTACGCGCCAAAATGGTCGGCCAGGCGCTCCGGCGTTTCGTTGGTGACGATGACGTTTTGCGCCCCCCAGCGGTCAGCATTTTGGATGAGATGGCCGACCCGTTTGTCTTTGATGTCGTTGGCAACCAGCAAGCCGCGCCCCCGCATCAGCGCCGCCAGGTGGGTGGTTTTTCCACCCGGCGCGGCGGAAAGGTCGAGCACGCGCTCGCCCGGCTGCGGCGCGAGCAATTCGGCGGGCGACATGGCAGAAGGGTCTTGCAAATAGTACAGCCCGGCCAAATGATGCGGATGCAGGCCAGGGCTGACGGCGGACGGAATCAGCCCAAAGGCCGAGTCGCACCACGGGACGCGCGCCCCAAGCGTCAGCGGGGTGAGCTGCTGAAAGCGCTGCGGGGTCAGTTTCAGCGTATTGACGCGCAATCCGCTGCGGGGCGAGGCCTCCAAACTTTCTGCAAACGCGGGAAATTCGGCGCCGAGGAATTTCTGCATTCGGTCTAAAAACAGGGGCGGCAGGGGAACATTAGGCATGGGGACATTATAATGGCGGCACGGAGGCAACCATGCGATTTGATGAACTGAACTGGATGGATGTGGAAGAATATCTGCGCCACGATGACCGGCTGATTTTGGTGATCGGCGCCACCGAACAGCACGGCTACTTGAGCCTGCTGACGGATGTCAAAATTCCGCTGGCGCTGGCGGATGCGGCCAGCCAGCAAAGCGGGGTGCTGGTCGCGCCACCGCTCAATTTTGGCGTTTCGCCCTATTTTTTGGCGTATCCCGGCACGCTCAGCCTGCGCGCCGCCACACTGGCGGCGGTCGTCGAAGATATTACGCGCTCACTCTACGCCGCCGGATTTCGCCGCCTGCTGGTGCTGAACGGTCACGGCGGCAATCAGGCCGCAGACGCCGCGCTGACCGAGACGATGAACAGCCTGCCCGGCCTGCGCGCCAACTGGTACGAGTGGTGGAATTCCCATTCGGTGGAGGCAATTGCGGTGAAGTATGAGCTGAAGCCCAACCACGCCAACTGGGTGGAAGCCTTTCCGTTTACGCGCGTCGCCGACCTGCCCGCCGAGCCAAAAATTCCGCCCTTTGTGCCGGGGCTGATGGACGCCAAAACCACCCGCCAAATCTACGGCGATGGCGTTTTTGGCGGGGCGTATCAGGCCGATGAAAACGTGATGAATGAAATTTTTGCCGCCTGCCTGGCCGATGTGCTAAAAATGCTGGAAGATTTGTAGCCTACAACAGCCGGTCGCCGCCGCTGACCGCGTCTTCGCGGAAGTGACAGCCGCGGCTCTGACGGTTGTGACGCGCCGCCTCGGCAATCAGCAGGGCAACTTCGACGGCGTTGCGCAAGCCAATCAGCCCGTCGCTCAATTTGGTGGCGCGGTAGAACATTTCAATCTCATTTTGCAAATGGCGCAGTTCGCGGATGGCGCGCGAAAGCCGCTCGCCGTTGCGCACCAGGCCGACGTAGTGCCACATGATGTTTTGAATGGTCTGCATGTCGCCCGCAATCAGCGCCGGGTCCGATTCCTGCGTCAAGCCGGATTCGTCCCAGGCGGGGATTTCCTCGCGGGTGGGCAGCCGCCCCGGCTCGCTGACGAGAATATCCTCGGCGGCGCGCCCGCCCCACACCAACCCCTCCAGCAGCGAGGTGGACGCCAGCCGGTTCGCGCCGTGCAGGCCGGTACAGCTCACTTCACCGACCGCGTACAGGTTGGCGATATTCGTGCGCCCGTTTAAATCCACCTGCGCGCCACCGCAAAAATAGTGCGCCGCTGGCACAACCGGAATCGGTTCGCGCGAAATATCCACGCCAACCCGCAGACATTCGGCGTAAATGTTGGGGAAGCGCGCGCGAATCGCCTCGGCTGCCATGTGGCTGGCAAGGTCGAGCAAAACGTAGGAATAGCCGCGCGTTTCCATTTCGGTGTGAATGGCGCGGGCGACAACATCGCGCGGGGCCAGGTCGCGCCACTGCGGGTCATATTTCTGCATAAAAGGCTGGCCCTCCGGCGTGAGCAAGATGCCGCCCTCGCCGCGCACCGCCTCGCTGATGAGAAATCCCTCGGCCCCCGGCGCGGCCAGCGCCGTCGGGTGAAACTGAACATACTCGGCGTTGATGATTTTCGCCCCGGCGCGATGCGCCATCGCCAGGCCGTCGCCGCGCGAACCCGGCGGATTGGTGGTGTTGCGATACAGCCGTCCTAGCCCGCCGGTCGCCAAAATCGTCTTGCGCGCCAGCGTGCGGTGAATGGCTTTGCCTTTGCGGTCGAAAACATAGGCGCCGTAACAGGCCACCGGCGCGTAGGTCGCCAGCGGGTCGCGCGCGTGATGGGGAAAGGTAATCAAATCCACGGCGGTGGCGTCGGTCAAAATTTCGATGTTCGGCAGGCGGCGCACTGCCGCAATCAGCCCCTGCATGATGGCCGCGCCGGTGCCGTCGCCAACATACAAAATGCGACGCCGCGAATGGGCGGCCTCCTGGCTGTAAGCCAACTCGCCGCGCGCATCGCGCTCAAAGCCGATTGGGACCGCCGCAAAGAGAATCTCCTCCAGCCGGTGAGGCCCTTCCTCGGCCAGCAGGCGCGCCGCCGCCGGAAGCGAAGCCCCCGCTCCGGCGGCGAGAATATCCTTCTCCAGCAATTCCGCCGAATCGTCGGCCCCGCGGTGAATAATTCCGCCCTGCGCCCAGCGCGAATTGGATTCTTCAGCCTCGGACGCGCGGTTGATGAGAATGATGTGGCGCGCCGGGTTGTCTTGCGCCAGTTTCAGCGCCGCCGTCGCCCCGGCAATGCCGGAACCAATGATGAGTACGTCAGTCGTTTTCATTTTTATCCAATCTGAATCATGCGCTCCACCGCCCGGTAGGCGCGCGCGCGAATATTTTCAGGAATTTCGATGACGAAGCGGTTCAAGCGCAGCGAGTCGCGCACGTTTTCCATGGTGATGGTGTTCATGTGCGGACAGCGTACCATGCACAGACGCAGCAGGTCTTTTTCGGGGTTGGCGGCGGCGATGTTGTCGCCCATCGAACATTCCGTCAGCACCAGAAAATGCGGCGCGCGGCTCTCCTGCACAAAGCGAATCATGGCGTTGGTCGAGCCGGAAAAATCGGCGGCGGCCACCACTTCCGGCGAGCATTCGGGATGCGTCAGCACCGCCACGTCGGGGAATTGTTTGCGCACGGCGCGGATGTCTTCCACGGTGAATTTTTCGTGAACTTCACAGCGTCCGTGCCAGCCGATGAATTGCACGTCGAGCAAATTCTCCGGCGCTGCTGCGGCGGGCGCGGAAGAAATTTGCGGGAAGATGATGTGCTTGCCAGTTTCACGCGCCACATTGCTCGCCAAATATTGGTCGGGCAGAAAGATGACCGTCTCCGCGTGCAGCGATTCCACCACGGCGACGGCGTTGCCGGACGTGCAGCAGATGTCGCTCTCGGCCTTCACATCGGCGTAGGTATTGACATAGGTCACCACCGGCACGCCGGGATATTTGCGCTTGAGCGCGCGCACATCTTCGGCGGTGATCGATTCAGCCAGCGAGCAGCCCGCTTTTTCGGCGGGCAGCAGCACGGTTTTGCCGGGGCTGAGAATTTTGGCGGTTTCGGCCATAAAACGCACGCCGCAAAAAACAATCACATCTTTGTCGGTTTGGGCGGCCTTGCGGCTCAGGTCGAGCGAATCGCCTTTGAAATCGGGGATGGAGTGAAAAAGCACCGGCTCCATGTAATTGTGTCCCAAAATGACGGCGTTGCGCCCGGCCTTCAGCCGGTTGATTTCCACCGCAATTTCGGCCTTGTAATACAGTTCCGCGTCGGGGACAAAATTTCCCAGACGGCGCTTCAAGTCTTCGTACAGGGATTGGGCTTCGGCATTCATCAAAATTCTCCTTGTTGGCTGACGTCACGCGCCAGCGCCAAAATATCGAGTGAAACATCCAGCGTGGGCGCCGAATGGGTCAGCGCGCCGATGGAGATAAAATCCACGCCGGTTTCGGCAATGGCGCGCACGCGCTGTAAATTGACGTTGCCGCTGGCCTCCAACTTCGCGCGGGCAGCCGTCAGCCGCACCGCCGCGCGCATCTCGTCCAACGTCATGTTGTCGAGCAAAATCCGCTCCACACCGCAGGCCAGGGCTTCCTGCAGCTGCTCCAGCGTGCGCACTTCCACTTCAATTTCCAGACCGCTTTCAGCGGCGCGGGCGCGGCGCACGGCTTCGGCCACCGAACCGGCAAAATCAATGTGATTATCTTTGAGCAAAATCAGATCGTACAGCCCCATGCGGTGATTTTTCCCGCCGCCGAGAGCGACAGCCAGTTTATCGGCGGCGCGCAGGCCGGGAGCGGTTTTGCGCGTATCGAGGATTTGCGCCCCTGTGCCGGAAACCGCCTCCACGAACTGACGGGTGAGCGTGGCGATGCCGGACATGCGCCCCAAAAAATTGAGCGCCGTGCGCTCCCCGCTGAAGAGGGCGCGCGCCGCGCCGGACAGGCGCGCCAGCGGCTGACGGTTTTCCACCGCCGCGCCCTCGGCCGCCAGCGGAGAAAATTCCACCTGCGGGTCGAGCCGGGCAAAGACCGCGGCGGCCACTTCCAGCCCGGCCACCACGCCGTTTTGCTTGGCGATGATTTGCCCGCGCGCCTGCGCCGCGGGCGGAAAAATCGCCTGGCTGGTAACATCGCCCGCGCCGATGTCTTCTGCCAGCGCGCGCATAATACTTGTGAGAATTTCGGAGGAAAGGGTCATGGTCTCCTTTGGTGTAAAATTTACACAAACAAAATTGAAAAAAGAAAACGGTCACCCGCTTTGTGTAAAACTTACACGATTATAGACCATTCAAAACCCTTGTCAAGAGGCGCAGGTCACCCGAGCGCGACATTTATGTCGCAGAGTTTGGGACGCGGAGTTAACGGAGTCGGCAGAACCATTCCTTTTTCGGCGGGCTGGAAGCCCGACCTCAGCCCAACCAAGTCCGCTTAAGCGGACTTTTACGGCGAAATCAGGCCGGACTTCAGTCCGTGCCGCGTGCGAAAGTTGGGAGACTTTCGACTCCCTCAAGGGTTGTTTTTGCGCAGAGAATTTTGTATACTGCTAGGAAAGGAGAACCTGATGAAAAAAACAATTGTAATGATCATTGTCTTACTGGCGGCCAGCCTGGCCTGCAGTTTATTCACCGCCTCTGCCCCTTCCGCCCCGGCGCAATCGGCCAACATCCTGTTCCAAGATAATTTTTCCAGCACATCCAGCGGCTGGGACCAGGCCAGCGGCGACAATGGCTCCACCGATTATGCAAATGGCGCCTACCGCATTTATGTTTCATCCACGCAGTACGATGCCTGGGCCAACCCCGGCAAATCCTTTGACGCGGATGTGAGCGTGGAAGTGGATGTAACCAAAACCGCCGGGCCCGAAAACAATGATATGGGCGTGATTTGCCGCTACAACACCGTCAACGGCAATTTCAACTTCTACTATTTCATCATCAGCAGCGACGGGTTTGCGATGATTGCCAAAATGGTGGACAGCAGTTCCAGTTTTCTGGCCGAAAAAGCCACCGACCCCAACCCGGCGATTAAAATGGGCAATGCCACCAACCATCTGCGTGCCGATTGCGTGGGCAATCAACTGACGCTGTACGTCAACGGCACGCAGGTGATGAGCGTCACCGACAGCGAACTGACCGGCGGCGGCGACGCGGGCCTGATTGCGGGTACGTTTGACACGGCTGGCACCGACGCGCTCTTCGATAATTTCGCGGTTGCCAAACCGTAAGAAAAACTCGTTTCTCGAAAAAAAGGTGAGCCGCGCCAGGCGCAGCTCACCTTTTTTTTTACAGCAAAAACCAGCCTGCCACCGCCACCGCCAGCGTGACGGTGAGATTATCCACGTCTTTATGCGGCAGCGATTCAACCGCTGCCGCCAGCAGCGAAAGCGCCGCCAGCGGCAGCAGGAAGCGCGTCAACGGGGCGGGGAAAACATTCAGCGCCACATAAACCGCCAGAATCACCAGCGAAAGCCAAAAGGCGCCGAGAAAAACCGCCAGCGAACCGGCCACACTTTTCTCGCGGCTCCACGGCCAGCGGGGCGATTGGATTCTACGCCCGACGATGTCGGCAATGCCGTCGCCGCCGCACATGCTCATTAAGGCCACCATCCCCACCGGCGAATCTTTCCAAAAAATCAGCGTCAGCGCCACAAAAGCCAGGCCGTAATAGAGCGGGCCGCGCAAAATCTCGCGCGGGTCACCGCTGCGCGACATGGCCTGAACGGAGGCCTCGTCTTTGATGAGGCCGAAGCCAATCAGCGCAAATTGCAGGGTGATTGCCAGCGGGACGAGCGCCGCCCAAAAGCGGGCATCGGGCGTCGGCAGAAAAAGCAGCCAGCACAAAACGTAAATGGGGCCGGTGCCAATGTGGATGATTTTGCGGCTGAGGCGGCTTTCCAGCCAGCCGCGCTGGGCGGCGAAATCCATCAGCCGCAGCCAGGCCAGGGCGGCGGTCAGCGTGACGAGGGTGGCGAAAAAATTATTCATGGTTGGGTCTCCAGAAAAAAATAACTGCGATGCCAATCAACAAAACGATTGTGACGGCCAGCCCGCCTTCGGGGCCGAAAGCGCCGCCGGTGAACCAATCGGGGCCGGTTGTGCGCAGGTTGAGCAACATGCCGCCGCCAAAACTGCTGCCGCTGACTTCAAAGCCGAAAAAGTTACCCTGAATCCAGTTCCAGACGCTATGCAGGGCGCTGATTCCCCACAGCGAGCCTTCACGTAGGGCGTAGAAAGCGGCAAAAAGGCCGAAGAGCGCCAGGTTGACGAGCGCCAGCCCGCTCAGGTTGGCGTTCAGGCCGTGCATGGCAGCGAAAAACAGCGCCGAGCCGAGGATGCCGACCCACGGGCCGTAGCGCGCGCCGAGCACCGGCAAAACCCAGCCGCGGGTGAGAATTTCTTCCGAAGCGCCCTGCACCATCCAGCCGAGAAAAACGATCAGCACCCCGCCGAGCGCGGCCAGCCCTTCCAGGGCGGGGTCGCCGCCGGTTTCAGGCGCAGCGCAGCCGAAAATCGCCAGCAGGCCGACCGCGCCGCCGAAGAGCAGCGCGCCAAAAAGCAGGCCGCGCCCATACTGCCGCGCCGCGCCGCCGATTTCGTAGCCGAGGCTGGCAAAGGAACGTTTTTCGTAGAATTTCGTCCACAGCCACAGGATGAAAAACATCAGCCCGAACGAAAAAATCAGGGTCAGCGCCATCCAAAAGCCAGAGACGAGCGCACTCTGTCCGGCAGCGGAAATACCGTCTGCAGAAAAACCATAGAGCAACCCCATCCCAATCAGAATGGGAAGAACGCCCAATTGCGAAGCGAACATAAAAACCAACGCCAGAGGAAGTACCGCCCAAACGGGGGGCAGGCGCTTTGCCTGCCGGGCAAGTTCAAACAAAGGCGGATGCGTGAGCCAGGAAAACATGATTTTTTGTCCTTTCGGAATCGCAAAATTATATGCCAAAATCTCAGGGAAGGTGCACTTGGGCTGGCGTGGTAAAATCGTTGCAAGTTCATAACAAAAAGCGGAGAAAGAAGTTATGACGCAAAAAGACGACAAAGACACAATTCCTCCCTTTTACGATACGCTCAAGCAAAAACGCAGCCACGAAAACAAAACACGCCGTGAAATCAGCCTGTTTACGATGCTGTTGGGGTTGATGATACTCTCAACCGCTCTTTTGGGTGGGGCAAAGTTGGCTTGGGATATGCTAATGCAAGATCAGGTTTCAGGTGTGACAGAGAAAATGCTCTTGCTGGCGCTGGCATTTCTCCTCGGTTGGGTCATTTGTCTGGTCAGTATTCGCGCGTTTGGTAATCTGGTTTTGCCAATCGTTCTGATTGGGTACTCTCTGGGAACTGTGGCTGGAATTTTAGCAATTTACACATGGGTGGTTGTTAAACTCTTTAGGGGATCTTATCTGGACCAATACGACCGGCCACTTTACTCGTTGCTAATTATCACGGGATTTGTGATATTAGTCGCCCTGACTCTGCTGTTGGAAGAATTTGACATGCGTCCACTCTCCATTCCCTTGTTGGCCGGGACTGTTTTCCATCTTTTTGCAACGATTGTCTATTATCTATTCACACCGGGCAATGACCCAAAATTTATTTACGGGCATATTTACTTTTTTTTATTTATGTTGATAACAGCAGGGCTGATACTGGCGCACCTGGGCATTTTTTCTCCCCTGCGAAGGCTGATTAGCCAGCTTTTTGCAAAAAAAAACCTACGACCTGACGATTAACACATCAGGCGCGAATCATCGTCAGCAGCATTTTGAACGCTTCGGGGGCTTTCAGCGCGTGCGGCAGATTGGCGGGCAAAAGTATCGCCTGCCCGGCCTGCAATTCGTGCAATTCACCGGCAATAAAAATTTCGGCGCGGCCTTCCAGAATGTGCGCCAGCGCATCAAACGGGGCGGTATGTTCGCTCAGGCCTTGACCAGCGTCAAAGGCGAACAGCGTCACGTTGCCCGCCTCGGCTTTGATAACCTGGCGGCTGACGACGCTGCCTTCCTGATAGGCAATCAGTGTAACAAAATTCAAAATGGGGGATTGAGTCATGGGAGTTCTTCTTTGTGTTTACTTTACCAGACCTGGCGCTAAATATCAATGAAAATCACCAGAAATTGCCCCTTGACTTTTATAGAATATAAGTTCTATAATATCTCTAAGTTAGAACAAGTTTTCTAAAAGGAGATTCTCATGAATAACGCGCTTCGTTCCAGATCTATGGACATCAACTTCTCTCGTATGTGGAATGGCCTGCTTGACCAGCGCGCCCGCGCCTTCGGCTTCATGATTTTGGGCGCGCTGCTGGCCTTTGAAGTGTTCAACTTCAGCACCACCGAGTTCGCCCTGAACGACGTACTTGGCAATCTAAAATTCGCTGGGATGCAATGGGCAACCATTCTCTCCATCGCCTTTTGCGGCATTGACTTTGCCGGAATCGCGCGCATCTTCACCCCCGAACAAGGCGCAGATGAACCCGCCGAAGTCTGGTACCTCTTCGGCGCGTGGATTTTGGCGGCGGCGATGAACGCCACGCTCACCTGGTGGGGCGTCTCAGTCGCCATCATCAGCCACACCAGCCAGGGCGCCGCCGTCATTGGGGGCGACACCCTGCAAAAAGCTGTTCCCGTTTTCGTGGCGGTAATGGTCTGGGTCATTCGCATCCTGATTATCGGAACCTTTTCGGTAGCGGGAGAACATCTCTTCAGCATGAGCACAGCGCGCCCGCGCCGGACAACCGCCCCAGTCACACCTCAGCCTGCTCCGCGCGAAAACGGTTATTACCGTTCTGGCGAGTATAACAACGGCTACCGCTCTGGCAATGTTCCACCGCGTCCACAAACTGCCAGCGCTCACGCTGCGGGTGGTGCCAGCGGCCACACGTCAGGTGTAAACGCCTATACTGCCGGTGCTACATCCAGCCGAGCCACGCTAACGCCCGCATCACAGTTACGGCAACCCGCTCCGCGCCCGGTCTCGCGCCCCGAACCAACCTACCCTTCCCGCTCCGAGCCAACCTATCACCCTCTGCCCGCGGCGCGCGAAGCCTATGACGAATAAACTTACTTCCATCCTGCCTCAAACGAACCTGTGACAGAATCAACCCATGACCCCTGCGTATTCTGAGTCTTCGCCCCCACGAAAACGCAGACAGACAGCCCGGCAATCTGGCGGCTGTCTGTCTGGTTTTTTGTTACCGCCGTTGGCGGCGCTGTGCGTCGGCCTCCTGCTTGCGATTTGGGCAGGAGGCCTTTCTGACTCTCCCCGCGCCGAGGCGTTACCCATCCTGCCGGTTGCATCGAGCGGGCAAATTGCGCCCTTGTTCACACCCGAAGTGCAGTTTTGGGGCGCAAACCTGGCGCGCTGGGCGGCAGAGCATGGGCTGGATGCGAATCTGGCGGCGACGGTCATGCAAATCGAATCGTGCGGACATCCCGACATTCGCTCCAGCGCCGGGGCGACAGGGTTGTTTCAAGTGATGCCGTTTCACTTCACCGCCGGGGAAGAAATGGCCAACCCCGACACCAACGCCCTGCGCGGATTGGACTACCTGCGCCGCTCGTTGGAACAGGCAGCAGGCGACCCACGCCTGGCTTTCGCCGGCTACAACGGTGGAATCGGCGTGATCAACCAGATGGAATCGCTTTGGCCTGCCGAAACAATACGGTACGCTTATTGGGGAGATGGAATTTACAACGATGCCCGTCTAAATCTATCTACAAGCCCGCGCCTGCAAGAGTGGTTACAAGCCGGAGGCGCCAGCCTGTGCGCCCAGGCGCGTCAACGGCTCGGGCTGGGGCAATAAAATTACGGCCCCGGCGGCGCAATCGCTTCGACGTATGGAACAGTTCCCTGGCAGGTTGGTGAAAAAATCCCCGAAACGTTACCCCAGGTGAGCGCATCCGGCGAGGCAGCCGCTGCTACTTGAACCGCATCACCCAGGCAGCCCGGGCCAGCGTTGTAATTGACCAACGTAAAGCGCCACAAATCTTCGTAAGACGCCACTTGCCCGGCAGGTTTGCCGGTAACATTTTGAAGAATTCTGCCAGTTTGTTCACAACTCGCCAACAGGGTGCGGGCAAACACCGAGACGCTGAAATCGGCGCGGGTCAGGTCAATCCCCAGTGGGCAGTTTTCACAGGTCGCATCCACGCTGCGCACCAGCGCGCCGCGCAACAAGGCTTGCTGGTCCGCTTTCAATTTGGCGTACCCGGCTCCGGCGCAAGCATCTTCCCCTAATATCAGCGGGCAAAACTGTTTATAAAAAGATGGATTCCACAACAGGGTGGTATCAGCGCCATCTTCAGTCAGTTGCCCCAAACCGACATCTTCGCTTTCGCGGAAAACGCCCGGCCAGAACTGGCTTTCACGGCTAAAGAGATTCTTGAGTAGTTGTGCGGGGACTTCTGTCTGCTGGGCGACATCGAAAATCAGCGTATCAAAGCGGTTTTGCCATTCAGCGACCGCCGGACGGGCGGCAAGCGTACCACATTCACTGACTGAGCCATCCTGCGCAAGGCCGCCGTCAACGCAGGCTTCCACATCCACAGCGCCTTGCGAAATCAAATTGCCAGCCAGATAGGCATAAGGCAGGTTGGATGCCAATTGTTCAGAAGCTTCGGGCGTGGTCAACCATAACGGCAGGCCATCAGGCGGAGGAAAAGATTGCCACGATTGCGAACAGGATGCATTCGGCTTGCCGGTCCACTGCGCGCTGAGAACATCCACATACCAGCGCGACAGGATGGAATTGTCATCATGTTCCGTGCTGATGACGCGCACATTCGCTTCAAATAACGGGCTGGTATCACCGTAAGTGGAAACCGCCCAAAATTGCAGTGTGATGCCTTCTGGGCGGGTTGCGTTGAGTTGAAATTTGCAATGCGCGCCTTCGCATTGAAATTTATCGGTTCCGGCCACACCCTCGATGCGGGTAATGGCGTAGTTTGGGAGCGGTTCTTCAGCGGTGAGAATCAACCGGGGAGGCAGGGTGCACCATCCGCCAGAATCAGGTTCGCAGTTTTCGAGTGAAACCCACACTTTCGCTTCGGGCAATGCCAGTGGAATTTCTTTTTGAGCGGCTTTATCACGCACATGCAACCAATAATAACCTTTGCACAGGTTAATGTCTTCTTCCCCACATGGTTTCGACTGGTCTTTCCATTGCTGATAAAGTTCCTGGCCGCAGTGGATGACAACATCATCATCCGTTGGCAGACCGGCGTGTTCCACCCACAGGCTACAGGAAACTTCGTTGTCTTTCCAGGCGCTCAACCACCACTGATGAAGCGTAATATCAACCATCACGCTAGTAAAACGGTCAGGGCCGGGCGGAGAATCGGCGGCGCGAACCGGCGCAGGCAACGCCAGCCCCACAAAGAAAATTATCAGCAAGAAGAGAATCTGAAGCGCGCGCTTTTTCATAAAGAACAGCGAATCCTGCTTTATTATAGCGGACTCGCTGTTGAATTGCTACTGCTGTTTTTTTCCATCTCGTCGAGCATTTTTTCTTCAGCGCGCAGGTTTTTCCAGCGTGAAATCAGGCTGATGATGTAGCCGAAGAAAACGACAGCAAAAATGGTGTAGCCAGAGAGCATGTAGTTAAGGGTATTCGGGGTTGGTTCCATGGAGTCTCGCTTATTGAATCAGTTTTAATTTAAGTTGTTCCACCTTTTCGGCCAGATCACCCAGGCGCAGACGATGCCAGAAAAGGGTAACAAAGATGACCGAGAAGGCAAAGATGCAGAAGAGCATGGTCTGGAGCATGGAAGTTTCCATACTGAACCCACCTTGAGCGTTGGGATTGCCACCCATAATCACCACCGGGTGAATTGTGCGGAATAGGCGGATGGAAACAAACGTGACCGGGACGCTGATGCCACCTAACAGGGTATACACTGCTCCAAAACGGGCGCGGCGTTCCGGGTCTTCCACGCCCTGACGCAACAACAGGTAGGCCAGATAGACCATTTCCAAAATCGCGGCAGTGGTCAGGCGTGGCTCCCACGTCCACCATGTTCCCCAAATAGGACGCGCCCAGATGGAACCCAGCACAATGGCGATGAAAAAGAACGCCAGGCTGATTTCAACAGCCGCCAGGCCGATTTTGTCCCACTTCAGGTTACCGGTAACGAGGAAGATCACCCCTGCTACGGCGGCGACGATAAAGCCGAGCATCCCGACCCAGGCGGTGGCGACGTGGAAATAAAAGACGCGTTGAACTGCGCCCATCACCCGTTCTGTCGGGGCGTAGCCCAGCGACATCCATGCGGCGGCGGCCAGCAACAAGCCAGAAACGAAATTGAGAATTTGTAGCGTGCGAGGTTGAGAAGACATGAAGGCTCCTTGTAAAAACAATCTATTCTTCGACAACATAGTCAAATACCATAAATGCCAGTGCAATGAAAATGACATCGTAGACAATCAGCAGATTGACCCAGGCCATCACTTCGCTCATTTCCAACGCTTGCAAAATTGCCCGGCTGGCCTGCACCGAGGCCACCAGCACCGGCACAATCACCGGGAAGAGCAAAATGGGTAACATGACATCGCGGGTACGGCTTTGCACGGCCATGCTGGCGAGCAAAGTTCCTACTGCCACATAGCCGATGGAACCAAGCAAGGTCACGCCCAAAAAAGCGGGAGTAAACAGGCGCATGGTGGAAACGCTGGTGTACAAAATGCTGTACACTGGCAAGACGATAATTTCAACCAAAAGCATAAAGGCCAGGTTGCTGATGGCCTTGCCAAAGTAAATCGCCGAGCGGTCAACCGGGGCCAGCAACAAACCGTCGAGGCAGCCGCGGTCTTTTTCGACCGCCATCGAACGGTTGAGGCCGAGCGTTCCGGCGAAGGCGAACGTCGTCCACAAGACGCCCGCCGTCACGTTTTCGCGGGCTTCCTTGTCCAGCTCCAACGAAAAATTGAAGATAAGAATCACCAGCAGGGCAAAAACCAGCATGGCCGAAAGCAACTCGCGCGAGCGCAGTTCGGCGGCCAAATCTTTCCACGCCACCGCCAGTACCGCTTGAAAGTACGAAGAGGAAGGGCGTTTATTGTCCATTTGCCAGCGCCTGTTTGTAAAAGTCGAGCAAATTATTTGCGCCCAGCCCAGCGCGCGAGACAGAAGCCGAAATAACCCCGCGCGAGAGGATGTCAAAACGAGTCGCCAGCTCTTCGGCGCGCGCCAGGTCGTGCGAGGTCATCACTACCGTGCGGCCTTTGGCAGCCACCTCGCGCAGAACGTCATCCAGCATTTCGGAAGCGTCCTGGTCGAGACCGGTGTAGGGCTCATCGAAGAGCATCACATCGGGGTTGTGCAGCACGGCGCGGCCAATTGCCAGACGTTGCTGCATTCCGCGCGAGAATGTTCGCACCAAATCACGCCGCCGCGCCGTCAGGCCAACCATTTCCAGCACGTCGTCAATACGCGCCGCCAGCATTTCCAGACCATACATGCGCCCAAAGAATCGCAAATTTTCTTCGGCGGTCAAATCGCCATAGAGCAGGGGCATGTGCGAAACCACTCCCAGTCGGCGGCGCACCGCGGCGGCATCCTGCGGCAGGCGAAATCCAGCCACCGTCACCGCGCCCAAGCTGGGGCGCGAGAGCGTGGAAAGAATGCGGAGAAAAGTCGTCTTGCCCGCGCCGTTGGGTCCCAACAGAGCCACAAACTCACCCGGCGCAACCGAAAAATCAACGCCGCGCAAGATGGTTTTTAGACCAAACCGCTTGATGAGTTTGCGAACTTCAATCATGCTCACAGAGCCTTCAACTTGGCTTTCAGCTCTTCGCGGCGCGCGCGATAGGCTTCTTCGGAGATATTGCCAGCCTTGAACTGGTCTTCCAGCGCGATAATCGCATCCAGAATTTCATCTTCACTCTGCTGGTCCTCTGTTAGCGGAGATTCTTCTTCCAACTGGCGGCGGCGATCGCGCCAGAAAAGATACGCGCCGGCGGCAATCAGCACAATGCCTAGCACGGCCACGCCAATCAGAATACCTTGCGTACTATCCGCGCCCTGAGTCTGGCCTGCGCTGGCGGCTGGCGCGCCAGAGACGGTAATTTTCAGAGTTTTGCCAACCGAGAATCCATCCGCCTTGTAGACCTGAAATTTCGTTCCGCCCATATCCTGAATACCGCCATCGGTTAAACCCTCGCCAGTCACCTGAATGCCTGGTTCGGCCAGCACGGAGAAAATTGAGACGGGCAGGGTAAAAGTCTGGTCAAATTTAACGCCAGGTGCGCTAATTACATTGCTTTTGACGTAGGGCAGGTCGAAAGCATACGCCAACTGGTAACTCTGGCTGCCGGGCGCAATCCGCAATGTGTCGGCAAAGCCTTGCTCCGTTTGCAGATAGCGGTCGCCTAACGCGCCTTCCTGAAATTGCAGATTACTGTACCCGGAAGGTAAAACAAACTGTGTCACCGCGCCGCCTTCACTGGCGGCCACCACGGCCTTCTCACCAGAGTTTGAGACGACATAAAACTCAATCACCGTGACAACGTCGGGCGTGGAAAAATCGAGCAACAGATGCAACTGGTCAGCCACCAGCGCCGAGGTATCGGTCGTCGTGCCATAGACTGTCAGAGGCATCTCCAACATCTGTTTGCCAGCCTCAGCAAAAACCACTTCTGAGGTGTACTGGTTGCCGTCGTAGACGGTCGTGACAGAGAAAGCGCGTCCCACCGGGGCATCAACGCCTGTAAAAGCAAAGGAACCGTCACTTTTCACGGTCGCTTCCAGCGTAACCGCTTCGGTAAATTGACCGTTGGTGGCCGCGTGATCAAAACCATGCAAAGTCACTTTGAAATTTGCCGGGAGCGCCGCGCCTGAAGCGTTGGTGACCGTGCCGGTGATGGAAATTTGCGGATTGGCCGGCGTGGGCGATGCGGCGGGTGTAACTTCGACAGTGGGCAGCACGGCGGGGGGCGTTTCAACGCCCGGAGTGACATCTACCCCAAGACCCGAAGCGGTTGTCGCTGTGGGAGATGCTTCCAGCGTGGACGATGCGCCAGCAATGGGAGTGGCTTCAGCCGCGGCCTGGGTCGCCGTTTCGAGCGGCGCAGATGTCGCCGTCGCGGGAGCCAGAGTCGGCGTAGCAACAGCGGCCAGCGTTACCGGCGCGCCAAAATTCCATGAGATAACGTAATCTGCCACAGCGCGGCGCGAGGCTTCATCCAGCGTTAATTCCGTGCCGGGCATGCCGGGGGCAATGCCTTTGCTGACAAAGCGGAAAATATCATTTTTGCTCAATTTTGAGACGAGCGCCGGGTCGGCCAGGTTGGCATTCGCCACACCAGCGCCATCGGGGCCATGACATTCAGCGCAGACCTTGGCAAACACCTGTTTGCCAAGGGCGATATTTTCGGCTTTAACGCTGATGGAAAGGGCATACGCAACAACATTCCAGCGTTCCTGATCGTTCAGGCTGGTAAAAGGCGGCATCATCTTGTCCATGCGTCCCTGTGTGACAACGGTGTACCAGTCAGCTGGGATGGCGCCCTGGGCAATGGCAGACAAGCCGAGAGTGGGAACCGTTACCGGCAATTGCGAGGCCTTCGGGCCGTCACCCAATCCGGTTGCGCCGTGACAGGGGGCACATTTTTCAGCAAAAATAGCGGCGCCGTTCGCCAAGTCGGGGGCCGTTTGCGGGTAGAGCGGCCCAATGACGGGCGGCGGGGTGGGCGAAATGTAGCCGGGCGGCGGCGTGATGTCTTCAGCCAGGGTGCAACCCGCCAGCGCCAGCGTCAAAAGCACAAAAAAAACGAGAAAACGAGTTTTCATAGAAAATCAATCCTTGTCATCTGGATTATTTGATGCCTTTGCCGCAGTGCGGGCAAAATTTGTCTGAGCGGAGCACGGGTTTACCACATTTGGGGCAAAAGCCAGCCGATTTATCACCACGCGCAGCACGGCGAGCGGCCAGGATGTCTTCGAGGACGTCATCGTCAAGCGGAGCGGCAACCGGGGCAGCGGATGTCTGCCCGACAGCGGCATCGGCGCGACGGGCGGCAACGGCAGATTCGACGCGCGATTCGGCGGCGTCCGCGTTAGCCGATATCTGAAAAGCGTCGAGGCGGCGCAAAGCGTCGGCGGCGCGCTGAAGTAAATCGGCGCGAGTGGTAGGGTAATCGTCACTGGGAATTTTTCCGAGGCTATGATCAAAATCCAGTTCTTGCAAGGTGGTAATCAAACGGTCGCGTTCTGCCAGCAGAGAAGAAAGCTCATGTTCTTCGGGCGAGGCCACGTTGATACGAATCCGCTCAAAAAACGGGCGCGCAACAAAGCCGGCAACGCCCAAAACCACAGCAAAAAGTAAGAGAAGTGCGCCTATATCCATGAGTCACCTATTGCGCCAGAATCGTGTCAATAATTTGACGGATTTGGGCTTCTGAAGAGAAGGGGCCAATTTGGACATATTGCAAGACGCCGTTGGCGTCAATGAAATACGTTTCAGGAACGCCCTTGATGCGGAAAAATTGTGAGATTTTTGTACCCAGGTCGGGGCCGTTGGGGTAGGTGATGCCGAATTTTGCCAGATAGCCGCGCGCTTCGGGTTCGGTGTCCACATAATCGGCGCCGATGAAGATGACCTTACCGTCGGCTTCGTAGGATTTCCAGGCGGCTTCGAGCAGAGCGGCTTCTTCTTCGCAGGGTTTGCACCACGATGCCCAAAAGTTCAGTATGACGACTTTTCCGCGCAGATCAGAGAGATTGACTTGGGGCTGGTTCTGGTAGGTGTAGCCGTCAAAAAAGGTCAGGGTGAAATCGGGAATTTTGTCGCCGGGGGCGACGGTTCCCTGCTGGGAGCGTTTCAGCCCGAGGGCAACAATCACCATCAAAACGGCCAGCGCCGCCCAGACAATGACCTGAATCCAAATTGGGACGCCTTTGCGGACAGGCTGGGAAGTTTCAGTCATGAGCATTCTCCTTTACTGCAAGCGCTTAAGCTCTTCTTCAACACGGCGCAGGTCGTCATCGTCCACTGTCGTTTCGAGGCCAACAGAAACCTGCGCCACATCGGGCGTGGGCTTGCGCATGGAGCGTAGGGTGGTGAAAACGAGATAAGCGCCAATGGCAAGCAATATCGGCGGCACGATGTAAACGAGCCAGGAAAATCCCTGGCGGGGCGGTTCGGCCAGAACGCGCGCGCCATATTGCGCCACGAAATATTCTTTGATTTGCGTCTCGCTCCAACCTTCAGAAAGTTTCAGGCGGATGAGTTCGCGCCATTGCTTGCAGGCTGCCGTCGGGCAAACATCCAGCGGGGTGTTTTCGCAGACCGGGCAAAAGAGCTGGCTGGCAACGGCGTTGACATCGTCGTCGGTGGGAGTTTTGCCCTGCGCCAGGGCAGAGCCAGCCCACAAACCGGCCAGTAAAAAGGTCAACACAAGCGCAAAAATGTTTTTTTTCATGAACAACTCCCAACAAAACCGGAGTTAAAAATCTCCCGATTTTTTACTAACGAAATGGAGGCGAAAATCAGGAGATTCGCGTCTCCATAGCAATCAATCCGTAATCCCAGCCGGAACAGTTTCACGTGGTTTACGCGCGCTGACTGCTACCGATTCCGGATCTTTATCCGGCCAGGCGGCGACGAGTGTGCCGAAGATGAAGATAATCGCGCCGAACCAGAGCCAGTTGACCAACGGGTTGTGATAAACCTTGAATGGCGCGACTTGAGCGTTGACGCCTTCCCAGTTGACCAGCAAGACGTACAGGTCGTCCACAACGGTAGACCGCACGCCGGGGATGGTCATCGGCTGCCCATCGGGATACAGGTCGTAGCGCGGGGCCAGCGTGCCGAGAAATTTTCCATCGCGGAAGACACTGACTTCGGCGCGGGTGACCCAGCGCCCGTCGGTGTGTTCAAACTGCGCCAGCGAGTCGTAGCGAATGGTGTAGCCGGCAATTTCCATGCTTTCGCCAATTTTCATCGTGCGCTGGGTGGAAGTCTGGAACATTTCGATGCCAATAATTCCAATCGCCATCAACACAACGCCCAGGTGAATGGTGTAGCCGCCATAGCGGCGGCGGTTGCGCCCGGCCAGCCGCCACAGCGCCAGGAAAATATTTTCGTTCTGAGCATGGGCGCGGGCGTTGGCCGCACGCCAAAACTCGTAGAGGGTCACGAAGGCGCTGAAGATGACCACAAAGAAGCCAATCAGCGCGTAGGGAAAGTAATCGTTGATGATGGAACGGTTGAGCAGGAAGTACGTCACCACGCCCGCCATGGCAAGCGTCGCCGCTACAAGCGGTTTCCAAACGGCCTTGCCGAGGGTTTTGATGGTGGAATGTCCCCAGGCGGAGAGCGGGGCAATTCCCATCAGCAGCACCAGCGTGGCAAAGAGCGGGCCGGTGGCGCGTTCATAAAAAGGTGGGCCAACGGTGACTTTCTGACCGGTAGCAAGTTCGGAAATCAGCGGGAAGATGACGCCCCAGAAACAAATCACCAGAATGCTGATGAAGAGCAGGTTGTTGAGCAGGAAGAGCGCCTCGCGCGACAGCATCGAGGTCATCTGATTTTCCGATTTCAAATCAGCCCAACGCCAGAGTAGCAACGCCACAGAAATGACGAAGGTCACAAAAATAAAAGTAAAGAACGATGGGCCGATGGCACTTTGCGCAAAGGCATGTACCGAAGAAAGCACGCCGGAACGCGTCAGAAATGTGCCGAAGATGACCAGGCAGTACGTCAGAATGATGAGAATCATGCTCCAATGTTTGAGCAAGCCGCGTTTTTCTTGAATCATGACCGAGTGCAGAAAGGCCGTTCCTGAAAGCCAGGGCATGAAAGCGGCAATTTCCACCGGGTCCCAACCCCAGTAACCGCCCCAGCCGAGCACATCGTAGGCCCAGCGTCCGCCCAGCACCAGCCCCAGCGAGAGAAACAGCCAGGCCCACAGCGCCCAACGGCGGGTGATTCGAATCCAGCGGTCGTCGGTGCGGCCAGTCGCCAGGGCAGCGATGGCAAACGCAAACGGGATGACAAAACTGACGAAGCCGAGGTAGAGCATCGGCGGGTGAATGATCATGCCGGGGTGACGCAAAAGCGGGTTTAAGCCCTGTCCATCCGGCGCGGTGAAGGGAATCGCATTGGTGGGGCGGAATAAAGCCGGGACAATTTGCCCATCCATGGTCTGCCAAAAAGTTTCAAAGGGGTTCTCGAAAAAGATGCTCAGCCCCATGAAAAAAACCATCGTAACGCTGCAAACAATCACCACCCAGGGCAAAAACTCGCGGTCACGCGCCCACTTGCGGAAGGTGACCGCCGTGGCAAAGGCCGACATGAGCCACGACCAGAACAACAGCGAACCAGCCTGACCGCCCCACCACGAGGTGATTTTCAGATAAAGCGGCATGGCACGGTTGGTGACTTCATAAACAAACTTGACGTTGAAATTACCCGTCACCAGTAGATAAATCAGGCTGGCCGAAACCAGGCTGAGCATGGGAAAGGTCAGCAGCATGGAAAGCCGGGCGCTTTCCACCCACTTTTGGTCTTTGCGGAAATAGCCAAATAAAGACGCGCCGATACTGTAAAGTGCCATCAAAAACGTTAACAATAAAACGCCGTAGCCAAATGTTGCAAACATAAGGAACTCCACTGGGAAAAATAGAACGTGAAAAATGAGCGGGTAGCTGCCCATTTTTCAGCCGGGGAAACCATTCAAGCGATTTACTGACCGCTGACCTGGTCGGGAAGCGCCTGTTCGTATTTGGTCGGGCATTTGAGCAGCAATTCATCGGCGTGGAAGATGCCATCTGCGCCCATTTTGCCGGTCATAATCGCCTGGGCTTCGTTACGCATCAGGTCTGGCTTGACGCCAACGTAAATTACCTGCAGATGGTTGCGATTGGGGTCAATCACCGCCTGATGAAGCACCGCCGCCAGGCCGCCATCGGTTTCAATTTGAGCGTTATCGCCGGTGACGTGCGCCACCGTAAACTTGAGTTCGAGCGTTTGCGGGTCGTACTGAATGTTGTCGCCGATAATCGCGCCAGAGACGCGCAAATCGCGCCCAATCAGCGTATCGCCCTTGGCAATCAATTCATCAACGGTCAAAAAGTACTGCGCGCTGGCCTGTGTGGATGAAAAAATAAGATATACAACTGCGGCCAAAATCAGCAGACCGCCCAGAATAAACTTAATGCGTGGTGATTTCATAAAATAGTCTCCTTTTGTCAAAATCGTCACAGAGTACTGATGATGATTTTACAGATTTAGATTAATAGAATGTGAAAAGAAGCACAAAAAATCAGATGACAAATGTCATAATTTACTTCTACATTGTCGTAAAAGCCACAAAAGAGTTACCAGACCAGAAATTAACTGGCTACATCATCCCCAGCGCGTGATAGAATTATTTTAACGTATTCATTCTTTTTTCACGTCTCAAGGAGATTTCGCCATGATGGAAGAACCTACTCCGCTCCAACCTGTCGCCGAACCTGACAAAAACAACAAATTACCCTGGATCATCGGCGGCGTGGTCGCTTTCCTTTGTTGCTGCTGTGTCGTCCTCATTCCCGTCCTCATCTGGCTGTGGAACAACGGCGACCAGTTCATCCGCTAAGCCATGAACGAAGCCCCCACTCCCACCCCATCCGGCAGTCTTACCAAAAATAAAACTGTCATTATCGTCGCCATCGTCGTGATGCTGTGTTGCTGCTGTCTTGGCGCACTTGGCACCTTCTTCGCCTTTTCCGACATGATTATGCAGGCGCTCGGCTTGCAATAGCCGCTCAAAGCAACTGCCGCCAAGGCATTGCCTGCAACTCACCCAACGCGGCGCGCACCCGGCGCCGCGTTTTTTCATCCAAGTCCAGCGCGGCGAACTCATCCTCGTCCAACACCGTCTGCTGACCCGTGGATGAAACCCACAAATCCAACGCCAAATCCACATACGAAATCACCTCGGGCGCATCCCAAACCGCGGGGCGGCCCAAGTTGCAGTACCAACCCTTCAACGCGTCCGACTCTCGGTCTCGAATTTCAAAAACGTTGTACCAACGGTCGGTGTAAAACGTCTCCAAAAAAACATCACCCGTGCGCAGCACCGTATCCATCAAGGGCTGGTCGGGGCGATTAAAATGCGCCAGCAACTGCACATAATTCTCGCCGCGCGCCAACACCTCGCCCAGATACTGCCAGACGGCCTCGCCTGCCGCGTTGCGCTTGACCACCGTAATTTTCATAAAATCTGCGTCTCCACCTGCAAAAAAATGATTTCGCCCACTTGCGGCGCCTCGGGCAAATCAAAAAACAGGCCATTTTCCAGCGTCACCCGGTAAAAATCACCGCGGAACAGCACATCCGCCACCACGCCGCGCAGCGTCCCGCCCGATTTTACCCGCCGGGCGCGCGGACGCAGCAAAAGGGTGGCCGAGGCCGGGAAACGGGCAAACGCCTCGCCGGAGATTTCTCCCGCCAAAACGAGATTGCCCAACCCCAAAAAGCGAGCGACCCAGGCCGAGGCCGGTTTCGCAAAAACGTCGGGCGGGGTTCCCGCCTGAACAATGTGACCATCGTGCAGCAGCGCGATTTTATCGCCCAGCGTGAAGGCCTCCTGCTGGTCGTGCGTTACATAAATAGCGGGGATGCCGCTGCGGCGCAAAATCTGACGCAGTTCCAGCAGCAATTCTTCGCGCAGGGCGCGGTCGAGCGCGCCGAGCGGCTCATCCAGCATCAGCAGGCGCGGCGCGGGGGCCAGGGCGCGCGCCAGCGCCACCCGCTGCTGCTCGCCGCCCGAAAGGTCGGTCACGCGGCGGCGCTCAAAAGTGGTCATCTTCACCAGCGCCAGCATCTCGCGCGCGCGGCGCAGATGGTCGGAGCGCAGACCAAACGCCACGTTTTGCAAAACGTTCAGATGCGGAAAAAGCGCGTACTCTTGAAACATCAGGCCAAAATTGCGCAAGTGCGTGGGCGTGTCGGCCAGGTTTTGCCCGTCCCAGCGCACTTCGCCGCTTTCGGCGCTTTCCAGCCCGGCAATAATTCTCAGCAGGGTGCTTTTGCCGGAGCCGGAAGCGCCCAACAGGCAGAGCGTTTCGCCCGCCGCCACCGTCAGCGAAATTTCCGTCAGCAGCGGCTGACCGTCGTAGATTTTGTTCAGGCGCAAAATTTCCAGCATCAAAACACCTCGCTGACGCGCAATTTTTCAATCAGCGCAATGGAAAGACCGGTTAGCAGCATCAGCAGGGTCGCCATCGCCATGGCCTGGCCATAGTTCAGGCCGCCGGGCTGTGAGAGGAAGCGGTAAATGGCGGTCGGCAGGGTGGGAGTTTCGGGGCGCGCCAGCAGCGAGGCCGCGCCAAATTCGCCGAGCGAGATGGTGAAGGCGAAAATCCCCGCCGAGAGCAGGGCGCGCGCCAGCAGGGGAACTTCCACCCGCCGCCAGACCTGCCAGGGCGAGGCGCCCAGCACGGCGGCGGCCTCGCGGTAGCGTTCTGGCAGCAGCGCCAGCGCCGTCTGCAAGTTGCGGATGACAAAGGGCAGCGCCAGCGTGCTGTGCGCCAGCGGAATCAGCAGCGGCGAGGTGAGCAGTTTCCAGCCGAAAATGGGGCGGCTGAAGGCCAGCAAAACGCCCAGCCCCAGCGTCACCGCCGAGACGCCCAGCGGCAGCATGAAAATCGGGTTGAGCCAGCGCGTCAGTTTGCCGGGGCGCGCCAGCGCTTTGGCGGCGGGAAAGCCCAGCGCCAGCGAAAGAATCACCGTTTGTGCGGCGAAATTCAGCGAGTTGAGCGCGGCCTGCAGCGGCGGCACATAAAAAAGCGAGTCGCGCCGGTTGATGAAAAGTTCACGGTAATAATCCAGCGTGAGCGCCTGCCCGGCAAAAGTGCGCTCGCCGCGCGCGGCTTCGAGGCGGGTGACGGAGCGCAGCGGCAGCGCCAGCAGCGGCAGGGCGAAAAACGTCAGCGTGACGAGCGCGCCGAGCAAAACCAGGGGCGTTTCGCGGCGGGCAATCCGCCCCGGGGTGGATTCGACTGGTTTGACGGGAGTCAGGCCGCGGCGCGCCTGGTCGCCATACAGGGCGGAAAATGCCAGGGTGAAGAAAATCTGAATCAGCGAGAGCAGCGCCGCCAGCGGCAAATTCAAAAACTGCGTGGCCTGTGCCGCAATTTCCACTTCCAGCGTGGAAAATTTCGGCCCGCCCAACAGCAAGATGACGCCGTAACTGGTGAAATCGAACAGGAAAACCAGCGCGGCGGCGGTCAACAGGGCGGGACGCAGCAGCGGCAGGGTGACGCGCAGCCAGGCGCGCAGCGGGCTGTCGCCCAGGGTACGGGCGGCCTGCGTCAGGCGCGGGTCGAGGGTTTCGAGCGCGCCGCCCACCAACCGGATGACGATGGTGGTGTTGTAGAAAACGTGGGCAGTCAGGATGGCGGTGAGCGTGCCGAGAAAATTCAGCGGCGGGGTGGGCAGGCTAAAGATGCGCATCGCCAGCAAATTGAGCCAGCCGCGCGGCCCCAGTAGGGCGCTGAAACCGGCGGCGACGACCACAGTCGGCAGGATGAACGGGATGGCCGTCAGCGCGCGCAGGGCGTTTTGGCCGGGGAAGCGATAGCGCGCAAAGAAAACCGCCAGCGGTAGGCCGAGCGCCACCGTCAGCAGGGTGGAAAGCGCGGCCTGGTAAGTGGTGAAGCCGGTGACGGCGGCGGCGCGGCGCAGCTGGTCGGCGCTGAGGGAGGCGAAATCGGCGCTGTAGGCGAGGATGCGCCCCAGCGGGAAGAAAAAGAGGAGCGCCAGGAAAATCAGCGCGGGGAGCAGCAGGAACAGCCGGTTTCGCATGAGGAATTACGCTTGCGCGTTGCTATGATTTTGGAGACATGACTGCTCAGGTTTGTTGTTTTTTTACCCGTTTCGGCGGGCTGAAGCCCTGCCTCAACACAAAAAAGCCCTTCGGACTGTCCAAATGAGTCGGCTTTAGCCGACTTCCATGACTTGAGACAGGGATTTATCCCGCCGAGCTATGCCAACATACCTGATGGCTGAGTAATTACTTGGAGACAAATTTTGGGACGGCACGGAGCGCGGCGGAGTGCAAAATCTCCTGATTTTGCGCGAAAGTCGGGAGACTTTCGACTCCTGCAATCTCTGAAATGAATATCGCGTGACGGGTTATTAGCGCAAAACAGTTTGCGTGAAGGCTTCAATCCAGGCGTCACGCTGGGCGGCGATGGTTTCGGCGGGCAGCGTCAGCGGGGCGGGCGCGGTTTGGGCATATTTGGCGAAGGCTTCGGGCAGTTGCGCGGCGGGGTTGACCGGATAGACGAACATTTGGCCGGGCATATCCTGCTGGAAGGGAACATCCAGCACAAAATCTACAAATTTTTCGGCCAGGGCGCGGTTTTGTGTGCCTTTCAGGATGCCGACGAACTCAATTTGGCGGAAACAGCCGTCGAGCAGAGAGGCGGTCGGGGCGTCGGTCAGCGGTTCGGAGGCGAAAATCACCTCGGCGGCGGGGCTGGAAGCGTAGGAGACAACCATCGGCTGCGGGCCTTTGCCGGACGAGGCGGAAAAGTTGGTGTAGTAGGCGGTATCCCAGCCATCCACCACCGTCACACCGTTGGCGCGCAGGGCTTGCCAGTAGTCAAGGTAGCCGGTTTCGCCATATTTGGCAACCGTCGCCAGCAAAAAAGCCAGGCCGGGCGAGGAAGTGGCGGGATTCTCGACGACGAGCAAGTCTTTATATTCTGGCCGGGTCAGGTCGTCGAGCGAGGCGGGTGGGGTGAGGGCTTTCGCGGCAAACCAGGCTTTGTCGTAGTTGATGCAGACGTCGCCAAAATCGGCGGGCAGGGCGCGGTTTTGCGGGTCGAGTTTCAATTCGGCGGAGATTTGCGCCAGGGCCGGGGCGTTGTACGGCTCAAAAATATCTGCGTCGAGCGCGCGCGAAAGGAAGGTGTTGTCCACGCCGAAAAAGACATCCGCCAGCGGCGCGTCTTTGGTGAGGATGGCTTTGTTGAGCGCCGCGCCCGCGTCACCGGATTTGATGAAACTGACCTTGACCTGATTGGCCTGCTCAAAAGCCTGAATGAGCGAATCGCTGACGGCGAAGGAATCGTGCGTCATGACAATCAGCGTGGCCGGTTCGGCGGGCGGGGTGGCCGTCACTTGCGGAGCGCAGGCCGAAAGCAAGACACTGAGCAAAAGCAGAAAAGCGAAAAATGGTTTCATGGAAACTCCTTTTGGAAATGATGAATGATGAATGATGAATGATGAATGCGAAAATTTACTTTTTCCGCTGGTGAACGCAGAGCAGCAAACCGCTTTTGACGTAGATTTTGGCGGTTTCGGCCAGCATTTCATTGCTGATTCCGCGCGTGCGCTGCGGGGACAAACTTTCCTGATGCAGCAGGTAGCACAGGCCATCGGTTGTGATGCCGTCCACCGTGCCGCCCCAGGGAATGAGTGAAACTGTGTCGCCGGGCTGGCCGGTCACTTCACCGAGTTCGTCAATGAAAAAGGCTTCCGTTTCGCCGTCATCCAGGCGCGCCCCGGCGCGGATGCATTCCGCCGCCGAAAGCAGCGCCAGGTTGCCGAGGGTCTGATCCAGCCGCCCGCCGAGCGCGCCCAGAATCAAAATGGGTGAATAGCCAACTTTCAGCGCGTGCTGCAGGGCCAATTCCAGGTCAGTTTCATCTTTGGAAGTGGGGTAGCGCAGCATGTGAACGCCCATATCGGTGAAAATGCGCACTTCCACGTCGGAGAGCGAGTCAAAATCGCCCAGAATGACAGAGGGAATCAGGCCGAGTTTGAGGGCGTGACGCGCGCCGCCATCTGCGGCAATCAGCGCATCATCGGGCGCAATCAGCAGGCGCGCTGCGCCCGGGTTGGGCAGGTCGCCATTGGCAAAAATCACAGCACGGGTCATGACAAAACCTCCTGAAAACAAAAAACATCTTCCGGCGCGGAAGATGTGAAAGGTGAAACCAACCATCCCTCCGCCGGTACTAACCGGTTCAGGTTCTGCGGGTCGAGCGGCAACGCTCCTCTCAGCCGGCAAGCGGCTCCCCGTTCAATTGTGGGCGTAATTATACCCGTTTTAGCGCACGCGGCGCTTCCACTCTTCCTTCAACTGCAAATCGCGCGGGCTTTCGCCAGAGTCAAGGGCAAAAAAGTCGGTCAGCAGGCTATTGAAGCGAGCCGTATCTTCCAGCATGGGAAAATGTCCCAGGCCTTCAAGGATGAGCAGGTGCAACATGGAGGACGTCAGCGCCGGGTCAAGCGGCGGGATACTGATAGCGGGATCATTCTGACCGTAGACCATCAGGCAGGCGCTGTTCATGCCGAGCAGTTTTTCGGCGATGTTGAACCAGTCAGGGTCGTTGAAAGAGGCTGCAATCGCCGTCGGATCGGCTTTGACGGCGTCAGCGCGAGCGGGTTCCGTTTCGGGAGTTTTTCCACCCAGCCAATCAGCCAGCGCAGGAAGAGAATCAGAGCGCAGGCGCGGATTAACGCCCGCCAGGTCTACCGGCACATCTACTGCCATAATACGGTCTACCACGTTAGGGTGGCGCAGAGCGTAAAGCAGGCCAACCAGGCCGCCCAAACCATGTCCAACCAGAGCAACTTTCCCCATGCCAAGTTCCTGCAAGAACTGGTCAACCATGGCGGTTTGTTTTTCGAGGGAGTAGTTGGCGGGTTCACGGGCGGTATCGCCAAAACCCCACATGTCTATGGCATATGCGCGAAAGTTCATGCCGACGCTTTGCAACGCGGGAATCCAGTATCGCCACGAGCCAACCCAGCCGTGCAAAAAGATGACCGGGCGTCCGCGCCCAATCACCTCGTAGTGAACGATACCGCCGTCAAGAAGAATCGCACTCATTTCAACCAGTTGAACAAAAGTTTATTTTCCAAATTTTGCCAAAATTTCTTTTACACGCGCGGCCAATTGATCGGGCGCAAACGGCTTCAGCAGGTAATCTTCTGCGCCAACCGCCATCCCTTGCTCAATTTCGGATTCCTGGCCTTTGGCAGAGAGGAAAACGACCGGCGTGGAGGCGATTTCCGGCTCCGCTTTAATTTTTTTACAGGCTTCGTAGCCGGTCATTTTGGGCATGCGCACATCAAACATCGCCAGGTCGGGTTTTTCGCGCTTAACCAGTTCATAGCCTTCTTCGCCATTTGCCCCGGCAACAACCTCATGCCCGGCAAAACGCAGGGTAAAGGCGATTAATTCTCGAATGTCGGGTTCATCTTCCGCAATGACAATCTTTGCCATTCCAACTCCTACTCAGATTTTTCCACGGGTAAGGTAAAGGAGAATGTGCTTCCCTGACCAGGGATGCCCGCGCTGGTCATCCAGATTTTGCCACGGTGCATCTCCACCAGTTGTTTCACGATGGGCAGGCCCAAGCCAGTGCCAGGGGTCGCCAAAACTAACGGATCTTCACCCCGGAAGAAGCGGTCAAAAACACGCTCCTGATTTTCCGGCGCAACGCCAATGCCAGAATCCTGTACGTCCACACGCACAGAGTCGTTTTCGCGGCGCATACGAATGGTGATGTGGCCGTTTTCTGGGGTGTAGTTGTAAGCGTTATCAACCAGGTTATTAATAATCTGCTGAACACGTTCGGCATCGCCCAGTACGCGCGGCAATTTTGGTTCAGCATCAAGCGTAACCGTCATCGGTTTGTTTTCTTCCTGTGAGCGACGAGTCATATCCGCCACGACATTTTCGGCGGCCTCGCACAAATCCACCGATTGGTAGGAAAGCGTCACACGCCCGGCTTCGATGCGGGAAATATCCAGCAGGTCGTTGACCAAAATGTTGAGACGTTCAGTATTACTTTTGACAATATCGAGGAAGTGGCGTTGATTTTCACTGACCGCGCCCGCTGCGCCCATCAGCAGCACATCAACATAACCGCGAATGGAAGTCATGGGCGTGCGCAATTCGTGGCTGACGGTGGCAACAAACTCTGACTTAAGGCGGTCTACTTCCACTTCGTGGGTAATGTCACGGAAGATGGAAACAGTGCCAAGAAATTCCTTTTGCCAGATAACCGGCGCCAGGTGAACCAGTACCACGCGGCCATTTTCCAGGTTAATTTGTTCTGCAAAGGTTTCTCCGGCGCGTTCCGACGAGGCGTCCCCCGACCAGGAACGCACGGTTTCGATCCAGGTTTGTGAGCTTTTGCCAAATAAACCAGAGAAATTTTCAACCGGTTGGCCTTCAATTTGTTCTAGCGTCAGCCCAAGGATAGATTCAACTGAGTTGTTAACAAAACTGACGATGTTGGCCGGGTCGGTGACCAACACGCCATCGGCCACAGCCTCGAGAATAGCGGTCTGGCGGCTGGCTTCCATCTGCTGATTGCGTAACATGGTGCCAAGGCGTTCAGCCTGGTCGCGGATGAGTTGATAGAGTTGGGCGTTGCTGATGGCAATTGCCACCTGTGCGCCAATGGCCTTGACCATTTCAAGCGCGTCGGCGCTGAAGAAGCCCACCTTGCGGTGGAAAACCATAATCGAGCCAATCACATCTTCACCCGCCATCAGCGGCGAGACAATTGCGCTGCGGTGTTGCTGGGAACTGTTTTGCGAGACCACCCAGCGCGGGTCGCTGTACAAATCTTCCACCAAAACTGGCTGACGGTGCTTGACCACCCAACCAGCCAGGCCTTCGCCCACTTTTAGTTTGAAATTACTATTCTGTACCAGAGACGCTTGTTCATCTTCGCCGGTGGCGTAGCCATAGCCGGCGCGATAATGCAACATATTATCTTCAGGGTGCAGAAGCATGATGGTGCCCTGTTCCGCGCCCAAAGCATCGTTCAGGAGCGCCAGCGTGCGCCCTAACGCGCGGTCGAGATCGAGGCTGGCCGAAACTTCGGTCAAAATTCGCAAAAGGGTTTCAGTATTGCGCTGTTCGTGCGCCAGTTCAGCGGTACGGTCTACCACGCGTTGTTCGAGGGTGGCGGCCAATTGCTGGGTTTCGCTAAACAAACGGCCATTCAGAATGGCAACGGAGGCCTGGTTCGCCAACGTACCCAAAATTTGCAAATCGGCATCGGCGTAGGCATTAAACTGATAACTCTGTGCAGAAAGTACGCCAATCACTTTGCTGCCCGAAAGCATTGGAACAGCAATAATGGAATGCGGCGTACCTTTTTCGCCAATTGTCACGCCGCCGCGCAGATCTGCTTCGGCAGCGTCCATTGTCATCAGGGGTTGGCCGGTGGCAATGACGCTGCCGCTAAGCCCCTGCCCGAGCGACAAACGCACACCGCTGATACGCTGGCCCATGTCCATCACATAAGCCGCGTCAATATCACCCTGGTTTTCATCCAAAATCGCCACAATAAACGCGTCAACCGGCATCAGTTTACGAATTGCTTCCTGGATGGAAACGTAAATTTGTTCCGGGTCTAACTTGGCGTTGATTTCTGCTGAGACCTGATTCAAAATTCCCAGACGTTCCGCAGTTGCCAATGTGGATTGATACAAATCGGCGTTTTCAAGAGCGATACCGGCCTGGTTTCCAAGCGTACGTGTCAGTTCAATTTCAGTGGAGGAGAAGCGGCGCGGGAGGGCGCTCTGCACCAAAATAGCGTAGATGTTCCGGCTGGTGGAAATCGGCAACGCGAGCAGGGCGCGTGCCTGGGGCATGAATTCCGTTAAAGAGGCCAGGTCTGCCTGCGTGGTGATGTCTTCCGCCGTATACACCGTCTGCGACTGGCGCAGATGTTCCAACATCGGTGAACCCGGCAAGGTGCGGTAGATGGCAGGCTGGTCGGTTTCATCGGGTAAAACACTCAACAGAGAGTTCTTGCCGTTACGGTCAAGCAAAATCAGCATGGCGCGCTCTGCCGACAAGGCGCGCATCAACTGATTGGCAGTCAGATGCAAAACCTGGTCCGTATTCAGCGAGGCGCTCAGGTCAAATGAGAATTGGTTGAGCAATGCCAGGCGTTGTGAACGTTCGTCCAGTTCAGCGGCGCGGCGCAGACTTTCTTCAAAGAGATTGGCATTTTCAAGCGCTACCGCTGCCTGGCTGGCAAAAGTGGCCGCCAATTGCACTTGTTCGCGGCTATAGAAGTTGGCTTCCTGTTTCTCAACGGCGATCACACCAATCACTTCGCCTTTGGCAATCAGCGGAACGCCCAGCCAGGAGAGGTGGGTGGCCTCTACCAGTGTGGGGAAACGCTGGTCGGAGCGCACATCGCCAACCGAAATCGCCTGACCAGAACGGGTCATTTCTTTCAGTAGAACACTGTCGTCCACATCCACCGAGATGCCTTTGCGGTCTTCGTCATCGGCAAAACCGCTGGCTTCTGCCACAATCATGCGGTTTTCCTGGCGCAGCCAAAGGATGGCTGTATCGTAGGCAATCACGGCTTTCAGACGATCAAGCAGGGAGGCAATTAATTCCTCGCGTTTGAGCGATGAACTGATGGTGGATGCGACCGCGTTAAGCGCCTGCAACTGTCCGGCGCGCTCCTGGGTGGCCTGAACAAGGCGTACATTTTCGAGCGAGAGCGCAACCTGCTGGGTGAGGGAGAGCAGAATGGCTTCGTCATCGGCGCGAAAAGCCGCCACCGCGTTGAAATTATCCAGCACGACGATGCCCAAATTGCGCTGACTGGTCTGAATGGGAATTAAGATGCTGGAAACGGGCAAGCGCCCACCAGTGGCCTTGCGGTATTTGAGTAATTGTTCGGCAGGCAGGTTGTAATCAGCGGCGAAATTAATCTCATCCACCCGGCGCGGCTGGCGCTCTTCAAACACGCGTCCCGGCAAGCCTTCGCCCATCCGGTAAGGGATGGAAAGGATATTTTCGTTATCTGCATAGCTGGAGGCGGCCTGTGGCAAAAGGGCTTCTTCGCGCGCGTCCCACAACAAGACAAAACCGGCATGGGCGGCATTGACCACGCGCAAGGCGCTTTCCAGCAGGGTCTGTAAAATCTCGGTCGGGTTGAGGCCGCTCAAGCGGCGGCTGAAATCCAACAGCAGGTTGACTTCTTCCAAACGCTGACGGGTCTCGCTTAGCAGGCTGATATTTTGCAGAATAATCGAGACCTGACGGCTAATTTGAAAATAGACCTGGCGGTCATCGGACGAAAGCGTGGGCATGGCTTCAGTATCCACTGCCAGCACCGCCGCAATCGGATGATTGTTGATGACAACTGGAATGGCAATGAACGATCTCGCTTTGATAGCGGTCAAAAAAGGCGTATCATGCCATGTTTCGTCTTCATCCACATTGGCCGAGATGATGGTTTCACCGCCCTGCAGGCAGGTGCGCAGCGGGTTGCGCTGGCCGAACATGGCGTCTGGGTTGGCGCCGCGCGGCAAACTCCCCAACATGTGAATAATGCGCGGGCCTTCGGGCGTTTCCTTGGCGACCAGCGCGACAGTCATATCAAAACTGGCAAGAATTTGTTGCCCAAGGGTGAGCAGCGCCGAAGAAGCGTCCACCTGGCGGCTGATGGCTTCTGTCAACTGCAATCCGGCGCGGATGTGCATTCCACGCTGATTGAGGTCGCTGATGGAAATAGTTTGTTCCAGATCTTTGTGCAGGAGCATGGGTAAACTACGCTGGCTGAAGCCGACCAGGCTCTTTTGGCGGTCTACTTCCATGTTGAGCAAGTCCATATCACCGTGCAAAGCGCTCAACCGCTGACCACCAGCAATGGTCAACGCGGCCTGCAAGGCAAGCCCTTCCAGTAACTCCAGGGTGATGCGGTCGGGACGTTGTCCATCGCGGGGCGCGTCCACGCTAATCAACCCTAACGGGGAGTCGTTTCGGTCGTAAATTGGAATGACAAGCATGTCATCGGGATTCCAAGAGTTCGGGGCTTCGCTCGTCGAAGACGTGACCGTAATCATTTGAACTTCACTTGGCACCAAAGGCATCTGGTCATTGGGGATGAAGAACAAGTCACCAATTTCAAACTGAGGTTTCAGCAATTGCGCCACAGATGCCCAGGGTTGCTGGTGCGCCTGCAAAGTAGCAAAAGTTTCGGGGCTAATGCCCGCGCCAACCACACGGCGCAACAACCCGGTCTGAGGTTCCAGCAAACTAATCAGCACAATCTGAAACGGGGTTGCGCGCTGAATGCCCCGGGCAATCGCCTGCAAAGCGTTTTCCAGTTCCGATTCTGCCCGCAGGCTGCGCGAGGTTTCAAATAATTGGTTAAGCGCTTCAACGCGACGCCGCATCGTTTCGACACGATGTTGCTGCTCACGATAACGCACTGTATTTCCTACCGCCAGCGCGGCCTGCACCGCAACCGCGCGGACGGCAGACTGAATGTCATCGGTAAAGCAAGCCGGGTTAGCGCTGTGCAGTTCGATCAGGCCGAAAGTGTTTTCCTGGTAAAAAACGGGCATCAACAAGGTTGCTTTGACACCATCGTGCGGCAGCTCCTGGTTAAAATCGGTCCACAACAACGGGGCGTGGGACTCAATGGCGCGTGTTGCGCGTTTGGTCATGCCTCCGGTCATCGCATGCCCAAAAAACATACTCACCTGGCGTTCGGCGGTTGACGCCAGGTGTTCTTCAAACAAGAAAGCTGATCCACAATCAGCGCCTGAGATTTTCAAAACTTCATCGTAGAGAATCCGCAACTGCTCACGTAAGTCGGTGGTGGTATTGAGCTCACGCGCCACTCGAATAATGCTGGTCGTCTGGTCAGTCTGAGGATGTGAAATCTCAGCCCCAGAGCTGCCGCCGTGGCGAGCGTTTTCGATGGCAACCGCCAACTGGCTGGCAATGGTAGAGGCAACTTGCAGGTCATAATTGTTAAACAAATCTGGGGCGCAGGCGCTGAACATCATTTCGCCAATCCCTTGCCCGTGCGCCACCAGCGGAACGTTGATACTAGATTCGACCTTCAGCCGGCGGATAAAAGCCCGGTACATCGGTAAGACGCGCCGATCGCTGGAAAGGTTGCCAGAAAGGAAGGGGCGTTGACTACCGGCGACTGTCAGGTGAAAAAGCGCCGGTCTGATATCCAACCGCGCAATTTCATCATTTTCGTTTGCTTCCACGCCATAAATGGACGGGAGATGCGCGCGCAAGGTGCCTTCCTCCTCGTCCAGCAAAAAGAGCGAAGCAAAATCTGCCTGGAGCAGACGGGCTGACTCATTGACAGAGTAATGTAGGATTTCATCCAGAGATGCGTTGGAACTTACCAGATTGGCAATCCGACGGAGTGACTCGGCGCGTTGGTTGCGCTGACGCGCCTGTTGCACCAGCAAGGCATTGTCAATGATGGCCGCCGCCTGGCTGGTAACCAAATTCAACAGGCGTAATTCATCAGGGGCAAGCGCAATGTTTCCATGTTTGTGGTTGGAGAGTTGTAAAAATCCCAGAAATCGCCCGGCAGAAACCAGCGGCGAGAGGGTGGTATCGCGCATACTGGCGGCCTGCGACAGGTCCTGCAATCCCAACTCAGCCCACACCGGGTCTTGCGAAGCGTCCAGACTGGTGACAAGTTCCTGACTAAAAATGCGCTTCTCTGCCGAACTGTTGGCGGGTACAGTGATGCGGTAAATGCCCACGAACTGGCTGGAAAGCCCTTCAAAGGGGTCCTGCGCATCCAGCGTACGGCGCTGTTCATCGTAAAGCAAAAAGCCCAGAATATTGACATCAAAAAGGGATGCAATGCCCGCAACCAGGCCGGGAAAAAGTTCTTTGATATCACGCAACGTGCCAACCGTTTGCGAAAGATTGGTTAACCCAAGCAATTGAGATGTCCAGCGTTGCTGGTCTTCGTAGGTCAAGGCATTGCGAATGGCGATGGCCGCCTGCGCACTAACCATGCGCAGCAAGCGCAAATCATCTTCGGCAAAACCATTCACCGGGATAACACCCACCTCAAGCAATCCAACCATATCGCCAGCGCTGATTAATGGCAAGCCAATGTAGGAACCCATTGGAGCCAGACGACCGGCTTTCGGGTCAAAACGCGCCAATGCCGGAACGCGGGTATCCGGAAGAAAAAGCTCACGTTTTTCTTTAATCAAAAAAGTCTCATATTCGCCAAACTGGCTGTCAGAGCTGGGTTGCAAAGTGCGCGTTGAACCCGCCGGTCCGACCAGGCTATACGGTGTAAATACCCCCCCCGCAGCATTTCGTACTTTTACTTCGATAAAATCAACTGGAACAAGCTGTTCGATGTGAGTCAGTGTTGTTTCCAACGTCGCTTCAAGGTTGAGATTGGAGGCAACTTCTCTGCCGAATTCAGCAATCGTTTGCAACGTAGCAGATGAAAACGTATCCCCTTCAGACGGTGACATCGCGCCGCCGGCGGCGCGAATCGTCACCAAAATAGAGGGATTGGCGCCTGGGATGTTGTAAGAAGTGGCATCTACCAAACTGCCATTAATGGAAAAACGCGCCTGACCTTCAGCCGCGCAGATTTCAAAGAAAACTTCTCCGGGGCGCACCCGTCGACTCATACGCTCAATGCCCGGATATTCCCCCTCCGATAGGTCAAACCACTCGCGCGCAATCTCGTTTAAGAAGGAAACTCGTCCCCCCGCCTGAACCACCAAAATTGCGTCCTGATGGCTTTTAACCTTAACAAAGGACTGGGGCGTCATCTCCCGCAAAGCGGGTCGCACGCGAGGAACAATTCGCAAAAGCGACCAGGCCAGCAAGATAAACGCCAGTCCAAAGAGCAGAAAGCCAGTGCCGATGGCAAGCGGTTGCCCAAGCATGAACGATCTTTATCCTTTTGGGGCGTTCCCCACATCCTGACGACGCGCTTCGGCGGCCATTTCGGTAATTTCCCGAATATCGGCAAACGATTGCTGCGCAGGGGCAACAATGCCAACCGCCAGAGACATTAGTGGGAATTTTTCAGTTTGTCCTTCAGCGTTAAGAACCATGATGAAGCCCTGCTGACGGTCCATGAAGTTGTAGTGCGTCTGCACTTCTTCGGCAAAGCGGTCTTTCAGGCGTTGACGAATAGCAGCAGCGGTGGCCTCGGTGGTGATGATGATGAAGTTGTCATCCCCGGCGTGCCCAATAAAATCGCCTGAAGTACCAATCTCATCCAACACTTCACCAATCAGCATTCCAGCAAAGCGCAAAACATCGTCGCCCGCAACAAAACCATAAACATCTTTAAAGGCAACAAAGTTGTTGATGCGCAAATCGAGGAATGCCCAGCCTTTTTCACGGATAATTTTGCGCAGCTGTTCCTCGATGAGGCGTCCTGCTGGCAGGCCGGAACGCGGGTCTGTCAGGCTTTCACGCTCCGAGCGGCGGATGGCGCCCTGAACGCGCAGTTTCAATTCTTCAATGTCAAAAGGTTTGGTGATGTAATCATCCGCGCCCAGTTCCAATCCTTGCAAGCGGTCACTGCGCTCATCTTTCTGTGTGAGGAAGATGACCGGGATATGGCTGGTGCGCGTGCTAGTACGCAGATTGCGGCAGACTTCATAGCCATCAATATCCGGCAGCATGATATCCAGCACAATCAGATGAGGCAACACCTGACGGGTTTTTTCCAGCGCTTCTGATCCGCGCATGGCGACATCCACCTCGTAGCCCAAGCCGGTGAAGTAAATTTTTAGCATGTTGGAGATGTCTACATCATCTTCGGTAATCAACAGACGGGCTTTTCCCATAACGAGCCTCCAAAAAATTTAGCGTCGCTTGCTGGCGAGCGCCTTGCGACGTACAACGTCGATTTGTTCCGCTGTGACTTCGCGCTCAAAAGAACGGAAGCCGCTAAGACGAAAACCGTGCCGGGTGGCGATTTCGGTAATTTCATCCACCCGGGTGCGGGAAATCTCTTTTCCAAGGGTGTAATCTTCAAAACGGCCTTCCAGTGTCAGGGCTATGGTTTCGGCCATGCAAGCATAGGCCTTGCCTTCTGGAAAGCCAAAATTGAAATGAAAATCAACACAGCCTGGCACATCCACCATGCCGCCATCAATCACAAGTATATCGTCTCGCGCAGCAGCCACCATTGCAGAAACATCACGAGGGCGGGCGACATCACAGACAACACTACCCGGCTGAAGATTCTCAGGGCGGATGACGTCGTGGACGGCGCTGGTAACGGTCAAAACCAGTTGCGCCTGCGAAAGCACATCCATGTCTGCGCTGATGCGCAAGCGCGCGCGGCAATGTGGTTGCCATTGTTCGCGCAAGGCTGCCAACATTTCAATGTTGCGACCTATTAAGTATAACTCACCTACGGCATCTGCGAGAAGTTCTGCACAAACTCTTCCAATTGCTCCGGTAGCGCCAACGACGGCGGCAGTTGCCGATTCGAGCGGAATTTCCATTTGGTGGGCGGCCTCGCGTATCGCTTGAACCGCCATCGAAACGGTGTAGGCGTCGCCGGTGGTAACGGGAACATTCAGTGCGCGGGCAATGGTCAGTCCGGCATCACCCACAACCGAGGTGAAAGCTCCCAATCCAAGCATTTGCGCGCCCAGGCGTTCTGCCATTCGCCCGGTCTGGATGATTTTGCGGTAAACCATCGGCTCTGGCAATTCTAACATGCGCCGCGGGGTGAACGGGCAAGCCACAAACCAACCTTTGATTTCCTTGCCAGTAGATGCAGATGTAATTCCAGTGATTTCAGAAATGTAAACTGGCGGGAAAAAGGTTGAAAAAAAGTTGATCTGATTTTCGCTAAAAATTTTTCCTAACAGTGGATATTTTCGGCTGACATCTCGCTTGGGGTCAATTGGATGAATAATGAAGGCAAAAGTGTCCATGAATTACCATGAGTCAGACTCGGGCTGTTGAGGACGGTACAGCACCGTATGTTGACTGGCATTTTTGAGTTTGTGATGGTCGCTATCGGCAAATTTAACATCGCGGTCAACTACACGACGTTCGCGCGAGGCGGCCAGAACGACATCTGATTCTATTGTGCGCGCTGGGAAGATAATCATGCCCGCGCCAATGCGGCAGTTGTGTCCGACACAACCTCCCAGTACCGGGCGGTTGGAATTTTTCAACTGGTCGTTGCCATCGAGCGCACGAATGGGGGCCGGGATTAAATTATAGTCAGTGAAGGTTGAGCCTGCTCCCAAAAATGTGTTGCGCCCGATCACGCACATTTGCAGGCAGGTATTTTGCGCCACCATCGAATTTTCCATGATGGTGGTCATAAATAAGGCGGCGCGGAAGGGCAGAAAAGTACCATCGCCCACCACTGAAAGCATCAGTTGACAGCCTTGCGAAACATTGACATCATTGCCGATAATACAGTTTTCAATCACCGCGCCGGCGCCAACGGTGACGTTATCGCCAATGGTGGTCGGGCCATGAATGATGGCGTGCGGGTCAATGACGCAGTTTTTGCCGATGGTGACCAGTTCAGAACATTCCAACACCTGACGACCCTCATAAACGGCTTTGCCAAGTACTTTAAGTTTGAAAGCCAAGTCGTTATTGAGTTGTAGTTCAACCCGGTTGGCGCGTTTAAAGAGGCCAAAAACAACGTCGGCAATGAAAATATGCGTCCAGCAATCAATGGACATCATGGCACGCTGGGGTACATGAAAGATCAGGTTGCCACGCTGACCAGCCATATAGGATGGGACGTGATAGTAGCCGACTTCGCGCGACTGTAAATCAACCACCAACGGTTCAGGGTCGGCCACCGGGCCTTCAGGGTAATACCACAAATCAGCCAGGTACAGGTTTCCAGCTGGGGTGTAAGATGTGGAAAGTGGCAGGGCGTGTTCACGGAAAGCGGGGTCATCCAGCGCAAAAGCAGCGCGTACCGGGCGGTTCTTGCGCAAAGCGGTTTCCATAAAAGCGCGGATGTAAGGGGGGTCGAAGAAGAGATTGTCGCGGTAGACAATCATTGGCTCATGCGAAATCGGCATACGCGCATTGGCAGGTACTTCCTGCTCGCGCGAGGTATACGGCGCCAGAGCGTCACGCTGCAATAGCCAGAGCGGAGTGTTTTGAATTCGCAAGTCACGCGCGCGCTCATTGAATGGGGAGAGTTTTTTTTGCGCCTGAAGGATTATTTTTAGCATGGCTCAGCCTCCCAGGGGATTTTTTTCAATGAGAATGGCGCAATCAGTATCGCCACGAGCGTGACAGGCAATTTCCTCCACATGGAAGAGTTTGCCGCCGCTGACCCAGTAGAGCGATTCTTGCAACAATCCTACCGCCAGGTGGCAAACGGGGGCTTCAGCGTGGCGCTCCCAGCAGAGCGGACAACGCTCAATATGCCAGAGTATCTGGCTGGAGGTTTCTTCCAGGCGCACGCGCTGGTCGCTGATTTTATTAAACAAGCCAGAAAATGCGCTTGCGCCCATTTTCAATTTCGTCTGAAGCGGGAGCAAGCGGAAAGCGGCATCGGCCACCCCAAGATGAGTCCCAAATTCGCGCAAGCCGCCCAAAAAGCAGGCGCGCCCAATACGCAAAGACAGCCCCCGTCCACCACGGGGGCCGTAAAGTTCTTCCAGGGCAAATTGAAGCCGCGAAACGGTGGAAAAAGGGAACTCCAACGCCTGTGTCAGAGGCGGAAGGGATTCAAATTGACGTTGTTCCCCAGCCAGGTTGAGGACGGTTGTTAGGGCGGCATCCCCCAAAATCTCCTCCATCGCCAGGAGGAGAATACGCCCCATGCGGTTTGGGTAGAAAAACTCTGGGTTCGGAGTATTCATCAGGCTGTCGTCTCGTCTGGGGCGTCGAGAAATTCCTTGAGCGTTTGCGTAAATTCCTGCGGGGTATCAAGCATGACAAAGTGTTGCGCCCGCGCCCAGCGTACCACTTTGGCTTGTGGAACGCCTTGCACGAGGGGCTGCCACTGTCGCGGGTTAACGATGTTGTCGCGGTCGCCGTACATGCCCATAACCGGCACTTTGATTTGTGAAAGCATGGGGCGCAAGTCGGTGCGGCGCAGAGATGCAATGCTGCGCAAGAAGGATTCAATTGTGGTGCTGGTCAAGTCTCGATCCATCATTTTCGGAAAGCTGGGGTCAGAACAAATGAACGGAGAAGCAACTTTCATGGCGGCGCGGAAGCCCCACATCATATTGAAGAGAAAGAAGGCAATGAAACGGTATCCGGCTAATTTGAGGGGAAATGCCAGTGATGAGCCAACGATGGGTGAGCCAACAACGATGACTTTACGCGCGCGTTGCGGGTACTGAATTGCAACTGCCAGACTGACAGTGCCGCCCATGCTGTGCCCAACCAGCGGCGCCTGAGCAATGCCAAGACGATCCATGAATTGGTCTACCAGACCAACAAAATCCTGCACAGCATAAGTATCGCGCTTCTTTCCTGATTCGCCAAACCCCCAAAAATCCAACGCATAGGTGCGATAATAACGGCCCAAATAGGCCATTGTCTCTTGCCAGAGGCCCCACGAGCCCAGCCAGCCATGTAACAAAATTACTGGTCGTCCGCGCCCGTAGACCTCATAATGGACGATACCTTGATCGGTAGTGATTGATGACACGGTTGCATTCTATGAAAAGTTATTTTTCGCTGGTTTCCATTTCTGCCAGAATGCTGTATAGCAATTCAAGCAGAACGTTTTTCACTGTATTTTTATCGGTGGCAACGCAGGGGAGCAGTTTGACTTTTGAATCAAGGCGCAAGGCGTGACGCATATCTTCCAATTCCCAGGCTTCACTGGCATCCTGTTTGTTGGCAGCAACCACGTAGGGCGTGGGCGCATACGCGCGAAAGGTTTCAAGGATGGAGCGCGCTTCACGGAAAGTTTCCGGTCGGGTGCTGTCCACCATGACAATAAAGCCTAGCATTCCTTCGGAGAGAATCTCCCACATGAAGTCAAAGCGCTTCTGGCCGGGAGTGCCAAAGAGATACAGCACCAGGTCTTCATCCACGGTAATACGCCCAAAATCCATGGCTACCGTTGTTGCTTGTTTAACCGTGCGTTCCGAGTCGCCAGTAATTTTGCGCTCCGTCGAAACGACATCTATTTCGCTGACAGAACGAATAAACTCCGTTTTGCCAGCGCTGAAGGGACCTGTTACCACCATTTTGACCGTTTGCATAATATCTCACCCTCGAAAGACAAGGATAAATGAATGTTGAAGCATCAGGATGAACATTAAAAACTAACTAGCTAGATGGAACGAATCCGCGAAATTAAGCGATTCACTAGCGATTTTTGCTCTTCTTTGTTCTGAGCAGGCATGGCCGCCGCGCGAGCTTTCTCGACTGCGGCGGGAACATTTTCAATGCGGACAACTTCAACCAGCCCGGCCTGAAGCAGGCCGTAGATGATGCGGCGGATTTCCATGTCGTTCATTTTACAGGCCGCCGCAATTTGCTGAATGGTATTGCGCGGGCTGATGTATGAAACCACACGCCATTCTTCCACGCTCAGGTTCATTTTTTGCAGGTTTGCGCCAGGGCGCTCGGTGAAGCGCAACGCCATATCGAGGCTGGGAATTTCATCCTGCAACTGCTCAAACTCGCGCAACTGACGCGCGCCTTCGATAATGAGATTTTCCAAATCAAGCCGCACCGTGATACGGTCTTCCGGCGGCAGCATCTCGTTTTCAAAGTGAAAGGTACCCTCCACCCAGGCAAACAGGCGGCGAATAATATCGGTAAAATAGGCATGCAGGGCATTGAGAACATCTTCCTGCGTGAGATAGTTTGCATTAATAAGCGAAAGCCCCAGCTCCTTATCGCTCAGGCTGGAAGCGCGCATCTGAATTACACGCAACTGCCCGGTTGTCAGGCGATTAGCGCGATGCAGGATTGCGGCCAGACGGTTGTCTTCCTGACCGAGTTGAGCGTAAGCAAGTTTACCGTCACGAAAAGCAATCCTGGCAACTTCATTCGGTCCTTCCACAAGGAGAGTACCGGTTTTGTTTGCCAGGTTGATCAGGTTAAGTAATTGAGTGACAGTAAAATCGCGCAGGTTGCCCCGAAGAGCCATGAGCGACCTCATTGGAATGCCCACACGTCATGTGGGAAGGAATAATATCTCACGATTATACATGGTTGGGATGCTCACGTCAAACATTGCAAAGAAGTTGGAAGGAGTGCGGGAATTCGTGTAAATTATAATTACGGGGAAAATCAGAAAGCCCAAAGCCATGAATGCAACCTTTACGCTCCCATCCGCAAACGCCCGCGCAAGACGCCACAATCTTTTACTCTGCCTGGGGCTTGTACTCATCCTGCTCCTGGCAGGCTGCAACCCACCACCGCCGCCCCAAAAAGTCGAAATTGACCCGCTCTTCCGTGACTTTCACAGTTTGTATGGCGGAGAAGCGACGTTGGGACGGGCGTTAGGTCCGTCCTTTGTTGAAGAGGGTCTGCAATACCAAATTACCGAAAATGCCGTCTTGCGCTACGACCCCAGCGCGCCTATAGGCGAGAAATTTGGATTTGCGCCGACTGCCATAAGATTGGTAAACGCCGATGCGCCCCTGCCGATTTTAGATCAGCGAGGTGTCACATCCTTCAACGGACATGTTGTCTACGAAGAGTTTATGCCCAGCTTTGAGCGACTCGGCGGCCTGCGTTTTTTGGGCGACCCGCTGACAGAGGTGCGCGTCAATCGCGAGCAAAACCGGGTGGAACAATATTTTGAAAATTTGGGACTGTACCGCGCCTTAAGCGACCCACCCGGCACGGTCCATCTGCTTCCTTACGGGTTGATGGAATGCCATCAGCGCCAAAATAGCGCCGGTTGTGCGCCCGGACAATCCTTCGACGCCATGCCACAGAACTTGCCGCCCGAACCTTTTTTGGCGCTGACTGAACGTCTGGGCGACTCTTTTACCGGCAGCCCCCTTTCCCCCGTCTACCTGGCGTCAGACGGCAATTTGGAACAGATTTACGAAAACATCATCGTCACCGCGCCCCCCGACAACTTGCGCCTGATGAGCCTGCGCGCCCTGCCACAAATGGCAGGGGTTGCACCGCAAGCCCCGGCTGCGCCGCGCAACGAGCCCGGGTTTAGTTTCATTCCCCTGCGCGACGGATTGGGCTACAACGTTGCCACCGCCTTCATCGAGTATGTCGCCCGGCACGGAAGCAATGAAATCTCTGGCCCGCCAACCACCGAACTGTTTGAATTCACCGGTCTGCGCCGTCAGTGTTTCACCACTTACTGCCTCGACTTTGACCCCAGCGCGCCCATCGGCGCACAAATTCACCCTGCCGCGCTGGGATACGACTACCTGCGCGCGCGCACCGGCCTGACGCCCAACCTGCAGCTGCGCATTTGGGAGCAAAACGCCTATCTCGCCCCAGGCGAAACACAAATCATCAGCTTGCTAATTTACAACCAGACGCCGTCCCAACCGCTGAAAGATTTGCAGCCAACGCTCACCATCACTCTGCCAGATGGAAGCCAGCAAAAACTCACCTTTCCACCCACATCCGCCAGCGGCAGCAGCTACATCGAATGGAAGGGTAACAACCAAAAAGGCGGATACAGTTATCAGATTTGCGTTACCTGGCCGGGCGCGGAGCCAGCCTGCGCCAGCGAAGGCTGGCTGGTGAAATAAATCAGTGCGCCTCGGCAAAAACTTCCACCCGCCAAAGCGCATTCCCCAGGCTGTAGAGTTTCAACGAAAACGGCAGCGCCTGACCGGGCGCCGGCGCCGTTAGAAGTTCCACCCGCCGAAAGGCGGCCAATTCGCCGTCTCGATCGTACCCAACCGCCGCCAACCAGATTTGATTGGCGGCGGTTGCATTTTCTGGCAAAAAAACATACCCGGCGACAGACGCAGAACGCCCACGAAAATCCACTTGCGTAAACAGATTGCGCACAACCGGCGCGAGTGGCGCCGCCTGAACGGGCAAACGCAAAGCAGTAATAATTCGCATCTCAGCGCCGTACACACCCGTCGGCATCGGGCTAAAAAAAGCCGCCAACGGCAATGCCGCCCCGGGCGGCAGATTATCAAGCAACGCAAGCGCCGCCTGCGTCTGAATCGTCTGCCCGGTCGAATCGAGCAGACGCATTTGCCCGGTCAGCAAGGCAATGGTTTCGGCAGAAGGGTTGGAAACAAGCGCAAAACACCATACACCACCCGGCTGAGGAGAACAGCGCACCGGACTGACGGGAAGCGACACCGGCGTAGGTAATGCCTGCTGGCTGGCAACGGAAGGCGCGGGAATGAGAATTACCTGCCCGACAGGGAGCACTTGCGGTTGCAGGCCGGGATTAACGGTCAGAATTTCATCCACGCTCACGCTGTAACGCTCGGCCAGGGCGCTGATGGTTTCACCTGCCATGAGGACGTGCGCGAAAGGCGTCGCGCTGGGCAAAACACTGACCAGCGTGGGCGCGCGCAGGGTTGGAGCGTTTCTTGACGGCGTCAGGCCTGGCAGGAAGGGCGTCAAATTTGACGGCGAGTCGAGCCGAGGAGCATCTGTCCGGCGCGCGGAACAAGCCGAAAGGCCGAAAAGCAAGACAATCAGAAGCAGGCGACGGCTAAGGCAAATCATCTTTTTCATTATATCCCAGAGACTTGCCGCACCTTTGCGGCTGTGCTACACTTTAGGCATGGTTATGAACGACACACTTGAGCCCGAAATCTCGCCGGAGGAAATGAAATTCCGCACGGCAATGGATTTGGTGGAGCAGGGCAAACTGGCAGAAGCCCGCGACCTGCTGACCGATCTTTTGAAAACCAACCAGACCCGCGTGGAATACTGGGTCTGGTTGAGTGCGGCGATGGAGACGCCCAAAGAGCGGCTGTATTGCCTGCAAACCGCGTACCGGCTCGACCCAAACAGCGCCGCGGCGCGGCGCGGCCTGACGCTGATGGGCGCATTGCCGCCCGACGAGAGCAAACCGCCGTTTCCGATGCTTCATCCGCGCCCATGGGAAAGCAAGGTAAAACTGAGCGATGACGCCCCACGTCAGACGGGTTTTAAGGCGCTGGTGGGCAATCCAATTTTCCGCGCGGTAGCGGTGATTGTGACCGGGGTGCTATTGATTGGCGGGCTGGTGGGCGGCATGGCGCTGACGGGGACTTTCCGCCCGCAACGCACACGTCACGCAATTACGCAAACCCCCACACCAACAATTTTTTCGACGCCACGCCCCGGTGAGTTACGCCCGCTTTCAGAGCTGGTGGCGATGACGTATACGCCCACACTGGTTTATGTGCTCACGCCGCACGGCGATACTGCCGGGGATTCTTTTCGCGGGGCAATTAGCGCGTATGAAGACCATCAGTGGGAAATGATGGCGCTGATGATGGAACAGGTTGCCACCACGCAGCCCGGCTCCGTGGATGCCGTGTTTTTCATGGGCGAGTCCAAACGCCTGGCGGGAAATTACAAGCAAGCGCTGGAATATTACCAAAAAGCAATTGAAATTAACCCAAACTTTGCGCCGCCGTATCTGGGGCGGGCGCGCGCCAATCTGGCGCTGACACCCAAAAAAGATGTTAAGACTGACCTGGACGCGGCAATCGCCTACGACCCAAATTACTGGGAAGCCTACCTGGAACGCGGCCTATACCTATTGAAGAAAAACGATCCAGAAGGTGCGATGCTTGACCTGCGCCGCGCCAAGGCGATGATGCCCGATTCGCCACTGGTGCAAATTGGCCTGGCGCGCGCTGAGTTGGCGCTGGGCAACAACGAACGCGCCTTGCAAGCCGCATTGGACGCCAACCAGCTTGACCCCGAAGAATTGAGCAGTTATCTGATGCTGGGAATGGCCTATCGCGCGACTGGCGACCTGGAAAATGCGCTCAAGAATTTGGAGTTCTACTTGCAGTATTCACCCGATAACGCCGAGGCCTTTACGTTTTTGGGCGCATCGTATCTGTCACAAGGTGAATATGAAAAGGCGCTGACTGCGCTTGACCAGGCCATTCGCCTCGACAAAAACAGCGACGAAGCCTACACCTGGCGCGCTGAAACCCAGATGGCACTGAAAAATTTTGAGCAGGCTGAAGCCGATTTTCGCGCAGCATTTCGTCTCAATGCGCTCTCATTTGATGCCGGGCTGGGAATTGCGCGCGCGCAACAAGCGCAAGACGACTATGGCAATGCTTACGTCGCCTTACTGAAGATTGAGATATTGGCAAATAGTGACGCCAAAAAAGCGCGTTACCTGTACTACGAGGCTTTTTCACTGCGCGAAGAGAACTTTCCCGACGAGGCTTACAAAAACTGGCTGGAAATTTTAGCGCTCCCCGAAGCAGCCGTCAGCCCGGAAATACGCGCAGAGGTGAGTCAGTTGGCGCTGGCCTATCGCACACCAACGCCACAAACACCCAGCGCCACGCCACGGGTTACGGCCACAATCACGCCAACGCAAACCCGTCAGCCCAGTCAAACGCCCTCGCCAACCAACACACGCGCGCCGTCAGCAACGCCGTAAAAAGCCCATGAAAAACACAAAAGATGAAGCCGTTCTTACGCCGGCTTCATCTTTTAATTAATTTTTATAACTGCTCAACCCAACTGCCTTTTCGCTCTTTTCAGCGGGCTGGTGCAAGAGTCGGATTTATACTTGCCCCTGACGCAAGTGCAAGTGTCCGACTTTCATGCTCTGAGGCAGGACTTTAGTCCGCCGAAACAGCGATAGCTGAGCAGATACAAATTTTTAACGTAAACGTAAAGATGTTGGCTCATGTATAATCCGTGTACTACAAGGGTGACAGGCCTCAACACAAATTATGCAAATTATGCAAATTATGCAAATTGGGCGACCGACGAATTTTTTTTCACGCTATTCGCTTCATTCGGAAAATTCGTGTTAAGATTTTTATTCTTTGAACGGCCCAAACCTTATAGCCTGTACACTCTTCACACATGAGCCAACATTTTTTATTCCCGGAGATTTTTATGGCCCACCAAACCGAATACCTGCGCTGGCTTACCAACACCCGCAAGAAAACGCTGGAAAAATTTCCGGAACGCAAAGCGCGTTTTGAAACTTCCTCCGGCATCGAACTGCCACCGATAATTTTGCCCACCGACAATGACCCCGATTACATGGAAAAGCTCGGCTTGCCAGGCGAATTCCCCTACACACGCGGTGTTCAGTCGACGATGTATCGTGGGCGATTTTGGACGATGCGCCAATATGCCGGATTTTCCACCGCCGAAGAGTCGAATCGCCGTTACCGCTACCTGCTCGGCGCCGGGCAGACCGGGCTTTCGGTGGCGTTTGACCTGCCGACCCAAATCGGCTACGACGCGGACGACCCAATTGCCGAGGGCGAAGTGGGCAAGGTGGGCGTTTCGATTTCATCCATTCACGACATGGCGCAGCTGTTCGACCAGATTCCACTTGACAAGGTTTCCACCTCGATGACCATCAACGCCCCCGCCGGGGTTTTGCTGGCGATGTACATCGCCGTGGCAAAACGTCAGGGTGCAGATATGCGCCAGTTACGCGGCACGATTCAGAATGACATTCTCAAAGAGTATGTAGCGCGCGGCACGTATATCTTTCCGCCCACGCCGTCCATGCGGCTCATTACCGACATCTTCCAATTCTGCGCCGCCGAAGTGCCGTATTGGAACACGATCTCAATCTCGGGCTATCACATCCGCGAAGCAGGCTCCACCGCCGTGCAGGAAGTGGGTTTTACGCTCGCCAATGGCATCGCGTATGTGGAAGCTGCGCTCAAGGCTGGCTTGGATGTGGATGCCTTCGCAGGTCAGCTCTCGTTCTTCTTCAACGCGCACAACAACTTGCTGGAGGAAGTCGCCAAATTCCGCGCGGCTCGGCGGCTGTGGGCAAAGATCATGCGCGAACGGTTTGGAGCGCAAAAACCGATTTCGTGGCAGTTACGCTTCCACACGCAAACCGCCGGCTCGACGCTGACGGCGCAACAGCCCGAAAACAACGTTGCGCGGGTAACGCTTCAGGCGCTGGCGGCGGTGTTGGGCGGTACGCAAAGCTTGCACACCAACAGCATGGACGAAGCCCTGTGGTTGCCGACCGAAAAATCGGTGCGGGTGGCACTGCGCACCCAGCAAATCATCGCCTATGAATCAGGTATCGCAGATTCCATTGACCCGCTGGCTGGTTCTTATTTGGTGGAGTATCTAACCGACGAAATCGAAAAAGGCGCGGGCGATTACATCACCAAAATTGACGAAATGGGCGGTGCGCTGCAATCCATTGAACGCGGCTACATGCAGAACGAGATTCAAAATGCCGCTTACGCCGCGCAAAAAGAGATTGAACGCAAAGAAAAGATTGTGGTGGGTGTCAATCAATTCGCTGTTGACGAAGTTCTCACGTTGGAACGTTTGAAGGTTGATCCGGTGATTGAATTGGGACAAAGGGAGAAGTTGAAGAAGTTGCGGGAGAATAGAGAGCAAAGAGTAACCGAACAGTTCCTTGGAAAGTTGGTGGAGGCGGCCAAAAGCACGCAAAATTTGATGCCGTTATTTATTGAATGCGTTGAAAACAACATCACGCTGGGAGAGATTTGTAACACGCTGAGAGGGGTGTGGGGTGAGTACATGGCGCAGGGGTTTTAGGACTTGATTTGGCCCACTGGTTATTAGAGTTTTTCCCGAATAGAAAATTTACTGCAATTTACCGCTTGGAGGATGTCATTGCGACGAGCCTCAAACAGTGAGTGTAATCTCCGCGACGACGTGGTACAGCCCCGCCAGGTTTTTTTCCAGCATGTGCAGCAAAATCTCTGCCAGGTCGCCGACGAACAAGGGGCAGAAGGAAACGTCGGTAAAACCGTTGGCGGGTTGGCCGGTTGACAACTTGTTGTAGAAAAACTCGGAGAGCGAGCGCGTGCCGGAAAGTGACCAGCCAAAGAAGTTGACCCGCGCCACAATGGCGGTGGGGTTGGTGGAGAGTACATTCACTTCTCCTTGCAATTTGGTCGCGGAGTAAACACCCGGCGGGCTGGGTTGATCCAACTCGGTGTAGATGCCGTCTTTGGTGCCGTCAAAAACCGCATCGGTGGAAATGTGCAAAAAGCGGATTCCGGCGCGGGCGGCGGACTGCGCCAGCAGGCCGGGAACTTCGGCGTTGAGCAGGCACGCGCTTTGCGGGTCGGCCTCGCAGGCTTCGAGGTTGGCCAGGGCGGCGGTGTGAATCACGGCGTCGGGGCGAATCTGCTGGAGGAGCCGGGAGGCCGCTTCCGGCGCGGTCAGGTCGGCGTGAACCAGCTCGAAGGGCGTACCACGCAGTTTGCCGCGGTCGAGGCCGAAGATGGAATGAGTCGCTCCCTTTTTCAGGCAAAGGTTGAGACCGAGAAGCCCGGATGCGCCGGTGATTAAGAGTTTCATGGGATGGGGAAGGAGGTAGACAAGGAAACTGGTACTTGTGTACTCGTCTACTTGCCTGCTCGACTACGTCACCCTTCCAGCGTTCCCGCTGCGAAGGCCTGCTCGAAGGGCGCGATGTATTTTTTGATGCCGTCCACGTCCAGCCAATCGGCGTTGCTGTCGCTGGTGTACAAAAAGCCTTCGGGCAGAGCGCGGCCTTTATTTTGCCACGAGTAGCCAAACCAGCTGGCTTCGGCGGGCTGAATGACGAACATGCTTTCGAGTTCGATGGTGTGGCGGGCTTCGTCCACCGAGAGCAGGTCTTCGTGCAGTTTTTCGCCGGGGCGAATGCCGATGATTTCAATTTCCGCTTCGGGGGCGATGGCGCGGGCCAGGTCAATCACTTTGGTGCTGGGAATTTTGGGGACGAAGACTTCGCCGCCTTCCATCTGCTCAATGCAATGGATGACAAAGTGTACGCCCTGTTCGAGCGAGAGCCAGAAGCGCGTCATGCGCTCGTCGGTGACGGTGATTTTTCCGCTGGCGCGCAGTTTGAGAAAAAGCGGGACGATGGAGCCGCGCGAGCCGACGACGTTGCCATAGCGCACGCAGGCGTAGCGGGTGGCGGTTCCGGCGGCGTAGGCGTTGCTCTGGATGAAAAGTTTTTCGGCGACGAGTTTTGTGCCGCCGTAGAGATTGGCCGGGCTGACGGCTTTGTCGGTGCTGAGAGCGAGCACTTTGCCCACACCCGCATCGAGCGCCGCTTCGATGACGTTGCTGCTGCCGAGGATGTTGGTTTTGATGGCTTCCATCGGGTTGTACTCGCAGGCGGGAACCTGTTTGAGGGCGGCGGCGTGAATGACAATATCCACGCCGTGCATGGCGCGGACGAGCCGCTCGCGGTCGCGCACGTCGCCGATGAAATAGCGCAGGCGCGGGTCGGTGTAGCCCGCCACGCGCATTTCGTGCTGTTTGAGTTCGTCGCGGCTGAAGATAATCACCTTTTTGGGGTTCTTTTCGGCCAGCAGCGTTTGGGTCATTTTTTTGCCAAACGAGCCGGTGCCGCCGGTGATGAGTACAGTTTTGTTAGTCCAGTCCATAGATTCTCCAGAGAACAGATGATGAGAGATGAGACGAGGAGAGAGGCGAAAACGGATTCCACTTTTTCTCTTTTTATCCCCTTATCTCATTTCCAGGGATTGACAATTTCAACCCCTGCCGCTTCAAAATCGCTGACGTTGCGCGTGATGAGGGTCATTTGATTCGCCAAAACTGTGGCTGCGATGAGCGAGTCGATGGCAGGCATGGTTTTTCCAGCAATTTCGGCATGCGCAGTCAACATGCCCCACTCAACGATGACATCCGTATCCAGCGGCAGGATTTTACCCTGAAAACGCGCCAGTAAATCATGCTGCAGCCAGTCGCCTAGTTCGGTTTTGCGGCGTGAATCAGGCAGTTTTGCAATGCCTTTGATAATTTCGCCAATCGTGATAACGCTCAAATAAGCATCATCGGGGCCGAGCGCGTCGAGAACCGCCACAACCCGTGGGTTGGGCTGTTTGGCGACAAATTCCGAAATGACGCAGGTATCGAGCAGCGCTTTCATAACGGGATACCCTCACGCGGCAGGCTTTTGTCACGGGACAGGTCAATCTCAGCGCCCGCCAGCGGGGAGGCGCGGAAAAAATCGGAGAGTTTGCCCTGCGATTTGCGCAATTTTTCGTATTCGGCATAAGAGACTACCACAACGGTTTTTTCACCATGTTTGGTAATCACCTGCGGGCCTTGCGTCAGGGCGCAGGAAATCACTTCACTTAATTTATTTTTTGCATCCTGAATTTGCCAGATGGCGTTCATGGGGTGCTCCTATCTGTCTAGTCTGTCTAGATTTTACGTCTTTAAAGATACCCCGTCAACCTCTGCCTGTTCGTCAATATAAAATTCGCGTACTTTTTGTTTGGCGTCGGTCATGCGCTTGTCCAGTGTTTCGGCTGTTTGCAGTTTTATAGCGTTCCAGCGCCAACCGCGCGAATCATACCATGAGAGCTAAGACCAGCTGGCCTGGCGTCAAGATGGGTAACCTCGGTTTATAATATTCCCATGTTCAGCCTCGTCATTCAAGCCGGTGGAAAATCCTCGCGCATGGGGCGCGACAAAGCCCTGCTGCAACTGGACGGCCAAACGCTGATTGAGCGCGTGATTGCGCGCCTGGCGCCGCTGGCCGATGAAATTCTCGTCACCACCAACCGCCCGGCGGAGTATGAATTTTTGGACGTGCCGCTTTTTGCGGATATTCTCCCGGAGCGCGGCGCGCTGGGCGGGCTGTACACCGCGCTGAAAAGCGCCCGCTCCCCGCTGGTGGCGGTGGTCGCCTGCGACATGCCTTTTGCCAGCCCGCATATCTTCACCCGGCTGGTCACGCTCATCGCCGAGGCAGATGTCGCCCTGCCGCGCAGCGCCGCCGGGCTGGAGCCGCTGCACGCCGTCTATCGGCGCGAAACCTGTCTGCCCGCCATCGAACAAGCCCTGCGGGAAAACGAATGGAAAGTCATCGCCTGGTTTCCACGCGTGCGCGTCGTCACCCTCGAAACTGCCGAACTGGCGCAGCTGGACCCGGCTGGCCGCGCCTTTTTCAACGTCAACACCCCGCAAGAGTGGGAGAAATTCAGTAAACGGTAAACGGTTGTCCGGTTATCCGGTTATCCAGTTATCCAGTTATCCAGTTATCCAGTTATCCAGTTATCCAGTTATCCAGTTGTCCAGTTGTCCAGTTGTCCAGTTGTCCAGTTGTCCAGTTGTCCAGTTGTCACCATCCATCATTCCTAATTTCTAATTCCTAATCCCTACTTCCCCCGGAGTTCCCCATGCCCCTCGACCTGAATCTCATCCGACAGCAATTCCCCGGCCTCGACCGCCCGGCCATTTTCTTCGATAACCCCGGCGGGACGCAAATTTCCCGCCAAGCGCTGGAGCGCATCAACCGCTACCTGCTGGAGAGCAACGCCAATCACGAGGGCGTTTTCGCCACCAGCCAGGCCTCCGACGCCGTGCTGGACGAAGCCCACGCCGCCATGGCCGATTTTTACAACGCCGCCAGCCCCAGCGAAATCATCTTCGGCAACAATATGACCACGCTCACCCTGCACATCAGCCGCAGCCTGGCACGCACCTGGCAGGCCGGGGATGAAATCATCGTCACCCGCCTCGACCACGACGCCAACGTCACCCCCTGGGTGCTGGCCGCGCAAGACCGCGGCGTCAAAGTCAACTGGGTGGATTTTCACCTTGAAGACGGCACGCTCGACCTGGAAAGTTTACAAACCGCGCTGGAACGCAAACCGCGCCTGCTGGCGGTTGGTTACGCATCCAACTCACTCGGCACCATCAACCCGCTGGCAAAAATCATCCGCATGGCGCACGCCGCCGGAGCGCTGGTCTATGTGGACGCCGTCCAATACGCCGCACACGGCCCAATTGACGTGCAAAAACTGGATTGTGATTTTCTGGTTTCTTCTTCTTATAAATATTTTGGCCCCCACGCCGGAATTTTATTTGGCAAACAAAGCCTGCTGGCCGAACTTTTTGCCTACAAAGTGCGTCCGGCCACCGACAGCCTGCCGGGAAAATTTGAAACCGGCACGCAAAACCACGAAGGCATCGCCGGGGTGCTGGGCGCAGTCGAATATTTCGCCTGGCTGGGGCAGCAATTCGGCGCCGAAATGAGCGAGGGCCTGGCTGAGGAAGGTTATCACGGGCGGCGGCTGGAACTCAAAAAGGGGTTGAACGCCCTGCGCGCCTACGAATTTGAGCTCAGCCGCAGCCTGCTGGCCGCCCTGCAAACCCTCCCTGGCCTGAAAATTTACGGCCAAACCGACCCGCGCACACTTGACCAGCGCGTCGCCACCTATTCCTTCCGCCTGCGCGACCAGCATCCGCGCGAGACCGCGCAAAAGCTGGCGGCGGCGGGCATTTACGTGTGGGACGGCAATTACTACGCGCTCAACATCAGCGAGCGCCTGGGCGTGGAAGAAAGCGGTGGCATGGTGCGCGTCGGCGCCGTGCATTACAACACGCTGGACGAAGTGGAACGCCTGCGCGCCGCGCTGGAGAAATGCTGATCCAAACATCAATCGTCCAAAAATCCATCCAAAATACGCCGGGCGCGCGCCGTCCATGAATAGTTTTGCGCGTCCTGGCGCGCCTGCTGAGCCAACGCGCCGCGCCGCACCGGGGAATCGAGCAGCGATTGCAGCGCGCCCTGCCACATGTTGAGATTTTCCGGCGGGCAAAAAACCGCGTTTTCCTCGTTCAGCACTTCGCGGAAAACCGGCAAATCGCTGGCGAGAATCGCCCGCCCCGCCGCCAAATATTCAAACATCTTCATCGGGCTGGAAATTTGCGCCGAATGGCCCTCGCCGCTGGAAACCGCAATCTGACGGGCGTAAGGCATCAGCAAAACATCAGCGGCGGCCAGATAGAGCGGCAATTGTGAATTGTTGATAAAGCCGGTAAAGGTCACATTGGACAGCCCACGTGCGGAAGATTCGCCCCGCCAGCGCTCCACATCTTCGGGTTTGCCACCCGCCCACAGGAAATGCGCCCCGCTCAGGCGCGCCGCCAGCTCGAAGAAGGTTTCCACACCCCGGCCCGCGTACAAGTGACCGGCGCAGGCAACCGTCAGCGTTGGGGCCAGGCCGAGTAAACGTCGCGCATCTTCCGGCGAGGGCAGGTTGGCAAATCGCTCCAATTCCACGCCGTTCGGCGCGAGCACCACATCCGCCGGGCGCAAAAAGGCCCCAAAGCGCTCATTCAACGCCTCGCGCAAGGCTTTGGTGATAACGGTGATGCGCTTTTTGCCCTTTGAATCGCGGAAATAGCGATACCAAAGCGGGCCAACCCGCCCGGAAGGCAGGTCGTGCATCTCGAGAATGACCGGCAAGCCGAGCAGCAATCCCAGCACCGCCGACTGTAGCGGCCAGGCGTACAGCAAATCGGGCTTCAAACGTTTGGCGCGGCGCACGGCGGCCAGAAAAAACAGACGGCGCGAGGCGGCGGGCAGCCATTCGATGGTGAAGCGCGTTTCGAGGCCATATTGCGCGCGCAGCATCTCCCAGGTGCGCCCGGCAGGCGCGCCCGAAAGGTCGGCGGGAACAATCAGGGTGACTTCATGCCCTACCTGCGCCAGCGCGTGACAGGCTTTCATGGCCTGAATGCTGTTGGCGACATTGGACGGAACGACCGAGCCGGAAATGGAAATGATTTTCATAGGGGTGAGCGATTGGGGGTTGGAAAACTGGATTGCTGCACTTCGGCCACGCCGCGCGCGGCGACAATGCCAACGGAAAGGATGAGATATGCCGACATGAGCGCGGCCTGGGCGGTCATGCCAAAGCGCGGCACAAGCGCCAGGCTGAGCGCTATTTTACCCAAACCGACCAGGCTTGTGACCACCAGTGGAAAAAGCGGATGGCCGAGCGCCAAAATGAGCGGGCGATTCCAAAAGAGGGTATTGGCCAGCCCGTAGCCGAGGAAGAGAATCAGCGCGGGCAGCAGGGCAGGGAGAAATTTCGGCTCATAAATGATGTTGAAAATGAGCGGTTTGGCAAAAAGTACCAGCGCCAGGCCAAACGCCAGCGTGGTTGCGCCGGAGATGAAGGTCAGGCGGCGCAGTAAATTTTTCAGACGCAGCCAGGCGCCCTCAGCCACGGCTTTGGCAATTTCCGGGAAACTGGTTTTGATGAACGGGTCAACCGGAATGAGCATGTAGCCAATCAGTGACATGGCGAGTTTGTAGTAGCCGCCCTGCTCCAGCCCGGCCAGGGCGTTAATCCACAAAATATCGCTGTCGCGCACAAATAAATTGACCGTGCCGGAGAAGTTGCTGGAGAGGGCGAAGCCCCAAAACTCGCGGGCGGGAGGCAGTTCTCGAAACGGGACGCGCCACCAGCCGGGGCCGAAAACCTGTCCGGCGCGCCACAGCGCTAGGGCGGCGTAGCCGAATCCGATGATGATTTTTCCCGTCAGGTAGGCCACCAGCACCATGCCCAGCCCTGCGCCGCTCAGGTAGGCGTAGACGACAATCAGCGCGGTGACCACGCTTTGCGCAAGATTGAGCGCGGCCTGCGAGCGGAAATGTCCGCTGATTTGGAGCAGGGCGCTGGCGCTTTCATAGATAAATCCGGCGGGCACAATCAGCCCGTAGAAAATGAAGTAGGGCGCGAGGGCAGCATCTTTGGCAAAGTACAGCGCGGCCAGCGGGGCGAGCGCCACAATCAGCAGGTAGGAAAGCAGCGAAACAGCCAATTCGGTCAGCGCGGCGGTTTTGAAAACGGCGGCGGCGCGCCGGGTTTCGTTTTTCGCTAGGGCGCCGCCCGCGTATTTGATGACCAGTTCGCCGATGCGGAAGGAAAGCAGTTTGTCGGCCACGGCGGCAAACGTGGTGATGGCCCCGAGGATGGCAAAACCGGTGACGCCAACCGCGCGCGTGGCGTAAATGCTGGCGATTAAATTAAAAATAATTCCCAGCGAACTGCTGGAAAATAGATAGCCACTGTTTTTTGCCACCTGACGCAGCAACGAATCGCTGCGCCAGGTGGCAAGTAGTTTTTGAATCACGGAGTCAGAACATCCTTCGCCCAGCTGCGTTCTGCCAGGTACCATTCGACCAGTTTTTGCGTGCCGCGGCGCATGTCATATTCGGGCGACCAGCCGAGCATACGGCGGGCCTTGCTGACATCGGCCCAGTTGGTGAACATATCTGCCGGGTTGGGCGGGCCGTGCTGCACGATGGCTTTTTTGCCGGTGATGTCTTCAATCAGCGTCACCAGGTTGTTGATGGTGATGACTTCGTGCCCGCCGAGGTTGATGACTTCGTAGCCGACGGGTTTGAGCGCGGCGATGATGCCGCGGGCGATGTCGTCAATGTAGGTAAAGCCGCGCGACTGTTCGCCGTCTCCGTTGATGCGGACGGGGCGGCCCTCCAAAATCCACTGCACAAAGCGGAAGAGCGCCAAATCGGGGCGGCCTGCCGGGCCGTAGACGGTGAAAAAGCGCAGAATGGTGGTGTCAATGTTGTAGAGGTGGTGGTAACTGTGTGTCAGCACCTCGGCGCCTTTTTTGCTGGCGGCATACGGCTGAAGCGGCTCACTGCTCGATTCAGTTTCCGGCGTCGGATAGGCCGGGTTCGCGCCGTAAATGCTGGAGGTGGAAGCCAGAATGAATTTACAGCTGTTGCTCTGCCGGGCGACTTCGAGCATATTCAGCGTACCGGTGACGTTGGATTGCAGAAAAATCCAGGGGTCTTCCACGCTGTAGCGCACCCCGGCGCGCGCGGCCAGGTTAATCACGCCGTCGAAGGGTTGCAAGTTCAGGGTTGGGTGGTCAAGAATGACGCGCTCAGAAATATCGGCCTTTACAAAGGCAAAACCGGGCATGGCCTGTAACTTTTTCAGGCGATAATCCTTCATGCGCGGGTCGTAGGCGTCGTTGAGGTTGTCAATGCCGACGACAGTATGCCCCTGCCCAATGAGAATTTCACTGGTTCGTGCGCCGATGAAGCCCGCGGCGCCGGTAATGAGATAATGAGACATGGCTACAACCGCACCACTTTCTCGCTGGCCTTGCCCATTTTGCCCAGCGCGTTGCGGCTGTCAAAAATGAATTGGGCTTTGGCGAGAATGGCCTTGTAATCGTAGGAAGTGTGATTGGTGATGATCACCACTGCGTCGGCTTCGGCCACTTTTTGCAGCAAATCAGCATCGCGGACGCTGTTCATCTGCCAGCCTTCATGTTCGTGATGAATGTGCGCAATGTGCGGGTCGTGATATTCGACCAGCGCACCCTTTTTCTTCATCAAGGCAATCACATCAAAAGCGGGCGATTCGCGCACATCGTCAATATCGGGTTTATAGGCGACGCCCAGCACCAGCACGTGGCTGCCCTTGAGGGCTTTGCTGCGCTCGTTGAGCGCTTCCATCACCCGGCTGACGACGTACCGCGGCATGTTGGTATTAATTTCGCTGGCAAGTTCGATGAACTTGGCGTTGTAGTTCATCTCCTTCATTTTCCAGGAGAGATAGAGCGGGTCAATCGGAATACAGTGCCCGCCCAGACCGGGGCCGGGAGTGAACTTCATAAAACCAAAAGGTTTGGTGGCGGCGGCGTCAATCACTTCCCACACGTCCACGCCCAGGCGTTCACACATCAGCGCCAGTTCGTTGACCATGGCGATATTAATCATGCGGAAGGTGTTTTCGAGCAGTTTCGCCATTTCGGCGGCTTCCACGCTGGAGACGGGTACCACCGTTTCGAGCGCGCCGCTGTACCAGGCGGTGGCGACTTCGGCGCAGGCGGGCGTCATGCCGCCCAGCACTTTGGGCGTGTTGTAGGTCGTCCAGTCCTCGCGGCCCGGGTCGACCCGCTCGGGCGAGAAGCAGATGAAGAGGTCCTCGCCAACCTTCAGCCCGGATTTTTCGGTCAGCATGGGCGCCATCAGTTCGCGGGTCGTGCCGGGGTAGGTGGTTGATTCCAGCACAATCACCATGCCTTTGTGGACGTATTTCGCCAGTTGTTCGACCGCCGAGACGATGTAAGACATATCGGGGTCGCCGGTTTTACGCAGCGGGGTGGGAACGCAAATCGAAACGGCGTCCAATTCGGCCAGCGAGGCGAAATCGGCGCTCATGTTCAAGCGACCAGCGGCGTTCAGGCGGACCACCGTTTCGGAGGGGACATCCTGAATGTAGGAAATGCCCTTGGCGAAGGTGTCCACCTTGCGCTGGTCGGGGTCAACGCCGAGCACGTTAAAGCCTTTTTCGGCAAAAACGACTGCCAGCGGCAGGCCAACGTAGCCCATACCGAGAATGCCGATTTTGGCGGTTTTGTCTTGCAGTTTTTTGATGAGCGTGTCTTTGGTAGTCATAGTTTCCTTTTTGTTGAGAAAAGCGCGCCAACGTCTCCAAACGCTGGACTTCGGTTAAAACAAACTCATTTGCTTGGGTTCATCCGTTACCGGCGAAGTATACGCCGATTTTTCGGCGGCAGCGGGCGGCGAGAGTTTGGCGCGCGCCTCGTCCAGCAAAGCGGGCAGACGGGCGAAATCGGCCAGAATGGCGGGTTTGAGCGGCGGCTGATGGAGCGCCGCCGCCGGGTGGAACATGGCAATCACAAACCGCTCGCCAATCCGACTCATTTGCCCGTGAATCTGCGAAATTTTTACACCCGGCAGAAATTTCGCCATCGAAAAACGCCCCAACGTGATGATGATTTTCGGGTTGATGGCGGCAATCTGCCGCTCCAGGTAGCGGTCACAGGCCGATAATTCATCCGGCAGCGGGTCGCGGTTGCCGGGTGGGCGGCATTTGACCACGTTGCCAATCCAGACATCTTCGCGCTTCAGCCCGGCCTGCGCCAGCAGTTCGCTCAAAAACTGCCCCGACTGACCAACGAAAGGCAGGCCCTGTTCATCTTCGTTGAAGCCGGGGCCTTCGCCAATCAGCATGATTTCGGCATCGGCCGGGCCAACGCCCGGCACCGATTTTTTGCGGGTCTGATGCAGGGCGCAGTTTGTGCAAACCGAAACTTCGACGGCGATTTTTTCCAGGTCAGACATAATTTTCTTCTTTCCCAATTTTCAGCGACATCAAGACCGCCGCCTCACCGTTGGAATAATAACGAACCCGGCGGCCATCTTCCGCAAAGCTAAAGCTACGATACAACTGCTGAGCAGGTTGATTGCAGGCGCGTACTTCCAGCAGCACACAAGGAAAACCCAATTCAACGGCCTTCGCCAGCGCAGTTTTCATCAGCGCCCGGCCAATACCCTGCCGCCAGAAATCGGGGTGAACCGCCAGGTTGGCGATTTCGCCTTCCCCAGCCACGTTCCAAAAAGTGAGCGAACCCGCCAAACGCTCGTCCACTTCGGCCACCCAGCAAAATGTCGTTTCGCGCTTGAGCAACTCACGCGCATACTGGTTGGGCGTCCAGGGCAGTAAAATTCCGGCGGCGGTGTCAATCGCTATCACGGCAACAATATCGGTGGGGAGCATCGGGCGAATTTTCATACCAACCTTAGGGTCTATCCGAAAAATATGGCAGGTGGGACAAGTCTCCGACTTGTCCGCGCAAATCACAGATTTGCGCCACGTCTGGTTGCATATTTTACCAATCAAGGCTTGCGCGGAATTTTTTTTTAGATGAGCGTGCGCGCTTCGATGAATTTTCGGATAAGTTGTTACCCGGGGATAGCCGGGCCGACGTGCAAATAAATCGGCGCGAGGGCGGCAAGCGGGTCACTTTCGCCAGCCTGCCAGCGCCGCCAGGCCAGTTCGGCCAGCATTCCAGGGCGACGGGCAGCAGCCGCCGGGGAGGCCAGGCTGATTTTCTCGTTTTTGGTAAGAATCTGACGTTCGGCGCCGGTCAGTTCGCCGGTTAAAAAAGTTGGGGAGGTGATTTCGGCGGCCAGCGCCTCGGCGGTCGTCACCAGCGGATTCGCCGCTGAAGCCTGCCAGCCGCCTGCGGAAGCCTCGTACCAGCCGACAGCCAGGCGTCCGCGCCCGGCAGACAGGAGGCAGGCCAGGGCGGAGTCTTTGGTCGGCGTCAGTGGGGCGGCGAGAATTGCCAGCGTGGAAATTCCAATCAGCGGCAGAGTCAGGCTGAAGGCCAATCCCTTCGCAAAAGCCAGCCCGACCCGCAAACTGGTGAAGGAACCGGGGCCGAGCGCCACGCCCAGAGCGGTTAGCGCGCTGAGGGCGAGGCCGCTTTGCTGAAGAATTTGCTCAACTGCCGGGGCGAGTTCCACGGTGTGGCGCACCTTGCTGACCCACAGGCGCTCAGCCAGCAGGCGCTCGCCGTCGTAGAGCGCGAGGCCAAGTTGGGAGGTGGAGGTGTCGAGGGCGAGCAGCATGGGCGTGATAAATGCAGAATGAAGAATGGTAACTACTCAGACATTTGCCTTGCATCCATGCACCGGCGGGATAAATCCCTGCCTCCGTTCATGGAAGTCGGCTGAAGCCGACTCGGTCTTATAACCCGAAGGGCTTTTTTGTACTGAGGCAGGGCTTCCAGCCCGCCGCAAGGTGGCGGAAGAATATATGCCTGAGCAGTTATGCTGAATGATAAATGAATTCTTCATTCAGCATTTACGGTGATTTTGCGTTCGGTTTCGCCGAGGTGTTCCATCGTCAGCCACAGGCGGCTAGCGGGCAAAAGCGCGGCGATGCGCTCCGGCCATTCGACGATGAGCGCGCCTTCGGCCAGCATTTCGTCCAAGCCGAGTTCGGCGGCTTCGCGCAGATTTTCGATGCGGTAGGCGTCCATGTGATAAAGCGGCGTGCCGTCGGCGGCGCGGTAGAGATTGACCATGACGAAGGTCGGGCTGGAGACGGGGTCGGCGCTGCCCCAACCGGCGGCGACGCCTTGCGTCAGGGTGGTTTTGCCCGCGCCCAGGTCGCCTTGCAGGCAGAGCAGACTACCGGGACGCAGCAACGCGCCCAGTTTACGGCCAAATTCGCGCGTTTCGGCGGGGGAGTGGCTGACGAAGGAGGTTTTCACGCTAGGCGGCGGGCTGAGTCAGGTGAAGTTGTTCGCCAATCAGCCGGGCGATGGCGTTGGAGGCGTCGGGGCAGGCGGCGCGCTGGCAGGCGGCGACGATTTTCTGGCGTTCTGCCGGGTGTTTGACCCAATTGGTGAGGGTGGAAACGACGCGCTGCGGAGTCGGCGCCCAAACCCCCGTGCCGGTTTCGCGCACAAAGGTAACGTTGCCATCTTCCTGCCCGGGCAGGCGGGCGTAGAGAATGACGGGCAGCCCGGCGGTGACGGCTTCGGCAATCGTCCCCGGCCCGGCTTTGGTGACGATGACATCCGCGGCGCGCATAAAGTCGGGCATTTCGCGGGTGAAGCCGTAAATGAAGGCGGGAATTTGCCAGGCGAATTCTTCCAAACTTTGCTTGAGGCGTTCATTGCGCCCGGCGACCACCACCAGCGCCACATCCAGCCCCGCTTCGGCAATGGCGCGGGAGGTTTGCGCCAGCGGCCCCATACCCTCGCCGCCGCCGACAGCCAGCACGATGAATTTATCCTGCGGCCAGCCCAGGCGGGCGCGCAATTCGGCTTTACTGCCGCTCGGCACGCAGTAGCGCGCGGCAATCGGCTGACCGACGACATGCACTTTTTCGGGTGGCATGTGGTATTCGATGGCTTTTTGACGGGCGGTTTCGGTGGGAACACAAATCACATCGGCGCGCTGGTCAAACCACAGCGCGTGGGTTGTCACCATATCCGTCACGACGGTAATAAATGGCGGGTGTTTGGGGCCAAGCGCCTTGAGAATGAACGAGTTGGCAAACGGATGAACAGTCACCACCAAATCACAGGGGTGATTGTCAATAATGCGGCGCGCGGCGCGGGCGGCCATCGGCCAGATGGTGGCGGTGATGGCGCGGGCGCGGGCGCGGCCATCGGTGATGCGAAAACTAGCGCCCCATAAATGCGGCGCCTTCACCATGTACGGATACCAATCGGGCATACGGTTGAGCGGACGCGGAGCGTATTCCTTGAACACGTCCACCATTTCGGTGGTGACCGCATCACCAAATTGCAGGTGAACCGCCTCGATGATGGCTTCCGCCGCCGAGCGATGCCCGCCGCCGGTATCAGAAAAGAGAAAGAGAATATGGGGTTTTTGGCTCATGGGGTTTCCGAAGAGTGGGGGGAAGTTTGCGTGTGACGGATGCTTTTTGCGCGCCGCGCCAGGTCGCGCCGGGTCAGCAAAACGCGATGCCTGCAGGTTCGACATTCCAGGCCAATATCTGCGCCAATACGGGTAACAATCCACTCATCGCCGCCACAGGGATGTGGTTTCCGCATACGCACAAGGTCATCGGGGAGCAGGTCTGGGAGCATGGCTACGCGGATTATACCGTATCCCATCACTGGTTTTTTGATGTATGATATCCGTTCCGAATGGAGGTTGCCATGCTTATTTCCCCTGAAGAGTTAAACAAATTGTTATTAGCGGTGTTGATTGGCGGGTTGATTGGCTTTGAGCGCGAGATTCACTCCAAAGCCGCCGGTTTGCGCACCATCACCCTGATTACGCTGGGGGCAACGTTGTTCACCATGCTCTCCGTCCGTTTTGTGGATGACCGCGTGGTGGCGAACATCGTCACCGGTGTGGGCTTTCTCGGCGCGGGAGCGATTCTGCTCTCAGAAGGAAAAGTCAAGGGGCTGACAACGGCATCCTCCATCTGGGTGGCGGCTGCGCTGGGAATGGCAATTGGCCTGGACGAGTTTCGTCTGGCAATTTTTTCTGCTGGGCTGGTTCTGGTTGTGCTATGGCTTTTCACCCGTCTCGACCGGCTGGTGGATGTACTGGGGCGCGATACGCGCATGTACGAAATCACTTCGCTGGAAAAGCCTGGCAAATTAGATACAATTGACGCAGCTTTTCCGGCGCATGGCCTGAAAATTATTCGCACCCGCAAAAAGAAAACCAACGGGCTGTTGAGCGGCGAGTGGGAGGTGCGCGGTTCACTCCAACAGCACAATCACCTGGTGGAAAGCCTGCTAAAAGACCCTGACGTGGTGGAAATTCGGTAACTAACGCTGCGCGTAACGATTTGGGCTCATGGGTAGACCCTGTGCAATAAGCCAAACCCTTTCAACGCAAATTGGGCGAATAACGCAAAAAACAATTCGCGTTATTCGCTTCATTCGGAAAATTCGCGTTAAGATTTTTGCTCTTTGAGCGACCAAGTCTTGTAGCCTGCACACTTTTTACACATGAGCCACGATTTGTTAGCCGAATATGGCATCAACAAAATTGAACCTGGACACATGGATTTTAAAAAAGCCTGCCCTTTACAAGGCGGGCTTTTTTATCGCAAATCGCTTGCGGCTACTCTTGTGACGTTTTAACGGGAGTTTCTGTCGGGCGAATCTCTTTTTTGAGTTGTTTTTCCTTTATTTTTTGTTCCTTCTTCTTTTTCTTATCCAACTCTTTTTGACGTTTCTCATGTTTGTAGTTTACTTTGACCAAGGGGACACATCCTTTATTGTGAAAACTTATTTGGTAAATTCATTTCGGTCATTATACATCCAACCGGCCAACTTCCATCTTTACTTTACAAATTCTCCCGCGGCAATCACATTTAAATTGAGGCAAAACTGACTATGCCGTAGGATGTAGCCATGCCGAAAAAGCCCTTGGAAGCGATTGAAACACATTTTAGCGCCAGGTCACAGATCCGCGCAAAGATAGTGCCAAAAAACCATGCCTTTTCTAACTCGGACAAGCCGAAAGAGATTTGACCACGAAGGCCACGAAACAACACAAAGGAAAACCAAAAAATTTCGTGACTCTTTGTGACCCTTTGTGGTTAATTTCCTTGCTTTTTGTGCAAGAATTTCACTGATAAGATATTAAAGTCGTTAACTTCCCCAACCTGCCGGCGGTGGGTGAATTCACCATTTCGGGTATACTTTGGGTGACATTTGCAACCTTTTGCCTCAGGAAACATCCAATGACTGAAACCATATTTCCGGAAATTTCCATCGCCGCCCTCAAAGCGGGCGACCGCGCCGAATTTGCCCGGCTGGCTGCCAGCTTCAGCACCCCCATTTACCGGCTCGCCCTCAAAATGACCGGTGACCCATCGGACGCGGAAGATGTTTTGCAAAACACCTTTCTCAAAGCGCTCCAGCACATTCACGGTTTTGAAGAACGCTCCTCGCTTTCCACCTGGATGTATCGCATTGCTGCCAACGAAGCCCTGATGACCCTGCGCCGCCGCAAATCGCAAATTCCGGTGGATGAAAACCCCGACGACAGCGACGAAGAGTTGGCGCCCATGCAATTCACCGACTGGTGCTGCCTGCCCGAAAGTGAATTTGTCTCGGCTGAAGCCAAAAAGCAGCTCGACCAGGCCATCCAGCACCTGCCCGACAGCCTGCGTGTCGTCTTTTTGCTGCGAGACATCGAAGGCCTCTCCATCAAAGAAACTGTCGAGGCGCTCAACTTGAGCGAAACTGCCGTTAAAACCCGTCTCTTGCGCGCGCGGCTTCGACTGCGCGAAAAACTCTCCAGCTATTTTGGTGAGCGTGTCCGCGAGGTATCTTAATATGACTCACACCTACTCTCTCACTTGCCAGGAATTGCTCGCCTCCATTTCTGATTATGTGGACGGCAGCCTCAGCCCAGAACTTTGCCAGGAAATCGAACGCCACATTCGCGGCTGTGAAAATTGCCGCGTCGTGCTGGATACCACCACCAAAACGCTCTACCTGTACCGCCAATCTGCTGAAAAAATTGCCCTGCCCGGCGAAGTGCAGGAACGCCTGATGAGCGCGCTCGACCTGAGCGAATTTTTCAAGTAGCCTGTCACTTTTTTGGGGAAAAATGCATCCAAAAGAAGCAGCCCAACCGCCCCAGACGCCGCCGAAAACGACTCCCGTTCAACGTGGCGCGGTTTGCCCCCAATGCGGGCAGGGCATTCTCGACTACAACGGCATGTTGGAACTGGAATGCCCGCGCTGCGGATTTAGTACCAGCGCAGGCGCCGGCTGCACCTGATAACCCGCAAGACCCGCCCCGTGTGGGCGGAAATTCACCCCAAAGGATTTCCCATGGATAAATTGCTCCCGCAAGAAATCGTTGAGCAAGTTCGCCAGGTGTTCGGTCAACTCCAGCACCCGGTGGCGGCGCTGCTGTTTGCCTCACAGCAAAACTGTGACTATTGCGCCGAAACACAACAATTGCTCAGCGAAGTTGCCGAACTCTCTCCGTTGATCGAGATGAGTGTTCACGACATCGAAGCCGAAGCCGACCTGGCCGCTCACTACAATGTGACCGGCAAAGCCCCGGCCATCATCCTGGCCGCCAAAGACGGTGGTCAGATTACCGACCTGGGCATCCGCTTCCTCGGCCTGCCCTCCGGCCACGAATTTGGCACCCTCGTCCAAGACATCCTCATGATTTCCGGGCGCGATTCGGGCCTGACGGCGGCCACCCGCGAGTATCTCAAATCGCTGGAAAAACCGCTGCACCTGCAGGTTTTTGTCACCCCTACCTGACCGTATTGCCCGCGAGCCGTGTTGCTCGCTCACCAGTTTGCCATGGAGAACCCGGCCATGATTTTGGCCGAAGGCGTGGAAGCCACCGAGTTTTCTGCGCTTGCCAACCAATACGCCATCAGTGGCGTGCCAGATACCGTCATCAACAACGACGCCGGGCGCGCGCTGGGCGCCGTTCCCGAAGCCCAGTTACTGGCAGAAGTTCGCCGGGCCGTGGAAAAATAAATTAGAATGGGGGCGGCCAACTGGCCGCCCCCATTTTTTAAAGGAATTCGCCATGAATCCTTCCAAACGCGCAGAAGCCCGTCAGCGGGCGCGCAGTGTTTCATCCCAAAACATCATTTTGCTGGTGATTGGCGCCGGGCTGATTTTGGTGGCGCTGGCGGCGTTTCTCTCCCTGCCGAAGCAGAGCGCTGCCGGAGCGGCCAACGACCTTTCGGCGGCCTCGGCCATCCCGTCTGAGGTGAATTTCCCTGCCCCGGCGGTGGAAATTTCGGACTTGCAGGGCAAGCCCGTCGCGCTGAGCGATTTCTCCGGTCAGGTCATCCTGTACAACGCCTGGGCCACCTGGTGCCCGCCCTGCAAACAGGAAATGCCGACTCTGCAGGCTTACTACGAAGCCCACCGCGAACAGGGGTTTGTGATTGTCGCCATCGAAGACGGCGAGCCAGTGAACGAAGTTGCCAAATTTGTGACCGAGTACGGGCTGACGTTCCCGGTCTGGCCCGACCCGAAGTGGGTGGCGACGACGGCTTTTCGCACCGATTCGCTGCCGACCTCGTTTGTGATTGACCGCGCCGGAACGGTGCGCCTGACGTGGACCGGCGCAATCAGCCGCGAAATGCTGGAAAAATACGTCACCCCCATGCTGCAACGGTAGAGGAGTTTTTTATGGACGCAAAAGTAACCTGGAGCGAGGGCATGACTTTCAGCGGCAGCGCCGAGACGGGCTTCAGCGTGCCGCTCGGCGCGGACCCGGCAGTGGGTGGCGCCAACGACGGTTTTCGCCCGCTGGAATTGATGGCCGTCAGCCTGGCCGGTTGCACGGCGATGGATGTGATTTCCATTTTGCGCAAGAAACAGCAGGCGGTGCAGAAGTTTGAAGTCAAAGTTCACGCCGACCAGCCCGACCAACATCCGCACATTTTTACGCATATCGTCATCGAATATCACCTCGGCGGCGAGGCGCTGGACGAGGCGGCGGTACGGCGCGCGATTGAACTTTCAGCGCTGAAATATTGCCCGGCGCAAGCCATGCTCGGCAAAGTCGTGCCGATGGAATTGACTTATTTCATCTACGCCGCCGATGGGCGGCTGGAAAAACAAGGCGTCTGGCAGCCCCAGTAGACGCGCTACTCGTCGGCGCGGATGGCGCTTTTGCCCTCGGCGGAGGTTGAGGCAATCACCGTGCGCGAGAAGCGCGTCAGCGTGCCATCATAGGCGCGTGCGCCGTTGTGAACCTGCCAGCCCGCCAGATTAAATCCCAGCGGGCCATCGGCCAAAACCCATTCCCCATTATATTTTCGCGCAATGTGAACGTGCGTGCCAGTTGATTCGCCCCCCTCGCAAGAGGGGTGGCCGATTTTTTGACCGGCGCGGACGGTTTCGCCCACTTTGGGGCGGCTGTCCAGCGCGAGATGCAGGTAAAACAGCACCCAGCCGGTACGCTCATCGCCGTCGCCGTCCAAATCCACCGTCAGGCCGTCTTCCACCGAGCGGGTGACCAGACCGTCAGCCATCGCCACCACCCATTCGCCGGTGGCGCTGCAGGCCGAGACTCCGGTTGGGGCGAAATCAATCGCCGCGTAGGGGTCACCCTTGCCCCAGCCGGTATGCGGGCCGCCGGTGAAATTCCAGGATTTGCCCGGCTCGAAGGGCAGCATCAGCGCCGGTTGGTTCAGGCTGCCCGAGATGTGCGGCGGCGTTTGCCAGGGGTCGCCAAACAAGGTGAGGTAGGTTTTGGCAAAGCCATCCGCGTTGACCTTGCCAGCGTAGTCCACGTCGGAGAATTGGCGGGAAAAATAAAATTGCAGGGCCACGCTGGCAGCGTTTTGCCAGGGATCGGGGCGTTCCAGGCTGCCGTCGGGGTGTTTCCATTCGGTGAGTGCGCCGCGCCGCCAGCCGTAGTAGCCGTTGTTGAGCGTGTTCGCCGCCCAGACGAGTTGTAAATACAAGCCGCGATAACCGGCATTGCGGTACTGAAGAAAGTAGCCATCCGCAGGCGCTGTCGGCGCGGAGAGCGCCCCCGCCTGAAATTCGAGCAGCGCCAGCAGCAGGCGCGGGCTGATGCTGAAGTTTTGCGCCACCAGGTCAATCACCTGCGCGGCGCTTTTGCGCCCGTCCTGCAGGCCTTCGCTGTAATTTTTTAGCCAGCCGGGTTGACTGTTGATGAAGGCGGCCAAATCGAAACCGCTTTGCGCCGGGCCATTGATGAAAAGCGCGTCGGGAATCATTTGGTAGGGCGTGCCCCACAGCGCCAGGTAGTAGATGGGAATTTTCATCGGAAAGCCGGGCGGCATGGTGGTGGCGTCTTGCGGAATGACCGGGTTGGCGGCGCGGATTTTGGCTTCGCTGGTGTTGAAATGCGCGGCCAGGGCGGGCAGGGTGTCACCGGTCTGGGCGAGGTAGTCCACCAGTTCACCGGGGGCGTAGGGTGGGCGGGTCGCCGGTGGGGTGGCGGTGACGGTCGGCGTGAATGTGGCCGAATCAGCGGAAACCGCTGTCAGCGGGAGGGGTTGCGCGGCGGGCGCGCAGGCGGGGAGAATCATCAGCAGGAGCAGAAAAATCCTGCGGGTCAGGGTATTTTTCATCTATTTTTTGGGGCGGGATATGCGGGTTTCAAAGGAACCGCAGGCGCAGGCTTCGATGGTTTTTTCGCCGTTGCGCAGAAAGCCTTTGTAGGGTTCGGCGCCGCTTTGCGAAATCCAGCCGCCCAGGTTGAAGGCCAGCGGGCCGTCGGCCAGCATAAATTCCCCGTTGAATTTGCGCACAAGATGAACGTGCGTACCGGTGGCAACACCGCCCTCGCAGGAGGGATGGCCGATACGGTCATCTTTTTGCAGGCGCGTGCCAAGCGCCACTTTGCCATCGCTTCTGACATGCAAAAAAAGAATATTCCAGCCAGTCTGTTCCTGTCCGTCGCCATCCAGGTCAAGAACGACAATGCCTGTATTGACGCGAACAACGAGGCCTGCCGCCGGAGCCACCAGCCAGGCATCCGATTTGACACAACCGGGCTCCATCGAGGCCGGGGCGAGATCGAGCGCGGCGGACGCACCTTCATGTTCCCAGGCAGAGTGCGGGCCGCCCGAAAAACTCCACACAGCGCCCGGCTCAAACGGTAAATCCAGCACTGGCTGTGTCAGGCCTCGGGGCAACAGCGGGCCAAAAGCAGTGGCGCGCGCCCACGGATCGCCAAACATCTCCTGATAAACGGCAGAAAATTGTTGCAAATCCTGTTGCCAGAGCGGACGGTTATGTAATTGCGCAAAAAAATATATCAATCCGGCGGTGGCGGCATTGAGTTTGGGCGAAAGCGGCAGGCTGGAGCCATCGGGAAAGGTGATTTCCGTCAGCGTTCCGGCGCGCCAGCCGTAGTAGCCCAGCGAAAGTTGACCGGCGGCCCACATCATCTGACGGAACAAACCGCGATTGTGATAATCCACATAACCGAGCGGGTAATCGCTCTGGGCAAAATTTTCAGGGGTGCCGCGCACCCATTGGCTCTGATATTCGATGACAGCCAATAACAGGCGTGGGCTGAGCGAATTTTCGTCGGCAATGGCTTGCACCGCTTCGGCGCCGCTCGTCCACTCTGTACTCATCAAATACTCGCGGTACTGGCTCAAATACCCATTGGTTTGACCAACATATTGCAGCGTATTGAAGCCGATGGCGGTGGGCGAATAAACAAACTCGCTGTCTGGCAAAATCGGGGTATCCGAAGTGCGCTCGGCGGGCAGGCGGTCGGGCATCAGCAGTAACGTGCCAGGCGGAATCAATTCGCCGCTGGGCGGCAGAACGACATCCGAGATGATTTCGGCGGGAGAAACTCCGGCGCGGCGGGCGATGATTTCGAGGGTGTCACCGCCGCTGGCGAGAAGCACCAGCATCGGTCCGGAGACATTAATCGGCGGGAGGGTGGGCGTGGGAAGCGAGCCGGGAGTGGCTGTACCCAACTGGGGTAAAACGACAAGGGGGTTTTTTCCCGGCGTGGAACTTGCGGTGGGAACGAGAGCATAGATCGGGGCGGTGACGTTTGCCTGCGGCGTGGGTGTCGGCAAATTTCCCCACAAGCCGCCGCCACAGCCCGCCAAAAGAGCAAGGGTCAACACAGCTGAGAGATCTTTTCTACCAATCACCGAAAATATCCGAGCGCCAGGCGCAGGCGCGTCTCCACCTCTTGCGGAGCATCTTTGGGCAGGGATTGGAGCGCGGTTTGGGCCTCGATGACGGAGTACCCCAGCGCGGTCAGCGCGGCCAACACTTCACCGTCTGCATCGGAGAGCGCCGCGATGCGCTCCAACCCGCTGATTGGTTTGAGGCGGTCCTTGAGGTAAAACATCAATTTTTGGGCGGTTTTTTTGCCGACGCCGGGCACGCGCGAGAGCAGATCGGGCTCCTCGCTGAAAACGGCCCGCTGCAGCGATTCCTGGTCGAGCGTGGAAAGCACGGAAAGCGCCATTTTCGGCCCGACGCCATCCGCGCCGAGCAGGGTGGTGAAAAGTTGACGTTCAGAGGCGCTTTCAAAGCCGTAGAGCGCCAGGTCATTTTCGCGCACGACGAGATGCGTATGCAAAAGTACAATTTCGCCGGGCTGGAATTGAGTCAGCAGCGGTTTGGGCGTAAACACGCGCAACCCCACGCCGCCAACTTCCAGCACGAGGGCATTTTCTTCAACTTGGGTAATTTCACCGCGTAAGGTGGCTATCATGGCGTGATTGTACCAAGTTTAACTGTAACTGCTCAGGCATATATTCTTCCGCCATCTTTCGGCGGGCTGGAAGCCCTTCCTCAGTACAAAAAAGCCCTTCGGGCTACAAGACCGAGTCGGCTGAAGCCGACTTCCATGAACTGAGGCAGGGATTTATCCCGCCGGTACATGGATGCAAGGCAAATGTCTGAACAGTTACGTTTAACTTTGTTCGGCAGTATGGGCGCGATACTTGTAGAACAGCAGGTGGCAAATGGCAATCGCCAGGGCATCGGCGGCGTCGTCGGGTTTGGGAATTTGCGGCAGGTTGAGCAAAACTCGCACCATCTCTTGCATTTGTTTTTTGTCTGCCGAGCCATAGCCAGCGACGGCCTGCTTGATTTCATTGGGGGTGTACTCGCCCACGTCCAACCCGGCTTGCGCCAACGCCAGCAAAATGACTCCGCGCGCCTGGCCGACGGTGATGGCGGTGGAAATATTTTTTTGAAAAAAAAGTTTTTCCACGCCGCAGGTGACGGGATGATGATTACGCAAAATCTCATTCAGACGCTGGTAGAGCAAATCGAGCCGCTCGGCGTCGGGCAGTTCTTTGGGAGTCAGAATCACGCCAAACTCAACGGCTTCAAATGAGCCGTCGCGCAGTTCGCGCACCAGGCCAAAACCGGTCGTGGCAGTTCCAGGGTCAATGCCGAGAGCGAGAGTCATCAGATTGGTAAAAAAAATGGGGCGGTTGCCCGTCCCATTTTGGTTTATTCTTCTTCTTCGAGCGCCGCCAGGACTTCATCTGACATCACCAGGTTGTGATAGACACCCTGCACATCATCCAACTCTTCAATGGTGTCAACCACCCTCAAAACTTGCAGGGTTTGTTCCACGTCCAGCTCCAGTTCCTGCTTGGCAATCAAACGCAGGCCGCCTTCTTCGGGGTGAACTTTGGCCGCGGCAAGCGCGTCGCCAATGGTTTTGAAGGCATCCACCGGCGCGATGATTTCGATGCTTTCATCGTCTTCCTGCACGTCATCGGCCCCGGCTTCAATACCAAGTTCAAAGGCTTTGTCGAATGAAATCTGGCTGGTGGGGCAAACAAAATAGGCTTTACGCTCAAACTGCCAGCCGACTGCGCCCGCTTCGGCCATGTTACCGCCGTTTTTGCTAAAGGCATGACGCACATCTGCAACCGTGCGATTGCGGTTTTCCGTGACACAATCCACCATAATGGCAGAGCCGTGCGGGCCGTAGCCTTCCAGCGTAAACTCTTCGTAGACGGCGGCATCTTTATCTTCACCCGCGCCGCGGCGAATGGCGCGTTCGATGTTATCTTTGGGCATATTGCCCGCGCGCGCTTTTTCAATCGCCATCAAAAGCCGAACGTTGGTGCCGGGGTCGCCCCCACCGTTGCGTGCGGCCATGACGACTTCTTTCGCCAGGCGGGTGAAAATTGCGCCTTTTTTTGCATCTGTTGCGCCTTTTTTACGGCGAATGGTTGCCCAATGGCTATGTCCAGACATAAAATGCTGCTCCTTCTAATCTATTCTAATTGGAAAGTGAATTATATCACGGGGAAGTCAGGCAAAGAAGCCGCCAGCCAGCAACTCTCATTAGCTGGTGATTACCCACATCTTTGCTCCACCCTGCAAAGCGACACAGTGTGCACGCAAAGCGTGTCAGAGATGGAGGCGAAAATCTCCCGCCTTTCGAGCAAAATCGGGAGATTTTGCAGTCCGCAGGACGAAAATTGGCGACTTGTGGGTAATCACCAGTCATTAACTGGTGATTACCCATCTCGCATCGCGGAGCTAAAGCCAATACTGTTTAGATAAGGAGTCCAACGTCTCCCGACGTTGGCACCAACGTCGGAAGACGTTGGACTCCGAAACCGCTAGATAAACAGTGTTGGGGCTAAAGCCGTCTGCTCAATACATGAAAGTCCGTTTCCAGCGGACTTTTCGTGCCCTGAGGCAGAACTTCAGTCCGACGAATCGTGCTATGCAAAAAATGTGGGTAATCACCAGTTAACAAAGCCGTGAAAGTTACCTTAAGGTATAATAAAAAAGCGATTTTCCTGAAACTCGCAATCTTTTTTCTCTGGATGCCAAGCCTATGACAAACGTCCCCTTGAAACTCCCTGCTGATTACTGGCTTAATTTTTCAATCAGCAAGCGCGACATTGAATTTCTGCAAAACTACCTTTTTGAGAGCGAAATTCCGCTCGACGAAAGCGAATTGGCCAGCCTTTTGGTGGTTGAGCGCATTCGTCAGGAACGCGAATCATTGCTGAAACAGCAAAAAAGTGAGGGCGCGGCTATTTATATTCCGAAAGAATCTTACTCAATCGGACAAAAACTAAGTTTCCCGGCGCTGAATTGGCGTAAAGGTGAAGTCAAATCTGTTCGGGCGGGAGCCAACCATCAGATTGGCGCTTTTGATGTGCTGGAAATGGTTTTCGATGACGGTTCCACCCGTTTGTTCGCCGCCGGTCTGGTAGAACATGCCCTTAATAATCCACCTGAAGAAACGCCCGACCCACATGTCGACCCGGTTCAAATCGGCTTGGAATATGGCGAAAACTTGTCGAAAAATCTGGAAATGGTCTTGCAGGCTGATGATACGCTGGTCAAAGTAGCCGGGTTGTGGTTTCCGCGCGCCTTGCTGGTGGATATTGGGCAGGGACATTTAAATCTGGCTGAAGCCGTGCTGGAAATGGCCGCTGGCGCACCGCTTTCGGTGGCGGCGCTGATGGAACAAGTTGATTTGCCCGGTGGCGTCAACGCCAAACTGACTGAATTTTCGATCAACTACGCCTTACAGGAAGATGGCCGTTTCGATGAAGTTGGCCCACGCGGGCAGGTTCTGTGGTGTCTCAAGCGCCTCGAACCGGAAGAAGTTCAAAACGTTCCCGCGCCATTGAAGTACACGCCGATAGAATACGACCGCGCTACGCTTACACCACAAATGCTGGCGCTGGAAGCTCAATTGGACGATGAATTGAGCGATAACGAGCAAAAACCGCTCAAGTCCGACGAAGTGACCTTGACTCTCTCTTACCCGCATTGGCGCGCTGGTACTCTGCCGGTTTCGGCGCGCGTGCGCAATTTCTTCCCCACCGCCTATGAGTCGGCGCGCGTGCGTTTTATTTTGGTGGACGCCCGTACCGGCGAAAAAATTCCAGCCTGGGTGGTGCGCGAGCAAGGCTACGTTTACGGTCTTAAGGCCTGGTTTGAGAAGAACAAACTCATTCCGGGCGCGCAAGTGATTGTGCGGCGATCCAAGACGCCTGGCGAAGTCATTCTCGACCCGCGCACCCATCGTTCCACCCGTGACTACGTCCGCACCGTTTTGACCGGATCAGATGGCGGCGTGGTGTTTGCCCTGCTGAAACAAGAATTAGCCTGTGATTTTCACGCCCGCATGGTGACGGTTGTTCCTGATGTGGCTGGAATTGACCAGGCCGTTGCTCAACTAGCGCGCGGGCGGCGCACGCTCGAACAGACTATCCACAACGTCTTGCAGGAACTTTCCAAACTAACGCCGCAGGGGCATGTTCATGCTGAGGAACTGTACTCTGCTGTCAATATTTTGCGCCGCGTACCGCCCGCCCCTTTGCTGGTTGCGCTGGCAAACAGCCCTGATATTACCCACGTTGGCGATTTGTATTTTCGTCTGAGCGCTTCTGCTTCGGAGGAATAACCCATGAGCATTGTCAAACCTAGCCTCCAAACTCGTTTTCATATTGACTTTGACTGGTGGCGCCAAAACGAAAATGATTGGCATGTGCATTTGCGCAGTTTGCTTTGTCCCGAACATGAGGGCGCTTTTTCGGGGCAGGGAGTTGAACTGATGGACTTCGTTGACCCCGAAACCGCCGAAGTTCATCCGATGGATGGCTTGCAACATACCATTCTGGTGCATTGCGCCCGCCAACCTGGTTTTGTCACCGCCCAGACGCAGCTGGTGGAAGCGGTTTTTCGCACCTTTCTTGCCAATGGCAACAGCCCGCTCTCACCCGTTGAACTTGCTGAACGGCTCAATCGCCCGGCCAACACCATTCTTACCACGCTCGCTGGCCCGCGCGTTTATCGCGGCTTGCGCCCGGCGCGCGAGTAAACGCTTCGGCTCCTGTAGCTCAATGGACAGAGCAGCAGCCTTCTAAGCTGTTGGTTGTGGGTTCGAATCCCGCCAGGGGCACTGTACGATCAGATTAACGGTTTTCATAAGGAGAAATATGACTACTGAACGTTTTGGCATGATTAAATTTGCCGGTAAGGAACAAACTGTTATCGGCGACGATATTCAGGTTGGGCAGAAAGCGCCTGAATTTACCATTCAGAAAAATGACTGGTCGCTAGCCAAAGGCCTCAAAGAAACGCGCGGAAAAGTTCGCATTCTGGCCGCTGTTCCCTCGCTTGACACCCCGGTCTGCGACCGCGAAACCCGCCGCTTCAACGAGGCCGCCGCCCAACTGGGCAAAGACGTTGCCATTCTCACCCTCAGCATGGATTTGCCCGTTGCCCAAAAGCGCTGGTGCGGCGCCGCGGGCGTTACCCAGGTGCAAACCTTCTCTGACGTGGTCAAAGCCGATTTTGGTAAAAAATACGGCGTCCTGATGAAGGAAGTCCGCCTTTTGCGCCGCGCTGTCTTCGTGGTAGATAAAAAAGGCATGGTTGTTTATGCCGCCTACATGCCGGTCAATGGCGATGAACCTGCCTACGAAGAGGTCCTCGCTGCTGCAAAAAAAGCGCTGGGTAAGTAAAAATTGCGCCCTGGCGGAGAGTTTCCACCAGGGCGCGTTGGTGGAATGCCATGACAACTGTCATCCTTCGCTCGCGCAATTCTCTGCCCGAAAAACGCCGTACAATCGTCCAATCTATCGGTTTTCAGGCGCGTTTATATCCTCAGGTTTGGAGCCCGCCGGCTGACCTGTACGAAGTCGAAGACGCCTATATCGTCCGCGTTGAAGTAGCTGGAATGCGCCAGCAGGATTTCTCCGTCAGCCTGCAAAATGACCTGCTCACCATTCGCGGAATCCGCCCTGACGCCCCGGAGCGCCGTGCCTACCATCAGATGGAAATTCGCTCGGGCGAGTTCAACGTCATCACCGCTTTGCCGGGCGTGGTGAACCCCGAAAGCGCCATTGCTGAATACTACGACGGCTTTCTCACCATCACCCTGCCCAAAGCCTGATTTATTTAGGGACGGATAAAGGAATACCTGCCTCCATGCCTGCTTCTCGTTGGAATTCCAACCCTGTAGATTTGTTCAAGTGGATGAATGATGATGACGCCGAACTGCTGGATATGTTCATGCCATCGGTTGTTGCACGCCCCGCGCCCCGCAAGGATGTCGCCGCAGTGACGACGCCTGAACCTGACTCTGTTTCCCCGGAAATGCCTGCCCCTGAGGTGATTCCCATTTTGCCCCTGCGCGGGCTGGTCGTTTATCCCCAAACTGCCGTCCCGCTGACGATTGGTCAGCCGCGCTCCGTCAAATTGGTGGATGACGTTGTCGGCGGCGACCGCTTTGTCGGCCTGGTGGCCGCTAAAAACCCGGAGTTGGATATGCCTGGCCCGGGTGACCTCTATCAGACCGGCACACTCGCCACCATTCATCGCTTGCTTCGCGCGCCGGATGACACCATTCGCCTGCTCGTGCAGGGCGTGGAGCGCATCCGTATTTTGGAATACGTTCAGACTGAGCCGTATCTCATGGCGAAAATTCAGCGCCTGCCGGAAAGCATAGAAGCGGGGCTGGAAGTGGATGCCCTGGCGCGTAACGCTCGTGACCAGTTTGCTCAAATTGCCGAATTGATTCCATCCTTTCCCCGCGAGCTGGTTGGCACCATTGCCGCGCTGGAAGACCCGCTGCAATCGGCCTATGCCATCGCCAATTTTCAGCGCATTGAGTTGCAAGATGCTCAAACCTTGCTTGAGCTTGATTCGACGACGGATAAGCTGCGCAAGCTGATTGGAATTTTGGTGCGCGAAGCCGAAGTCTTGCAATTGGGACAAAAAATTCAAAACGAAGCGCGTTCCGAAATTGACAAAGTGCAGCGTGAATACTTTTTGCGTGAGCAGTTAAAGGCCATCCAAAAAGAACTTGGCGAAAAAGACGAGCAAGCAGTTGAAGTGGATGAGTTTCACAAAAAAATTGACGACGCCAAGATGCCGGAAGAAGCCGAAAAACAGGCGCGTCACGAGTTGGAACGTCTTTCGCACCTGCCAACTGCCGCCGCTGAATATGGCGTGATTCGCACCTACCTCGATTGGCTGACCACTCTGCCCTGGTCGAAATTCACCGAAGACAACCTTGACATCGCTCACGCGCGTCAGGTGCTGGATAAAGACCACTACGGGCTGGAAGACATCAAAGAACGCATTCTGGAATTTCTTGCCATCCGCAAATTGCGTCTGGAACGCCGTGACGAACTAACTACCGAGTCGGATGATTTGATTCGACGTGACCGCGAAGGTGTCATCCTATGCTTTGTCGGCCCGCCCGGCGTGGGAAAAACATCGCTGGGGCAATCCATTGCCCGCGCCATGGGGCGCAAATTTTTACGCATCTCCCTTGGCGGCGTGCGCGACGAAGCCGAAATTCGCGGACATCGCCGTACCTACATCGGCGCCATGCCGGGACGTATTTTACAATCGCTGCGGCGTATTGAAAGCCGCAATCCGGTTTTTATGCTCGACGAAGTGGATAAGCTCACCAACGATTTTCATGGCGACCCGTCTTCAGCCCTGCTCGAAGTGCTTGACCCCGAACAAAACGGCGAGTTCCGCGATAACTATCTGGAGGTGGCCTACGACCTCTCGCAGGTGATGTTCATCACCACCGCCAATACACTTGAGACCATCCCCAGCCCATTGCGCGACCGAATGGAAATTATCCCGCTTTCTGGCTACACCGAGGGTGAGAAAATTTCCATCGCGCGCGGCTACCTCATCCCGCGCCAGATTCGGGAAAACAGCCTGAAGACCGGTGAAGTTGAATTTTCCGAAGACGCGCTGAAAACCATCGTGCACGAGTACACCCGCGAGGCCGGAGTGCGCAATCTGGAGCGCAATATTGGCTCGGTTTGCCGCAAAATTGGGACGCGCATCGCTGAAGGCAAAGGCGATATTTTCTCCGCCACGCCCGAACTGGTGCGCGAGCTGCTGGGACATCCCATTTTCCGCGGCGACGAAGAGATGAGTTTGCGAATTTCTCAGCCGGGTGTGGCTGCTGGCCTAGCCTGGACGCCCTACGGCGGCGATGTGCTTTTTATCGAGGCCACGCGCATGCCCGGCGGCAAAGGCTTTCAAATCACAGGCTCGATTGGCAACGTGATGCAAGAATCTGCCCGCGCCGCGCTCTCGTTTGTGCGCTCGCGCGCCGTCAGCCTGGGGCTGGATGCACACTTCTTCGATAAGACCGATATTCACATGCATGTTCCTGCCGGAGCGCAACCCAAGGATGGCCCATCGGCAGGCGTGACGATGGCAACCGCCCTCGTTTCACTACTTTCGGGACGCATGGTCAAAAAAGGCCTGGGCATGACTGGCGAGATTACCTTGCGCGGACAGGTCATGCCAGTCGGCGGCATTAAAGAGAAGATGCTGGCCGCGCACCGCAACGGTCTCAACACCATCATCCTGCCGCGCCGCAATGAACTTGATCTGGAAGATGTGCCGGAAGA